>JAEEGL016409191.1_pt1 | contig 31287 bp, 27 predicted proteins | sample 9134231 | NCBI WGS metagenome assembly JAEEGL01 (sample SAMN16246548, study PRJNA631951) | gut metagenome | biome: gut microbiome; feature: rumen; material: fiber-attached | host: Bos | place: Iran: Karaj | collected 2018-10
AACTCGTCGCCTACGGCTCCTCCTTCTTTCTCAAATTCAATCCTATAATCCTACGTCTTATTTTTTCGAGAAAAGTGTCACCCATCATTGACGACTCTACAGGCGTTTTCAAAAAGAGAGCAGAAAACCTATTGACAAAACAAAAAAGCAATGATATGATACCGATAATAATTTGCCAACAAAAAATATAGGCAAATGCGAAAGGAGAATGACTATGTTTGTATGCGAGGTATATTCCGTATAACTGAATATTGGCACGCTTTTAACTTAGGGACGGAAAGCCCCTGTTTTTGTCGTGCCGCTTAATGTAACCTTTCGTGATTTTTGACTGCTTACGGCACACTCGGAAAGGGTGTGCTTTCTTATATGTTTTTCAGCCGCAGAAATTCCCGAACGGGTTGCTTTCTGCGGCATTTTTGCGTCCAGATTCAGTTAGAACATCATCATTTTATATAACCGAATTTGGAGGAATAAACATTGAATATTATTGATTACGGATTTGATTACGAGATCGATACTAATGAAAGTATCGGTACGCCTGCGCGTATTACAGCCGTTCACAAGGGACGGTTTGCCATTGTGTCAGACTTTGGCGAGGGCTACGCTCAGCTTAAGGGAACGGAATACTATTACGGTAACGAGGCTTTTCCGACGGTGGGCGATTTTGTGCTTATCGATCACAACAGCAGCGGCGACAGTCGCATCATCAAAACACTGGAGCGCAGAACTTACTTTTCGCGTCGTGATCCCGACAAGGGAAAAGGAGAACAGGCAGTTGCCGCGAATTTTGACTTTGTTTTTATCATGCAGTCGCTCAATCACGACTTTAATCCCAAGCGGCTGGAACGCTATCTGACCGCTGCCATGCAGTCAAAGGCTGAACCGGTGGTCGTTTTGACAAAGGCGGATTTGACCGACGATTATCTGCCATATATTCTCGAAACAAGCCGAGTTGCGGAGAATGTCCCAACCTGCATCGTCAGCGCTAAAACGGGCTATGGGATGGAGGAGCTTTCGCCCTATTTGCAAAAAGGAAAGACGCTTGTGTTTTTGGGGTCTTCCGGCGTTGGCAAATCGAGCCTTGTCAATGCGCTTGCCGGTGAGAAAATCATGGACGAGGGCGGAATCCGTGAGAACGACAGCAAGGGCAGACACACCACCACACATCGTGAGCTGATCATGCTCGAAAACGGCGTGATGATTATTGATACGCCCGGTATGCGTGAGCTCGGTATGTGGGACGTCACCGAGGGCTTAGACGACGCTTTTTCCGACGTGGAAAAGCTTGCACAAATGTGCAGATTCCGCGATTGCAGGCACGAAAACGAACCCGGATGCGCAGTGCAAAAGGCTATTGAAACCGGTGAATTGAGTTTGAGCCGCTTTGAAAGCTATCAAAAGATAAAAGCCGAGGCAAAATACAGCGACGACACAGCAGATTATCGCAGGCAGAAGGAACAGTTTTTTAAAAGTCTCGCTATTAGTGAAAGAAAAAAGAAAAAGGATGTGTATTGAGTTGAAAAGAATCATCAAATCGATGGAAGATAAATACCTGAATACGTCATTAGATATGGTCAGAAGAACCTTTACCGATTATGAAAAAGCAAAGGAAGCGGAAGTGGTTGTCGGTCTGATCAAAGAAATCAGAGCGATGGACACCTATATTCACGAGCTGGAGCTGATAATGGTGAACGACGAGGACGAAGTGATCGGATATGCTATGTTCTCACGCTTCCACCTCGGAGGAAAATACAGTGAGGAGCTTTTAGTGCTTACTCCTGTTGCGGTCAAAATCGAATTGCAGCGACAGCATATTTCAAAAGAGATCATCGAATACGGTTTTGAAAAAGCAAAGCAAATGGGCTTTAGCGCGGTGATCGTCGAGGGCAATCCTCAGAATTACCGAAGCCGTGGTTTTCAGACCTCAGCCGATTTCGGGATCACTGCCGGCAAAAGCGTAGGGCTTCCTGCGCCGGAGTGCCTGATGGTGAAAGAGCTTGCTGCCGGTTCGCTTGACCGTATTCAGGGCGTTGTAGAATACACCGATTATAAATCCTTGCGATAATCCGGTAAACAGCACGTTTGGAAACCTTAAAGCGTGGCATACCCAAATCAGAATAAAGATAAGAATAGCCGACGGAGCTTTTGTTTTGAAAACTCCGTCGGCTTTGTGTGCCCCGGCGGGCGCACACAAAAAGTCACTATCTGCCGGCTAAGCCGACAGTTAGTGACTATGTATTATCCTTTTTCCATTTTTCTGCGGCGTCAAGCTGCTCCTCCGCCGCCTTCAGCGTACTCTCGGTTATTACATCGCCGCCGGTCAGTCTGGCAAGCTCAAGTCTTCTGCCGCCCGTATCGAGCCTTTCGACTTTGGTATACGTCCTTCCTCCGCTGACTTCCTTTGATATGACGAAATGCGCGTCGGCCATTGACGCTATCTGAGGAAGATGCGTCACGCAGATCACCTGCTTTTTTCCAGCAATCGCGGCGAGCTTCTCTGCAACGCGCCTTGCAGCTATTCCGGAAACGCCAGTATCTATCTCATCGAATACCATCGACTCAACGGGATCGTTTTCGCTAAGCACAGTCTTCATTGCGAGCATCACTCGGCTGAGCTCGCCTCCGGATGCGATTCTGGCTATCCGCCCGGGCGCCTCTCCTGCGTTCGCGCTCATCATGAATCGGACATCGTCCTTTCCGTAAGGTCCGAGCTCTTTCCCTTCACCGAGGCTTACAAAAAACCTTGCGCCCTTCATTGATAAATCGCTCAGCTCAGACTCGATTCGCAACGCAAGCCTCTCCCCCGCCTCGCGTCTCTTATCTGTCAATATTTCAGCGAGCCGCGCCGCCTCGCGCTCAAGCTTTTCCGATTCTCGTTCCAGCTTTTCGCGGAGCTCGTCGGCATATTCAATGCTCCTGAGCTCTTCTCTTGAGTTCTCAAGAAATTCGAGAGCCGCCTCCTCCGTGCCTCCGTACTTTCTCAAGACCCGCTTCAGAGTATCGAGCCTGTCGTCGAGCTCGTCGAGCTCCTCCGGAGAGAAATCAAGCCCCTCCTGCATATCGCGAAGCTCGTATGCCGCATCCTCGCAGGAAAAACGGAGTTCCTTCAGCTTATCTCTCAAAGATGCAAAACCCTCTGAATATCTTAGAGCGTATTCGACGTTAGACAGAGCCGACTCAATCAGTCCGAGCGCCCCGTCGCTTCTTTCGCCACCCAGCATAGCTGCCGCTGCATCCGAAACGGCGGCGGTCAGCTTACCTGAATTTTTGAGCAGCGTTCTTCTTGCGCTTTTCTCTTCAAATTCTCCGGGCCTCAAATTCGCTCTCTCAAGCTCGTTTATCTGATAAGACAGCATATCGAGCCTTCTCGCCTTCTCCGCCTCATCCATATTAAGCTTCTGCAATTCCGTCTGCGCGCTTTTATATGCGTCATAAGCGGCGCGATATGAGTCCAGCTCGGTTTCAAGACCGCCGAAACTGTCCAGATACTCCCTGTGATACCTCTCATCGGCAAGTCTCTGACCCTCGCCCTGCCCGTGGATATCCATCAGCGCGAGCCCGAGTCTTCTTTGCGCTGCGGCCGGAACGGGCGTTCCGTTAACCCTGCACGCGGACTTGCCGTCCTCTGTTATACGCCGGGAAAGGATTATCTCTCCGTCGTCCGGCTCTGCGTCCGCCTCTTCAAGAAGCTTTGCTGCGTTTTGAGAAGAGAACGCCGCGGTCACTCTCGCGCTTTTTGCGCCCGTTCTGACAAGCTGTGCGCTTGTCCGCCAACCGAGCGCTGCCTCGAGGGAGTCTATTACTATAGACTTTCCGGCTCCCGTCTCGCCGGTGAGCACGTTCAGCCCGGGAGCAAATTCTATCTCCGCTCCCTCAATGACGGCAATATTCTCAATATTCAGCGTGGATAGCATAGTTTATACCGCCTTTAGCCTGACTCTCACGTATTCTCATTTATAAGCTTGCAGAGCTTCTTCGCGCCTTCCTTTGACAGCATGGCTATGAACGCCGTGTCATCTCCCGCAATACTGCCCGCCATATCCTCCACGGTCATCTTATCGAGCGCGCTGCAGGCAGCAGACGCTAAACCGGGAAGCGTTTTGATAACGACGATGTTTTCCGCGCAGATGCAGCTCGTAAGGCACTCCTTAAATATCGTGCGAAGCCTCTCGCTGTGGTTCGGATCGTCGGCTGCCGGAGCAGCGTAGCGGTAGAGACCGTCGCCCGTCAGCTCCTTATAGAGCCTAAGCTCTTTTATATCCCTCGATACGGTCGCCTGAGTACTCTTTACGCCCCTCGCGTTAAGCTCCCTGATCAGGTCGAACTGCGTTTCTATATCCTTTTCCGCGATGATATCAAGTATCGCTCTCTGTCTTATTTCCTTTATCATGATCTGTCTCCCAGTTTCTCGCTCACCCGCTCGTAAAAGCTCTTATCGGTAAGCTTAATAAGCCGCGCCGTTCTCTCCGAGCGCGTTACTGTTATAATGTCTCCGCTTTCGAGATACAGCGGCATTGAACCGTCTGTGGAAATATAGGCTATCTTTCGTCCAAGCTCCCCGACCTCCGCAGATACTGTTCGGGATGAATTCAGAACGTAGGGCTTTGCAGAGAGCGCGTGCGGGCAGATAGGCGTAACGACGATACACTCGCTGTCCGGCTCGACAAGGGGGCCTCCTGCCGACAGAGAGTAGGCCGTCGAGCCCGTAGGAGTTGCGAAAACAACTCCGTCGCCGGAAAAGTCGAGCATTTTTTGTCCGTCGCCGCAAACGCTGAGGTTGATGATTCGCGCCATGCCTCCGACAATCACGTCGTTAAGCGCACAGTCGGAGAGGACCTTCTCTCCCTTTCTCATAACCGACACGTTGAGCATCAGCCGCTCTTCGATCCTGAAGCTGCCTAAGACAATGTTTCCGATAAGGTCAAGCCTGTCCTTTTCAAGCTCGGCAATAAAGCCCTTCTTTCCGAGATTGACTCCCAATATCGGTAGAGAGTAATCCGCCGCCTTTCTTGCCGCGTGGAGTATCGTGCCGTCGCCGCCGAAGGTTATCAGCGCTTCTCCTCTCTTCAGCACGTCGCCGGAGAGGTCGTCTATAAGGCAGACCGTGGGCTGAGCGCCCAATGCTTCAAGCAAGTTTTTAACTTTTTCGGTTATCTCAAATCTGAAATCCCGTTTCGGATTCGGGCACAGGATTATCCTCTTCATACCGTTTTCAACCTCTCGTGCGCCTCTTCAACTACCTTTTCGGCGTCTATTGGCTCGGACACTCCTCCGTCGAGCACAAGATGCGCAAGAAACTCGATGTTGCCCTCCGGTCCCTTTATCGGGGACCACGTTACACCCCTGACTGAAAAGCCCGAGAGCTCCGCATTCCGGATAAAGCTCTCGATCACCTCGACATGAGTCTCTTTTTCGCGGACGACGCCCTTCTTCCCGACCTTTTCCCTGCCCGCCTCAAACTGAGGCTTTATTAGAGAATAAACGTCTGAGCATGGCGTCAGCACCTCGGAGAGCGCCGGAAAAATCAGCGACGTCGAAATGAACGATACGTCTATCGTACCGAGCGACGGCCGCTCGGGAAACATATCCGGCGTTATATATCTAACGTTCGTGCGTTCCATAACCGTAACCCGCTCGTCGTTTCTCAGCGACCAGGCAAGCTGACCGTAACCGACGTCGACAGAGTATACTCTTTTTGCTCCGCGTTGCAGCATCACGTCGGTAAAGCCTCCGGTAGACGCGCCGCAGTCTATGCACACCCTTCCCGCCGGGTCGCCCGAAAAAAAGTCGAGAGCGCGTTCGAGCTTAAGCCCGCCGCGGCTCACATATTTCAGAGTGCCGCCGCGCACCTCGATCGAGACGTCCCCGTCAAACGACGCGCCAGCCTTGTCGGCTCTCTGCCCGTTTACGAAGACCTCGCCGGACATGATAACCGCCTTCGCCCGTTCTCTTGAATCGAACAGACCCTTTTCTACAAGCAGCACGTCAAGCCTTTTTTTCGTCATCTTTACCTCTCATCTTCACTCTGTCAGGCAGAGCGGCGTAGATATCCTTCTCAATCGACGCGGCGTCGAGTCTGTATTCCTCGCGCAGCTTTTTGACCGGGCCGTGAGTAACGTAAGTATCGCCTATATTTCGGAGTATGAGCCTTCTCGGACTCATCGCCTCCTCGGTAAGCCGCGCCGCGAGCTCAGCGCCAACGCAGCCGGAGGATACGCATTCCTCGACCACCATAAGTCTTCCGGTCTTTTTGACCGATTCGTAGACCGCTTTGAAATCAAGCGGCTTTATTGTTCCGAGCTTGATAAGCTCTATCTCGACGCCCTTCTCGCTTAATGCGTCGGCCGCAGTCAAAGCGTCGTTCACCGTATCTCCGTAAGTCACAAGGGTGAAATCCTCTCCCTCGCGAAGAAGCCTTGAGCTCTCCGCGCCGCCGTCCTTATATCTGCCCTCTCCGCCGCGCGGATATCTGACGGCTACCGGTCCCTTTACCTCGCATACCGCGGCTTTCAGCATATCGCGCAGCTCCCCGAAGCTCGCGGGAGAATACACCGTCATACCCGGAACTGTGCGCAGGTAGCTTACGTCGAATATTCCCTGATGCGTCTCCCCGTCCTCTCCGACTATTCCCGCTCTGTCGACGGCGAGCACGACATGCTCTGACAGGATGCCTATATCGTGGAGAAGCATATCGTAGCCTCTCTGCATAAAAGTTGAGTATATCGCGGCGACGGGAACTCCTCCCTGATGTGCAAGACCTGCCGCCATGCTCAGAGCGTGTTCTTCGCAGATACCGACGTCAAAAAATCTGTCCGGATACTTCTTTGAGAACTCGACGAGTCCCGTACCGGGAGCCATAGCTGCGGTTATCGCACAGAGCTTCTTATTCTCCGCGCCGAGCTTTACCATCTCTTCTCCGAAAACCGACGAGAACGAGGGCTCCGTATCCTCGCATATTCCTCTGTCCGGATCGAACCGCCCTACTCCGTGATAGAGATACGGGTTTTCCTCCGCCTTTTGATAGCCCTTGCCCTTCTTTGTTATCACATGTACGACAGCGGGACACTTGAGGTCTCTGGCAAGCTCGAGGACGTTTATCAGCTCCGGTATATCGTGACCGTCGACAGGACCGAGGTAGGTAAAGCCGAGGTCTTCAAACATCTCGCACTTGAGTATACGCCTCTTCATCGACTCTTTTATTTTATGATTGAATCTATAAAGATACTTTCCTCCCGGAATCGCGTTCATAACCTTGCGGTAAGCCTTTTTAAACCTTCGGTAGCCCCTTCTGAGACGCAGACGGCTGAGATACTTTGCCATTCCGCCTACGTTTCTGTCGATGCTTATTCCGTTGTCGTTTAGTATAACGATAAGAGGCTCGCGGCTCGCTCCAGCGTCGCACATCGCCTCATAACTAAGTCCGCCCGTCATTGCGCCGTCGCCGACGAGGGCGATTACCGAGTAGTCTTCGCCGCTCAGCGTCCGTGCCCGCGCCATTCCGAGCGCCTCCGAGACTGAAGTTGAAGCGTGGCCGGCTATAAACGCGTCGTGTATGCTCTCGGAAGGCTTCGGAAATCCCGAAAGCCCGCCGAACTGGCGGAGATTTGAAAATCCGTCTCTCCTTCCGGTGAGCAGCTTATGGATATAGCTCTGGTGTCCAACGTCGAATACCAGTCTGTCTTTGGATGTGTCAAACACCCTGTGGATAGCTACGGTCAGCTCTACAACGCCTAAGTTTGCCGAGAGATGCCCTCCCGTTTTCGCCACGGAACGGACCGTGAAATCCCTAAGCTCTGCGGCGAGCTGAGGGAGCTCCTCCTCCGGCATATCCTTTACGTCCCAGGGTGATCGGATATTATCTAAAAGGTTCATTTTTCGACCTTGTTTCTTTTTTTATTATTTCCGGACCTTGCCGGATGAAAAACAGATATTATTTTTCCCGCTATAAGAACGATCCTCGTATCCGAGTTGATCGCCGCAGTCTTGCCGAGCGCCTTGCCCCCGATCGTCAGTCCGGCGACAAGCCCCGTTACGAGAAGCGAGGTGAGTACGACGGAGGCGGAAAGGTCCTTCGTAAGATTTGCGGCAATAACGGCAGCGGTCGCGCCCGACACGATGCCGGAGATATCTCCGACGACGTCGTTGCAGATGCTTGACACCCGCTCAGATTTTCTAACAAGATTCAGGGCCTCTCTCGCGCCCTTCTCTTTATGAGACGCCATTGAGTGGAACGGCGCCTCTCTCGCGCTCGTTACGGCAACTCCAAGCATATCGAAAATAATTCCGAGCAGGATAAACACCGCCAACAGCAGGAAAGCGATCAGATATCCCGCCCCGCGCAATATCTCAGAGGAGACGAGGGAAAAGATCATAGAGGTAACGATGCTTATAAGCGTTATTGAAATAATCCATCGAAAGTTTGTTTTATGCTTCATAGCTTTCCTTCCGAATAAAAAGAGGAGGCACGGAAAGTAAATCTTACGGCTTAGGTCGGGCTGGTTTTCCCCCCGGGCTGCCCCCCGTTGCCGAAGGGGTGGTTTCCCATTAACGCCCGGTTCGCCCCGTTGCCGAAGGCGCTGCCCGATTGCCACTTAGTCCGCACTGCAATCCTTTCCGTGCCCGTCCGGCTCAACCGGACGACAGCCTAGGTGTTTTCCACGGCGAAACGAACCATCTCTTTAGCCTCTTTTGCAGGAAATATTTCAGGGAGATATCAAATTTTTCCCTGGCCGGGGAATAATTCGCGTGGCTCTCCCATCCGCAGATCCCACTCAAGGCAGGCTACACTGCACACAGCACTTGGATCAAATGCTTGCCCGTTGTAACGCACCGCAATACAGGTTCACCCCGGTCCGTAAAAGGATCGGTTACCGCAAAGGGAGTACGTCCTTCCACAGATTCGGGTCTCCACACCCATTGGGTCGGGGTCCCAATGCCATTCGGGGCCGCCCAATAAGATGCAGGCTAAGCCGGGGCTCCGGCTAAGACCTCCCTCCAGCACCCACCCGGAACTGGGCGTTCCAAGCAGACACAAGAGGCTTCATAGATATGCCCTTTAAAGGATTTTTAGGCCCTTCCTTGGAGATGGCAGCTTCGACTAAGGATACTGCTCCGTCGTGAATATTCATTATAAACGAATATTATTCATTTTTCAAGAGCTTCTTTTTGCAAGCTCATCCGCTAAAAAGTCAAGGAAGCCCGTGCTTCCCGCCCAATTTGCCGATTTGAGAGCAAGCTTTGCTCTCTCTGTATACTCAAAAACGAGTTCTTCACATTTTTCTCTTCCGAGCAGGCTCATATACGTTGCCTTGCCGTTTTCCTTGTCGCTGCCGACAGGCTTCCCGAGCTCCGTTTCAGTGCTGAGGCAGTCGAGCATATCGTCCCTAATCTGGAAGGCTCTGCCGAGGTAGATCCCATAGGTCTCTGCCGCATTTATGCACCCGGCGTCAACGCTTCTCATTCCCTTCGACGCGAGGACTCCGAGAACGCAGGCCGCTTTGAGAAGCGCCCCCGTTTTCAGATCGTTTATCTCACTTAACACTTCCGCCGTCCTCTCGCTCTCCGGTACGGTCGTATCCCCGTACTGCCCGAGGCACATTCCCCTCTCTCCTGCCGCCTCCGAAAAAAACCTTACCGCTTCAAGTCCCGCCTCAGGATATCTGAAACGGAGTCCCGCCTCAGAGGCGGTTCTGAACGCGGCGGACTGAAGGGCGTCGCCTGCAAGGATCGCCGTACACTCCCCATAGACCTTATGGTTGGTAGGCAATCCGCGGCGCAGGTCGTCGTTATCCATAGCCGGAAGATCGTCGTGTATGAGCGAGTATGTATGCAGCATCTCAACTGCGCAGCCGAGCCTTAACGCCTCGGAAGGCTCGCCGCCTGCCGCCTCGCAGAATTTTAACGTCAGCACAGGCCTTACGCGCTTCCCGCCCGCAAGCAGGCTGTAGCGCATGGCTTCCTCAAGACCGGGCTTTAAGAATTCCTCTTGCAGCGTATCCTCTATGAGGAGCCTCGCCGTCTCGTATTCTCTTATGTAATCCATATCAGTCGATAGTATCAAACGGGAGCTCGACGGGCTCGCCGTCCTGCCCCTTCTGCAGCTTTACTACTCTCTGTTCCGCCTCGTTCAGCAGAGCTCCGCAGCTTTTTATCAGCGAGGTTCCCTCCTCGAAAAGGCCGAGAGCCGCCTCCAGAGGCTTATCTCCGCGTTCGAGAGTGCGGACTATCTCCTCGATCCTCGCCATCTGCTGCTCAAAGCTCTGATTGTTCTTCGTTTCAGCCATTGTTTTTCCTCACTTTACAATGCAGTCTATCGTATCTTCTCTCAGCTTGATTCTTATCTCGTCGCCGCTCTCTACGTCCTCTGCGGAGCGAATTACCGTTCCGTCTGTTCTCGCGGCGATAGCGTACCCTCTTCCAAGCACCTTGAGCGGGCTCAAAGCGTCAAGCTTCGCCGCGTACTCTGCGTATTTTCTGCGCTCTGAATGGAGCATAACAGCCTGAGCCGCAGTGAGCCTTGTTCTATAATTGTCAAGGCGAAGCTTTTTGTCATCCACGAGATTCTTAGGATCCTGCATGACCCGCTTTTCGCCGAGTGCGATCAATCTTTCCCGCATTTTGCCGAGCTGAGACGATATCGCGCCGGAAATGCGCGACTGTGACGCATCGAGGTACTCCATCAGCTCGGATATATCCGGCGCGCAGAGCTCGGCGCCGTTCGACGGAGTTGCGGCTCTCATATCCGCAACAAAATCTGCAATAGTTACGTCAGGCTCGTGCCCCACTGCTGAGATGACGGGAATATCGCTGTCGTAGACGGCTCTCGCTACTCTCTCATCGTTAAAGCACCACAGATCCTCCATGCTTCCTCCGCCGCGTCCCACTATGAGCACGTCTGCAATGCGGTAGCGGTTTGCGTATCTTACAGCTCCGGCTATCTCAGGCGGAGCCTCGGCGCCCTGTACTCTTACCGGAAGCAGCAGGAGCTTTGCAAGAGGCCAGCGTTTTCTCATAACGCGGATTATATCGTGAACTGCAGCTCCGGCAGAGCTTGTTACTATTCCCACGCGCATCGGATAACGGGGTATCGGCTTTTTATGCGCCCTGTCGAACAGTCCCTCCTTCGCAAGCTTTTCCTTAAGCTGCTCGAAGGCGACCGCAAGATCTCCGACTCCGTCCGGCGTAAGCGAGGAGGCGTAGAGCTGATACGCTCCGTCTCTCGTGTAAACTGCCACTCTGCCGGTGCATATGACCTTCATACCGCTCTCGGGTCTGAATTTCAAACCTGACGCGGCGCCGCGAAACATAACGGCGCGTATCGCGCTCTCCTCATCCTTGATTGAAAAATAGTGGTGTCCGGAGGGATACACCTTATAATTTGAAAGCTCGCCGCGGACTGCTACGTTCATCAGGAACCTGTCCGCCTCGACGAGGCCCTTGACGTATTCGTTTAGCTGCGTGACTGAAAGAATCTTCTCATCCATTTTCCGCTATGCTCCTGTAGGTAAGTATAGCTATACCCATCGCGTTATCAGTTGAATACCTCGGCTCTGCGAATATCCCATCAGGAATGAGCTCGCGCAGGAGCGAATTCGACGCGACGCCTCCGGAGAAGAGGACCGGAAGATCGCCGTATTTCCGCTTTGCGTTATCCGTCACCTTGCCGACAGTATAGATCATAGACGCGAGTGTAAAATACGCCGCATTTTCGGGCGAAGCCCCGGACTGGATAAGAGAGTGCATTTTATGCTCTACTCCGGACAGGGAAAAATGTGTGCCGTTGATCTTCGGCTTATACAGCTCCTTTACGCTCGCCGCCTTTGAGAGCGAATCGAGCTCGCGTCCGGACGGGAATTTGAGGCCGAGAGCCTGCCCCGCCCTGTCTATGAGCTGTCCGGCGGAAACATCCTCCGTTCCGCCTATTATCTCGCACCTCACGGCGACGCCCTCGGGGCGAACGTAGAGAAGCTCTGTCGTGCCGCCCGAGAGATGCCATGCAAGGTGTTCCCTCTCAAGCAGATCCATTCGTCCGGCTGACCAGGACGCAGCCGCTATGTGCCCCTGCTGATGGGAAAAACCGAAATACGGCTTTCCGAGCATCTGCGCGGTCACCTTTGCTACCGATACTCCCGCAAGAAAGCAGGGCATATAGCTGTCCTCTGTCTCTCTCGGCTTTTCGGATGCTCCGACAGCAGCAATGTCCTCCAGCTCACCGAGCGCTCCCGCTATATCCGGAAGCCGCCGAACGTGAGAAAAGAGCGCCTCGGATTGACGTAGGCCCAGCTTGCCGAGCTCAACGTCTAAAAGGCGCCCAGAATTATCACCCTTATTTCCGTCAAACCACGCGGCGGAGGTCGTATAGTTCGACGTATCAAAGCCTAAAGCGATCACAGACCCTCAAGCTCCTCTCTTACGAAAGAGCCGAGTATTCCGTTAACAAACGCGACCGTCTCGGGCACGTCGTACTTCTTCGCTATCTCAACGGCCTCGTTTATCGACGCGCCGTTCGGTATCTCGGGCATATACATAGTCTCATACATAGAGACCTTCATCACCGCGAGCGCCGTGCGGGATATCCTTCCGAACGCCCATCCCTTTGCATACTTCGCCACGTAGCCGTCGAGCTCCGCATTGTGCGCGTCTATGCCTCTGATCACCGCCTCGATATACGCCATCTGATCCGGGTCGGGATATTCTGCAAAGAGGCTGTCCTCTTCCTTCAGGGAATCATAGTGCTCTCTGTCGAAAAACTGACTCAGCACCTCATCCGCCGAGCATTCCTTTGCCGATATCTCAAACGCAAGTCTAACGGCTATTTCTCTTGCTGTTGAACGGTTCATATGCCCTCCGATTATTAAAGCTGAACACCGAGGATCAGGACGTTGACTTCCTTTACCTTTGCGCCAGTAACGCTCTCAAGCGCGGACTTGACAGACTCCTGTACAGCTGCGCCGACGCTGTGAACCGCGGCGTTGCGCTTGACCATAACGCCTACCTCAACAGACACGTCCTCGCCGTTGTTAATAACGCGAACGCCCTTATTTGCGGGCTTCTTGCCCCAGATTTCGCTGCTGTCGCGCCCGAGAGAGGCGACGCCGTCCACGTCCTTTACCGCGTTCGCGGCGACTGCGGCAATAACGTCCTCAGAGATGTTGATCGTTCCCTTCTCGGCAGAAAGAGTAACGTAATCCTTATTGTCAGCCATTTTTATCACTCCAAATAAGTAGAATTTATGAAAAAGACCATATAATTTCATTTTGTCATGTTATTATATCACAGTCCCACAGAAAAATAAAGAGGCAATATGGTTATTTGTCCGGAAAGCTCTACGCAGCCTGAGAGGCTATCCATTTATCGGCTTTATGTTCTGCGTTCTCCGGGAGCAATGAGTTTTTCATACCGGCTCTGACTATACGAAAAACGAGCCGGCATCTCAGCCGGCTCGATAAATCAAAAGCTGTATCAGTATTCCACGACGCTTGCCCAGCTGAGAAGGAATTCTCTCTCCTCCGGGTTGCCCTTGACGGACTGGGACGCGGCAACTATCGGCATCCACTTCTGTACGTATGGCTTTGCGGTATGGCTCTTAATGCAGAACTTATCGAGGTACTTCTCCGCAAGGTCAAACTGCTCGTTAAGATAGAACAGCAGATAAGTTCTTGCGGCGTCGGCAGAGGCGTTGCCCTGCGTCGCGTGGCTCCAGTCTATGATGAACATCTCTCCGTCCGGTCTTACGATGATATTGGAAGGGTTATAGTCCCCGTGGCAAAGCTTGGTGTGGGTCGGAAGTCCGTTAAGTCGCATCTCAAGGTCGTAGCGCGTGGTCTCGTCAAGGTTCGCCTCCTTGAGCTTTCTCGCCATCTTATCCTTAAGCTTGCCGAGAGAGGGACATTTTTCCGAGTGCATTTTAAGCTGGAGATCGACGAAAGCGTTGAGATGTTCGTCGAGCTTCTCCGGCTCCTCCTCCATAAGCTTTGCAAGCGTCTTTCCCTCGACGAAGTCCGTTTCGATAGCCCAGCGCCCGTCGTGAGTGGTAACTCCGCGAAGCTTGGGTATATTGAGCCCCGTCTCCTCAACTCTCGCCTGATTAAGCGCCTCGTTAAGGATATCTGCCTTTGAAAAGCTCTCGTCAAAAACCTTGATGCAGCGGTCGCCGTCGCGGTATACTGTCTTTCTCGGTCTTTCAGCGATTATCTCCATTTTTATACCTCCTCGTGTACGCCGTAGTAGGCGTTCAGGTACATTCTTCTTATCTCGCTCATCAGCGGATAACGGGGATTTGCTCCGGTACACTGGTCGTCGAAGGCCTTCTCAGTCATATCGTCCAGCGTTGCAAGGAAGGTCTCTTCGCTTACTCCGTAATCGGCTATTGTCTTCTTTATCCCGACTCTCTCCTTGAGCGCGTCTATAGCGCCTATAAGCTTCTCCAGCTTCTCCTTATCGGTATCGCCGCCGAGACCGAGATAGTCCGCGACCTCTGCGTATCTCTCCAGCGTATGCGGATAAGCGTACTGCGGGAAGGTTCCCATCTTTGTCGGCACCTCGGCCGCGTTGAATCTCAGCACCTCGTCTATCATAAGGGCGTTGGCAACGCCGTGAGCTATATGGTGGAAGGCGCCGAGCTTATGCGCCATAGAGTGGCATACTCCGAGGAAAGCGTTGGCGAAAGCCATACCGGCAAGAGTCGCCGCGTTTGCCATTTTCTCCCTCGCCTCGGCGTCGGTAAGTCCGTTATCATAGGCTCTCGGCAGATACTTGAATATTGTTTTCAAGGCTCTGAGCGCAAGGCCGTCTGTATAATCCGTTGCCATAACGCTCGCGTAAGCCTCAAGCGCATGAGTGACAGCGTCGATTCCCGACGCCGCGGTAAGCCCTTTAGGCGCAGTCATATGCATATCCGTGTCGATTATCGCCATATCGGGAAGCAGCTCGTAATCCGCCAGAGGATACTTGACTCCGCTTTCCTCGTCGGTTATAACGGCAAACGGAGTCACCTCGCTTCCCGTTCCGGCTGAGGTGGATATCGCAACGAAATACGCCTTGTCGCCCATATGCGGGAAGGTATAAATCCTCTTTCTTATGTCGCAGAAGCGCATCGCCATATCCATAAAGTCGGCGTCCGGGTGCTCGTAAAGCACCCACATTATCTTGCCCGCGTCCATAGCCGAGCCTCCGCCGCAGGCAATTATAACGTCCGGCTTGAAGGACGCCATCAGCTTCGCTCCCTCTTTGGCGCAGCCGAGAGTCGGATCGGGCGCAACGTCGGAGAACGTCATATGGACTATGCCCATCTCGTCGAGCTTGTCGGTTATCGGCTTTGTAAAGCCCGCGCTGTAGAGGAAGCTGTCGGTTACGATAAACGCTCTCTTCTTGCCCAGCACCTTGCCGAGCTCATCGAGGGCGACGTTCAGGCAGCCCTTCTTGAAGTAGACCTTATCCGGGGCGCGGAACCAAAGCATATTCTCTCTCCTCTCTGCAACGGTCTTGATATTTATGAGGTGCTTTACCCCGACGTTCTCGCTGACGCTGTTTCCGCCCCAGCTTCCGCAGCCGAGGGTGAGCGAGGGCGTGAGCCTGAAGTTATAAAGGTCGCCGATCCCGCCCTGACTTGCCGGGGTATTTACAAGGATACGGCAGGTCTTCATTCTCTCCTGGAACTCCTTCAGGCGGGCCTCCTCGGTCAGCACGTTGAGGTAGATGCACGAAGTATGCCCGTAGCCTCCGTCGGCAATGAGCCGCTCCGCCTTGGATACCGCTTCCTCGAAGTCTGAGGCTCTGTACATGGCAAGAACGGGACTTAGCTTTTCGTGGGCGAAGGCCTCGCTCAAATCGACCGAATCGACCTCGCCGATGAGTATCTTTGCCCCCACCGGCGCCTTGACGCCCGCGAGCTTTGCGATATTGTATGCGCTCTGTCCGACTATTTTGGCGTTCAGCGTACCGTTTACGATTATCGTCTTGCGGATCTTCTGCGTTTCCGTCTTGTTGAGGAAGTAGCAGCCCCGCGCGGCGAACTCAGCCTTGACCTTCTCGTAAACTCCGTCAAGAACGATGCAGCTCTGCTCCGAGGCGCAAATCATTCCGTTATCGAAAGTTTTAGAATGAATGATGCTGTTCACGGCGAGAGTCAGGTCAGCGCTCTCGGTAATTATCGCAGGCGTGTTCCCGGCGCCAACTCCCACAGCGGGAGTCCCGCTCGAATATGCCGCCTTGACCATACCCGGTCCGCCGGTCGCAAGGATGAGGTCCGCCTCGCGCATCAGGGTGTTAGTAAGCTCAAGGCTCGGAACATCTATCCAGCCGATTATGCCCTCGGGAGCTCCCGCCTTTACGGCAGCCTCGAGTACGGTCTTTGCCGCGGCTATGGTGGAATTTTTTGCTCTCGGATGCGGACTTATGATAATGCCGTTTCTTGTTTTAAGGGCGAGCAGCGTCTTGAAAATCGCAGTGCTCGTTGGGTTTGTCGTCGGTATGACGGCAGCTATGACTCCGACGGGCTCCGCTATCTTTTTGTATCCTGCTGCCTTATCCTCCTCGATAACTCCGCAGGTCTTCGCGGCTCTGTAAGCGTTGTAGATATACTCTGAGGCAAAGTGGTTTTTTATCACCTTATCCTCGGCTACGCCCATTCCGGTCTCCTCTACAGCCATCTTTGCAAGAGGTATGCGCGCCCTGTTCGCGGCTATGGCGGCGGCTCTGAATATCTCGTCAACCTGCTCCTGCGAGAACGTTGCAAAGCGGCGCTCCGCCTCCCTCACTCCGGCAAGCAGGGCTTCAAAGCTCTCGGCGCCGTCGACTATAGGATATTTATTCTCTTCCATTCTTTTCACGCTCCTTCGGAAGGCCCGTTAATCGGGACTCCTTATTGGTGATATTTTACCATAAATTCTGAGAATTACAACTATTTTGTGCTTTTTCTCAATTGCACTTTCCCGGCACAAATTTCCGCACCGTTTCTCTGCTATTATTCTGTTTGCTTTTTATTTCGTATTGGTATATAATTATCGGTAACGAATGGAGGTCAAATAATGACAGCGAATTACCACACCCACACTCCCCGCTGCGGTCACGCCGTAGGCTCGGAGCGTGAATACATCGAGCGGGCTATTGAAGGCGGGATAAAAACTCTCGGCTTCTCCGATCACGCTCCTTACAGTTTCGACAAGCCCGGCAAGTACCCGAACGTAAGAATGGAGCCAAGCGAGCTTCCCGGATACGCCGAAACGCTCTTTTCTCTCAGAAACGAATACAGAGACAGGCTCTCACTGCATCTCGGCGTAGAGGCGGAGTTTTATCCCAAGTACTTTTATGCACTCATAAACGATCTCAGAAGCTGCGGGGTCGAATACATGATACTCGGTCAGCATTTTCTCGGAAACGAGATCGGAGAGCCGGGCTCGATGGCGGCGACCTGCGATCCCTCCGTGCTTGACAGGTACGTATCCCAGGTTATGGAAGGGCTTGAGACCGGTCTGTTCACTTACCTCGCGCACCCCGACGTTCTGCGGTTTGAGGGCGATCCTCACGAATACGACCGCTTATACAGGAAGCTCTGCGTCAGAGCCCGCGAGCTGAACGTGCCGCTGGAGATAAACCTTCTCGGAATCAAAAACGGTAGGCACTATCCGAACGAGGCTTTCTGGAGGATCGCCGGCGAGGAGGGCAACACCGTCATCCTCGGCTCCGACGCGCACCGCCCGGAGGATACCTGGATGCCGGAAATAGAGCTGCGCGCTCTCAGTCTCGTTGAAAAGTATTCTCTGCATCTTATCGACGATATTAAACTCAGGCAAATCTAAGCCTGAGTTTTTTTGCGCTTTTTATACAAAAAAAGAGGCTGTATTTCGGCGTTATGCTCCCCGGTCAAATTGCCGCAAAACTATTGTATTTGCGCCTTTTTTATTGTATTCTTTTTCTGGGGGTTTTCCCAATAATTAACAAACGGAGGGAACAATATGAGAATCACCAAAAAACTTCTTGCGATCATTCTGGCACTATGTATGCTCTTCTCTCTCGGTTTTGCTGCAGTCGCCGATGAAATGCTGATCTCACCTGCGCCCGGGCAGGAGGACCTAACCGGCAAAACCGTGATACTTCACTCAAACGACGTTCACGGACAGATAGACGGCTACGCTTACATTACCGCACTGAAGGCCTCATATGAGGAGAAGGGCGCGGAAGTCATCCTCGTCGACGCAGGCGATTTCAGCCAGGGCACGACATACGTCAGCGTTTCCAAGGGAGCGACAGCTGTTGAAATGCTTAACGCAGCCGGTTACGACTTCGTTACCCTCGGCAACCACGAATTCGATTTCGGCTATGAACAGCTCAAAATGAATTTGGCAAACGCAAACTTCAAAGTGCTCTGCGCCAACATATTTGAGAACGGAAAGCCAATCTTTGACGCTTCCGCAGTTTACACCACCAAGTCCGGCGTCAAAATAGGCTTCTTCGGCATGGATACTCCTGAAACCCAGACGAAGGTCAATCCCGGACTCATTAGGACCCTGAGCTTCGAGAGCGGCGACGATTTTTCAAAGTCTGCCTCCGATGCTGTTAGGAATCTGCGGAGCGACGGGGCCGATCTTGTCATCGGCATCGTGCATCTCGGAGTCGACGAGGAATCCCTCGCCAACGGCTACGGCTCCACAGATCTGTTTGAAAAAGTCGAGGGCATAAACATGCTCATCGACGGTCACTCCCACACTGTTATGGAGTCCGGCGAAAACGGCGAGCCCATCCAGTCCACCGGAACGAAATTTGCCAACATCGGCGTTATCGTTATAGACGACGCATCAAAAAAAATAGTTGACAACTACCTTGTCTCCACCGAAGGTCTTCCAAAGGACGAAGAGGTCGACGGCAAGGCGCAGGAGATAATAAAGACCGTTGACGAGCAGTTCAGCGCGGTATTTGCAACGACAGAGGTACGTTTGAACGGCGACAAGGCGCCCGGCAACCGTACCGAGGAGACCAATCTCGGCGATCTTATCACCGACGCTATGCTGTGGAGCGTAATCAGGTCCGAGGGCTCAGTAAATGTCGATGACGACCGCGTCGTCTGCATTACGAACGGCGGCGGGATCAGAGCCACGATCGACGTCGGCGACGTCACGATGAAGGATATCAACACCGTGCTTCCGTTCGGAAACACCGTCGCGGTTATTTATGTCACCGGCGCAGAGCTTCTCGAGGCCCTCGAGGCTTCAACCTTCTGCACTCCCAGCGCTGTCGGCGGTTACCCACAGACTGCGGGAATTGAGTTCAGTCTGAAGACCTTTAAGGCCTATGCCGCCAACGAGGAGCCGTATCCCGGTTCCACGTATCACGGACCGTCCGCAATAAAGCGCGTTGCCATAACAGCGATAAACGGTCATAAGTTCTCAAAGACAGAGACCTACGCGGTCGTCACCAACAACTTCTGCGCCGCCGGAGGCGACACATACTACGCATTCCAGGCAGCCTACGACCGCGGCGACGGCTTCGATACCGGAATTCCGATGGATCAGGCCGTTATAGATTACATCACTGAGGTTCTCGGCGGCAAGATCACCGCGGAGAAATACGGAAAGGTACGCGGAGATCAGACCGTTATCGACGCGAACAATCCGGAAGTACGCCTCACCTCCCAGACTCTCTGCATCGACGGAGTGAAGCAGGAAAAGCTTGAGATATACAACATCAACGGCGAGAACTACTTCAAGATCCGCGATCTCGCGGCTCTGCTTACCGCGACCGACGCAAAATTCAACGTAGACTACGACACTGAGACCCGTACTATCGTCCTGACTACCGGCGAGGCATACGAGGCTCGCTCCGGCGACCTTGCAACCGAGTTTACCAACAAAGCCGCAAGCTGCATTAAGAGCAGCAAGGCCGTGACGATAAACGGAGAGGCAGTCGAAATAACGACCTACGCCTTCGGCAACAAAAACTTCTTCCGTCTCAAGAGCCTTGCCGAAGCTCTCGGCTTCACCGCCGAATACGACAAGGAAACGAGGACCGTGCTCGTAACGACGGCATCCGCCGCCCAATAAGCCAAACTGCAGACCGACGCCCCGTCCGAGATAATGCGGACGGGGCGGTTTTTATTCGGTTTTATTATGGAAAAGCGTTGAAAAGCCCTCCGGTAAAGAGGTAAAACGCAGCAGGTAATTTCCGTCTCGTTTCACGAGCACCTTTGCAAAGATATCTGATACGCCGCCAGCCTCCATTTCAAGGTTTCCGTAAAGTTCAAGCTCCTTTTCGGTCACGATGACTGCCCCGGTCGCGGAGATTGCCGTAAAGCGGAACGGGTAGCTATCCGCTCCGATCTGCTTCTCGCTTATTACGTAAAAGCTTCCGTCAACGGGTCTTTCGAGCCTGACGGGCTCATCCTCCTCAAAGCCCAGACTCACGTCTCCTATCCCGGCTACCGATACGAGATCGATAGGCTCCGTTAACCCCTTGGGAAGCACGGTCCTGATCTCTCTTATCTCAACGGGCTCTGTCACTTCTGCCCGCGTTTCGGGTGAAATAAGTATCTCGCCTCCGACGGTATAGCTCTCTATCCGCCCTGCAAGGTTTACGTTCATTCCGACCACGCCGTATTTTGTTCGCTTCTCCGAGCCGATATTCCCGACTATCATATCGCCGGTGTTTATTCCGACGCCCATCTCAAGCCTCGGATAGCCTCGTTTCAAGTTCCACTCATTCACTTCCGCCATCCTGCACTGCATCTCTGCGGCTGCGCGTACTGCATTCTGCGCATGCGCCTCCGACGGATTCGGAGCGCCGAATATCGCCATAATGCCGTCTCCGATAAACTCGATGATCGTGCCGTCGTTTTTCTGTATTATCTCCGTCATCTCTCCGAGGTAGTGATTCAGCATCTCTATAAGGCTTTGAGCGTTCATACGTTCGCTGAGAGCAGTAAATCCCCTAACGTCGCTCATCAGAACAGATAGTCTCCGCTTTCTGCCTCCGAGAGCTAATCCGTCCGGAGTTTCAAGGAGCTGGCTCACTATATCGTCTGAAAGGAATCGACCGAAGGTCTCGCTCAGGAGCCGGTTTCTCATTTCAAGCCTATCATTGAGCGCCTGTATCCGTCTCATCGCCTTTACCGCGTCGCGCAGCTCTGATAGCTCGCTGATATCGCGGAACGCCGCTATAACTCCTATCCGCTCCTCCCCGTTATTAAGAAAAGAAGTCGTTACATGTAGCTGCTTCACCTTTTCTCCGCAATAATAGCATACAATATTCTCATGCAGCTCCGCCTTGTCGTATATCGCCTCGAGCACGGTCTGATTGAACGCGTCGTTTTCCTCTCTTCCGAAGAATACCTCGGCAAACCTCCTGCCCTCCAGCTTTTCCGGGCTATAGCCGAGAATAAGCGACGCCGCCGGGTTCACGTAACCTATAACGCCGTCGAGTCCTACGGTCATCACTCCCTCGGAAAGGTCGCGGATAAGGCTTTCAAATATCAGCTCCCTGTTCTCTTTCATTACTGTCTCTCCGTTCTGTTGCATTCAAAAAACGGGGGCGACCTGCGCCCCCAACGATTATTCGGTAATAAATCAGTTACGTCTGAGCCTCTTGTACTCGCTGAAGAAGTGCTTTATCCTTGCAAGGAGTCCGTCGCTCTTCTCCTCTCCGTTCTTCTCCGCCATGTCCGCCTCGGAAACGGTGCGGCATACCTCTTCGTAGTCCTTTGTTACCTCGCGGAGCCTTGCGCTGAGCTGCTTCATAACTGCAAGCATCACATCCGGCTTGTCCTTCAGATGATGAGAGAGCTCATACTCTGCGATCTCCGCTACCTCCGTCCCGTCGTCAAGAGCTATTGCAGTCGCACTGCGGGGATAGCACTCGATAACTCCCAGCTCTCCGAAGTAAGCTCCGTCCTTAAGGGTCGTGAGCTGCTTCTCATCGGAAGCTCCGTAGTCTGCATAGATACCGACGGAGCCCTTTACTATCTGATACATAACGGAGGAGTAATCGCCCTGACGGAATATGATCTCGTCTTTATTGTACGTCCTTGTATACATACCGCGCCTCCTCCTTAAACGGTGTAAAAGAAATCGTTGCCCTGAGCAGTCGAAACTATGCGGGCTATGCTTCTGTCAAGATCCGGATCGCGGTCTCTGCCCGCCTCTTCGGCTTCGACAGTCTCATAAACTGTACGGCATGCGTCAAGATATTCCCGCGACCTGTTGCGAAGCTTATTGCAGAGCTTCTGCATAATAACGAATACCTTCGTCGGGCGGTCTTTGAGGAACGCCTCAAAATCTGCTTCGCGTATCTCCTGAAGCTGCGTTTCGTCCTGAAGGGCGACAGCAGTTGCCGAACGTGGAGCGTGGTCGAGCATTCCCATCTCTCCGAAGAAGTCGTCGGTATTGAGAGTAGCGAGCTTCTTCTCGTTGGGAGTTCCGTATTCAACATAAATACCAATTCTGCCCCAGAAGATGTTATACATTGAGTCGGCGCTGTCTCCCTGGCGGAAGATAACGTCGCCTTTCTTATAAGTTTTGATCTCCATGTCGTCCTCCTTTGATTGCGGGTTTTGAATATAACCGATTGAAATAATTATACTACAGATTACGAACAACAAGCAAGTGCAACCAAAGTATTTTTTTGTATTTTAACGTGATTAAGCCCGTCGCAAACCCGACGGAAACATCTTGTCTCCCGATAAGCCGCATGATATAATATAATAAAAGGCGGTGGAGCTTTTGAAATATGCGGGCGAAATTCTGCGTGAGGAGTACGGCGAAAAAGTATATAAGCTCAGCCTTACGTCGGGCTGCACCTGCCCGAACAGGGACGGAAAGCTGTCTTACGGAGGCTGCGCCTTCTGTTCTTCCGGCGGCTCAGGCGAATTCGCCGCCTCTGCCGCAGATCTCGACACGCAGTTAGCCCAGGCTAAAGCGCTTATCTCGCGAAAAACGGCGGCTAAACTTTTTATCGCGTACTTTCAGGCTTATACGAATACCTACGGAGACCTCAAAAGGCTTGAGAAGCTCTATACCGATACGGTATCCCGCCCCGAAATAGCGATTCTTTCGCTCGGAACGAGACCCGACTGTCTCGGTCCGGAGGTCATGGAGATGCTTGCGCGGCTTAAAAGCATCAAGCCGCTCTGGATAGAGCTCGGTCTCCAGACCGCCCGTGACGACGTTGCCGAGGCGATGAACAGAGGCTATCCTCTCTGTGTTTTTGAGGATTCCTACTCAAAGCTGAAGCGAGCCGGTATCTCGGTGATAATCCACCTTATCTTCGGACTTCCCGGTGAGACGAAAAGTGATATGCTCAATTCAGTCCGATATATCTCCTCGCTCTCCCCTCCGCCGGACGGGGTAAAGCTGCAAATGCTGAATATACTCCGCGGCTCACGGCTCGGCGAGGAATACGAGCGCCGTCCTTTCCCACTCCTGTCGCGTGAGGAATACGCTCAAACGGTTGCCGAAGCGATAGCTCTTCTGCCTCCGGAGACGGCGATACACCGTATGACGGGCGACGGACCGGCTTCACTTATAATCGCGCCCGATTGGGTCAGGGATAAGAAAAAAACGCTCGGCGCAATTACGGAAATGCTTAAACAAAAGGGGCTCGTCTGAGTCCGCAAACAGGAGGATAAAAAATGAAAATTGCTTTTTTCGACGCTAAGGCCTATGATAAACCCTCTTTCGAGCTTTTCGGGGCTCCAAAAGGCATGGAGTTCAAATACTATGAGGATAAACTCACGGAGGACACTGCGGAGCTTGCCCGCGGCTGCGAAGCAGTATGCGTGTTCGTAAACGACAATGTGAACGCCGCCGTTATCGATAGGCTGTACGCTCTTGGAGTGAAGCTCATCGCCCTGCGCTCTGCGGGCTACAACAACGTGGACGTGGAACACGCCTTCGGAAAGATACACGTCGTGCACGTCCCTGCATATTCGCCCTATTCCGTCGCGGAGCACGCGGCGGCTCTGCTCCTCACCTCAATACGCCGCATACACAAGGCGTATAACCGTACGAGGGAATTCAACTTCTCCCTCTCCGGTCTTACGGGCTTTGACCTGCACGGCAAGACCGTCGGAGTAGTCGGCACAGGAAAAATAGGACGCATCTTTATTGACATCTGCCGAGGCTTCGGTATGAGCGTCCTCGCTTACGACAAGTTCCCCGCCAAAGACAGCGGCCTTAATTACGTTGAGCTTGACGAGCTGTTCCGGGAGAGCGACGTCATATCCCTCCACTGCCCGCTCACGGACGAAACGCGGCATATGATAAACTCCGAGGCCATAGCCGCGATGAAGCGCGGAGTCGTTATCGTGAACACCTCGCGCGGAGCTCTCATCGACGCGGAGGCTCTTCTGGAAGGGATAAAGGAGCGCAAAATAGGCGCAGCCTGCCTCGACGTCTATGAGGAGGAGGCGGATATCTTCTTTGAGGATCGCTCGGGACATATTCTCTCCGACGACGTGCTTGCGCGCCTCATCTCGATGCCGAACGTCATACTTACCTCGCATCAGGCGTTTCTTACCGAGGAAGCCCTCCGCAACATTGCCGAAACGACTGTAAACAACATATCCGCCTTCCTTGAGGGCGACGGAGTTTGCGAGAACGAGCTGTGCTACCACTGCGGAAAGATCGAGCACTGTAAAAAGCAAAGGCTCGGACGCTGCTTCTGATATTTAAAAATCCCTCCGCTCTTTCGAGTCGGAGGGATACATGGCTATATATTGAAGAAGTAGATTGATCGGTTGAGAGGAACGGTTTATATGCTTAGTATCTCAGACGTTTCAAAAGAATATAAGACCGGCAATTTTGTGCAGAAGGCTCTCGATCATCTGAGCCTGACTCTGCGCGAGAATGAGTTTGTCGCAATACTCGGACCGAGCGGTTCCGGCAAAACGACGCTTTTGAATATAGTAGGCGGTCTGGATCATTACGACAGCGGGGATCTCGTCATCGACGGCACCTCCACGAAGCACTATTCAGAGAGAGATTGGAACTCATACCGCAACCACTCCGTCGGCTTTATCTTCCAGAGCTATAATTTGATACCTCACCAGTCTGTTCTTTCAAACGTTGAGCTTGCCTTGACGATCTCGGGCGTTTCGCCGAAGGAAAGGAAGCGCAGGGCGGCAGAGGCGCTTCAGCGCGTCGGACTCGGAGACCAGCTCCATAAGAAGCCGAATCAGCTCTCCGGCGGACAGATGCAGAGAGTAGCTATTGCGAGAGCCCTTGTGAACGAGCCTAAAATACTGCTTGCAGACGAGCCCACGGGCGCTCTCGACAGCGATACCAGCGTTCAGGTGATGGAGCTTCTGAAGGAGGTCGCCAAGGACAGGCTTGTCGTTATGGTCACGCACAACCCGGAGCTTGCCCGAAGGTATGCCACCCGCATTGTGGAGCTGAAAGACGGAAGGATAATCACCGATTCAGACCCCTGCGCTCCAGAGCCGGAGCCGAGTCGGCCTGCAGGCTCTCTCAGAAAAGCGTCAATGTCATTTTTAACTGCTCTAGGACTGAGTCTCGCAAATCTCTGGACAAAGCGTAAGCGCACTCTTCTGGTCGCCTTTGCCGGTTCGATAGGTATTATCGGGATAGCCCTCATACTGTCGCTATCAACAGGTATGAATCTCTATATGGACGACATTCAGCGCGAAACCCTCAGCGAATATCCCGTTTCTCTCACAAAGAGCAGTCTTGATCTTTCCTCCCTCGTAACGCGCGATGAGCAGGAAGACTCGGACGGAGACAAGGTTCGGGAATGGCAGCTTGTGGCTAATCTTTTTTCGACCGCTTCTCCAAACGATCTCGCTTCATTCAAGCTGTATCTTGAAGAGCACTCCGGCGAGACCGACCCGTATATTCAGAACGTAGAATACAAGTACAACGTCGCGCCCCTCATATTCTCCGAGCGCGACGGCGAAGTCCGGCAGGTACATCCGAACCAGAGTCTCGCTTCGCTCGGGATATCAAGCGCCGGTATTCCGGGCTTTACGAGCCGGAATATGACCGACGTGTTTCACCGTATGCCGGATAATCCGGGAATGTATGAAAGCCAGTACGACGTTTTGGCCGGAAGGTGGCCGCAGAACTACGGAGAACTCGTTTTCGTTCTGACGCGCGACAACAAAGTTAGCGATATGGCGCTTTACGCCATGGGCTTTAAGGATATCTCGCTGCTTGACGATATGGTCGACTCGTTTATGAGCGGGAAAAAGGTCGATCGCACATCTGCAAACGGAGTTTACGCCTATGAGGATTTCCTCGGCGTGAGCTTTCGCCTTGTGGACCGCTCCGCGCTCTACACCTACGATGAGAGCTACGGAGTTTGGACAGACCGCAGCTCTGACCTGGATTATATGAAAAAAGCCGTTTCCGAAGGCGAGCTTCTTAAGATTGTCGGAGTCGTGCGGCAGAGAGAAGACGCGAAAGCCGCCGTGCTCAGCACCGGTATGAACTATATGCCATCTCTCGTTCTCCACACTATAGATAGCGCGTCGGACAGCAGGCTCGTTCAGGATCAGCTTGCCTCTCCGGACGTCAACGTATTTACCGGCGCTCTGTTTTCCGAAGAGATTGATGCGTCGCTCCCCGACCTGTCCTCCCTCTTCTCGGTCGACGCCGACTCTATTGCCGACGCCTTTCGGTTTGACAGGGACGCCATTTCTTTCGATATGTCGGAGCTTGGGCTCTCCGGCGAGGATATCAGTAAGTATATTGATCCGAATGCTTTCTCCGGCTTGATCGACTCTCCATCCTCTGCGGATATCAAAAGCATCTTTGACGGCATTGAGCTTAACTTATCCCTCGACAGCCTATCGCAGCTCTTCAAAGAGCTTTATGACTCATATCTTGAGAAAGCGGCAAACGATCCGGCGACCGACGTGAGCAGGCTTCCGGATGCGCTCAGGACGTATCTCAGAACGTCTGACGCACGGAAGGTCGTTACGGAGCATATACGTCGCATCATACGTGAAAGCGGGGTACAGGTCATCACTCCGGAACGGCTTCGCGGCTTTGTCGGGCGGCTTGCAGATGACTTTGCGCGATATATGGAGACCGCAAAACCGCTTGAGGATGTCGACTGGCCCGTTTTGGAGGGCTCTGACCTCTCCCCTCGGGAGATTTTCGAGCTTTACAGTCCCTTTTTTGCCGGATATGTTGAGTCCGACGCTTTCTCCGCTTTTCTCGACAACGAGGCTCAGAAATTAGTGGATGAACTTTCAGAGGCAGGAGAAGTCGACGAGGATTCAGAGCTGCTTCTTCAGGAGCTTCTCGCAGGCTATGAAAGCTATGCATCTGAGAACGGACTTCCCGAGCTGTCCTCCATCAGCGAGTCCTTCCGTGATTATATGGAGACCGAAGATGCGCGCAGCCGCATAGACGCCGCCGTCAAAGAGATGATCGATACGGACGCCATTGAAAAGCGGATTTCGGACGGATTAAGCCGATATGCGAGGGGCGTTTCATCGAAGCTTTCCTCCGCCATGCAGAGGACTATGACACAGCTCTTCCAAAACCTCTCTTCTGAAATAGAGAAAGCAATGAGCGACGCTATGTCGAAGCTTCCCGACGCATTTACCGTTGATTTTGACGCTCTGACCTCCTCGGTCAGCATGAATATGGACGACCGTGAGCTGATGGAGCTTGCATCCGCTCTGATGTCCGGCAGCTCCGATACTTTCGACAGCAACCTCTCCCGTCTCGGCTATGCCGACCTTGCCTTTCCTAGCGAAATAGTGATCTATCCGCGGGATTTTGAGAGCAAAAACCAAGTAATCCGTTTTATCGACGGCTATAACTCGCAGATGGAACACAGCGGCGAAAGCGAGAAGGTGATACGCTACTCGGATATGGTAAGCACGATGATGAACTCCGTGACAGAGATAATCAACGTGATAAGCTACGTTCTTATCGCCTTCGTCGCCGTATCTCTTATCGTTTCCTCGATAATGATCGGAGTCATAACATATATCAGCGTGCTCGAAAGGCGCAAGGAGATAGGCATACTCCGTGCGATGGGCGCCTCCCGTCGCAACGTCTCCTCGGTCTTCAACGCTGAAACTATGATTATAGGCGCACTCTCCGGGATACTCGGAATAACTATTACGGGTCTCATCCTTCTGCCCGGAAACTATCTGATACACACACTTACAGGTCAGGAGAACCTGAGCGCGACGCTCTCTCCGACCGCCGCCGCCGCTCTTGTGCTGTTAAGCGTGCTCCTCACCCTCGTGGGCGGCTTTATCCCTGCAAAAGGCGCTTCGAGAAGCGATCCCGTCGCCGCACTGAGAAGTGAATAAACTGTAAATGATCATCGTGATCGTATTCTATTACATTATGTTTGCCATGCTTTTTGCCGTACTTGCAGTCGCCCTCACGCTGCGGCCAAGGCTTATGGCAGGCTGTTAAAAAAAAGCGAAAGGAACGCCAAAAAATGTACCGTTTTGATGAAGAGCACTGCCTTGATACGTTCAAAAGGCTATTAGCCACAGACAGCACGACCGGTCAATATGAGGAGATACAGCGCCTCGTGGTATCTATGCTCGATGAGCTTGGCTTCAAGTATAAAGCCACGCACAAGGGCGGAGTGATAGCGGAGCTCGGAGGCGAGGGCGAGCCTCTCGTCGTCACCGTCCATCTCGACGATATCGGGCTCATGGTGCGGCATATAAACTCCGACGGCACCCTAAATCTCTGCCCGGTCGGCGGTCTTTATCCTTTCTACTGCATAATGGAAAACGTCAGGGTCTACACCCACTCCGGAAAGGTATATACGGGTACGGTCTGCCGCAATCCCAATTCTATCCATGTCACCGAGGATGAAACGAGGAAGGTGCTTCCCGACTTCCGCACGAACGTCTGCGTCGTTCTGGACGAAAACGTAAAAACTGCGGAGGAAACCAGAGCTTTAGGCGTTGAAACGGGCGATATCATCGCCCTTGAGCCACGCTTCACACTGTCTAACGGTTATATCAAATCGCACTTTGTGGACGACAAGGCCGCCGCATCAGTTCTTCTCACAGCCATGCGTGAGATAGCGGAGGGCAGGCTCAGGCTCTCGCGCAAGGTATACGCCTACTTCTCCGTTTACGAGGAGATAGGTCACGGCACCTCTTGGCTCCCTGAAGATGCCCGCGATATTCTCGCCGTTGACATCGCTCCAACGGGTCCCGACCAAAATTCCGACGAGCATAAGGTCTCAATATTTGCTAAAGACTCCCGCTATCCATACCACGTCGCAATGACCGGAGAGCTGCGCGATACCGCAGAAGCTTGCGGCGTCGATTACGTTATGGATATCTTCACGCCGCACTACGGCACGGACTGTGATACGAGCATAGCAGCCGGCTACGACGTGCGCCATGCCGCCATCGGCTTCGGCACGGCAAACAGCCACGGTTATGAACGCACTCACGTCGACGGTCTGCGCAACACCTTTGAGCTTCTCTGCGCCTATCTGGAAAGGTAAACTCCGCATGATGAGACTCGGACCATATAGGGATGAGCAACGCTGATATTATCAAGAAGCCCATAGCTGTTCCGACGCAGCTATGGGCTTTGCTTTTTTAAGGGTCTTTTACCGCTGCTGTAAGATCACTGTACAGATAAACGCCAAACGAGACTGATAATCCTATGTAGCTGAAATTAAACAGATAGAATATGTTTCCCAACGTGAGCCACAGCGTAACTGCCACCGTTTCAAATATGATCAGCATGAATAGCGGCAGCAAATACTTCTTTTTCTCATCTCAGATCATCTCCGGTCCTTGATAGCTCGTTTACAAAAACAATGTCCCTCGCCGTCAGCTCCACCCATGCGGGGCGAAACCCGCTTTTGACAGCATTACGCACAGATTTGATATTCGACCAAGCGGCACAGTAAAAAGGCACCTTGCCCAACGCCAAAACTTCAAGCGCCAATCTGCTTGTAACGGCGGAAGCGATGCCATTTTGCCTGTATTCGGGGAGAACGTCAACACCGATTTGATACATCGTTTCGCTGTCGGCGGAACAGCCTGCAAGTCCTATCAGCTTTCCGTTATCATAAGCGCCGACGGCTAACACATCCCGTTCTCTGTCATTGAAGGTCAGGCAGTTGCTCCACTGCTCCAAATATAAATCCGCAAATTCCTCTTTGGTAAGAATACGCAGCACATAACCGCAGTCCAGCTCCTTCAGCTTTTCTGCGTCGGGAAGAAAATACTCCGCCATAAAACAGACCTTCAAATCAAACGGAGCAAGAAATTCGTTCAGCAGATTGATTTGCGGCGTTTCAAAACAGCGGTACGCATCAAACTTGTTAACGTATTTAGTCACCGCCGGTTTTATCCGTTCGCTCACCTGCGCCACAATGTTGTTTCCGTAAGAAACGAGGTCGCACTCCAACGGCAAAGGCAAATATCTTCTCGCTTTCGTATTTGCTTTAGATATCGTAACAATATTTTGTTCCGAGAGAAAATCAGACGCAGCACAGTTGCAGTCATAAGCAGACTGCTGCAACGCAATTTCCAGGATCTCCTTATTTGTCATTTCTTCACCAAATAATTATCAATATATTCAAAATATGGCTTGCGGTTATAGATACTGTCGAGGTTGTTTCTATACCACTCAAATTCTTCTTTCAAGCCCTGTTCGAGAGGAACGGTATCGGGCAGCAGCCCGTTTTGCCTGCTGACGCATAGCTCATACTCATAATCGTAGAAGCAGAAATATTCTCTCTGCGGAGTATCCTTGCTTACGCTGACAAACTCGGCGGTTTTACCGACCGCCCTATAGCATAACTCAACCCATTCTTTCACTGTCACGATATCCTTATTGCCGACATTGAAAATGTGATTTTCTGGGTGCTTGTCTGTCAGGATTTCAACAAAACGGCATAGGTCGGACACGTTGAAAAATTGCAGCTTCATATCGCCGTTTTGCGGAAGATAAAACGGTCTGTCACGCATAGCGCAGTCAAAAGGAAAGGCTTCACGGTAGAGGTTTTCATATACGCCGTAGAAATACGGAGGACGGAGAATGTATGCGTTCGGTACGTTCGCCTCTAAGTATCGCTCCGCTTTCAGCTTGTTAATTCCGTAATCTCTCCAAACTGAATTGTAGCCGCATATCTGTTCCTCGGTAAAAGGCTGAGGATTGGTTTCTGGATAGACGGCGCTGGAGCTGATAAAAACGTAATCGTCAAAGCTGATTCCCGAATTGACCAGCGTTTTTATATGTTCTTCCGTATATGCGGTAACGTCAAGAACAAGATCATAGTGCTTTCCTTTAAGCCTGTCGCCTAAAGCCGCCCTGTCGCAATTAATTAACG
>JAEEGL015516687.1_pt1 | contig 31285 bp, 18 predicted proteins | sample 9134231 | NCBI WGS metagenome assembly JAEEGL01 (sample SAMN16246548, study PRJNA631951) | gut metagenome | biome: gut microbiome; feature: rumen; material: fiber-attached | host: Bos | place: Iran: Karaj | collected 2018-10
TGACGAGTGGAGCGAGTTCACCAATATACAGGCCATCCCCAGTACGGAAGACTTGGAGTTGACCGAGCAAGAGATGAAAGCCTATAAACTCCTTCAAAACGGCCAAATCTACATCCTCCGCGGCGAGCACATCTTCGACACTCAAGGCAAGATGATTCAGTAGTTTTGTCTATTGCGCCTAAATTCCATTTAGGCATCCTCTTCTATTCCAAGGATCAGGCTCGCAGCCTGGTCCTTTTTTTATGTCAACTTGTATTGTGCTTGTATTGTTTAGCCTGTATTATTTTACTGCCATCTCTCTTATAGCCTGTATTTTTTTTACTTGTTCCCTTTTTGATGAACATGTTCCTTTTTTTTGCGCATAAAAGGGAACAAGCTTCTTCTTCAAGCCCGTATATTATTTTTGTATTTTTATTTGCATATTTCAAAAATTTTTCGTACCTTTGCACTCGATTTCAAACAAAAACCGCTCATCTCTCCAGTATTATATACTATGTATATAATACCAACGAAAACGCAAGCAAAAATTAGTGCGTGATAAGTGCGCCATAAGTGCGCCATAAGTGCGCTGTAAGTGCGAGATAAACGGGGTTCAGTAGGGGCCCTTTGCTACCCCTTTGCTACCCCTTAGACATATAACCAATAACCCCTTCATACAGCGAAGATGGCGAAAATCAAACATAACCCTCATATCGAGGAAATGATAGGTGCTCACTCCAAAGACGGAACCGTGGAGCGCCGCAAGGTGTTCCGTGACTATGACGGTAATGTAACTCGCGTCGGCCGCCTTGAGGCATACATCCCGAAATCTCGCAACTACAAAAAGAGCCCCATCTATTTTCGCGAGCGGGCGAATATGACTGCCTTCGGCAATGCTTCTCATCTTGCCCAAGAGTTTATTGATTCCATGCGCAACAAAACACCCCTTCCGCCGGAAAAACAAGCCCTCCTGGACTCCTACAAGGCCCGCTTCTATGCCCAACTCAACGGACCTCATGACCCTATCGCGCCCAAAGATAAAGACGGCAACTATCTCGTCTATTCCCGCATAGACAACTTCATCCGAGCCGTCATCCGAAAAGAGAATCCGGTCCTCTAAATTGGCCCCCTCTTTCTTTCGCGCATTCTTAAAATTTGTACATTTTGCAAACTCTATTTTGCAACACTCTTTAGAGTGGTGCTTAATAATCGTGCACTTTTTCGTAAAAAACGCTATTGTGGGATTGACAAAAAAGCAGTAATTTTGCACCCGATAAAAAATGGGCCTTTTTGAACCCTAAAATCGTAAAAAATTTAATATAAATATTAATATGAGTAAATTTTTACAACGAATTTTTGTCTGCACAGCCTTGATGGCGCTGCCATACATGGCTTATGCGGACGATTTTCAGGTGTCCAACTCTGATTTCGAAGATTGGTCGGGGACACAATTTGATGGTCAGATTCAGCCGAAAGGTTGGAACGCATGTAATGTGGAGCAAGTGGGCTTTAAGTTTAACTTTGCCCACAGAGAGACCGGCCATAGCGGCTATTGTATGATGGTTCAAGACCAAGACGTAGGTGCGATGGGTATCACGGAGACCAGTCCGGGTTATTTCTCGCTGGGGCAGCCTTGGGCATATGTGGCCAGTATTACCGCCATTAACCAGGCTACGGCCGGTACTTCGGGTGGCATCACTTGGACCCACCGTCCGGACTCCCTGGCTGTATGGATCAAGCGTACGGGTAGCAACACCGACAAAGAGGACTTCTACCTCTTGTACTACTCTTGGAGCGGAACAGCTAAAGGAACGAAGTACAAAGGAAAGAACGGAAGTTGTACCACGACGAATGGCTATACTGATGAGGAGTCGGACGTGCGCCAGGCGCTGAACGGTAACGAGTGTGGTACAAACACGATGGCGAAGCAGATCGCCGAAGGTATGTGGCGCGAGAAGAAGACCTACGGTAACTGGACCCGAATGGTCGTTCCTATCTACTACATGAACAACGATGTGCCGCAGAAGATGAATCTTATCTTCTCGGCGTCCAACTACCCGAACTTCCGCGCCAATAGCGGCTTGTATAAAGGTAACTCGCTCTACGTCGATGACGTGGAAATGATTTATTCGTCGAAGATCCAGAAGCTGCTGGTAGATGGCAAAGAGTGGAAGGGGTTTGACCCGAACAGCACGGAGGTACAGACCTACTCCTTAGGCGAATCGGCTACTTCGATTCCTACTATCGAGGCTGTCCGCGGTGCAGGTTCGATCACCAACGCCAGAGGAACGACCGTCGCTTTCGCGGGACGTACGCTCTCCGGCAGCGAGATCTCTATCACGTATGGAAACCTGACCGGCACGCCGACCGTCATCACCGTGAAGTCGGAGGACGGCAAGTCGACGACGACCTATAAGATCCAGTTCCAAAAAGCCGCTTCGAGCAACGCGAAGTTGGCGGGTATCACGATCAATGGTGCAGCCCTGGAGAGTTTCAGTCCTACCAAATACAACTACGAAGTAGAGTTGCCTTACGGCACGAAGTCCGCTCCGGTAGTAGAGGTGGAGAAACAGGAAGAGCAGCAGACGGTTGCTATCACCCAGCCGACGTCTGCGACGGGCACCGCGACCATTAAGGTCACGGCGGCTAATAAGACAGCTACGCAGACCTATACGCTGAATTTCAAGGTGGGTCTGTTGTCGGATAACGAGTTGCAGGACATCCTTGTCAACGGCAAGTCTATCCCGGGCTACACGCCTTCGCAGACTGTCTATAAAGTGTCGCTGCCTGTATCGACAACTACGATGCCGACCGTTACCACGGTTTCCAAACCCGAGTACGGAAATGACCAGACGGTAGTACATACGAAACCGACGGTTATCGACGGCGGTGTGTACATGCTGAGTGTCACCACGCCGGGTAATAAGATTGCGAAGGTCTATAAACTGAACTTCAAACTCGAGAAGTCGTCCTATTCCTACCTCAAGGACCTGAAGGTCGAGGGAGGATACATCGCGGAGTTCCGCCCGGATAACTTCACGTATTATATCAACCTGCCGATGGGTACGACTTCGCTGCCGAAGATCACCTATACCCTTGGCGACGAGTATCAGACGGTTAGCGTGAGCGAACTCGGCGCGGGTGTAGTAGATGGTACGGTGCGCGTGACAGTCACCGCAGGTAACGGTGACCAGTCCGTATACAAACTGGTCTTCTCTACCGAGAAATCCGATCTCTCCACGCTGGCCGGTATTACGATTGGCGGTGTGGCGCTGCCGGGCTTCGCGCCGGATGTGACGAGTTATACGTATCAGCTGCCGGTCGGCACAACGGAGTTGCCGGCTATTGTGCCCATCTTAGGCGATCAGTACCAGACCTATTCGATCACCACAGCCGGTCTGAACGGTAAGACCCGTATCACAGTAACTGCCGGTGACGGTAGCACGACGATTTATATGATCGCTTTCTCCGTGGAGGTCTTCAGCGAGAATACGCTGGCCAGCCTCTCGGTAGCCGGTATTGAGATCAACTTCGATCCGGAAGTCAACGAGTACTGGGTGAACTTACCGCAGGGAACAACGGTTCTTCCGGCAGTAAGTTATACCCTCAAGGATCCGACTTTCCAGACCGCGTCTGTCCGTCCTATCAGCGGCTTGACCGGTGATTATAAGATTACTGTTCGTCCGCAGAGTGGTGCAAGCCGCACGTATATCATTCACTTCTCGGTAGCTACTTCGAGTAACGTGAACTTGAATAATATTTATGTGGACGGCGTAGCTCTGGCGGGTTTCCATCCGGATACGACGGCCTACGAGATCACGCTGCCGGAAGGTGTGAGCACCATTCCGACGGTTACTTTCGAAAAAGCCGAGACGAGTCAGCGCGTGCTGAGCGTGCTTGAGGGTAAGGTACATACCATCACAGTGACGGCTCAGAGTGGCGCTACACGCACCTATACGGTCACCTTCGTCGTCGTGGCATCGGCTAATGCGTATCTTGATATGATCTACCTGAACGGTGATTCGCTCAAGGGCTTCGACCCCAAGGTGCTGAACTACACCGTCAAACTGGACGGCGAGACTTGTCCGGAGATCACAGTAACGAAAGCGCCGGGTCAGCAAGTGACTATCACCGCACCTTACGGTGCCGGTACGGCATATATCGCCGTGAAACCGGAGACAGGCGCTGTGAATACGTACACGATCGCGTTTGAACCGGTACCGGTGGCAAGTGCCCAATTGGACGGCATCGCCATCAATGGTGTGGCTATTCCGGACTTCAAGTCCGATTCGATGGACTACACGGCTACGTATAGTAAGGAACTGCCGACCATTACCTACACCAAGCGCCACGTATCGCAGGAGGTGGAGGTGTTGTGGAAAGATTCGGTGGCTTGGATACATGTGGAAGACACGCTGGGCAACAAAGCCGCATACAGTGTCGCCTTCAGCCGCGCGCTGTTGACCGTCAACACGCTCGACGCGATCTATGCGGACGGTGTGCTGATTGAGGGCTTCGACTCTAACACAAAGGAGTATACCTATGACTTGCAGCCGGGTAGCAGTTATCCGGAACTCTCGTACAAGGCGACCGACTATGCTACCGTAGTATTCTTCGGCCAGTTGATAGAAGGTAAATGGGGTATTAAGGTCGCTGCCGAGGACGGAACGACCACACTGTACACTGTGGCATACACGATTTTGCCTTACACCGATGTGACGCTCAAGGATTTGAAGGTGGCAGGCTATGACTTTGCGTATGACAAGACGCAGAATACGTATGGTCCGTTCACGATCGCCGAAGGTGTGGAACTGCCGGTAGTGACGGCTGTGCCGGAGGATGGTCAGTCCGTTCTGACATACAACGAGAATGACTCGACGCAGAAAGTGCTCGTGATGGCGGAAAACGGCGCGAAGAATGAATATACTATTGAGTATAGACGCGTGCTGAGCGATCACGTTCAATTAGCGAATATCGTTATTGCCGGCTATCCGGACTTCGCCTTCAACCCTGCTGTGCATAAGTACTCTGTCACTTTGCCGAGAACTGCAACCACAGTGCCGAACGTCAATGTCGTTCCGCAATTGGATAACCAGACCGTGACGACGTATTTCTGCCGTCCGGACGGTGTGGTACGAATTCTCGTTCAAGCACAGGACGGCTCCACCGGAGAATACACCATTGCTTTCCCGGTAGAGAAATCCGACGTTACGCTCCTCAAGAGCCTGACCATCAACGGAGTAGCAAGGGATGTTAATGTGACGGAGTACGAGTTTAACGTACCGTTCGAAACCTTAGAACCGTACTTGGTGACATATGAGCAACACGAGGGACAGTTGGTTCACCTCATTGAGGCATCGCTGACCGGTACGACGAAGATCATCGTCACCAATGAGAAGGGCGACAACAGCCGCACCTATTCGATTAGTTACAAGGTCGGCAAGCCGGAAGGTGCCAACACGGTGAAGAGCGTGCAGTACAGTTATGTCACCGCAACCGAAGCAACGGTTACCGGCACTATTACGCCGGTCAAAGGCAACAATCCCATCGACTTGCCCTTCGGCGCGAAGAGCTTCAGTGTGACCAACGTGGAGAAGAACTATGCGGAGCAGACTATCCAACTCTACGACGGTGGTCTCCGCCGCGGTGCTACGATCATTGCGGTAGCTAACCGTGAGGGTGAAGATGATGCCGTTTACACGCTGACACCGGTAATGCCGGAATTTGAGGAGACAGGCAAACTGGAGCACTTGATGTATCAAGGCGCAGAAGTACCGCGCTTCCGTCCGGACGTATATAACTATATGATCAACGTCACGGCGCAGCCGAAAGAAGCAGACTTCGCCGGTACGGTTGCCTACGGCGGCAAGACGGTTACCTTCAGTGCATTCGATGCTAAGAAGAAACAAGTCATCATTTCCGTAACGGATGGCGAGCAGTACTCTGTTTGTTGGTACTATACAAATTACGACAAGCTGCTTGATTTCTCAGGGGATTGGGTATCCGTTTCGCAAGGAGTAGGATACAAACCGTCTTCTCTGTGGAAAGTGCCGGGCGACTGCGATGATGGTTATACATGGAGTATCCCATACGTGGTCAACCTAACCTATACCACCGGCAAGGAGGTAACCCCGGGCGGTACCAACGGCGTGATGTTGTCCACCCTCCGTGGCGCGCCTATGAACGGTTCGGTACCGGGTATGATGACCTTGGGTGCGATGAGCGTGAGTCTAACCTCAAACGGTAACTCGACCTCCAGTGTAACAAAGAGCGCTTCTGTGGGAACGGCCTTCAAGAATACTCCGGAAGCCTTTGAGTTCCTCGTAAAACCGCTTTCTACCAGTAATATCACCAATTGGAAACTATGGCTTACGATGTCCGATGGAACGAACTACAAAGAAAGTAACTATACCGGTGATTTCTCGGCACTGAATAAATGGACAACGGTAACCGTTCCGATTAGTTATGCAGGTGTAGGCATAGTATCCAAATTCAATGTGATGCTGTCTTCTTGTGACCAAGAGAATGCCAAAAAGTTCGGAGGAAGCACCATTTATGAATCCAGTGTAATGTATGACCAGATTCATTTCGTCTATAATTCTGAATTGACGAGTGTGACGGTAAACGGTAACTCGACGACGAGGAGTGGTAATACATTTACGTACAATATACCGGATGGTGTAGCTATCATAGGCGAGCCGGCATTGAAGTTCTCTGGTAAGGTACATGACCAGACGCAGACTATCGAATGGTTGAATAATAGCGAATGGATCGATGGTAAACTCACGGCAAAAGTGGTGAACTACGGTGAGAATTCAAAAGACAGTACCATCTACTATGTCGTCCTCCAACGTACGCCGGTAACCTCCGTAGAGCACACCGCTAGCTTTGGTACGTACGGAACGACCGTCAAGGGCGACACCACCTTCATCAATATGCCTTACGGCACGAAGGTCCTGCCGGATCTCAAAATCACGCCTGAGAGCGTTCACCAGTTGATAACGATGACCAAGAAAGGTAATGCTGTTACCGTGAACGTGAAGGCTGAGGATGGCGCAGAGAAGACCACCGTATATGTCTTCCGCGAGATCAAGGGAACGGATGCAACACCGGAGACCTGGAACCTCGAGAGCGGTATCCTCAATACGGTAGACGCAGAGAATCATATCTATTCCGTAGAGGCAGAGAAGATGCCGGAGGTGGAGATCTCAAAGAAAGACGGTCAGTTGCTGGATATCAATTATACGGTCAACGGAGCTGTCTTCACGATTACTTCAGCCGACGGTAAGTCGCAGACCACATACACCATCAATCGCCTGAACCCGTCTGTGACGACGACAGGCCAGATAGAGACCTTCATGAAGGACGGCACGCCTTGGGCCGTCTTGGGTGGCGATACGTATGACGCGACCTTGGCTAGACCGACCGAACTGATCACGTTCGAGCGTAAGAACGACCCGGATTCAGTGGTTTATATCCAGGCTCCGGATAGGATGGAGTGGCAGGTATATGGTTCTGCTAACCATACGTACGTGCTGACGTATCCTTCCGCTGCTTCGACGAATGCGAACTTGGCGAACATCCTCATTGATGGTGTGCCGTACAAGGATTTCAGCGCTTCGGATACAGAGTATGAGGTAGAATTGGATTCGCTCTTCTTCATGGATGCAGTAGCTGCTGAAATGACGCAAAAGATTGTGACAACGCAAACCACCGAAGCAGGTACAGTAGTCGTTTATAATACGACCGTCACAGCAGAGGATGGTACGACCACCAAGCAATACCGCGTAACGGTTCATCGTTCGAAGAGTTCGGATGCTACCTTGGCAGGTATTCTGTTGGACGGCACCATGCTGACCGGTTTTGATCCTGCTCAACCGGATTACACGGTTACCTTACCCTTACCGGCTGACGGCGTTAAACGTGAGCAACCGATTGTTCCGGCTATCACTTATATTGCCGGTCAAAAAGGACAGGAAGTGACTGTTACCGACGGTGTGCTCAATATAAGCGCAACCGAATTGCTGGTTACCAGTGAAGATGGATCGAACAACACGTACACCGTGCTCGTGAATGCGGAGCCGAGTCATTGTGCGGATTTGACCGGCATTACGGTGAACGGAGAGATCGTTGATCAGTTCGAGCCGGGTCGTCACTACTATTCGCAATCGCTCAAGACCAGCAAGATCACTATCGACTATACGGCGGACGACCGCTTCCAGGAGGTGACGATGACGGTGGATACGATTCGTGCGGATCACCAACTGAAGTACACACTCACCGTAAAGGCCGAAGATGGTGTGAAAGTAGCGAACTACGAGGTAATGATTTATATCGAGAACCAGTCGAATGACGCGCAGTTGGCCAATATCTTGCTGAACGGTAAAGAGTTGGATGACTTTGAGCGGCTACTCAACCCGGATATCGTCTTTGACGGTGGTAATAACAACTATGAGATTACCCTGCCGGCCGGCACAACGGTACTGCCGGAGGTGAGTGCAAAACTCAAAATGGACGGTCAAACGGTAGATATTATCCAGAAGGCGGATTCCGTATTGCTTAATGTCTTTGCTGTGGACGGTACGCCGAACACCTATACGCTGAAGTTCACCGTGCCGCTTTCGACGAATGCCAACTTGAGCATGATATTCCTCAACGGAGACTCGCTCAAGGGCTTCGATCCGTCCTATTACTTCTATCAGGTGGACCTGCCTGTGGGCACGCACGTGTTACCGAGTGTAGCGGCGCAGAAATCGGAGGCAGTACAGACGATCCTGCCGATAGTGGTTGATAGCGCAAAGATGCAAGCCACTATTAAGATTCAGGCTGAAGATCCGACGACGCGTGAGAATACCTATGTGGTGGTCTTCCGCTTCACGCAATCGGATGCCGACTCGCTCACGATGATTTATCAAGACGGTAAGAACCTCGCGGGCTATGTACCGACGACTATGTATTATACGCTGTCCTTGCCGGTTGGTACGGCTGCCTTCCCCGACCTGAGCTGGGAGACTGTGGATGAATGGCAGATCGTGAAGATGGATACTGTAGAGGCTACGGCCGATCAACTCATCCGTCAGATTACCGTGACCTCGGAGAGCGGTAAGAAGAACACCTATACCGTTTCGTACACGATTCTCAAATCGGATATCGACACGCTCCAAATGATTTTCGTAGACCAGAAGGCGTTGGAGAACTTCAATGCTAGCACGCTGGAGTACTACTACCAGTTGTCGGCTTCCTATGCCGCAGAACTCGGAGGTAAAGTGCCGACGGTAGAAGTCATCACGGGCGATGAGTATCAAACGGTTCTCATATCGCAAGTACGCGATTCGATTGCAGGCAAGTCGCTGGAGTACAAGTCTATCGTGACGGTGACGGCAGCAAACGGTACCACACGTACCTACACCATCCACTACCCGGTAGAAAAGTCGAGTGAGGCGACGCTGAATATGATTAACCTCGCCGGCAAGCCGCTGGCTGGCTACGATGCAGAGCGCTTTAGCTACAAGGTAGAGATTGGATTAGAGGCTGCCGTTCCGGCTGTTACGGTCATCAAGAAAGAAGAGATCCAAGTGGTAGAGATCAGCCTTGTGGATGACGTCATCACCATCATAGTGACGGCAGAGGATGGTACGCAGCAGACCTACACCCTCACCTTTGTGCGTGTGATGTCGGATATAGCCACCCTCCGTGACCTCATCTTGACCGACGAGCAAGGAGAGGCCTTGACCTATCCGTTCCGTCCGGAGGTATTTAATTATACGATTAATATCCCGTATTCGGCCGATAAGACCTTAGAGGAGCAGCTGCCGGCTATAGAGCCTGTTTTCTACGATGAAATGCAAACGATGGACACTGTACACCATCTCTTGGAGAACGGTGACATCCTCATAGAAATTACTGTTACGGCGCCGAATGGTGAAGACCAAAAGATCTATTCATTGACTTTCCACTTCATCAAACCTTCGGATGCGATGCTTGTCAACATCCTTATCAAGGGTACAGAGTTGCCGAACTTCCTGCCGCAAGTGACGGAGTACACCTATGCACATCCGTACGGTTCGACCACGGCAGACTACTTCACTGCTGCTGATGTGCAGGCCATGCTGAGTGACCGCTTGGCTACCTTCGCTATTACGGAGAGCGCCGATGGTACGATCTATATCCGCGTGGTAGCGCAAGACGGTACGACGGAGAATACCTATGTTATTATGCAAACGGTAGCGCAGGATAGCGACTGTCTGTTGAGCGATATCTTCATCGGCGAAGCGAAAGAGGCGCTGAAGGACTTTGATCCGGAGGTGACGTTCTATACCTTCTATCTCCGCGAAGGTTCGACCACAACACCTGCCGTAGAAGCGGTGGCGCATTCTGTCAATGCGACGGTAGATATCCGTGAGGTAGCTGCCGGTGACACCTGTACGATCTTCTGTACGGCGGCGGATGGAACGGTGAAGCGTTATTACATCCACTTTGCTATCTCGTCTGTCAAAGAGGCCATTGAGGCTACGTCCAGTGACGTGATTCTCAAGCGTCTGCCGAATAGTAATACGATCTTCGTAGGAACGATTCGTAAGGATGTGCACTTTGTGCTCTTCGACCAGAATGGACGCATCCTGTTTAACAAACTCGTTCCGCCGGCTAACCCGAACGATATTGTGATGACGGAGGATCTGGAGACGGTAGAGCGCCTGGGTGATATCGTGAACACACGTTCCGGCTTGACCATCGACTTGAACACCGAGCAGATCTATTTCTACACCTTCCTGTATGGTGAGAAAGATTTCATGCAGATGGTCAAGGGTGATCAGGCGAAGCGCCTCAAATCGGGTAAAATCGTACTGATGCGATAAGCGGAATCCCATTCAATTATCAAAAAAATGACATGCGTGCTTGCGTATGTCATTTTTTTGTAGTACCTTTGCAGCGCAAATCTATCGCTTATGGCAGAGCAACATACCAAGAAACGCGTCTTAGTGACCTATATCGAAGCCGGTTTTGGTCACATCACCACGGCTAACTCTATCGCCGATGCTATTGAGGCATTGCACGATCCGAATATCGAGCTGATCCGTAAGTACACCTTCCACGGCGACCCGCTGTTGGAGAAAGTGGAGAAAGGCTACGTGAAGGAGGTCAAGTGGGCGAATATCTTCCCTTGGCACACCTATATCCAGATGGCTGCTACCCATATTGGCGGTATCCACAACTCGCTGCCGTTTGTGGTGAACACCATCTACCGCCGCGCGCGCAGGCAATACCTCAAGATGCTCGAAGAGGTCAAGCCCGATATTATTATTGATACCCATTTTCTGACCTCTTTCTTTTCTACGGAGTACCGCGATAAGATCGATCCGCATGTCAAGGTGGTGACCTATGATCCCGATAACAACGTCCATAACTGGTGGAATATCCGCGTCGATAAGTTCATCGTCAACTGCCGCCTCGCTTTCCACGATGCCTTGGAGCACGACTTCACCCGCAAGCAACTGATGATCGTGCCCTTTGTGACGCGCAAGGAGATCATGGAGGTGACGGAGAGTAAGGAGTTCTTCCGCGAGAAATACGGCCTGCCGCAGGATCGCTGTACGGTAATGGTCGCAGCCGGAGGCTACGGCCGCTCGGGAATGGTGCGCGTAGTAAATTCGCTCATGAAAGTAAAACACCCGATAACTGTGATTGCTATTTGCGGAACGAATACCAAGTTGTATAATCACTTGCAGAAACTGAAAGCCAAAGTGGCGCCGCGTATCGACTTGCGGCCGTATGAGTTTGTGCCGAAGGTCTATGAGTTGAACCGCGCGGCGGATGTGCTGCTCACCAAGGGTGGACCGAACGCCATGTTGGATAGTGCCCTGATGGGCGTACCTATCGGCGTCTTCTACTGCGCATCGCCCATCGAGTACCAGTCGATGCACCTCTTCACCTCCATCCTTAACTGCGGGCGGTTCTTCCGGACTTCGCACAAGATTGTTCGGTGGATCAACGAATGTGTGACAAATCCTTCGATTCTCGATATCTATAAAGAGGCCGCGCAAGAAGTGCGGCGTAAAGGGAACGGCGCAGTCCAGATCGCACAGTTTATACAAACCTACGAAGCATGAGCAAGCAACCCGACACCGCATCCGAAAACCGGTCCGTAGCGTCTCGTTTCAAGCCGTCTATGGTTATATGGCCGATTCTCTTCGGCTTGGCGGGTGTGGGCTATATGTTCTGGCGGGAGATGCGGGATGGCATCCCCGATGAACCGCTCTCCTTGGCCAACCACTGGTGGGTGTTCGTCATCCTGGTCGTGCTCTTTACCCTCTTCAAAGATTTCTCGGGCATGTACCGCCTGCGGGTGATGTCCGGCATGCCGCTGAAGTTCCGCCAGCTCTTCCGTATCCGCATGCTCTACGAGTTTACCTCGGCGGTCACTCCTTCTGCGGCCGGCGGTTCGTCGCTTGAGGTGCTCTTTATTCACCGCGAAGGAGTCAAAGTCAGCCGGGCTACCTCGATGACGATCCTGGCCCTTTTCATGGATGAAATGCTGATGATCATCCTCTTCCCGCTTTTGTTGCTCCTCATTCCCTATAGCGAACTCTTTACCTCCGAGGGCTATTTCCAGTACGGTTACCTCTGGGCCTTCCTCATCGGCTATGCGATGAAGTTCGTATGGGTGACGATCCTCTTCATCGGCTTGTTCTGCAAGTCGACGATCATCGTCAAGATCATCGGTCTTATCTTCAAACTTAAGTTCCTGCGTAAATATAAGATGCGCGGTCTGCGCACAGCTCTGGAGATTCGTAACTGCGCGCTGGAGATTCAGCATGAGTCGTTCGGTTATTGGGTGCGAATGTTCCTCTCGACAGCCGGGATCTGGGGCTTCCGTTTTCTCATCGCCAATGCGGCGATCATGATTTTCAACCCGCTGACGGGAGCGGACAATATGATGTGTTTCGCCCGCCAGTATATCTTAGGTATCGTGACGATGATTGTTCCGACGCCGGGAGGTAGCGGTTTCGCGGAAGTGATGTTCGACGACTTCCTGTCGGAGTATATCACGCAGAAAGTATCGACGATGGTTATCACGCCCGTATGGCGTATATGCACCTATTATTATTACCTGATCGCCGGTGTGATTATTCTGCCGCAGTGGTTGGGTAGAAGCAAGTTAATCCGTAAGCACCATGAAAAAGAGTGACATCTTCGTTTGTATCTTTAACTACCGCGCCGCGGCCAATGCGGAGTTCCTCTATCGTGAACTCAAGCCGGCTTTCGACGACTGTCATATCATCGACGCCGATAGCGGCGAGCGCCCCGATCCCTGCGGTGGAGACACGGTCTATCTGCCGAACGTCTTCTATAGCGGAATGATGCACCATGCCATCACTATGGCGCAGAAGGGTAACTATCCGTATATGTTCTTTATCTGCTCCGATGTGCTTATCTCCCACGAAGCCTTGGAGCAACTCAAGCATATCTTGCTTTCCGAGTCGTTCGATGGGGTAGGCGTTTATTGTCCTTCGCATGCGGATGACTCCTATACATGGGCCGCTTGGTCGTACTCGCGGCATAGCGGCAAGCGCCGTGAGGTGGCTTTCGCGGAAGGCATGTTAGGCTTATACGCCCGCCCGGTGTATGAGAAACTGGAGCCGCTCGATATCAACCCGCATGGCTGGGGCTTGGACCTCGTCGCGTGCTTCTATGCCCGTCATTGGGGGCTGCGCTGCGAGATAGACGACCGCCTCTCCATCACCCATCCGAAAGGCGATGTGCATAAAAATACCCTCGCCCGCAGAGAGGCAAGGGAATATCTGATGCGCTATCCGGAGGGATGGAAGATCCGCGCTTATTGGGTGATCAGCTCCATTCGCAATGCGACGATCCAACTCTTTATCCTGCCGCCGTCGTATCGCAAGTGGCTACGGTTCTACCTGCCGATCTATCGTTTCTTCCACCGGCGGTAGTTATTTCCACCTGTATCCTAAGGAAAGGCTGATGCACTGAGGGTAGATCAGGGCGTCCGCTACGTCTTGTCCCTTCATCTCGGTGTAGAAGCCTGCGATATCCGAAAGACTTATTTTGTATTGCAGGTTGATCTGCATGCCGAACGTGCACTCATAGCCCACCGTCACGCATACACCAAAGTGGTTGTTGTGCAGCGTGTACAAACGGCTGTAGTCATAGCCGTCAGTCTGCTCTCCGGTGCCCGACGGTTCGTCGTAGCTGCGGTATTTATTGGCTACGTTGGAGGCGAAGGTGAAGTGGGTGAAGATACCGCCGCCGAACTGTACATAGCCCTGCGTCATATTGCCGAAACGGCCTAAGAAATACACGGGGATATCCATGCCGAAAGACCAGAGGTGGTTCGCGGTGTCGGTCGCGGCGAAGTAGTTCTCCTGCGCGGTCAGAAGCACCTGCGGCTGAATAGAGAAGTGCTTGGAGAGACGGAAATCGATGAAACCGCCCAACTCCGCACCGATACGCATGTACGAACTCATCGGCTTGTGGTTACGGGTGATGATGAAGTTACTCATGTTCGCGCCGGCCAGCAGACCGCCGGATACGATGCGAGGCAGGTTCTCCTGGTCCAACGAGTCCAACATACGCTCTGTGTCAAACTCCACCAACTGCTGCTTCACGTTTTCCATCTTCGCCTGCAGTATACTATCATTGCTGTGCTGCGCCCAAAGACCGAGGGCGAAGCAACTTAAAAGGCTTATTAGCAGTATTTTTTTCATTTTATAACGAGAATCTAACGGTTACTTTTACGCCGTTACGTCCCCAAGCAGGGATACGACGACGCGCTTGAATCATAACAGGTTCGCCCGTCTCAGGGTCTATCATCGGGTTGCCGGCGCCGTCTAACTGCGGCACTTTATACGGCAACTCATAGTCATTATACGTCAGTCGGCGGACGTAGTCGATACGGATGAATTTGAAGATGTTCTCAAATCCGGCCGTGAGCTCCAGGTACGGCAACTTGCCGATCGGCGACGAGGTCGTACCGGATTGGTAGTAGCCGTTCTTGTCGAAGGTCGCCGTCTGCGGGAACTCATACAATCCGCTGCCTGTCTCCAGGTACGGGTTGTTCTTCTTCGTCAAACCGCCGTAGATACCGGCGAACGAAACGACGCCGCGCAGCTTGAGTTTGTTGATACCCGGGATACGGTTCAGGATCCAGCCCTTGAAATAATAGGTCATATAGAGCGATACGTACTCGTCCATCATAAACTCCATCGGTTTCATCAGGTTGAACGCGCGCTGACCGAGCAAGATACTCGTCGACGTCGGCGGGATATGCAACTTCGTGAACGGCACTTTCTGCCAGATAATACCTGTCTGTACACGCAGGTCAAGGTGGCCGAAAGCCGAGAACCAAAAGCGCTTGTCGAACATCACCTCCGTCTTGTTATAGAAGAAACCGTCGCCGCCGTTGTGACGGTCATCCAGGTATCCGATGGTGTGCGTCAACTTGATCGTCGGCGCATCTTTCTCTATCGTCCACGGACTCTTGATGCCCGCGCGGTCCATACCGATCGTCGAACCCGGCGAGTACTCGAAATCAACCATCGCCTCGTAGTTGCGGTACGAACCGATAGGCGTCGTACTCTTCGTATAGGTCGTATCACCCTTCACCGGATCGACGTTCATCGTCCAGTTCACTTTGTCGTACCTCAACGCACCCGCCGCGCGGTTGTTCGTGAAGTCGAAATGCGTGGAGAGAATCATGTTATTGCGCCACTCTTTCATATACTCCACTTTGGCATGGAATACATACTGGGCAAACGGCATCGTCGGCGTGCCGAAGGGGATAGACATGAGGATGTTATCGCGTCGAACGACATCCGTCAACTGTCCCGGTTCCTCTACGTCGTATTGGCCCGTGAACTGGATATGATGCTTCAGACGACCGTCGTACGGATGATACTCGTGCTTGCCGAAAGTGTAGATGAACGTGCCGCTGTATTTGGGCAGCAGGTCTTTCGTTCCGAAAGCTACGTAGCCGCGGAAGAAGATCTGGTCGTGTAAGCGGGCAGTCGAGATGCCGCCGAAACGCAGACGCACACCCTCTAACATATTCCAGCTGATGAAGTTATAGATCGGTCCGATATCGAACTTACTGAGATACATGAACTCCGCCTTACGCGTCGGTATATACTCCGTCGTCACGGCGTTGACGAACAGCGCCAGACTGTTGAACTTCGGCGTGTTGGTGAACTCGCGCACCAGGTCCACTACCGAACTCTCGTATTTCGTCAGCGGCTCCGGACGCATTTCATCCGTCCAATCCCCTTCCCATACCAGTTCCGCGGTCGAGTCGTTCTTCTCTGCTTCCGCACCGGTGTTCAAGGGCGAGAAAGTCTCTTTCGGTATCGGTGTCTCTAAGTCCCACGCGGTGTAGATCTTCGTCTGCCGCGCGAGCATACCGCGTTTGTTGTTGAAGATATAGAACTTCGCGTACGTCGTCGTTCTGTCCGGTGCCCAGAGGCCGTTCTCCAACTGCTTGTAGCTGTGCTCGATCGAGAAATTGCTTACGAAGTTGAGGTTGATATCCGGCGGTACGTTGATCGTGTATTTCTTCAAGCGATACGTGCTATCGTTGACGATATAGAGGTGACCCGTGAAGCCGTAACTCTCTGAGTTCACCGGCACGAACGCCAGGTCGATACACGGATAGCCGTCCACCAGGATTGTATCCATGATATAGTATTGGTAGAACGTCACGGCGAGCGTCGAACTCAACGGCGAGACGAAGCGGTTGAACAGCAGGTTCATGCTGTTGTCGTTGATGTCCACGTCCTTGAAGATCGCGTCCACATTCTTCTGGAACGACTCCGAACCGATCACACTCTCGATACCAAAGATACGCTTCTTATCCAGCACTTTCTTCTCGCGGTGCGGCTTGCGCTGGTAGTACTCCGTGTTCAAGTGCTCGCGGATACTTACCGTCACGTTCGGATACACACCCGTCGTGTCGATGTATTTCTGTACGAAGGCGAAGTCTTTCCAGAACGGCTTCTTCCAATTGACCTTGATATTATCCAGCGCAAACGACATACGTGCGTAGCTGTTGGCCTTATACTGGTCCACCGTCAGCACGCAGTGCTTGTCTTTGTTGGCAATCACGTTCTTGATCAACTCTACCGCCGGGTTGCCTTTGCGCTTGTACTCGCGCTTGCGGTTCTTCGGGGTCACGACGATATCTTGCAATCCGTATACGTCCGGCGTCATCTTCACCTTCACGTTCTTGCGGTTCTGACCCTTACGCAGCGTCAGCAACTCCGTCTTAAAACCTATCATCTGGAAATTCAGCGACGTATAACCTTGTGTGTTGCTGATGCTGAAGTTTCCGTCGATGTCACTCGTCGTACCCACCTCCGAAGGCACCACGCCCTTGTTGGTCGTGGACTTGAGGAAGTATATCTGTACGAAGGGCAGGGTCTCGCCGGTGTCGCCATCTACAACTATACCCGAGATACTCGTGCGTCCCGGGTCTTCCTGCGCCATCACCATCCCGGCGAAGCACAAGAATAAACAAATAACATATATTCTAAAATTCACTTTCATTCACTCATTCATTCTTGTCGTCTCAGACTTTCCTCGTGTATCAAATCCCACAACCGCAATGCAAAATCGGTCGAGAGACCTCGCTCATTTGTTAATTCATTAATTCGTTCAACGATAGTCTGGTATCGCTCCGGCTGCAGCGGTGCTACGCCATGCGCTTTCTTCCATTCGCCAATCCGCGCACTCACGTCCATGCGCGCCGCGATCGTCTCCCATAAGCGCTCGTCCAACTCATCTATCTCCGCCCTGAGCCAATTGAGTTCAGTACTCGGATTACTCAGAATACTCAGATTACTCAGACTCTCCGATAACTCCTCCGGCGTTATCTGCTGCTGTCGGTCGCTCAGCGCCGCTTCGGGCTTGCAGTGCACCTCTATCATCGCGCCGTCGAGCCCCAACTCTGCGATCTTGCCCATCAGCCCCGGCACTTTGCTTGCATCGCCGCTCATATGACTCGGGTCGAGTAGCATCGGTATGTCCGGCCGCGCGGTACGTACCTTATGCGCCATCGCCCAACACGGCTGATGACCGCATCCGCGATGAACCGCCATCACCGGCACACCCGTCTTTTCCAACCGCTCTATATTCCCTAACCACAACTCCGCGTCTGCGTTCACGGGATTTTTAATTAAAATCCCTTTCAGATCTCCAATCTTAAATCTTAAATCTAAAATGGAGTCAGCCAGCGATTGTACAACAATCGGTGTTGCTGACGACCGTGCTCCTATCCACAGATAGTCCACTCCGGCTTCCAGCGCTGCGGCTACGTGCTCGGGCGTCGCTACTTCGGTGGCTATCGCCATGCCGTAGGTCCGCTTCACTTCGGCGAGCCACGCTAAGGCCTGCGCACCTGCGCCTTGGAACGTGTGCGGGTTCGTACGCGGCTTCCATACGCCCGCGCGAAAAATAAAACGGCTATTAGCGATCGCCGCTGCGGTCGCTAATACCTGCTCACGACTCTCCGCCGCGCATGGACCTACTATGTACGTCCGACCACTAACCACTAACCACTAACCTCTAACCTCTAACCCGTTAATAGGTAAGCACCATTCGGAAGTAAATCGTCTCCGGCAAGACCGGTTTGCCGGTGCTGTCGTAGTAATAGTCGGAGTTCGTCAACTGGATATCCAGATAACCCAAACCTACCACATAGTCAAGCGCCTGCGAGTAATAATACGGAGTGTTCACCGGAATAATCTCCGAGAGGAACGTACTCGTCGGCAGCGGCACTTGATATGCGCTCGTCTTGCCTTTCTCAAACTCGCGGCAGATAGTGAAATGACCGTTGTTGTAGATCTCTTCCGTGATCTCCGGCACAGCGATGTGGCAGTAGTACTGACCCGTCTGATCGTCGAAATTCCAATCCGCCTGATTCACCCGCAGGTCTAAGATCACGTCGTTCGCCTGCAGACGGAAGTCCATACCCTCCGGCTTCTCTTGACCATACAGGTGATCGGAGTTCGTCAACTGGATATCGACGTATCCTACGCTAATGCGGTAGTCGATGTACTGTGTGTAGTAGTTGATCATCTCCTCTCTGGCGGTGTCGGTATAGAAACGACTCACCGGCAGCACAGCTTGGAATTTATCATCCTTGCTGCGCTCTACTTCGCAATAAACTGCCCACTGGCCGTAGTTATATACATACGATGTGATCTCCGGCATTTTGAAGCGAGCATAGAACTGCAACTCCGTGCTGTCGAACTTCCATGCCTCGGGCGGTACAGCCAAGTCAATCACCTTCTTGTGGTAATAGCACTCCGGCGTGTTGTCCTGACAACTTACCAGCATCATCCCGCATACTGCGATCAATAAAAATAGTTTACTTTTCATATACTCACACTTTTGCGCCGCAAAAGTACTGCTTTTTTTTGACATACGCAAGAATTTTGTAACATTTTTATTTGCACATGTCATTTTTTTTGTGTAATTTTGCGGCGCAAAATTGTTGAAAATGAAACTTTCGGAAATAAAACAGGCTATCGGCTCGCTTGCTACGGTGACGGGCGAGGACTCGCTCGAGATACGTCACTTGCTGACGGATAGCCGCCAACTCAAGTCCCCGCAGGACACCCTTTTCTTCGCCATCAAGACGGAAAAGAACGATGGTGCCAACTACATCCCTGAGCTGCAAGCCAAAGGCGTGCAGGCCTTCGTGACGGGCGATGCCCTCGCTGCCCTCCAAGCCCTCGCGGCCTACGTCCGCAGCCGGTTCACCGGTACCGTCATCGGCATCACCGGCTCGAACGGCAAGACGGTCGTCAAGGAATGGCTCTACCAACTGCTCAAAGACGACTATACCGTCGTTCGTTCGCCTAAGTCCTATAACTCGCAGATAGGCGTACCGCTCTCCGTGTGGCAGTTGGCGAATACCAAACCGCAGATAGCGATCTTTGAGGCGGGAATAAGTCAACCCGGAGAAATGGAGAAGTTGGAGCGCATCATCCGTCCGACGATAGGTGTCATCACCTATATCGGGCATGAGCACGACGAGAACTTCGCCTCCCTCGAGCAGAAACGCGAAGAGAAGAACAAACTCTTCGTGCACGCCAAGACCGTCATCGAAGACCCGACCCACCAGAACGTACGAACCTGCGCAGCAGTGATGCGGGCGCTGGGCTACGACGAAGAGACGATCACCAGTCGTATCCAGCAGCAGACCCATGAGACGGTGCTCAAAGTGAACCTCTCGGCGCTGGTCGATAATGTGCGCTATTTCCGCTCGAAACTGAAACCGACCACCAAACTGACCTGCATGGTCAAGGCTTTTGCCTACGGCGCAGGCAGCGCGGAGGTCAGCAAAGCGCTGCAGGCTTCGGGGCTCGTGGACTACCTCGCCGTAGCGGTGGCCGACGAAGGGGTCGAACTGCGCCGCGCAGGCATCACCCTGCCCATCATCATTATGGACCCCGAAGTCGCAGCGATGGACCTCATCCTCGAGAACAACCTCGAGCCGAACGTCTATTCCCATCAGTCGCTCAAGACCGTCATCGCGGCGGCAGAAGCCAAGGGACTGGAGAATATACCTATCCACATCAAGATCGACTCGGGCATGCACCGCCTTGGTTTCTATCGCGAAGACATGCCTTGGCTCATCGACCGCCTGACCCATCAGAAAGCGGTGCGCGTAGCATCCGTCTTCTCCCACCTTGCCGGCTCCGACGAAGCCCAGTTCGATGACTTCACCCTTTCGCAAATCCACTACTTCGACGCCTGCGCCGAAGAACTCAAAGCCGGTCTCAACTATCCGGTTATTAAACATATTTGTAACAGTGCAGGTATTGAGCGCTTTAGCGATTACCAATTCGATATGTGCCGTCTCGGCATCGGTCTCTACGGTTTCTCCTTCGTCGGCGCGCACTTACGCAACGTATGTACGCTGGAGACCACTATCCTCTCCGTCAAGACCGTCAAAGCCGGTGAGACCATCGGTTACGGTCGGCATACCACGCTCGCCGAAGACCGCACTATCGCCGTCATTCCTATCGGCTATGCCGATGGTTTCGACCGCCGCTTCTCGAACTACGGCGGCGAGGTATGGGTGCGCGGCAAGCGCTGTCCGGTGGTAGGCAATGTGTGCATGGACCAAGCAATGGTGGATGTCACCGGCGCAGACGCTCGCCCGGGCGACATCGTCGAGGTCTTCGGCGAACACATGCCGCTGGAGGAACTGGCCGACAAACTCGGTACGATCACATACGAAATACTAACTTCTGTCTCCCGCCGTGTCCAACGTATCTATTTCTACGAATAAACTGACGATCGGTTACCGGGCAACGTCCGGAGACGAACATATCGTCCAGACCGATCTCTCTTTCTCGCTTCACGCGGGTGAGATGGTGTGCATGCTCGGACCCAACGGTTGTGGCAAATCCACCCTCCTCCGCACCCTCGCAGGACTGCAACCTGCCCTCAGCGGTGAGTACACCCATTGCGATACGAAGCACATCGCCTTGGTGCTCACCGAGCGCCTCTCGATGGATAACACCACGGTCCACGATGTGGTAGCCATGGGCCGCTACCCGTATACCTCGTTCCTCGGCGGACTCACCGAAACCGACGAAGCAATTATCGCAGAGTCCCTCCGGCAAGTGGGCTTCGAAAATCGAGAATCGAAAATCGAGAATTCTTTCTTCAACGCCCATTCGGACGGCGAGAAACAGCGTATCCTGATTGCCAAAGCCCTGGCTCAGCAGACGCCGATCATCTTACTCGATGAACCGACCGCCCACCTGGACTTACCGCACCGCATTCTGATCCTGCGCCTGTTGCGCAACCTCGCGCACGAGCAGTCTAAGACCGTGTTGATCTCCACTCACGAACTGGACCTGGCCCTCGCGCTCAGCGATCGTATTCTGCTGATGACGCCCGGACACGGCATCCAACTCGACACTGCCGCCAACCTAAAGAAAACAGACGCTTTCACGTCCGCTTTCGGCATGGATATATTTGACTTACAAACTAACCTTTAAATACATATTATTATGAGAGTTCGACTTTTACTCCTACTGACCTTGATGGTGAGTATGACGTATGCTCAAACGCCTAATGCGGCGCAGGTAAGTGTACGCAGTATGGCTAAATCCGACAAAACAGAACTGAGTATTGCGCGCTTGGATCGCATTAAGATGTGCCTTAATGCGCAGCACCAAGTGCAAGCCGTTTTTGTTTTCGAAGACCACGAAGACATGGTTTTTGATGACGTGCAAGTGATTCATTTCCTTACGGGAAAGGACGCCGCGGAGGTCAATGATGAAGCTACCGCTTTGGAGACCATTCCTACGACGACGATTCGTGTGTATCCGAACCCTTCGGCCGACATCATTCATATCTCCGGCATGGAGGAGAACAGCCGTGGCGCGGTGATCTCGATTAGCGGTCAGCGCGTGTGCGAGTTTGACGGCCGTAATACGACCATGGATGTCTCCGGTTGGGCAAACGGCACCTATCTGATTCGTGTAGATAACCAGGTTTTTAAACTCATCAAACAATAAGCGCTATGAAAAAGTCTATCTTAAGTTTGGTTTTAGCATGCTTGTTCTTGGGAGCGCAGGCAGAAGAGATGTGGCATGTAAAAGGCACGAATGACTATGCGCGCAAGCAATGCGTGGAGAAGATCAAGGTCTTTGCAGATAGTACCAGCGGTACGGATTATTATTTCCGGAATATCCCTTGGCACCCCGGCGAGGCCGATCTGGACAGCCTGTTCTTCATGGTGTTTGACCGTTTGACACAGACGGGTTCGAGGATGCCGACGGGCTATTCCGATATTGGCGCGTTAGTTGAAGACGAATCCGGTTTCTATCGTTCCACCTGGATGCTCAATGAGTATCCGGCGGATGGCGGATGGTGGATCTGGAACGATGGCGGTGTGAGCGACTTACAGGGATGTACCTGGACGGAAAACACCTCTGTCATCACAAGCGCGTATATGCGTCTGTTGTATAACCTGCACCTGCAAAACACCTATTTGCACATAGCTGACAGTCTGAATATTCGTCCGGAGCAGCGCGCGCAAGTTCATTTTGTTCGTGCCTTAACGGCATGGTATCTGTTGGATCTGTTCCCCAGTTCGCATTTTCGCACGCAGCCGGGTATAGATGTCAACGCCGTGATAAGTCGCGCGGAGCTGTATACATGGTTGGAGAACGAGTTGCAGGATTTGGTGAATACGCTGCCACAGCCTGAGAAGCGCCCCGGTCTCTATCAAGTGGATAAGATGGCCGCTAACTTGCTTCTGGCGCGTTTGTACCTCAATGCCGAGGTCTATACCGGTACGGCGCAATGGCAAAAAGCATCGTACTATGCCCAGCAAGTGATGAACAGCATGTACTGCCTCCATACAACCGACGGTACTTATTCGGCCTACCAGCAGTTGTTTATGGGTGATAATGATGTCAATGGCGCTGCGCAGGAGGTACTCCTGATGCTCAAGCAAGACGGTCAGACGGCTTATAGTTATGGCGGATCGATCTATGTGATCAATATGTCCCGCGACTATGGTATGCCGGCTTACTGCATAGCCAGTCCTTGGTATTGCTGGCGCTCCGGTTACCGCTTGATACAAGCTTTTGCTTCCTCCGATCAGATAGCTTCTGCCACAGGTACGGAGTTTACGATGCCCGCGCTGCTGGGTGACGACCGCGCGATGTTCTTCGCCGATGGTACCTATAAGACGCCGACGATGACGACAAGTGGCAACTCAATGGAGAGTTTTAAGAGCACGTGGTCTATCAATAAGTTCACCAACCGCTATTCGGTTGATCCGATAGATGGTTCGTCTTGTTCCGGCTCTTCCGATCAGTGGCCAGACACCGACCTGCCGCTGATACGTGTAGCTGAGGCCTATCTGACCTTCGCGGAGGCGCAGTTCCGTATGGGTAATGCAGCGGGCGCGCGGGAGATTATTAATAATACGATACGCGCCCGTGCGCACGCAACGCCGCTGCAGTCGCTGAGTCTGGATGTATTATTGGACGAGTGGCAGCGTGAGTTCTATAGCGAAGGACGCCGTCGGGTGGACCTCATCCGTTTTGGTCAGTTCGCTTCCCCGAGCGCCACGCGCACCTGGGAGGGACATAGCAATATCACCGATGAGAGCCGGAATACCTATCCCATGCCGAATCTCCTGGCTAAATTCCCGCGCTTTAGCAACGAGCCGCGCTATTTCGCTATCTTAGCGAGTCGCGAAGCAGAACCCTTGGATCCGACGAAGGGTGTGAAGTGCGACAGTTGTAATACGGGCGAGACGTATTATGATGCAGCGACGAACACGGTCTATTCGGTCAATCAATCGAACTACGGTTTAGGAGGTGGAGGTCTGCTTCAGGGCCGGGCGTTTGAACTGACGGAGAAGGACACGCTGCAGCTTGAGTTGGCCGAGTTCCCGTATCAGGTGCCGGAGTTCAGTCAAGCGCTGCCTGCGGTTACTCCGCAGAGCGATGCGTTTACGATCATGGTACATACCCAGACCGACTGCGGTTCGGATCTCGTCGTATTGGGCGATTACCTGAACGCAGAGGGCGAGTGGATCTATAGCCGAAACAAGCCCTGGAACCATCCGGTGACCGGTACCGTCAACAGTCAGCATTTTACGCATTTCGATCCCATAGGCGACGGGTGGTACAAAGCGGTTGTCTATCCTATCAATGAGTTTGATACGTCCTTTGTCAACCCTGGATACGCACATGTTACCGGCATCGCAGTGATGTCAAAAGTGAGTGGCAGCCCGGTAACCATCAGTGATATGCATAAAGTCGGCGGTGTGGTGAATAATTATATGGAGATAAGGGGCGCGATTGAGTTCTACTTCTCGCAACTGGCTACCTATGAGGACCCGACGTACGGAACCCTGTATTATTCGGCTATGAACACCGACCGGGTAGTGTACCTCTCTGCGCCGGAAGTGAATGTCCCGCAGAAACCCGACGTACCGGATGTTACGCCTACGCCGAATGCGGTAACCCTCATGATCAAGTTCGATGTAGCGCCGACAGAGGGCTATGAGATCCGCTTTGTAGGCGACTACGGAGAGCTTGCTACGTCTTGGGATTTGACTACAGCCAAGAAGATGACGTCTGTCGGCGATGGATGGTACCAGATCGTGCTGAAGCCGAATGCAGAAGGAACGATCACCGGCCGTCCGATCCAGGCGAAAGACGATGATCTCAATTGGGCATACGACTGGACGCATAAGCGCGCTCAAATCGTCAGTGTATGGAACGTGCAGGAGCGAATGATTCAAAACTCCGGTTACGACGAGTACAATGTGGTGTTCAACCAAGAGGATGTAGCCGAAGCATCGGTGGTTTACTTGAAATGTAGAGCATGGAATGAAGTGCCTGTCGTTCCGACGGAATATACCGTCACTGTCACGCTGCCGGCCTTCTGCGAAGCCTTTGATGCAGAGATAGTAGGTACGTTCAATGAGTGGGGAAGTGGTACCGCTATACCTCTCCAGCAGGTAGAAGGCAACACCTATCGAGCTTCTTTCTATGCCAAACCCGGTGCGGAGTGGACCATCCGCGAAGTAGGAAAATGGGAAAACCAGATTGAGTACGTTTACCAAACCAAATTCATTCCTCCAATGACGTTTGTCAAGGAATGGACCACAATAGCCCATCAGACCTTGACCGAGGAACTCCAGATCGTGTTAGACTATAGCGATGCAGGAAACTATCGTTGGAGTAAATGTGCGGAATAGAACGATTAGATTCGTTCTGCCCAAAAGAGAGTCGGCTTGCAGGCTACGCGACAACCGATGACAAAAGCTGTGCCTCCATCGCGGAGGTGCAGCTTTTTCTTTAGTGCCTCCGGCGTCAGAGGATAGTTGCGGGTGAGCACGTTTGCGTGAGAGCCTACCTCCATCCCATCCCCGAAGGGATGGGCTTTGAATGTTCTTCCCGGAAATTCTTCTATCAATTTGTCCGAAGCGTATAAATGGGTGTTCACGTCCAGTTTGGCAAGCCCGAAACGCTGTGCCACCAACTTATAGGCACCGGCTTTGAGGATGGCGGCATTAGGCTCATAAAGAAATTCACCATTATGCGCAGCGTCACCATTTACCAATAACCAATCACCAATGCCCGCAGGGCACTCCTGTTCTTCCTCGCGGGTGAAGACAAAAGCCTGCTCCTTTTTTGCCAAATCGACTGCAGTGATCTGTCCCGTTCCGCCGCTAAGAAGGAGCACTTCCTTGACCTCATTCTTGATGGCCACGACGAAGATATCCCAACTTACCTGCGAAAGGCTTGTGGCGGCTTGCGTGAGGTCGAGCATCGGCGAAAGCTTGAGCAGCAACCGCTTGCCGTGCGCTAACAGCGTAGGGAGCAGTTCCACCACATTCGGTGTGCAATCCTCCAGCCGGAACACCTTTCCGCCGTGACTGTCCCGCCTCGCCGGATCGAGGAAGATAAGATCGTATTGACCGGCTGAGGCTATGAACTCTTCAGCGGACGTATTATGAATCGTAATAGGTTTATTGGCAAAGTTATGCGCGGCTATGCGGCATAGTTCTGCATTCTGCTCTATATAATCTATCGAAGAAAAAGAATCGTTTAGAAAGTAGGTGTCGACTCCGTAGCCACCCGTCAAGTCCACCATAGTCTCGCCGCTGACTAAACTCGCCTTAAAGCGCGCGGTGTCTTCCGACGAGCACTGCTCGCAACTCAGCCGAACGGGGTACCACCAATCGTCCATCGCCGCGAACGTCGGCAGTTTGTCTGCGGTCCGTTCACGTCCTTCCACTTGCTGTAGCATCCAACGCCATTCGTCGTCGCTCAAGTGCTTGTATTTATTGCGCTGAAGCGCTAAATCTGCAATCTTCAATCTGCAATCTTCAATTGAGTATTCGGGTAATAATGCGAAAGTATTTCTTCGTATTTGTGTCCTTCTGAGGCCATCACCGCCGCACCGATCTGGCACAGTCCTGCGCCGTGTCCCCAGCCGTGTCCGCTTAAGGTCCATACGCCTTCGGCGTGACTTACCTCAAACCACGAGCTATAGAGACACGATTTACTCAACCAATAGCGGATCTTCAGCTCCTTGCCGATGACTTCCGTGTGCTGACTACCTACGATCTTCAGGCTGTCGATACGTCCGCTCGCGCCGCGATGAAGCGGAACTAGCTCTTGTATCTCACCGAAGTCAATGCCGGACTTCAAGCGAAGTATCTCGCGCAACTCCTCATCTGTATAGCTCACCTTCCAATCCCGAAAATCTTTCGTCTCTTGGTCATAGTCATTGAGCACCAGTCGCAGCACTTTCGGCGAAGGGGACTTGCAGTAGTCGCAGGTCACGGATTGGATATACGGTACGTCGATGTCTTCCCAGCAGGTCCGCCAGATCTCCGTCTTTCCGCCGCAACACTTATAGTACCGGCAGTCGCAGACCGCGCCGTCATACGTCAGCACTTGTCCTGCCGTCTCGCGCACCGCCTGTACCGCCCGTTCATTCATGCGGCGCAGCCCCTCGTAGCGCTGGCAGTGGTCATCGGCGCATACGTCGTAGCCCTCGTGGTTAGGGTGCTCCATCGCCCGTATCGCCCAACTCCGACTGATGACCGCATGGGCTTTGAGCAACTCCATAGGACTGTTGGCATTCATCTCCGAACTGATCACCGAGCACAGGTAGTCCTCCAGATCGATGGTGTTGATAGCGGTCTGCGTTCCATCCGCATTATCCCGTATCTCCAATCGCCCCGCAAACTCCTGGTCCTCGTGCCGGTCCCAGTGAAAACCAATACCAATCCGCACGTTCTTCAGTACGAACGTGTCCTCCCGCTGCTCAAACTCAATCTTTGGCGCCGTTAATATCCCTACACGAATCTTCACTAATCCTCTAACCTCTAACCTCTAACCCTCGCTTGCAGTTCGAATGTGCGCAAGCGATCTTTATACCAGTTATTGCGGTTCATAGCGACGATGTCGCAGTTTGCGTCGGAGTTGTCTTCCCATCGCCTGCAGTTATATACCACGTCGTAGATACGTCCGATCGGCCAGTCGCGACTGATTCGCAGTCCTACCGCATAGTCCTCGCCGTACTTGGTGGTCGGGTAGTTAATCGTGCGCAGCAGCGGTACGTAGAACCCGCGCGGAGCACCGAGACCGTTGATACGCAGCGCGTTGTTTCGGCCGTTATCGTCGGTCCACTCGCGGTGGTCTATCACGCCCGGAGGAAGAATTTCTCCGGCCATGTTCGTCAACTGATACGTACCGATCACCATGCCGTAGTTGCCTGATTCGAAGGCGTCAATGAAGCGTTGCACGGTCGTCTCGTCGAAGTAGGTGTCGTCGCTGTCCAACTGGATGGCGTACTTGCCGCACCGCGGGTCGTGAATCGCGACGTTCCAGTTGCCGCCTATCGCGTGCCAGGTCTTATCTTGGGCAATAAATATTAAATCTTCATTCTTCAATCTCAAATCTTCAATGATTTGAGAAGTTCCATCCGTTGAGTTATCGTCTACGACGATCACGTTGAACGAGTACCCGTCCCTTACTTTCTGCGCGAGGGCGGAATGGATGGCGTCGGCTATCGTGCGTGCGCGGTTCTTACATGGTATAATCACGCTCGCCGTCACCGGATAATCTTCTGCCTCCGGCAGTGCCTTATATTCGCCCGGCTTCAGGTACGCACCGATACGCTTCAGGTGCGCCGTCACGCATTGCTCCATCTCTATCTGCACGGCGCGGTTGCGCGGATCGACGTAGTCGAACAGCTTCTCGCCGGACTTGCGCGTGTCGGTCTCTACTTCGTAATACAGGTACTCGGGAATATGGCTAATGGCTAAAGGCTGATCACTAATGGCTTGACTTGCCCTTAGCCGTAAGTCATATAGTCCTGCGAACTCGTACTCCGTATCCATTGCGGCTACTATCGCTTTCAGTTTTTCGGTGTCCCATAGCAGCACGGCGCCGAAGTCGAAGTCATCGCGCAGCGCACCGATCTGGTAGTCAATCACGGGCGCAAAACTCTCGACTCTTGACTCTTGACTCTCGACTCTTTGGATTCTATCCGCGTACACCATCGTCGCCCCCGTCATCTCCATCACCTGAATCATACGCTCCTGTCCCAAATATACCCATTCGATATCCGGCTTTAACGAAATCATCGTGTACGGACTGGTCGCCTTTGCGGCAATCTCTTTAATATCTTTGGTCGAGCATACTCTGCCCGGCAAATAAAACGTATCTATCATGTCGTCGGAATTATAGCATCTTTATGAAATTCTTTGAGACCTTCAATCGGGTCTTTGAGGATTGTGCCGAGCGGCAGTCCTTCGGCGCGCATCGCTTCCTCGAGTATCGGGCGGTAGTAATACGCGATAGAGCCTACGAAGCCGATCGGCTGGTCGGTCTTGTACTGCACGAGGTTGCGGCGGATGAACTGCACGAAATGGTCGTATACCAGGTCGTGTATCCGCTTATCTTCGATGTGGTCCGCGCAGAACTTCGACAGCTTCGCCAGGAACCGGTTCGGGAACGGCTGGCGATACACGCGTTCGATGATATCCGCCATACTCGTCTCGTACTCCTTAAAAAACGCTTCCTTGAGGTCGTCGCCTAACTGATTCTTCATCAGGTCACCCACGAGTCGCTTGCCCAGCACGGCCGCCGAGCCTTCGTCGCCGAGGATGTAGCCGAGCGACGGTACACACCATTCGATCGTCTCGCCGTTGTAGAAACAGCTGCCGGAGCCCGTGCCGAGGATACATGCTACGCCGGCATGGCGGTTCAGTAGTCCCCGCGCAGCGCCGAGCATGTCGGATTCCACGCTCACTTCTGCTTTCTTAAACACCCCTTCGAGTGCGCGTTGTACAAACACTTTCTTCTCCGGCGTACAACCTGCGCCGTAGAAAAACACGTGCGTCAGCGTCCCCGCCCATAGGAGCGAACTGATCTGCGGCAGCAGCTGGTTGCATATACTGTTCCGCATCGCGTCGCATGTCTGAAAAAGCGGATTGATACCATCGGTGAACACGTCCGAGCACTGCCCGCTCGCCGTCACCAAACACCAGTGCACTTTGGTACTCCCGCTATCTGCTAAAAGAATCATAATATAAATAGATTTTTGCGACTGCAAAAATACTGCTTTTTTTTGACATATGCAAGCGTGCACGCTAATTTTCTTTCCTTTTTTTTCTCTTTTTATTTGCATATGTCAAAAAAATGTTGTAATTTTGCAGCGTAAAGTTGTTTAACACTTTAATTTTGTTATGCTTATGAACAAGAAAATCAACATCATGGCGACCCTCAAGGACGGTATCGCTATCGCAGGTCTGAATTTCCTCAGCCTCATTCTCGTTACGTTGCTGTACCTCGTTACGATCTGGATTCCGTATCTGAACGTAGGTACGACGATCGCTATGTCGTCTCTGCCCGCTGAGTTGGCAAAGGGCAACATGATCAACCCGCTCTTTATCTTCGAGTCGAAGTATCGCCGTAACATGGGTGAGTTCTTTATCCTCATGGCCCTTATGACCGGTGCTATCAGTGTCGGCTTCATGTTTATGGGTATCCCGGGCCTCGTGATCTCTATCGCTTGGAACTACGCTGTGGTGCTCTTCGTGGACAAAGACATGTCGGCCCTCGACGCGCTGCGCGAGTCCAACCGTATCACCTACGGTAACAAATGGCGTATCTTCGGTGCGGAGTTCCTGATTGCTTTCGCGCTGGGTATCGTTGTTGCTATCATCGGTGGTCTCTTCGGTATCGGCGACGTGAGCTGGCTCAAGGCTATCGGTACGATCATCGAAGTCATCCTCGTGATCTTCATAGTTCCCGCTGTCTTCGGTGTAGACGCTTCGATCTACAAACAACTCACTACCGGTGAGATCCTCGAGGGCAAGGAGATCAAAGAGGAACTCAAGGATATCAAAGACGAAGTGGTTAATTCTGTGAAGAAGGAAGAACCCAAGGCTGAGGCTCCGAAAGCTGAACCGGCTGCAGAGGAAGCTCCGAAACCCAAAGCTCCGAAGGCTAAAAAAGCCAAAGAGGAATAAGCCTACACGCGTATAGGCGCGCACACGCACGTTCCTTATATAGACGTGTATGCGTACGCAAAAATGCTCCTTTCTTCGCGAAAGGGGCGTTTTTTTTGTAAATTACCCAAAATGTTCAAAAATATCCAAAAATAAAAAGTGCTGATAATCAGGCACTTACAAAGAAAATGCATTTTTTCTTGCATTTTTTTGCAAAAATATTTGGTCAGTTCAAAAATTTGTAGTACTTTTGCATCCGCTTTCGCCCAAAAA
>JAEEGL010243388.1_pt1 | contig 31284 bp, 28 predicted proteins | sample 9134231 | NCBI WGS metagenome assembly JAEEGL01 (sample SAMN16246548, study PRJNA631951) | gut metagenome | biome: gut microbiome; feature: rumen; material: fiber-attached | host: Bos | place: Iran: Karaj | collected 2018-10
CTGGATGAAGTCTCTTACGTTGACCTCTTCCTTCCATAATCTTCCGGAGAAACCTTCCCACTGATCAAAATTTTTCATGGCTTCTATTTCCTTTCTGATTTAATAAGACTTTTCGGTACTGCTAATATAGCAAAATGAAAATCACTTTACAACCCTAATTTATAATCATTCTAAAAAATAACACTAAAAATTCACACTTTTTGACCCTCGTGAAAAAAGGATAAAAATCCTTTTCGAAAAGGTGACGGAAGCGGGGGTTAACCTTCTACTCCGGGCTGACCGGGCTGCTGCTCTTCGGGTGCCGTGTGTATAGGGCACACGTTGTCCTGAGTAGGTGTGAGGTAAGAGCCCAGGATGAAGTAATCCGTAACGGTAGTACCTGCTTCGCGGCAGTACTCGTTAGGATAGTAACCGGACTCACAGACCTCCATCTCGAGTACGTTATCGGGGCGCGTGAAGCTTGCTCCCGGCAGGCTCTGATGGATCCTGCTCATAACGTAGTACCAGATCCTGTTAGCGTTAGGCTTGTCGATCTGCGGAATAAGTGTCTGTCTCAAGCGGTTGTCGTAGCCATACCATACCGCGCCGCAGTAGTAAGGTGTGTAGCCGCAGAACCACTTGTCGAGGTTAGCGTCAGTAGTACCTGTCTTACCGGCTGTAGCGATGTACTCGCCGTCGGCGTTAGTGATGATGGATACCGTACCCGTAGCCGTACCGTTGGTGATAACGTCCTCGAGGATATCGCTCATGATGAACGATGTCTCCGCAGAGTAAACGCGGTGATGCTCGGGAGTCTTGGTGAGAACTACGTTGTCGTTACTGTCGAGAACCTGCGTATAAGCATAAGGTTCTGTATAAGTACCTCCGGATGCGAGCGTGTTAAAGGCGCCGCACATCTGCAAAGGCGTGATACCCGTAGTAAACGAGCCGATTGCCTGTGCGGGATATGCACCCTCGGCAGTCATGTCGATACCTTCCTGTCTCAAGAACCAAAGTGCAGTCTCGCCTCCGACGTCATACCATACCTTAACGGCGATAGTATTCTTGGAAGTAGCGACAGCTCTTCTTATCGTCATAGGACCTGCATAGGAACGGTCAGCGTTCAAAGGCCAAGCCGCAGCCGGATTGTTAGGATCCAAATGGCTCTCCTCATCTACGTAGATCATGGAAGGAACGATGATGCCAAGCTCGATGGCCGGAGCATAATCGATAATAGGTTTAATAGAGGAACCCGTAGACCTGTACGCCTGCGTCGCTCGGTTAAGGACCATGTTGCCGGGCTTCGGACCGTAGCCGCCCTGCATACCCGCTATGGCTCCGGTTTGGACATTTATTATTACCATTCCGGCTTGTGGTTTCTCAGGGTAGTCGACCAGTAGCGTCGGGTCTTGCTGGAACAGATCTCGCGTCGAGAAGGCCTCATCGAGCACCGCCTGAACGTCAGGCTCTAATGTTGTATATATATGATAGCCTCTGTTATAAACGATGGTCGCCGCGAGGTCGATCGAGATGTTCCTTGCAGCAGCTACGTCGTTAATAACCTCCGAGATAGCATACTCAGTAAAATAAGAATTAATATCATTAGAAGACTCGGCATCACCTGTCTGGAACAAAAGCTCAGTATTAAGAGCGTTCTGATACTCTTCCTCTGTGATATAGCCAAGCTCATACAGCTTGGAAAGAACAATACGCTGTCTTCTTAAAGCGTTACGTCTTCCGGACTCTCTTAAAGGATTGTAATAAGAAGGGCTCTTAGGAAGGCCTGCGAGGAAAGCGCACTCGGCAAGGTTAAGCTCGGAAGCATTCTTACCGAAGTAGTTCTGAGCTGCAGCCTGAACACCAACATAGTTGTTGCCCATAGGTGCGAGGTTAAGGTAAAGCTCCATGATCTCATCCTTGGACAATTCCTGCTCAAGGTTCATGGCGGAGAACCACTCCTGAATCTTTCTTGATGTGGAGTGCTGGTCGTTACCGGAGATAAGTTTTACCGTCTGCTGTGTGATAGTGGAACCGCCGTGTGTGGCAGAACCGCCGTTGGCAAGAGCGGAAAGAACGGCACTTCCGATTCTTCTGATATCGATACCGGAGTGCTCGTAGAATCTCTCATCCTCGATACTGATAACAGCTTCTTCAAGGTATGTGTTACGCACCTCACTGATAGGTACGTAGATACGGTCAACATTCTGGCTTCCCGTAAGTCTTGCGATAACGTTGCCCTGGCTGTCATATACGAATGAAGTCTGGACCTCGTCCGTCTGAGTGATATCCGCAATAGACAAAGGCTTGGTCATGGATACGTATCCAAGAAGCATTCCTGCACCGAAGCCTCCGAGGCCAAACATTACACACAATACCGCGACAATCGCGAGTTTAAATACTGAAGCGAAGAAAGTTAAGATCTCATGCTTAAGGCTTCTGTTGAAGCCGGAAATTGTAGGCTTACCTTTAAGGACGCGGCGAAGCTCATCCGCGAGCGCGCTGTTCTCAGGAGCAACGGGACTTGTGTTCCTCATATTGGCATTGCTTCTCGGCGCATTATTCGGCGCATTGTAGTTTCTGTAATCTGCGCCCTGTCCTGATCCGTGCATCAGACTCTCCTTTTATTAACAAATTGTTTACCGATACATTCTACCATTTTTGAACAATTATATTAATTAGCCGTGTTACAATCTCTCTATGGCTTTAACGGAAACTATTACTATCAGGGCTCTCGGCAACGAGGGTCAGGGTGTCGGAGAGCTCTCGTCGGGCAAGAAGATTTTTGTTCCCGCAGTACTTCCCACAGAGGTATGCGAGGTAGAAGTCACATCCGAGACCTCAAGATATGCTGAAGGTATCTGCAAGGAACTTATACAGATGTCGCACGACAGGATCCTGACCTACGGGAATTTCGTTCCCGGAGCAGATCTTGCGCACCTTTCTTACGAAGCGGCACTTGCCTATAAGGAAGATAAAGTCCGTAACTGCCTTATTCACTTGGGAAAGCTTCCCGTCCAGACCGTAAATGGAGCGATGAAGCAGATACTTCCCTGTGTTAACCCGCTTAACTACAGAAATCACATGCAGTACCGTCTCGTAGGCGGTCACCTTTGCCTTATCAATTCCTATACGAAGATGGCTGAGGATCCGGGCACACCGATCCTCGAATACGATATCTTCACCACTTTAAGACACGCTTTGCAGGAAGTCTTTTACAATGCTCCGACTAACCTTTTCGAAGAGGTGGTGATGAGAGGCTCGGAGAGGACCCGCGACCTTTTGCTCGAGCTCGTATCAGGCAACAAGGATTCACACGAAGTCATAATAGGAAACGTCAAGAAGTATATCGAGGCGACGAATCTCGTGCATAAGCTGCAGGCTGCAAGTCAGGCCTCAGGCTACAGGATCACGGGCCTTACGTTAAGAATAAGCTCCACGGCAGTCGACAAGAGAACACGCGGCGGCAAGCGCGTGCTTCTTTACGGCAACGACTACTACGAGGAGATCTTGCTCGGGCACAAGTTCAGGATCCATGCGGGGGCCTTCTTCCAGGTCAACATTCCCGAGGCTGAGCTCCTCTACAAGAGTGCTGCCAGATTCACTCAGGATTCCGCTTCTATCCTCGACCTTTACTGCGGAACGGGATCAATCGGTCTCTCCCTCATGCGTCCGGGTCAAAAGCTCATAGGTCTCGATACGGTACCAGAGGCTATCCGCGCTGCGAAAGAGAACTCGTCCCTTAACGGCATCGCGAATGCGACTTTCTACGTGAAACCCGCGGAGGCAATCGACTTTACTACACTCGGACTTCCCGAGCCCATGACGGTAGTAGTTGATCCACCTCGAAAAGGCTTGGACCAGATGCTCGTAAAGAAGCTTCTTACTTTCCAGCCTTCGAAGATCTGCTATATCTCCTGCGATCCCGCTACTATGGCGCGCGACCTTCACGCATTGGTGGGCTCCGGCATCTATAGTCTTACATCTGTCCGTCCGGTAGATATGTTCCCTTGGACGCACCATGTAGAATCCGTGTGCCTTTTGTCCAAAATCGCTTAAACTCCATAATAATACCAAGCAGTAGACCAGTTTTCTGCCAATAGCCGCTTTTTACAAATTAATGGTCTACATTTTATCGAATTACGAATAAATGTAGACCGATTCCTGCTTGATGAAGCTTTTTGATACGCACTTGGTCTACTAAGAAAGTGAACTTCCATCAATACGAGAAAATGAGGTTGGCGATATCGTCCAATTCCTCGCACTCGTAGATGTATCCGTCGTAGATCACGTGTTCTTCGCCGTCCTCATCATAGAACGTGAAGCTGTAGGTTATACCGTCCTCATAATACTCGATGTAATCTTCATAGGTACCATTCTTGATGCTCTCAACACAGAAGTTATAAAGAGTCATGTAATCATCATCAGAAATCGTGTTACCGTCGTCGAGCGAGCCGTCGTAGTTAAGCGTAATCGAGTTATATCTGTCATAATCATCGGGCACGGGCGCACGGACGACAGATTCGACTACGAGCATGGGGCCGTCATTGGCCTTAAGGTCTTCAAGGGTGATGCCTTCATCATTCCCTCGGCGATCTTCTCTTCTTTCACAGGAAGCAGCACCGAGCAGCATGACGGCAGTCATAAGTACAGCGATAATCTTCTTCATAAATCTTCCCCTTTTCTAATATCTGTATCTATTAGACGGAGAAAAATGTGAGAAGGTCACATTTTATACAGGCCTGATTCCGAATCCCTCGCAGAGAGATCTCCATTCAGCAGAATTTACGAATCCGCTGTAAACGTCACTTCTGGACATTCCGTTTCTCATTTTGTTCAACCAGTATTCACGTCCGACCGGATCTGATCCTCTGTCGAAGAATGTGTTATAGAGAATCTCGAGATACTCTTCATCTGACAACTGTCTTGAGAGGAACTCCTGTGAGAAGAAGAATCCTCTAGCGATATCAGAACCTGATGATCCGCTCGCAAGCTTGTTGATCCAGTACTCTCTGCCCGTAGAATCAGAACTTCTCTGTAGAACGACATTGTAAAGTCTGTCGATGAACTGTCCTACGCGCTCTACGTCGATCTCAACCGCACCGGATCCGCCTGTTCCGTTAGCGTTTACGTTAGCTGAATAAGATGCAGCTTCGCTTAAGTGGAAGATCTGATTGGAACCTGCAGTAAGTTCATTTCTTGTTACTCTTCCGTGAGGATAGCAACGGCTTCCGATAGGACTTACAACGCCGAACTGGATAGCCCATGTGAATGAACCCCAGCTGTAGTAATCGATGCTGCTGAAGTCTTCGAACCAGTCTGTTCTTCCGTAGTCGAAAGCTGTACCGAATCCCATGTACTCAGCGAATCTGTGAGCCATGAGAGCGAAGTCCTCGCGGCTGATCAATTCGTTAGGACAGAAGGTATCGGAACATACGAAGGGATAGCCGAAGCAGATGTTGTTTGCCTGGCCCCATCTGATTGCATTTGCATAAGGAGAACCCGCGACATCCGTAAATCTGGAAGCACCGCCTACAGCAGGACAACCTGCAAGCTCGTAGAGGCGCTGGATAGCTTCTCCTCTTGTTACGAACTGCTCGGAAGCTGCATGACCGTCGTTGGCATCGATATAGCTGTCAGGTCTCTGGTTGCCCTGAGCACCGTTCGTGATAATATTCACTCCGTTGTCAACAACAAGACAATGAGTAAGGTCATTGAAGAGCTCATCACTTCCGCCGTACTCGATCGTGTATGAATGAACTGCACCAAGATGTGACTCGTTGGCATAAGTACCCTGTGTATATGTCTTTACAAGGTGAGGGCAGTTGCTGATATCAAGTGATGAGATTCTAAGTCCGAATGCCTGCAGATAATAAAGCTGTGTATTGTTGGAGATATTAAGTGAAGGCAGGCTCCAGTCGCAGTCAACACGAAGGTCAGCAAGTCTCGGGTTGTTGGAGATGTTAAGTGATGAAAGGCTTGAGTTATAGCTGCATACAAGGTACATGAGGTTCGGCTGATTGCTCATGTCGAGGCTCGTTGCACCTGTCTTGGCACAGTTATAGTATTCAAGTGCTCTAAGGCCGCTGATATTAACATTTCCAAGGTTAGGATTGTTCCAAATATCAAGTCTCTTAAGAAGAGGATTATTGGAAAGATTGATCGAAGTAAGGTTGTTGTTAAATGCATCCAATTCACAAAGACGGGGATTGTTGGCAAGGTTAAGCGATGTAAGTCCGCAGTCGCTGCAGAACAGATGCTCAAGTTGGGGATTGCCGGTTACGTTAAGAGATGTAAGACCGGGATTGGAATTACACTCGAGGTAAGCAAGATTAGGATTGTTGCTTACATTAAGTGAAGTGAGATTACAGTCATAGCAGTAAACCCACTCAAGCTTGGGACAGCCCGTGAAATCAAGTGATGTGAAATCATTCTCGGAACACCATACGCCGACAAGCTCAGGGTTACCTGAAAGATTCATGCTGGAGATGTGGTTGCCAAGGCACCAGAGTCCCTGAAGCTGAGGGAACTGCTCAACGCCCTGGACAGAGTGGACATTCATCCTCTCGCAGTGGATATTACGAACGGCGTTACGCTCAGCTGCGGACAAAACTCCGTTGCCGTCTGAGTCGTAAGTTCTGACTACATTTCTGAAGCTTGCGTCAGGGAAAACACTACCGTTGATCGGAACGTCACCGTCTGCATAAACGGGAATCCCGCGCAACATAGGCAATACCATTGCTGCAGTTAATACTACTGACAAGATCTTGGATGTACGTTTCATTTTGTGTCTTCTCCCCATTCATAGAATATGAACAACATGTGAACATCTTAACATTTTGTTCACAATTGTTCCATAGGGAATTTGACAATTTCAAACGTAATTATCCAAGAGCTACATCAAGAGCCATCATGATCGTAAATCCGATGGCAAAACAAACGGTACCGATATTTGAATGTTCACCCTCACTCATCTCAGGGATAAGTTCCTCTACAACAACGTAGATCATGGCACCTGCAGCGAAGCTGAGAAAGTAAGGCATGACCGGAACGAAGATGCTTGCCGCAAGGATTACAGCGAGTGCACCCAGAGGTTCCACTGCACCCGAGAGAGCGCCGTAGAGGAAAGTCTTGCTTTTCGACATGCCCTCAGCGCGAAGAGGCATGGATACGATCGCACCCTCAGGGAAATTCTGTATCGCGATACCGACAGAAAGTGCGAGTGCACCCGCGAGTGTGATGCCGGAGTTACCGTACATCCAGCCCGCATAGATAACGCCTACTGCCATACCCTCAGGGATGTTATGAATCGTGACCGCGAGGATCAACTTGGTCGTCTTCTTAAGGCCGGAACGCATACCCTCTTCACTGTTGTCCATGTGCGTGTGCGGAACGAGTTTATCGAGTACAAGAAGGAACAGCATACCGATTACAAAACCGACTGCAGCAGGAACAAAACCGAGCCTGCCCTTGTCTTCGCTTTGCTCTATCGCGGGCATAAGCAAGCTGAAAAAAGATGCCGACACCATGACACCTGATGCGAATCCGAGCAAAGCACGCTCAGTTTTCTCGCCAATCGCATTCTTAAGGAAGAACACGCATCCGGCGCCTAAGGCAGTTCCTATAAACGGTATTAAGATTCCGATCCAAACATCAATAGTCATATGTCATTTCTCCTTCCTGCGGCTGATCCGGAAGCGCGGGATAGAGCGCGAATATTAGCATTCATTTGGAAATCACCACAACATTATCAGAAGTCCCGCAAACATCAAAGCACCTGCGACATTGCCCTTGGCCGGGATCTTGGTCGGTGCCATGACTATAAACAAAGGCAGGGTGTTAATGAAGCATGACCACCACGGGAGTTCTGTTTTTCCGCTCGCAATAGTCACCTGTAAAGTAACGGCAAAAGCGAGAAGCCCTAAGTATCCGACGACCATCGTGGATATAGTCTGTTTCTGGAAAGTAAGCACTGCCTTCCCCGCTTCATCCGTGCGTCCCATCTTCACGTAGAACCACTCGACGAAGCCGCAGATTATGTGATGCGAGACTATTGGAACTATGAATACCATAGATGCGATAAGCATGATGATCCCGCTCGTCGAAGCCTGTCCGTACATCCATCTGCTTAAGCCGAGATAACCGAACGAGAACGCCAGTATCGCGAATGTCCCTAAGACCACCGAAGTAAGAGGATAAGACAGAGGCATGTGCTCGAATTCTTTACGCATTTTCTCGGAATCTTTTATGCAAGTAAGATCGATCCTGCCATTAGGTGTATATGACAGCAGGCAGTCACAGATTCCGCATAATATGTGCCCTACTAAAGCAAGGATTAATGTAAGTCTTAACATACAGTATTTATACCTCTATCTTCAATCCTGTTCGGAACTGTTCTATCCTGTCGCCGAGTTCTTCTTTAAGGATATTGTATGCCCTGTTCTTGGTGCAGTGACCGGTCGCGACATATTCGATGCCGGACGACTTAAACGCACGCGCCGCCTCGCGGATATCACTCTCCGGTCTGTCCCACAGGTGCAGGCCGCCGAGATAACCGTAGATCTTCTTATCAGGGAAAGCTTTCTTTACCTCAGAAATGATGTTCTCAGGCCCGCTGTGGGAACAGGAATTGAAGATCAGCAATCCTTTGTCGGAATCGATCACGAGACTTTGCTCATGGCAGAAACCGTCAGGCTTAAATCCCTCAGAGGTTTTACGCAGCATATGCGCTTTCTTCGCAAGCTCAGGGTAACCTCCGGCACGGTGAGGAACGATATAAACTCCGTCCGAGATCTCGCTTACACCTGAGACCTTAACGATGCGGTCTTTATAATCGCTCATCATGGTCTTCGGGATACCGCTGTAGAATCTCACGAACAGGATCTTCCCGTAGCAGTTAGGCGCAGTATTCTCGCTTACGTAGAACTTGGCTTTACTATTGTGTGCGAAGAACGCCGGCATGCCGTTCGCATGATCGCAATGCGCGTGACTTAGTACACCATAATCAACATCAGCGACATTAAGTCCGAGTTTCTCATAATTACTGATAAACAACTCCGATGCGCCGGTATCAAGAAGGATCTTCTTCTCTCCGTATTCGATCATTAGCGAAAGGCCCCACTCGCCCTTAAGCCCGCCGGCAGCGATATTATCAATACCAACCGTTATCTTCGTTCTCATCCTCTTACCTTCTTTACATTACGGTTCATAAGATGTCTTCCTATGTGTCTGTATATGAAGCCTTTGATCGCACCCGTCTCCTGGTGGTGTTCAAGAAGCATCTCATCGGGATTGTTATATACTCCGAAGTCCTGATTGATACCTTCAATCTGAATGTATGTATCATTGCCGTTCCAGTCAATAACAGGAGCACGGAAATCCTTTACTCCCACACCATACTCGCAGAAAGATCCGGTGCACTCAGGGAACTTCTTTTGTAAGGAAGTAAGATACCCGTTATCAAGGATCAGACCCTCAAGGTTGTACCACTTGCCCTCATAAAGAACCTCTACCCAGCTATGGAAAATGTTCGCTGGAGCGTTCTTATACACGAACCCGGTCATCGCACCGTACTGCATCTTCTTATCGATCGTGAAAGCATGCACGCGGCAAGGAATCTTACACGCACGAAGAAGCGCCATGAACAGCGTACCCTTCGTATTACACTGGCCGTAACCGTCCTTAAGAACACGGCTTGCAGGAAGTGAATCATCCACGTTATAGCCGAATAATATCTCGTCTCTTACGAAGTTATAGATCGCACCGATTCGCTCGAACTCCGGAAAATCCATCCATCCGCGATCCGTTATCAGCTCCTGTATAGAAGCGTCACCGTAATCGAGCATCCGCGTCTGCTCAAGGAAAGGTACAAGTTCCATATCTATCTTATTCTCCTCCATCTTACTAAGCACCAACACACGTGAGTAATCGCAGTGTACATACTCCTTCACACATAACCCTTGCGCTGCGAAGTAGCTGTACATGTCCTTCTTGATAAAGCTCTTGTAAGGCTTAGGCTCAAGCAACGCTACCGGCGCGAAAAGCATCCTTCTTAACTTAGACTCAGGGCGCTCCCACTCCGTCACGAGAATCCTGCCGTTATCCTTAAGCACTCGCTTGGCTTCTCTAATGAGTCTTCCCGCCAGGTCTTCATCGAGCTCGTGAAGTACGAGTGAGATAAGAACCGTATCGAAGGAATTGGACTTGAACTCAAGATCCGTTGCATCCATCTGTCTTAATGTGACATTGGGAAGGTGAGCTTTCTTTACTTTGTCCTTTCCGACCTCAAGCATCTTGTCTGACAGATCGATGCCTGTAATCTCTGTTGAAGGCTTTGCCTTCGCGATATTGACGGCATTCGTCGCAGTTCCTGTGCAAAGATCAAGTACAGTATCACCACTGCCGATGCGTTCAAGCACAACCTTACGAGGACTGTTGTTGTAGTCTCTGAAGTAAATCACATCCAAAAGGTCGTAAACCTTAGAGATAAGTTTGTATAAAGCCATGGAACTCACGATCGTCCTCCTCAACATATGAATATATGTGCAACTGTTCATATGTATTATAGGAGGATATCTCATTTGTGTCAACTGTGGTTCATAAGTTCTGAGTATTATTCAACTTATCGTTTATTCCCTGTAAGGGACAACGCACACACAAGATACATCAGAAGCCATCCCAGAGACTCGAATCCGGCGTCCAGGCCTTCGACAATGTAGTTGGTAAGCTGACCGAGCAGCGCGATCACGAGCGGATTGCAGATCAAAGCGATCTTCTTAACAGGAATCTTGCCGCTTATGACAAGTCCTATCCATGCCACTGAACCTATTAGGTCGCACAATATGAAGCCTGTTCCCAACGGGACAGCGATACTCTTAAGAACTCGCATCACCATCTGTGCGGAAGCGACTGTATCTCCCGTCGCCTCCATGCCTGCATTGAAGACAACAGGCAACATACAAATTCCGATATGTATGAAAGCGAAGTAGAAAACACCGCACCAGTTCGCTATCTTGAAAGCTTTATACCACTTGGAATCCTTCACACCTTCGCGAGCTTCCAGAACTTTGCACAACTCGATAACTGCAACAGCAAAGAGCGGAACACAGCAGAATCCAAGTATGGAAGATACTGCGTATCTCCAGTCCGGAGCTACAGTCCATTCGATCCCCATGTAAGCATCAGGACTCGTTGAAGCACTGAACGTTCCGAATCCCAGAAGATAATCTCCGATGATGGCAAGCGCCATTCCCCAACACGCCAGAAGGACCTTATTTCTTGATGATAAACGCATTATATCCCCCCTTACTCGACATTCTTCAAAGCCTGATCCATCGGTATCTTCTTTATTCTAAAGAAATCTATTACCGATACAAATGCATATCCTATGAGAAGGTAGAGAACAGACATAATAAGCGACTTGGGACTCATGTAATATCTGAACCAGCCGTCCATCTGGAACATGAATGCCTTGAAGATGTAGCACATCAGCCAGTAACCGATTCCGAGGCTGATCACGGACACGACAGTGACTATGATCGCAGTCGGAAGGATATACAATGATCCGATCTCACCGTTTTTAAATCCTAAGATCTTTACCATCGAGATCGACTTCTCATTCTTCTCGATGATGATCTTCGCGAGAAGATAGATGAGAGCTGCAGCAAGTACGATCAATACATACTGAAAAACATCCATCATGTCACCCATTGAGTGCATAAGCTGTGTCGTTACTTTCGTGATGTCCTCTACTGTAATAACTGTAGCGATGTACTTATCGTCGATATCAGTAATCTCATTTCTTGAGAAGAAACCGGAGAACTCGCCTTCCTTCTTATCGAAGACTTCGTTGAAGTTATCGTTAGGCATGAACACTGCGATGCCGCCCTCGTAATCAACGATGCCTGCTACAGTGAATTCATAAGACTTGTTCTCATACTCTTCGTTCAATGTGATTACTGAGCCTTCCGTAAGCTCGAACTTGTTTGCGAAAGCATTCGAGATGTAAACATGGTTAACATCGATATCGTTGTCGATAGTGATGTATGAACTGTCATCTTCTATACCGTAAACAGTTACACTCTCATCACCGCCGCTTCCGAATCCGGAGAATAACTCTGCAGCTTCCTTCGGATACATAAGATTCGTCGCACTGAAGATCTCAGCAGACTCTTCGGAAGTAGTAATTATCTCACCGTCGTCATCCTTCGAACCCATCAGCATATACTGGTAATCTGCGAAGATCATATCGGGGGCTCTCTTAGCATAAGTCTGAAGTGAATCAGGAAGTCCAAATGCGAAGCAGAGCATCAGCTCGATGAAGATTACACCGAAGATGAGAACCGCATAGTTAGGCATATTCTGGAATACGTTTCTTAATCTGAATCGTCTCAGGAATGACCACTTCGGAATTCTTCTTGCCTTCGTTCTCTTGGACTTACTTAAGTCGTGTCTTAAGAATCTCAAGGGGCTTAACTGCAGCTTGTTGATGATGACGAACAGGTTGATGAAGAACATCAGGATCAAAGGAATAACTGTTGTCTTAACAAGTGCGATAGGACTTAACACAGCTTCACATGAAGGCAGGCTGTAGCTGTTGTAGTAAAGACCTACTGCTGTATCCATAAACAGCGTATAGCCTACGATGTTACCCAGGATCGCACCTACGAAAGTTACGATCAAAGGCATCGACATGTAGTGCACGATAAGCTCTTCCTTGGAGTAACCAGAAGCACGGAGTGTGCCGATGACGGACGCCTCCTTTTCGATGGTGTTGCTGATCGTGATAGCGAAGATGAATGCGATAACTGCGATAAGGATGTAGCAAAGGATGCTCGCTCCTGTTGTGTCGTGCTCGATGTCGCCGGGAGCGAAGTTCGAAGCCTGACGTGCATACTCGGGAAGGAAGTCATCGATGTCTGTATCGTAGACCACGCTCTGCGTGATGAGCGACTTTAAGAAGTTATCTGCAAAGTCCGCTTCTGCGACATTATCTGCAGGCTCCGTCTCATAGAAGTAAGCATAGCTGTAGTGAATTCTCGAAGTTAATTCATCGAAAGCCTCGGGGGTCACCATAGCAACGTCGAAGCCGAAAGCATCGAACATGAGATCCGTGTTGGACTCGTGAAGCGTCAGATAGTTTACGTAAGAAAGAAGTCCTACTACCTCGAACTCCTTGCCTCCGACTGTGATCGTATCACCGATGGCAACGCCGACGTTATCAGCATGCATTCTGTCGATAGCAATCTCAGTTGAAGTCTCGGGTGCACGGCCCTCGTTAAAGCTTGCCATGTCGACTTCAGAATCACTTCTGAAGATCCTTATGGTAGCGTCCTCTGTGCCGTCGTTGTTGTTATCCTCAGGTTCGTTTCTGTAAAAGTGTTCGTAAATGGTTACAGGCACGGGAGTAAAATCGTCGTTAAGACCATACTCCTCGGCAATCTCATCCCACTCCTCATCTACTGCATCGATTACTGCCTGATGTGCTTCTTCGTAAGCGTCATTAACTGCCTCGATGAACTCGTCAGACTCACGTGCCTCAGCAAGTGCATCCTCGTAGGACTCTTCCATCGCAGCATCGATCTGCTCCTGGATCATGTCCTCATCAGTGATGCCGTAAGCTTCACACTGAGCGCGCACACCTTCCTCGATGGAAGCTGCTACCTGCTCCTGAAGCTCTTCTTCAACCGCCTCGGCAACTTCCTCGTCAGCTTCCCTCATACCTTCATCGATGAAGTGCTGTCTTACATCAGCCTTCTCACCTGTAGAAATTGCTGCAAGCATCTCCTCCGATGCACGCGAAGACAACTCGAAAGATCCGTCTTCAAGATTAAGTGTTGTCCTTCCGTCTTCTATTGCCGCGAGCATACTGTCGTGACCTACATACATGCCCGATACAAGACCGATCATCATTACCATGAAGATGATGATTACAATGTATTTATGCCAATCCGAACGAAGCTCCTTCGGAATTCGCTTAATAAGAGGATTTCTCATTATGCCGCCCCCTTACCACTCGAGCTCGGAAGCAGGTATCTTCGTATCGTTGATGTCGTTATGACGAACCACACCGTCTCTTAACTTAACTACATGGTCGGCCATATACTTGATGGCCTCGTTATGCGTTACCATAATGATCGTGCTTCCATACTTCTTGTTGCAGTCTTCGATGAGGCCCAGGATCTCCTTACTGGTCTTATAGTCGAGAGCGCCGGTAGGCTCGTCGCACATAAGGATATCCGGATTCTTGACTACAGCTCTTCCTATTGAAACTCTCTGCTGCTGTCCGCCGGATAACTGGTTGGGATACTTATACTTGTGGTCCTGAAGTCCTAATGTCGTCAGAACCTCTTCCACATCGAGCGGGTTATCGGAAAGATATGCGCCTACCTCGATGTTCTCTTTAACGTTCAGATTAGGAATCAGGTTATACATCTGGAACACATAACCTAAATGTTTTCTTCTGTACATCGTGAGAGCCTTCTCATCCATATCCTCTAGCTTGTCTCCGTCGATGCTGACGTAGCCTGAGTCAGGTGTATCGATTCCTCCGATAATATTAAGAAGCGTGGACTTACCGGAACCGGACGGTCCGAGAAGAACGCAGAACTCCCCCTTCTTTACGGTGAAGTCCATGCCTCTAAGAACTTCCTGCTTTGCTTCGCCTGTACCGAAGCTCTTCTTAAGATCTGAGATTACAAGAAAGTCTTTCTTGTTTTCATTTAAGGTTTCCATATACTCCCCCTGGTTTTGTATTAGTTGTTCGTTTGTTCATATGAGCATATATTCATATGTAGTATATCACCTATTCCCTCCCTGTCAACAAGAATCCCGCAATAGGCTATTCTATTGACATATCAAGGTTAGTCGTGTATAACTTATCGCGAGTTAGTATATTCTAACTCATTTTAAAACACAACCGGTTAGTAAACTCTAACCATCGGAGGTCAACAACAATGCCACTCGTCTATGCAAACCCGGGAGAAGAAAACATCGTAAGAAGGATCGGCGGCAGCCCTGATGTTAAAAGGCACCTCGAAGACTTAGGCTTCACCCCCGGCGGCACTGTGACACTCATAAGCGCACTTAACGGCAACATCATCGTCAAGGTCAAAGAGTCAAGAATCGCATTAAGCGAAGACATGGCTCGCAAGGTCTTTATCTGAACACGTATTCAATATGAGGAGGAACGTTATATGAAAACATTGAAGGAGGCCGGGATCGGAAGCACCGTAAAGGTTGTGAAGCTTCACGGCGAGGGTGCGATCAAACGTCGCATCATGGACATGGGTCTTACAAAGGGAACCGAGGTCTACGTAAGAAAGGTAGCTCCCTTAGGCGATCCGATCGAGGTAACTGTCAGAGGTTATGAGCTCTCCATAAGAAAGAGTGATGCCGAGATGGTAGAGATTGAAGACGGAGGTGCCGGAGCATGAAGATCGCACTTGCAGGTAACCCCAACAGCGGTAAGACAACATTATTCAATGCACTCACGGGATCAAATCAGTTCGTAGGAAACTGGCCCGGCGTAACCGTAGAGAAGAAGGAAGGTAAGCTTAAGAAGCATGACGACGTCGAGATCATCGACCTTCCCGGTATCTACTCCCTCTCCCCTTACACACTCGAGGAAGTAGTAGCACGAAACTATCTTATAAATGAGCGTCCCGATGCGATTCTTAACATCGTGGACGGTACTAATCTTGAACGTAATCTGTACCTCACTACACAGCTCATCGAACTCGGCATCCCGGTAGTTATGGCCATCAACATGATGGATGTCGTAAGAAAGAACGGCGACGAACTTAACACTGCTGAGCTTGCCGAGAAGATGGGCTGCGACATGATCGAGATCTCGGCTCTTAAGAACGAGAAAACGATCGAGGCTGCAGAGCTTGCAATAAAAGCTGCAAAATCTTCTAAGAAGATCCCCATGCATACTTTCACGGGACCCGTCGAGCACGCACTCGCACACATCGAGGAAGCAATCGTGCACGACATGCCCGAGGAACAGCAGCGCTGGTATGCGATCAAGGTGTTCGAGCGTGACGACAAAGTACTCGAGAAACTTAACATCAGCGAGGACAAGCGCGCCCACATCGAAAAGGATATCGCCGCAGCCGAGACTGAACTCGATGACGATGCCGAGAGCATCATCACTAACGAAAGATACGTTTACATCGCAGAGCTTCTCCGTGGCATCTACAAGAAGAAGGATGCACACGCACTTTCCACATCAGATAAGATCGACCGCATCATCACCAACAGATGGTTAGGTCTTCCCATCTTCGCTGCAGTTATGTTCGTAATCTACTGGGTAGCAATGGTAGGCGTAGGTGCTCCCGCGACCGATTGGGCTAATGACGGGCTTTTCGGTGACGGGTATCACCTCTTTGGTATGGACGGAGGTTATGCTGATGTTGCCGAAGAGTATGCAAATGCCGTTGCCATCGTAGAAGGCTACGATGCGTATGTGGAGGAGAACGGTGTTCCCGCAGACGAGTTCACTTATGAAGTCGAAGATGAGGATACACTCGAGATTTCCGAGGAAACAGCAACAGTAGCAGATTACGAGGAAGCAGCAGCTTACCTTGAGGAGAACGGCGATGAGGAGCCGGATCCTGCCGATTACGGCGTGTGGGTTCCGGGTGTACCCGCTCTTGTAGAGACACTTCTTGATAAGATCAACTGTGCAGACTGGGTTAAGAGCCTTATCCTAGACGGTATCGTCGCAGGTGTCGGTGCAGTATTGGGATTCGTTCCTCAGATGCTCGTATTGTTCTTCATGCTCGCTTTCGTTGAGGCAAGCGGTTACATGGCAAGAGTCGCATTCGTACTCGACCGTGTGTTCAGAAGATTCGGTCTTTCCGGTAAGAGCTTCATCCCGATCCTTATCGGTACAGGATGCGGTATCCCGGGTATCATGGCATCGCGAACCATCGAGAATGAGCGCGACCGCCGCATGACTATCATGACAACAACATTCATCCCCTGCGGAGCTAAGGTTCCCTTCATAGCCATGATCGCAGGTGCCATCTTCGGCGGCAGTGCATGGATCTCCACAGGTTCTTACTTCATCGGTATCGCAGCTATCATCTGCTCAGGAATCATCCTCAAGAAGACGAAGATGTTCTCTGGCGAGCCTGCACCTTTCGTAATGGAGCTTCCTGCTTACCACTGGCCCACACTTTCTAACGTATTAAGAAGTATGTGGGAGCGTGGCTGGAGCTTTATAAAGAAGGCAGGAACGATCATCCTCCTTTCTTCTGTAGTTATTTGGTTCCTCTCAAGACTCGGATGGACTGACGGCACATTCGGACTTATTGAGGCAGAAGACGTTGCAAACAGCATCCTCGCTACTGTAGGAAACGCTATCGCATGGATCTTCATTCCTTTAGGCTGGGGCAACTGGCAGGCTACTGTAGCTTCCATTACAGGTCTTGTAGCAAAAGAAAACATCGTAGGAACCATGGGCGTCCTTTACTCTGGCGAGGGTTCCTCTGTATGGTCAGCATTGGGCGAGGCATTCACATCCGCTTCCGGATTGAGCTTCCTTATCTTTAACCTCTTATGTGCACCTTGCTTCGCAGCCATCGGCGCTATCAAGCGTGAGATGAACAACGCGAAGTGGACTTGGTTCGCTATCGGATATGAATGCGGATTCGCCTATGTTGTTGCATTTGTTGTTTACCAGATCGGCAATTTGGTAACCGGATCGTTCAATATCGCAGGAGTTATAATAGCATTTGCACTTATCGCAGCATTCATCTGGCTTTTGTTCAGACCTTACAAGGAAGCATCTACGCTTAAGGAGAAGGTAAAAGTATGATTAATTGGCTGATTGAGAACCTCGGCACTATAATAGTTTCCCTCATTCTGACAGTAATCATAGGGTTAGTGATATACTCTATGGTAAAGAATAAAAAAGAAGGGAAATCCTCCTGCGGCTGTAACTGCAGTTCATGCCCTGCGGGAGGTGCGTGTCACAAGCATGAAGGTTCACCAATCAGCAGAAGACTATCTTGAATGCATACTCATGCTGTCGGAGAAGCAGGGCGACGTTCATTCAATTGACGTGGCACGTTCACTCGAGGTATCGAAGCCCAGCGTAAGCATCGCTATGAAGAAGCTTCGCGAACAGAAGCTCATCACGGTAGACGGCGACGGTGTCATCAAGTTCACGAAGGCAGGTAAGAAGATCGCCGAGAACACTTACGACAAGCACAAGCTTCTAAGGTCGATCCTGATCGACATCGGCGTAGAAGCCAACACCGCCGAAGAAGAAGCCTGTATGATCGAACACGTTATAAGCGATGATACTTACAACAAGATCCTGACAGCCTTCAACAAGAAATCAAAAGATTGATTCATATCAAAATCTCCCCGGGTTTAAAGCCGGGGAGGTTTTTACTTTACATAATAAGACTAAGCAACGATAATCTATATTAGTTTATTTTGACTAGGGTAGATAATGCTTTTCGATTTGTTGTATTCCTTTTTTATAGGGCCTATCGAACTCATTCTTGAGTTTATTTTCTCAATTTGTTACAAGATCTCCGGTAACATCGGAGTATCTGTAATAATGATGGGATTATGCCTTAATGTTCTTATCCTGCCCATCTACAACAGAGCAGACAGAGTCTCTGAAGAGAAGAGAACCACTGAGAAGAACATGAAGTGTCGTGTCGATATGATTAAGAAGGCATTCACAGGCGATGAGCGCTTCATGATGCTTCAGGCTCTCTACAGAGAGAATAACTATAATCCCGTATCAAGCCTCATCTCATCCTTCGCACTTTTACTCGAAGTTCCGTTCTTTATCGCCGGATACCACATGCTAAGCCATCTTCATATCATGCAGGGTGTATCTTTTCTGGGGATTAAAGATCTCGGCGTACCGGACGGCTTGATAGCTCTCGGAGCATTAAGGATCAATGTACTCCCGATACTGATGACACTCATCAATATCATGTCCGGTCTTATCTATTCCAAGGAAAGACCTATTCGAGAGAAGGTACAGATGTACGGCCTCGCAGCTGTATTTCTTGTTCTCCTCTATGATTCTCCGTCAGGATTAGTCCTTTATTGGACAGTAAACAACATATTCTCGTTGTTTAAGAACATCATTAAACCTATAGCAGATAAGCATCCAATAAAGTTTCCAACTATCGATCTTCAGCCCGGCAACGGACCTGTCACTGCAGTCCTGATTCTTGACGCCCTGTTCATCGGTCTGTTCATTCCGTCTGATATCGTTAAGTCATCCGTTATAGAATTCATCGATCATTCTTTTACCAATCCGCTGATATACCTTGCATACTCATGTGCGCTTTCGTTAGGCATATTTGTCTTGTGGCTTGGAGTAGTAAGATTTTTATCAACGCCTAATGCAAGAGGCGTCATTGGCACAATACTTACCGGCGTATCTTTCACTTTTATTATGAATTATTTCTTTTTCTTCGATTCAGAAAGATACATTAACAGGCTCATCCCGGAGAAAGGTTTTACCGCACCGGATTTTTCAAAACTCATTATCAATCTTCTGATCAATCTGATGGTTATTTTGCTTTGCTATATTCTCATCAAGAACAAAATGAAGATCACAAATTATGTAGCTTATATTCTTCTTCTAGGCGTATCCGCACTCTGTGTTAATAACATCATAACTATCGATAATGAGTTTAAGGAATATTCCTATATTCAGGAACAGTGGAACGAAGCTTCTTTCGAACTTACATCCGATGGAAGAAATGTAGTAGTCATAATGTTGGACCGCGCTGCAGGATACTTCGTTCCATATATATTCAATGAGAAGCCGGAACTTCAGGAAGAATTCGACGGATTCACCTTTTACCCCAATACACTATCAACAGGCGCTTTGACAAACAGCGGATCCCCAGGTCTTTATGGAGGTTACGCATATACTTCGGAACAGATGACCGCAAGATCAGGAGATATCACCACTCCCGAGATCAACAATGCCCTCCGCATAATGCCGGTTAATTTTACTGATGCCGGGTTCAATGTTACGTTCAGCGATCCTTCTTATCCTAATCAAAGATGGGTTCCCGATTTATCGGTTTTTGATGATATTCCGGTATAAGAACATATATCACCGAAGGAAGATATATGCCGGAAGATCCGGAAATATCAGAAGTATGGGAAAGAAATTTCTTCTGTTACGGTTTGTTCAGATCTTCCCCGCTCGCACTAAGGGGAATCCTGTTCGACAACGGACTTTATAATTCATCAAACAGAGAGTACTCATTCAGATATAATCAGACTCCCGTATCCGATCACAGCGCCATCGGATATGATGAGATGTTCATGGATTCTTATACTGCACTTATGGCACTTCCCGAGATAACTGATATAAGATCCGGAAACGGCGACTGCTTCCTTATGTTCGTAAACTATACGGCACATGATTTTGAGCTTTTGCAGGAACCTTCATATACACCGGAATTCAATGTCGATAACACAGAATACGAGACACTGATTGGCAGTCGTACTGACTGGAACGGCAACACGCTTACACTCGACAGCTACAACAGTGAAAGATTCTATGATTCAAACGTTGCAGCATATCAGGGACTTGCGCAGTGGTTCGATTATCTCAGGGGAAATGGGGCTTATGATAACACAAGAATCATCATCGTTTCCGATCATGCATTTAGCTACGACGAACAGTTCAGATTCTTTAATCCGATCCTTTTTGTAAAGGATTTTGGTGCTCACGGATTCTCTGTTAATGAAGAATTCATGACTAATGCAGATACGCCTCTCCTCGCTATGGATGGAATCATTGATTCACCGGTAGATCCATTCCTGGGAACATCAATCACCGATGACGATAAGTATCAATTCCCATACTACGTCGTTTACAATCACGGCAACATAATATGGTATGCATTCGAAGGAGATGTCAGAGAGGCATCATCGTTCGATCTGTTAACGTGATCGTCTGAAAAAGTAATAGTTACGGACCGGAAGTATGGCGGCAATCAGGAAACTGATGAACTGCTCAAATGCACCATACCCATCACTTGTGAATATAATGCCCCCCAAAATCAACAATATGCTGATGATGGTAGTCACTACGACAATATGCTGGAACAACCAAATAGAAGGAACATTCTCTTCCTTCGATCTGTTCTTCATGAAGATAACCAGATACATGACCTGAACCGCTAATATAATCAGAATCGCAATGCATGATATCAGAAGACGTCTCGAATACCAGAGATTGTGATCGTCCGGCAGATAAAAAGCTTTAAGGAGTACACCTTTGACGATAGGCACTAAGATAAATGCGACAAGCGAAACTATCAGAGGAACAACATTTATGCGGTAAGCGCGCTTCACATATAGCCAGAGTAATATCCAGGACACTATTCCCAAAAACACGTTGATCAAGTTGTTGACATTAATAATTGTGTTAAACGCGGGGTATACATCCCTGGGGTCCAGAACTTCAATATTAATCAGATAATTGACGGTGCCTTGAAAGGTTACCAACAAAGATGTTATGGCAGTAAGTAAGCCCCAAACACACAGAACCTTAATATCTTTCTTCTTGCCTGTTAACGACATAATACCGAAGACTATTGCAATCAGATACAGAACCGGAATACCGATATGAAACAAAGCCGGTGCTACGGTATAGATCAACACATTCACTTGCAGCTACCTCTCCTCATCCTACTCTACAGTTATCTCTGCTACATTACTGCAGCGTACATAATATGTTCCGTCATGACACACCAGATAAACCGTATATACATCACCCGGCTGCGGTGCTCGGTAATCAAACAGATCAAAGCTTGTCTCGTCCACACAGTTTCTTGAAAGGATTTCTTCTCCGTTAACCTCGAAGCACCAGGAGAGCGGATCAGGACTGTTAGGAATTATGTTTCTTGTGCAAACTCCGTCCGGAGATATCGACACTTCGAAGAGCTCTTCAATCTCAGCCTCAGCCATATGCTGCTGATAATTCGAGAAATACGCATTCGGCTCTCCGTTAACAAGAACATTTACTGAACAATCCTCGAAGTCTGCACCTGTTTCTCGGCCGAGGATAGTACCGACCTCTGAATATCCTGAAACTTCGCCGGTTACATATACGTTGCTTATGACCGGACTGCCATAGACCTCTCCGCCGACAATACCCGTACATCCTCCGCCGGATACGTTCGCATCAATAAAGTTGATATTGTAAATAGTAAGATCCGTTGAATGTCCGACAAATCCGACATCACCGAAGCCGGACTCGGTAATGGTCATATTAATGATCGAATAACCGTTTCCGTTTATCACTCCGCTGAAACTTGCACTGTTAAGCCCATAACAGCCCATCGGAGCCCAATCGTATCCTGCAAGATCGATATCATTCATCAAGTTGATCTCAACAATGTCTGAATATACATTCGTATACCAGACAACGCCAGCGAGCTGTGCAGGTGTCGAGACATTAAAGACCGGAGCATTGGCAAGAGCCCAGTCTGTGTCTGCGATCGTCATTACATCGCCTGTGTCATTGCTTCTCTCCCATTCAGATTCATACTCGCTGTAATCGGGAGTCTGATAGTTACCTGCGAATACATCACCAAAGCTCTCCGCACTGATGATCAAATAAACACCCGGTTCTTCGGGACAGAAAGCAACTGTATCATTCTCGGTATCTACTACACTGTCCACATCAAGATAGAAGCCTGTAGATTCATCGAAGTGGATAATCGACATGATAGATTCATCTATTCCGCGAAGTTCATCTTCATCATAAGTAAACTCTACGAACAGATTCCCGATATCTTCAGGATAAGCAAGCTCTATCGGCATTCCGACCCGGCAGGGAACCTGGGAATGATAATAATCGATTCCATAAAGGCCATCCACATCTACCTGCCTCAGAGTATCGTCATCCGTCTTGGCATATACATTTACTCCTGTAGTTTCCGGCACACTGCTGTCGCTAAAAGGGAAACTTACAGAAGGCATACTGCGATAATTGCCGCTTGCCAACATCGTATGAGTGTAATTCTCATATTCCCTTCTTCGGCTATGTCCGGAAGACGGCTCCTCAGGTTTCACGCAGGAAGATGCGAGTACACTGATGGCTATAGCCGTCACAAAGATAACTAATTTCCTCATACGCCTATAATGTTACCATTATTCTTCAGACGATTCCTGATTCTTCTGAATCTCCTTGATAAGCTTATCCTGCTCCTTAGCATCTCTGAACACACGGTAGTAGTAGAACCCTGCGCCGAGAGCATAAACGATTAGGAATGATCTTATGAACTCGAACCAGCCTCTGGGGGAAACAGGCTCGATAAAACTTGCAACAAATACAACTGCACAGCAAAGTCCGAGTGACACGAGGAACTGTATGAGAATCATGACCAATGGACTAAAGCGTATAAGCAGCTTATGAAGCGACAGTACGAATACAGCTATCGCACAGAAGACGAACATAATGAGCACATTCGCATTATTCGTCTCGCTTCCGTAGAAGATATTAGTGATCGCACCGACTACGGAGATTATCGTGTAAGCACAGCAAAGTTCTATCAGCGTTTCTTTCCAATACTCTTTCATTCTGACAATCTCCTCATTCTCTGAAGATACTCGGTAAAGCTCTTCTTGTACGATCTGTTTATGCAGATCCTCTCGCCGTTATCAAACGATGCATATACTTTCATGTTAAGGTCAGGCTTAAGCTGCTTGATCTTATAGATATTTACAAGGTTCGACTTCGACACGCGGACAAATCCGTAGTTCCAAAGCTGCTCCTCACACGAAGCGAGTGTGGTCATGAGACGGTATACTCCCGTCCTCGTATAAGCGAATAACTTGCGGTCGATGTGATCGAGGTAGTAGATCTCCTTAGGGTCGAGAATTATCGCCTCGCCGTCATCAAGATCTTCATCGGCAGGACGCCCCGCAAGTGCAGGGCGTTCAGAATTAACTGTATCTATCAATTGTTTTATCGTCGGGCGCATCTTAGAGTAGTAGATGTCCACATGCTCCTGCGCCAGCTCTTTGTCTTCGTACAAATTAAGTTTCATTTGATCAAAGTCCAACGGAAGTAAGGAACTCCGTTACGCCTTCCATATACTCTTCGGGGTGATCGATAACACCCATAATGTGCTCGCTGTCCATGTGCATGATAGCTGTCTCATCGGAAGCAATATTACCATAAACCTCGCATACCTGGTCAGGGAGGCAAACCTCATCGCGGTCAGATACGATGATCATTGTAGGGATGTTGTCGTTTCTTACTACTTCGATCGTGTCTGCATCATCGTAATCGATACCGTTAATAAGACCCATGTAGATCTTGCTTGTGCCTACAAGATATCTTGCAGTGAAGCACTCTGTATCTCCATCACCGAACATCTCGCCCAAGATCAACTCCATACCGGGCACGGGAGAATCACAGATAACTGCGTCAGCTGCTTCGGGAGTGCCTGCCTCTACGTTAGAAGCGTAAATAGCTGTTGTCTGTGCGCCCATGGACTGGCCGTGAACAATAACCTCTGAATCACCGAGTTCTTCTCTTGCATATGCGACCATCGCTGCTACATCAAGCTGCTCGTTGATACCGAATGTTACTCTGTCGTCTGCGTTCTCGCCGCATCCTCTCTGGTCAATGGCAATTACGTCATAACCTCTCTCGATATACTGCTCTGCCAAGGGATAGATTGAAACTCTGTCTCCGCCTGCACCGTGTACGAGAACTACGCACGTGTCGCTTCCCTCTGTCTCGAAGAATGTACCCGGCACAACGTTTCCGTCAGAAGCCGTAGCACTTACGTCCACACCCTGGTATCTGCTGTTGAAGCTGTCAATATCATATCCCCAGATCTCAAGCTGCTTGATGCTGTTATCATGTGTGTCCTTACCCTTGTTCTGATGGAGGATTCTGTCTGCAACGTAGCCGCCCATAGCAACTGATCCTGCAATTCCGATAAAAGCGATAACGCCGAGTGTAATTCCTGCTGCCTTGATGATCTTGTTCTTTTTCATTTTGTGTTTGCTCCTTGCGATTTGTTATGAGCCTACAATACACAAACTCACAAGGCCGCGTCGGCAAATCTGCTCAAGTTGCATTTGCACATGCACAAGTTGCAATTTGGCATATGCGATCGACATCCTCCGGGGCAAGATCGGGGTACAAAGGAAGCGTTAACACCTTGCGGCTGACATCAAGCGCCACAGGCGTTTCCGCGGAATCGTACTGCTCCTTATAGCAGTCGTATTCACTTGCAATCGGGTAGAAATACTTTCTTGCATAAATGCCATTTTGCTTCAGCACATCGAAAAGCTCATCTCTCTTTTCACAAAGCACAGGAAAGTATGCATAGTTAGATTCAACATCTTTCTTAATATAGTTAAGCCTAAGTCCCTTTACATCCTTAAGGTTCTCTATGTATCTTTCATATAGAGCCTTACGCTTCGAGATAACTTCATCTATGTGGCGGAGGTTGCATATTCCCATCGCAGCAGCGAACTCATTCATCTTGGCATTGCCACCTGTAGCAACGATTTCTTCTACATCTCTTATGCCGAAGTTCTTAAGGTCGTTAATCTTCTCGACAAGATCATCATTGTTGTGACAGACAGCTCCGCCTTCAATCGTATGGAAGACCTTCGTCGCATGGAAACTTAATATGGAAAGATCGCCGTAAGATACTACTCCCCTTCCCTTATATCTCTCGCCGAATGTATGCGCCGCATCGTAGATGACCTTTAATCCGTGGCGGTCTGCGATACATTGAATCTCATCTATATCACATACATTGCCGTATATGTGAACAGGCACGATCGCGGATGTCTTATCTGTTATAAGCTTCTCAAGGCATGACGGATCCATCGTATAGTCATCGGGCTTTATATCACAGAACACGGGAACGAATCCCCTTCGTACGATGGCATGAACTGTGGATGCGAACGTGAATGGCGTCGTTATGATCTCGCTTCCCTTCGGAAGATCGAACGCCTCAAGTGCACTTTCAAGTGCGAGATGACCGTTACATGTAAGATTTACATGATTAACGCCAAGGTAATCCTGAAGAAGCACTTGAAGCTTGTTGTGCTTCTCGGCCATGTTGGTGATCCAGTGAGAATCCCAAAGATCCTTAATCTCCTCGGTATACTCCTGAAGATCGGGCAGCATCGACTTAATGACGGGTATCTTTTCCACGATGTATCATCTCCCTTGCCGTAGCTTTAAGGTATTCATAAGAATCCATATCGATCAATTCCGCACTTATCCAATAGAACGCAATACCGACCAGGATCTGCACGATGAGACGTGCGGCAAGTCCCGGTACGAGCATTCCAACTATGTAAACTATAAGACCCATAACACCCGCGAGAGCGAAGTTAGGGAATACATCTTTAAGCTGCTCCGTTACTCCGTAATTAATAAGCTTACGGTTAGGCCATATATTGATGGGGATGCATATGACGGACATGGCCATAATGCTTATGGCGACAGCCTCCGCGTTAAACAGCATTGCTATGCATAGAGCAATGAGGCTTAACGTCTCCTTAATGATCTCAAGCTTTAAGAAAGTGCCGCTCTTGCCCAAGGCTTTAATAACGTTGAGATTGGCAACGTGTATCGGATAGAACATGAACGATATGGAGAAGATCACTACATAAGGAATACTCTTCACCCACTTGTCAGTAAGGAAAAGAATTACAATAGGCTCTGCACATGCGGCAAGTCCGAACATCAAAGGCATGATAATAAACGTTCCTGCCTTCATCGATCTTCTTGCCATTATCTTAAGATGATTCGTATCGTCCTGCGTAAGTGCTACTGAAGGAAAAAGAACGCCGTCCATCGCAGAGTTAAAGTTCGAGCAGATGAACTCCGGCATCTTCGCACCGTAGTTGTAGAAAGCAAGTTCTCTTTCCGTGAATCTTACACCGATGATGAGCTTTACCGCTTCGTTATAGATGTTGTAGATAAGCGATGCCATCTGAAGCTTCCAGCCGTAAGAATAAAGCTTCTTAAGCCTCCCCGGATTGAACTGGAACTTCGGGTGAAGACCTGAAGTTATCCAGAGGATGATCGTATCAATACCCATGTTAAAAACGGTCTGATAGATAAGCGCCCATATGCCGAATCCCATCACTGCCATGCCGATACCAATAACGGCTGCACCGATGGTACCCGCGAGTGTCGAGAAGAAATAAACCTTAAACTTCATGTGTCTTGATATGTAAGACAGCTGCATGTTCTTCATACCGAACAAAACGAGAGTTACACTTAATCCTCTTATCGGCCATACCATATCCATTGAACCTAAGTAACGTGCAAGCGTCGGCGCGAATGCGAACATGCCTATATACGCGATACCGCTAATAATGAACGTGAAGATAAATGCCGTCGAGAAATCAAGATCATCCGCATCCTTCTTCTGAATGAGTGCGGAACAAAGACCACTGTCTATGATGACCTGAAGAACGGTGATAAATACCATGATGATGGCGACACGTCCGAACACGTCAGGATCAAGAATACGTGCGAGAACAATGGACACGACAAACGTAACCATCTGAGCACCGAAGCGCTCCATAAACAACCAGATGAGGTTAGCTAACGTCCTTGCTCTCGATACCGGTTCCATCTCTATCTTTCCCTTATGAAATTGCTGATCTTAATGAGGAACGGAAACCATGCGAACAGCCGGTAGATAACCCTGACGATGAACTTCTCCTTGTTGTAGAACTTCTTGTTCTTAACAAGATTCTTGTAATCCTGATGCGACTGCATCAGGCAGTACTCGTTAAACTCGATTGCCTCCGAGAAGGTGTCGTTATATTTATAGTCTGAATACTCATTCGCAGCCTTAAGCATCGCAACTATGCTTGCGAAGAAAGCCGCTCTCGTCTCGTGGAAAGGAAGTATCGTTCTCGTCCATGAATAATTGGTTCCGATCTGATGAACCGACATGACTTCCTTCATGTAGCGAACCTTGCCATCTATCGTGTAGTAAACGGCATCCGGGTAATCTTCGACGATACCCGTCATGAGACAGAATGCGGGAAGCTTCTTGTAGAAGTCCGCTCTTATAACACTCGCCGATGCGTGGAAGGACTGCGAACCCACCATGACTACATCTTCAAGATGAAGATCCTTGTCCTCCTCGGGGAACGCTATCTCCTTCTTCCCCTTGCGCACGTAATCGTAGAGCGTGTTATGCACGCACACGGTGTAATCGGGATGCGACTCGAGAAAATCCACCTGCTTCTGAAGCTTGTTCTCGTCACACCAGTAATCGTCACCTTCGCAGAAAGCGAAGTACTTACCTTCGGCAAGAGGGATAAGAATATCGTCCGCGATCCTTACTCCCTTCGAGTACTTGTTCTCCGTCTGGTACACGGCCTTGATCTTACCAGGATAGCGCTTCTCGTACTCCCTTATGATGTCGGGAGTTCTGTCCGTGGAAGCATCATCGTTAATGACGACCTCGTAATTAAAGTCCGTCTTCTGGCAAAGGAAACTGTCGAGTGCCTTCCCTATGTAATCCTCCTGGCAGTACGTCAGGCATATAATGCTCACCATAACTTCACCGGAATTACTCATTATGCGTTACCCCGGGAAGCATAAACCTTCTTAAGCACCCCCATCGAAAAGAACGACAGCACACACGCACCCTTCGTCTTAACGGGAGAGCTTATATCAAGCAGCACTTTAATCCGGTACTTCTTTATGACCTTAAGGCAGAGGTCATCAAGTCTCGCCTTAATCCTCTCGTCTCCCTTCTTGTCCTGAAGGTATGCGTAGAAGGCGGAGTTAATGAGAAGTGAATACGATGGTCTTACAAACTGGCGGTGTTTCTTCTTCGACAGATGAAGGATAAGTGAAGATGCCCTTAACGTATCAAGCAAATGACCTGCATCGTTTACTCCCGTTATGCTTTCTTCGTGCCTTATGTAGTAACAGAGAACTTCCTTAACAAGTGCGACTCCGCCCTCCTCATCAACAAGGTTCTCATAAAGGAAGACCGTGTCCTCACAGTAAGACAGATTCCTGAACATTCTTGTTATGAAATCTTTTCTCCAAAGCTTGCCCCAGCAGTATGCACCCTTACACCTGTTGTACATGGTGTCGCGAAGAAGTCTGTACTGGGATGCCGCTTCGTTATAGAGTTTAAAATAGTCGCTTACGATCTCCTTATCGCCGTATACTTCGGCGAACAGACACATAGCGACTTCATCGTTATTTACGGTAATGGCTTCGTAGAGTTTCCTGAGGTAATGGGGAACTATAAAATCGTCTGAATCAAGGAATGCGATATAGTCACCGCGGGCAATCTTAATACCGTCATTACGGGAATGATTCGCACCAAGTCTGGACGACGGGATAAGCTTTACCCTGTCATCTATCGCACGATATTTATCAACAACCTTCAACGTCCCGTCCGTAGATCCGTCGTCAACAATGATCAGCTCCAGATTCGGGTAACTTTGACCCAATACTGATTCTATACAGCGACCGATCGTATTCTCTCGATTAAGAACCGGAACGATAATCGAGATTAATTTCTCCATACTATCCTCTAACAAACCCCACGCGCATTCACTTACGCATTGTCTTATTATATCATAGAAGCATGGCAAAACTGATGATTCTCGGCGGTTCGCACTATATCATCCCCGTGATCAGAAAGGCTCATGAACTGGGTCTTTATGTCATAACCTGCGACTATCTTCCGGACAATGCCGCACATAAGTATTCGGATGAATTTTTAAACGTCTCCGTCATCGATAAAGAGGCTGTCCTTAAGGCTGCTCGAGAGCACGGGATAAACGGCATCATATCTTTCGCGTGCGATCCCGGAGTCGTAACTGCAGCGTACGTAGCCGAGAAGATGGGGCTTCCCTTCCAGGGCTCATACGAATCAGTCTCCATTCTTCAGGACAAGGGACGCTTCAAGAAGTTTCTCGAAGATAACGGATTTAACACGCCTAAGGCAAAACGATACGAAGATAAAGATGCTCCCTTCAGGGACCTCGATTACTTTAACTGGCCCGTAATCGTAAAGCCTGTCGACTCGGCTGGAAGCAAGGGCGTCATGAGAGCCGACACGCCGAATGAGCTTCCGACAGCTATCGACAACGCCCTTCAGGGATCGATCGGAGGATCATTTATCATCGAGGAATTTCTCGTGTTCGACGGATGCCATTCGGACTCTGATGCACTGACCATAGACGGCAAGCTTGCATTTATAACTTACTCGGATGAGCTTTTCGATGTGGGGGCGAAGAACCCTTTTACGCCGTGGTACACAGCGTGGCCTTCCACCCTCAAGGAGAAGTACCGCGAGGATCTTACTAGGCAGACGCAGAAGCTCATGGACCTTCTTAAGATGAGAAACGGCATCTACAACATAGAGACCTGCGGCGCGACGGACGGCAAGGCCTACATCATGGAGGTGTCGCCCAGAGGCGGAGGAGGAAAGCTCGCCGAAGTGATCGAGCTTACCATGGGAGTACCGCTTATCGAGAACGAGATTAGAAGCGCGATGGGCATGCCTCTTAAGGAGTTCGAGCCCCACGAGATAGACGGACACTGGTGCGAGATGGTGATTCACTCGAATAACGATCGTGAGGGCAAGCTTCAGAGCATCGTGATAGACGATTGGATCAGGAAGAAGTACCTTAAGTATGAGGAATATTTCGTAAAGCCCGGTGACCACGTCTCCCCTTTCACGGGCGCCAACATGTCACTTGGCATCATTTTCCTTAAGTTCGACACAAGGCAGGATCTCGACGAGACGGTGAAAGCTCACGGCGAATGGCTCCACATCAACCTCGAGTGATAGAATTAGAGTATGGATATCGGTAAGTACAAGTACATGCGTATACAGGGGAGCGCCTTGGCAGAGAACACGATGTATGCCAAGGGAATCTTTAGCATGTGTTGGCAGCTTATCAAGGGCGAAGAGATGGAGCAGGAGGACAAGGATCTCTACCTTGCCATCGATGCCTGGTTCGCGAAGAACCTGCCGTGGCCGCCTCCGTGTAAAAGACAGGAGAAGGTAGTCTGCTTCTTTAAGACCGAGAACTACGACGAGATGATGAAGATGATGCGTCCCGCCCTCTGGCTTCTCGAGAAATATAACCAGACTTATTACCTTGTTTATACCAACACTCCGGGTAAGATCGTGTACGAAGATAAGTACCAGGTGTGCGTAGAAGTGCCTGGGACGCTTCAGATCGACAAGCTGCAGGAGAACTGGAGCCCCAAGGACGAAGATGAAGAGGAAAATCGTCATGAAAGTGGAAAGTAAC
>JAEEGL010805619.1_pt1 | contig 31281 bp, 18 predicted proteins | sample 9134231 | NCBI WGS metagenome assembly JAEEGL01 (sample SAMN16246548, study PRJNA631951) | gut metagenome | biome: gut microbiome; feature: rumen; material: fiber-attached | host: Bos | place: Iran: Karaj | collected 2018-10
AGGCGAGATAATATCCTCGTCGGCTACATCTACTCCGATCACATCATAGCCTGCCGCCTCAGCCATTTTCAGTCTTTCAATCTGATCTGCCGCAGATGCTCCGTCAGGTGCCATATATTCGTAAGTGACCGTTATCCCTTTTTCCAGATACTGTCTCTGGGCTTCTTCCATTCCGAGGGCCACCGCATCCCACCAGGGATGCACAGTCTTATATGTAAAATAAAAGTTATAACTATCCTTCTTCGGTTTATAAGCATCCAGTTCATGATCAAAGTCTACCGCGCTGTGTACGGAAGGAGTCTGTTCATTTGTATTCTCTTCCGTTGCCACCGGCGGTTTATCCTGATCGGGCTCAGCTCCTGAACAGGCCGCAAGGTAAAGTGCCGTCGCCGTAATGACAAATGCTGTTTTCAGTTTGTTCGAATTTTTTTTCATGCTGTTCACCTGTCCGTTTCTTAGATGATCGAACGCATTTATTATATCACTTACCGAAAAATATCACCAGTAGGAACCATTATCTAAGACTAAACTCAAGCGGCTTCCCGCCAACGCTGCTGTCGCAGATCCATACAAGGAACTTCCCTGCTTCGCTCTCCCATTTTTCCTCAGCAGTCCAGAAACGCAGCATTTCCTCTTTTATTTCGAAGCTTACCGTCTCTTCCGCTCCCGGATCCATAGAGATCTTTTTAAAACCGGCCAGTTCCCTGACGGGGCGGACGCGGCTTCCCGTTACATCTCTTATATAAAGCTGGACCGTAACGCTGCCCTTCGTATTTCCGCTATTCCTAACTCTTACGGAAGCGGTTATCGCTTCATTAGCCGACAATTCCTCCGCACTCAGCTTTGCATCGTAGTATTCGAACGAAGTATATGAAAGACCGTAGCCGAAGGGATAGAGCGCTCCGTTCTCACAGTCAAGGTATCTTGAAGTGTATTCGAACGGCCCCTTTTCAGGCTTAGGACGTCCGGTAGGATAAGCATCGTAATGAAGCGGCTCCTGTCCTACGGTATAAGGAAAGCTCACAGGCAGTCTTCCGGAAGGAGAAGTTTTTCCGCTGATAACATCAAGCACTCCGTGACCGCCCTCGGTTCCGGGGAGCCAGCAGATCATTAATGCATCCGAAAGCTCACGCACTTCTTTTAACTCCAGCGGTCTTCCGGTAAATATCAGCGTTACTATCCTCTTTCCTGTTTTCTTTATCTCGTTTATCAACTTAAGCTGCACTGCAGGAAGCTGCAAACTCACCTTGCTCGTAGCCTCTCCTGACTGGGTACTGTCCTCTCCAATGCATAAGACCACGGTATCCGCCCACTCCGCAGTTTCAAGCGCTTCCCTAAGCAGTCTTTCGTTTTCTTCCTGCCAGTTATCAAGGTGGCGTATACCTCTCGCCGTCACCGCATCCTGATCAAACATAGTGCATCCCGCTGCGGTTCTGATATTTTCCGCTCCGTATACTTCCAATGCTGCTTCCCATACGGATACAGTATTATCATCTTCTCCCGAAAACGCCCATGAACTCTGAAGTCTTTTGGTATCCGCAAAAGGTCCTATGAAGGCGTTCTTCTCATTCTTAAGCGGCAGGACTTTTTCTTTGTTTTCAAGCAGCACCAAACTTCCGGCTACGGCCTCTCTTGCCAAAAGCCGTCCCTCTTTTGTTATCACGGGTGCGCTTTCTTTATCAAGCCCCCTGAAAGGATCCTCAAAAAGCCCGAGATCATTTTTCATATTAAGGACTCTGAGTACCGCTTCGTCCAGCATTTCATGGGATACTGCTCCCTCTTTTACAAGTTCTTCCAGATATCCGCTGTAGCAGCCGGAACACATATCTATATCCACGCCTGCCGTCATGCCCTTAAGCGCTGCGTCTTTCTGGTCCTTGGCATAACCGTGATTTATCAGCTCTCCCACTGCGCCCCAGTCGGAGATCAGCACTCCCTTAAATCCGAATTCTTCCCTTAAGATCTTTTTCATAAGGAAAGTGCTTCCGGTGGCAGGTATACCGTTTATACTGTTAAAGGACGTCATGACCATTGCTGGATCTTTCTTTATGGCCTCGCCGTAGGCCCTGAGATAATACTCCCTCAGGGTATGTTCGGAAAGCTCGGTATTGTTGTAGTCACGTCCTCCTTCCGCTGCGCCGTAGGCAGCAAAATGCTTGACGCAGGCATCTATATGCGCAGGATCTTTTAAGTCACCGCCTTGATAACCTTCAACCATAGCCGCAGCCATGAATGAATTCAGCAGCTTATCTTCTCCGGTGGATTCCATGATCCTGCCCCATCTCGCATCCCTGCACAGATCCGCCATTGGCGAGAAAGTAGCATGCACACCGTCTGCCGCTGCTTCCATGGCCTGCAGCGCAGCGCCCTTCCTTACTGCATCAGGATCAAAGGTCGCTCCCTGGCCCAAAGGACAGGGCAGCACAGTCTTGTGTCCGTGTATCACATCCAGCATGAACATAAGCGGGATATGATGCGGATGCTCCTTCATATACTCTTCCTGTATCTTCCGAAGTCTACGGCTTCCCCATATGCCCAGAGTACTTCCTGCAAGCCGTTTTACTCTGTCCTTTGCCTGCCCTCTTTCTATTCCGGTTATTTCTGCATCAGAATCATACTCTGAACCCGGTATCTGTACCAGTTGCATCACCTTTTCTTCAAGTGACATATCATTCAATAATTCTTTCAGCGCTTCCTTATCCATAACCCCTCCGTAAATGCTTATTCCTATGTAACTTCAGATACACATGCCGCTCATATATGCCCGGCATGCTTCAGCTTACAGTCTATCACATTTATGTCCGCCTTTCACCTTTGTGTTGAAACATAAAAAACGCCGTTTGCAAGGAATCCATTCTTCACAAACGCCGGTCATCCGCTGCTTCCGTATTTTGCTGTAAGCGAGTATATTTAACCCGTAGACCCATAGCCCCGTAGGCCGTCCTATCGGCTTCCATATGTGCTGTCAAGGCTTTTGCAATTTCCGATCTTACTCATCCCATTTTCTCCAATGGTGCACTCATAACAAATCTTTCCGCTACAGTCTTATCTTCTGACAACAGATCCAATACTCTTGAAGCAGGCCCCATTGGTATATTCCGTCCGGATTCCCAGGCCTCCACTGTTTTTTGTGATACTCCAAGCATACCCGCAAACATTGTCTGAGTCATATGAAGAGATAGACGAAGTTTCTTCACTCCCTCTGCATCATATTTTTTTACAGGCTTTACAAATATTCTTGTCTTTAGCTCTTTATTTTGGGCTGCTTTCTTTGTCTCATCAATAGATGCCATAATCTCATCAAAGAATTCACTCATGTTTTCCTCCAAACAAATCAATTTCCAGCTGTTTCATCGCTTTTCTAATCTGATTACGCTCCCCTTTGCTCAGGTTTTCTTTTTCATCTTTCGCAAACACATTTAAAAGAAGGATCCGCTCGTGTTCCTCAAAATCCACATACAAGACACGTACGCTTCCGCTTTTCCCACGTCCTTCAAAAGCATAACGCATTTTACGAAGTCCACCTGTTTCCTGCATTACCGGTCCAATTTTCGGATTATCAAGAAGTACCAGCTGTAATTCCAGCAGATCCTTCTCTGAAAAACCAAGTTCAAACCAACGTCTGTGAAATCTCGGTGATTCTATAAAACCTCTTACAATCTCATAATCCCTCATCACAACCTCTCTTAATACATATTACCCTATTGAATAGGGGCTTGTCAATCTTTCTGAAAAAAAGCTTTTATAGAACAGGCCCGGCATTCTTAAGAATCAGAATGCCGGGCCATATGCTTTGATTTATTTGCTTACCTTAACTGTTGTCCAGCCGGTGTAATTCTTTGTTCCCGTTACCCTGACCTCTAACGTATTGATATCAACCGCTTCAACTGAATATCCCGCTTTCTTGGACAGCGTAGTATATTTTGCGTCAGCCGGTGTTTTCTTATACTTAACGCTCTTTATGCCTGTCAGCTTATCCTTTTTATTCAGCTTAAGCTTTCCGTCCTTTGTAAGCTTGGCATATACCTGCAGTTCCGTAAGGCCGGCTATGGAAGCCTTGTTGATCTTAAACTTCACTCTGTTGTCCTTAGCCTTCAGCACCTTATTGACTACACTTATGATCTTCTTCAGATCCTTTTCCTGCTGTTTGGTCAGCTTAAACTTGCTTCTTGCCTTGGGAACAAGTGAAACCTTCGCATAGAAAGTACCTTCTCCGGCATCTTTACTCTTGCCCACGAAGCTGACCTTAAATATCTCTTCAGCCTTAACCCCGCTGACACCGGCCTGGGTAAGTATGTCATCAAGCTTCAGCTCAAACTTGAATTCATCACTGGTTTTAGGTGTCAGTGCTTTTCCGTTATAGGTCACGGCATCCATGTAGTTCATGGAAATGCTTACCTTTACTTCCTTACTGTCATTCTTTGAACCGATCTTAATGGATTCAGCCGTATACTCAGGCTTCTTCTCCTCGGGTATCTTATAGTCTTTCAGATCCTCCTCTGAGATCCATGTTGTTTCGGCATTGTCATCCGTATGTGCCGGATTTACTTCCACTTTGCAGGAAGCAGTATATCTGCCGTCCTTTGCTGTAGCGCTTACAACAGCATATCCTGCCTTAATTCCCTTCACATTGCCGCTTGCATCAACCGTTGCGATGTCCGTATTGCTGCTCTTCCATTCCAATTTCTTATCACTTGCATCAGCGGGAGTATAAGTTACAACAAGCTGCAAGGTCTCTCCGGTCTTAACGCTGATGTTTTCACTGATACTGATGGATTTGAGCTTTACCACCGGGCCTGGCTTGTCATCTTCCTTATTGTCATCAGGCTTATCTTCCTTCGGATCTTCCTCCTTAGGCTGTTCCTTTTCTGCTATTGTAACTTTCACACATGCAGGCTCGGTATCTTTATGTTTCTTATCGCCGACCACCTTATACCATACATAATAAGTTCCGGCATCTTTAGCTGTCGGCACATCCTTACTCCAGCCTTCTGTGGGAGCGATCTTATCATCACTTCCGAGAACGTAGAACATATCTCCGTCCTCAGCATTACCGGCAGTAACAAGAGCCTGAGCTGTATCGGAAGCTTTAAGTCCTTCTTTTGCGACAGGAGTAGTTGCAGAAGATGCTGCTTTTTCAACGATAAGAGTAATGTTTGCCTCACTGTATGTCGTATTCGATTCATATATAGCAGTGAGCACGACAGTACCGGCCTCCTTAATGGTAACAACACCGCTGTCTTCATTTATCTCTGCAACAGCTGTATCAGAGCTTGCAAACTTCCAGCTGCCATTTTCTCCTGCCTTCGTAACCGTTCCGGCTACGGTAAAACCTGCATCTCCATATACCTTTGTCACATCCCCGCCGGTTATGGATGCCTCTGCTTCTTCCTTAGCTGTTATGGTAGCCACCACTTCATAATCAAGATAATTCTTTGCTCCGGTCACAGCTATGCTGATCTGTGCTGATGCTACACCTTCCTTTGTGTTTGTACTAAATGTAAGTACGTTTCCTTCAATACTATGTGATGAAAGAAGTCCTGCCCCATCATTTACTGTCCCCGATACAGCATAGGAAGCGCTTTCAGGTAAAGCCGGCAGAGTCAGCTTTCCATCTATAACAGCTTTGGATGAAACAACTGTTGTGTATGCTGTCTTTGTTCCCTTATATGCCGCCTTTTCAATTGTAAAGCTTGCTGTTGCGCATCCACCATAATAATTCATGCTTTCTGCAATCGTAGCACGGATATAGTAATCTCCCACATTGGTCGGTACTACAGACTCATAAGCTGTATCTGCCTCGTCCTGCTTCTTATATTCATATGTCACTGTACCATTCCCACTATTTCCTGTAACAGTCGGTGTGCTTACCGTACCGCCATAAGTCCAGTCGGAAATGCGGACAATAGGGGTAATGTTAACTTTGCCGATTTCAAAATTCTTTTCCACCGTTCCGAAATAATCACCTTTACCGCTGACGGTTACGATCGCAGTTCCTGCGTTGATATTGTTGCTATAGCTAACAGTATAATCCGTCCCTTCTACAAGTGTTGTTTCTCCGTATGTAACAGCGACTATTGGCTCTATGGCACTGCCGGTATAGGTCTGCACTGCAATACCCCCGATGCTGTCCTCAGTCAGCCTTACACGAGGAATCACTGTTTTATTGGCTAAACTGGTATTAGCTACATCTGAAGAATAATTTGTTTCCGTAAGCTCAACATCATCAGTGAAATAAATATAACCGTTAGTAATAGTTACGGTATAGCCAAAAGCTTTTCCTCCGTTTCCACCACTAACGTTCATTGTTCCGCCATTCAGCGTTACTGCATTAACGATTCCATAGCCAGCAAGACCATTACTTCCTTTGTTTCCGTCTGTAGCTCCGGAGCCACCGCGACCTCCGTAACCACTGTTTCCTGCGGTGGCCTTCAATTCACCACCATTCAGAATAACAATTCCATTGATTCCAAAGCCTGCGTCACCTCCGCGACCTCCGTTGCCACCGTTTCCTGTATTATCATATCCTCTGCCTCCGTTGCCACCGTGCCCTCCATCTCCTCCTGTGGCCTCCATTCTTCCGCCGTTTATCGTGACATTTCCCAAAATCCCATATGCACCACCAATTCCAGCACTTCCGTTTAATCCGTTTTTGTGACCTATGCTTCCATCCCCGCCGTTCTCTCCATCATCCCCATCCGCACCAGTAACTATCAATTTACCGCTGTTAAGCCTGACATTTCCTCTGATTCCAGCCGCACGTAATCTGTTTCCGTTAACAATGACAGTTCCAGCTCCTTCAACCGTAAGTGTATATTCATTACATTCAATCGTATTATTTATAGTCAATATTATTCCTTCCGCAACAGCCAGTGTTGTATCTCCTGCGAGCGTGACTTCATCGTTGATCTCGACATTGTCACTCACAACCATTTCACCGGACCACGGTACAAAGATCAAGATACACTGAGCATCGGAGGCAAGCATCGTCCCACTGGCTTTCACGCGAACATAATAGGTTCCGGCAGAAAGACCTGCCCATGTCCCATCGCAGTCAGTCCAGCTTGTTCCGTCCGTACTCTTTTGATGTTCTGTTGTTGTCGGAATACTTCCAGTAGTGCCTTCAGAAGAAGGTTGCGAAGGAGTGAGGTTCGGCGTTGCCGCTTTGCTGACCGTAATGCTCTGTACATCGCTATCGCTCGTGGTCGTACCATTGCCTTTCTTAACGACATCGATGGTACAAGCTGAAAGCCCGGTCATATTGATATCCGCATTGTCGTTGATGTCCGTCCAAGTCGAGCCGCCATCGGTACTATATTTCATACCGCTTTCAACGCCGGAGAGTGTTCCTCTGTCCTCGCCGGTAGCTGTGAATGTCGCTGTAGGCGTAGTCTCTTTGGGTAAATAAATCGTGATGCTCTGAGCATCGGAGGCAAGCGTCGTTCCACTGGCTTTTACCCTAACAAAATATGTTCCGGCAGAAAGGTCTGTCCATTCACCCTCGCAGTCAGTCCAGTTAGTACCGTCCGTACTCTTTTGATGCGCTGTCGTGGTGGGAATGCTTCCTGTATCGCCTGCAGTAGAAGGCTGCGTGGCGGTGAGATTCGGCGTTGCCGCCTTGCTGACCGTAATGATTTGGGCATTACTATCCCTTGTAGTCGTGCCGTTGCCTTTCTTAACAATCCGAATGGTGCAAGCTGAAAGCCCGGTCAGGTTAATCTCCTCGCTGCTGGTGATGTCCGTCCAGGTTGAGCCACCATCGGTACTATATTTCATACCGCTTTCAACGCCGGAGAGAGTTCCGCTGTCCTCACCGGTAGCTGTGAAAGTCGCTGTGGGTGTGATCTCTTTGGGCAACGCTGTTGCTTCATCAAATGTCCGATTTGTCCCGTCAAAGCTTACTGATGACAGATCAAGCTGCAGGGCGGGGCGTACGCCACATGACTTCGTAGCTAATTTACCTATGGTATTAACACTACCATTCATATTCACATAATCCACATAGCCGCTCGTTGATGTGTGCGTACGGAGCCACCAATCACCCGCTTCTCTCTTTAGTACATTTTCCGGAAGTCCATTGGCTTCGTCTTTGCTGAGAAGATACAGCATACCGTTAGCCGTATCTTTGATCGCACTTGCAACACCTGCAAAATTCGGTTTTCCGTCCCCTGCCGTTCCGGCAATCACACTATCCAGATACTGTTTCACGGTTGAATTGCTGTAGTCTTTTGCCGTAGTCTGACCGGGCTTACCAGGTGTAGTGGTCGTCGTGCTGCCCCCATACTCAGACGTCCCGAAGCTCGAATCCGCCGCCAGCAGAGTTACACTCCCTGCCGTTTCACTCGTGGAATTATCCTTGATGATATACCATTGTATTCCATTAAACGTAACCTGCTTATTCTCCAAAGCAGTGGAATCATCACTATCTGTCGGGATGAGATTGGTATATGTCTCTGGCGCCGCATACACCATCATACTCCCCGGCACAAACGGCAGCTCTCCCATCACCATACTCACCGTCAGCACAAAGGTAATAATGCCTCTTATGATACTTGCGCGTTTATTTTTCATTCCCGTGTTCTCCTCTCAGCTTTTCATAAAAATAAACCCACCCTATCGACTCCTGCATGTGCCGTTCAAGCTTATTCACGAGTATTTCTCATATTTCTGTGTTTTCCCATAATAAAATCCAACAGTGTCCCTCCGGAGAGGGGTAAACGCCTAGCGTTTCTCTATTGGTAGTACCCAAACCATTTTACATACTGCGAAGTCTTCTTTCAAGCGTTATATCCGTTCCTATCACCCATGATATCCCGAAAACAGCATAATCTGCCTTATGGGCCGGGCTGCTGTCTTTCCATTCCTATGCATAAAATCAAGCCCGAATCTTCATCGCCGGCCCGCCGTCACCCGGATTGCTCACCTCGACAGAAAAAAAGGAACGACCTAAAGTCGTTCCTTTTTTTCGTCGAGGTGACTGGATTCGAAATAACTATCATTTCAAAAAAGTCAGTAAATTCAAGGTTTTGAGAGGCATCAATTTTTCGTTCACCATCCCGTTCACCACATTTTTAGTGTTTACTTCACCACCACGTTTATCGTGATATTCTTTCCGTTTACCTTAGTCGTAAACTTGCACTTTCCTTCCTTAAGCGCATGTACCACTCCGTTCTCATCCACATACGCTTTCTCGGGACTGCTGCTCTTCCAGATGATCTGACGTTCTACACCCTTGAAGGCTATCTGTGTTGTTCCTTTCGGTGCCAACTGAAGGTTGTACTTGTTCTTTCCCTTATCTTCTAAGCCCGCTGCGCTTATGCCTATGTCTTCGGCGATCACATATACGACATAGCTCTTTCCATCGGAAGTCTTCGCCAGCAGTTTCGATGTTCCCGCTGTTTTGGCACTCACCTTATTCTTTCCCTGTATGACGGCGTTTCCGCTTACCACTTCCCATGCAGGATTCTTAACTCCGGCTATCTTAAGCGGCTTGGGCGTTCCGGTATTTATGTGCAGTGTTCTCTCTGCAACAATGGTGCTCTCCGTCACCTTCAGCTTACAGGAATAAGTCTTTCCGTTAACGTAGGCTGTAATAGTGGCCGTTCCTTTTGAAAGCGTCTTTACTATTCCGTTGCCGGATACCGTTGCCACATCTACATTGCTGCTGCTCCAGAGTATGCCGTAATGCTCTTTATCGAAGCCGTCCAGTGCAAGCGTAATCTCCCTGCCCGCTTCCTCAGTCCAGCTCTTCTCAGCAAACTTAGGCTGTATTACCTTTACCGTTATATTCTGTGTACCTTTTGCTATATTTGCGGTACCTACCTTCTTGGCGGTAAGCACGCCCTTCTTAAGGTTCACGGTCTTATTTATGTTGTCCTTGATCTCCCAGTTTCCGTCAGGTAGTGTGAACTTCTGGCCTTTGACCATGTATATGGCATCGGTCTCCGCCGTTATTTCGGGAACGACCACAAGAGGCGTCATTGTGGAGTGAGGTGTCTCAGGCTCTTTCTCTTCATTGTTCTCATCCGTATCTGCTTTATCAGGGATACCGCTTATCTTAAATTCCTTACTTACACTTCCGGTATAGTTGCCTTTACCCGTTGCGGTAACCGTCGCTGTTTCCTTATCGATATTGTCTTTATATGTAAGCGTATAATCTCTGTCGGCTACGAGTTTGTTTCCGCTGACCGTGATCTCAATATCAGGCTTTATCTCCTCGCCAGTATATGCCTGCGGTGCTATATCGGCTACTACTGCTTCGCTTATTGATGCCGGGAGGATTTTAAACGTGGTGCCCAGCACAAAGGAATAGCTTCCCTTTCCTATAACCGTTATAACTGCGGTACCTGCATTTACATTATTCTGATAGATGATCTTATAGTCCGTACCCTTGTTAAGCTTAACTCCTCCGAATGATATCTCCGGACAATGGGCCTTACCTGTATATATCTGATCCGCTATGGGATCGATGGGAGCCACTTCCGGAGAAGAAATTATGGCATATTCAGCAGATATAGTCCCGAAATAATTACCTTTACCTGTCACATTTGCTCTTGCTGTGCCTACTGTATTATTATCTTCATATGTTATCGAATAATCTCGTTCTTGAACGAGTTTAATGTCTCCAATTCTAACTTCTATATCAGGTCTGATTTCTTCTCCTTCATATACATATGTTTCCCCCTTACTAAGCGTTATCAGGGCGTCAGTCAAAGATTTATATAAGTAATAATCACCGTTACCTATGTTGTTCACCTGTACACCATATTCACCATCTTTGAAATATTGCCACTCCAAATTCGTATCCAGTATACATGTTACACGAATACTAGCCGCACTGTTGTTGATTATTCTCTTAAATGATGTTCCAGTAAATGCCCATTCACTAACATCTGCTCCTTCGCATAGAATTAGTGTACCTGTCATATTATTGCATCCGTGAAATGCACCTCCCTCTATATCACATCCATTCGGTACCGTAATATCCGCTGCAAGATTACAGCATCCATTAAAACAGGCTTTGCCTATATACACAATATTATTCGTAAGTACAAATTCTCCGTTAAATCCTTTGCATCCTATAAATGCCCTTTTACCAATTGATGTTACAGTATCAGGAATAGAAAGGTCACCTGTCAATCCGGAACACATATTAAAGGCATCGGATTCAATTATCTTAAGATTTGAAGGTAACGTCAGTTCTCCTGTGAATCCACTACATTTTGCAAATGCGCCTTTGCATATTTGCACTACGTTTTTTCCATCAATCTTATCAGGAATACGTAAAAATCCCTGTTCCAAATTCATATAGAAATAAATGTATATCTCATCTCCGACAACTTTGTATATGTATCCATTTGACGATAATTCGTAGTTAAACATGGGATTCGCAAAAAAGTACCTCGCATTGTTTCCTATGGATATTGATATTTCATCACTGTTACTAACATCATTAATCTTATGATCCTGATCAAGTCCATAGGTAAAGAATCTGAAGTCAGCTCCATCTGTCCCATCTGTACGTCCAAATATACTTTTAAGTTTAAGATTAGGATTATTGTTATTTATCCTTGTAAAATAACAACCTCTAAAGGCATCTACACCTATAGTCGCTGTTGATGAGAGCATCTCGAGTTTCCCTTTAAGATATATACCAGAGAAAGCATCTTGTCCTATACTCTCGACATTTTCCGGAATCACAAGATCACCAGTAAAACCAACACATTGTAAAAATGCTCCTCTACTTACTTTTTCCAATGATATGGGTAACTTTAATTCTCCTAAAAACCCATAACACTCGTTAAACGCAAATTCACCTATCTCTTCTAATGAAGTTGAAAGCACAAGCTTATCAAATCCATCACAATATCTAAATGCACTATCTTCTATAACAGTAACGCTGTTTGGAATAATCAGCTCACCCGTCATATGATCGTTATACCAGAAAGCCTGTTTCCCTATTTTTTCAAGATACTTAGGAAGTACAAGTCCACTCCATTTGTATCTGTATGCGCTGTCCGAAAACGCATTATAACCAATAACAGTAACAGGTAAACTCTCTTCCTCCACAGTTATCGTGTCTGGAAGTGTCAACACTTGCCCCTTCTTAAAATCTGCAGGTTCAGTATAGCCTGTAAGTGTAACCGACTCCCCATCATCGTTGACCTTATACTGAATCCCGTCATCTGTCGTTCCGGTATCCCCCGGCGCTGCATAAGAATATCCCCCATATGCAAGAAAACATATAAGCGCCGCTGCCAGAAGTATAACTGTCTTTTTCATCATGCCTTTCATTCTCTTCCCCATCCTTTCTCTGAATAAAACAAAAACCGCCTGCAAGAACCTTCGTCCTCACAAACGGCATTTATTCACTGTAGTATTCCTGTTGGAAGCGGGTATAGTTAACCCGTAGACCCGTAGACCCGTAGACCCGTAGACCCGTAGACCCGTAGACCACCCTATCGGCTCCCATATGTGCTGTCAAGACTTTTTCATTGGTATTTATCATATTTCTGCCTTTTTACCTGTTGAAAAAAATAGTATTCATGATATAATTAACTCATTAAAGAGCACTACCAACCGATAGACGGTTAACCCGTTAAAGTAAAACGATTACAGAATGACCGCTAAACTTTGCAGAGGATGGCGGTCATTTCTGTGTTTTTCCATAATGAAATCCAACTGTATATCCAACTCCTGCACATCCTAAGCCAAAAGCCAGGACTGCGATTAAGCCTTCTATCGTTAACAATTCACACGCCCTCCTTTCTTCAGATTCCTTTTCAGGTTTCTATGTAATCGGAGGGTCACAGTCCCTCCGGAGAGGGTTAACCGCCTACCGTTTCTCTATTGGTAGTACCCAAAACCATTTTACATGCTATGAAGTCTTCTTTCAAGCGTTTTATTCGGTTTTAAGCAATACCTTTGGGCTCCCCAAAGTAGTATTGCGTTACTGTCCCGGCGGGACAGCACAGCTTCCGCAGGATGACCTGACTTAGCATGCTAAGTCTTGGGAGCAAGACCTACGGTTCGTAGTCGCCCACGATTTCTTCAATTTCTTCGGTAGCCTCTTCCACCATATCGATAGCGTTGCTTAATTCCAAACTATTGGTATCTCTTTCTCCGGTCATAAAGTTATTTATGGTTTTGACGGCACTCCGGGCTTTGATCACAGGCTGGTCCGTTTTTTTAATCAACTCCCTGTAAATGATCTGTTCTTCGTTGAACCAATGATCCAAACGCTTTTGTAACTCACGATACGCATTGAGCCACCTGGGAATAATCTCCTTAAGAGCATGATCAAGCCGTTCCCAAAAGCTCCGGATCTTTTCATCCTGGTCATTTAATGTCTTGCTGTTATTTTCTATTGCCGCTTCCTGATTCTTGATGATAGCTGTGTTCTGATTGATAGCCGTAGTCTGTTCGACAATAGTCATATCATTATCTTCCACTATGCAGTTAGACATGGTTACCTGCTCCTGTATCTGTTCCAGATCCCGCTTGGCAAGCAGTTCTTCCCATAAGGACACATATTCGAGTTCCTTTTCCATCTTTTTTATCCTGTAGGCATATATCTGCGGTTCTTCATGTTCTCTTCCTTCGATCCGCTCCTTAAGCTCCACACTATTCCCTAAAATCGTTTCAACGTTCTTGGAAAGAACACGTCTTTTTGCAAAGTCTTCCATTTTTCTGTAAAACCTTTTAAGCTGATATCCGCCATTCTCTTCCGCTTCTTTCCTGCTCTCTACACGTTCAATCCCGTCCAGCGAAAGTGCCCTGCCCAAGGATACCTGTACGGGCAGCCCCTGCTTATAATCTTCTCCTATCGGCTGGTATGCAATATGTAAATGAGGTGTTCCGTTCGGTTCGTCCATATGGATCACTGCCCACACCACCTCCAGATGAGGATAGTACTTCTGAAGGTGCTCAAGAAAGATCTGATACTCTCTTTTGAAGAAGGAATGCATTGCCATACTTTTCTGATCAGAGTCATACCATACCTTCCCGAGTGTCTCATGATCCCCAAGCTGATACACGGCTTCATAGACCAGCGGACAGGCAGCGGACGTTTTACGGCTTTTACTCTTGCTGTATTTTCTGTGCCATTCCGAATACGGTATTTTGATCTTTCTGTCATTCCGCTTCTGCTTCCGGTTGTATTCATCTATGACCGGCTGCAGTCTCTCATTGGTGTACTGTTCTACGGTACGCCCCTGCAGTCTGTCAACTAATGTTACATTGTACCGGCTGAGTTTAGGATCGACATTCTTCGGAAGCTTCCCTTCCCTAATGTCATGGTGGTATGCTGTGTGTCCCGTGCTGAAACTTGCGCTTATCTCTGTCATAATCTGCTCCTTTCTCACATCTGTTTTTCAGCGGAATAGATTGATATTCATCCAAAAAGTCCGGCAATAAATACCCTCATTTTCCGGGAAAAATCAGGGAAATATGTCCCTGTTTTTCTGATCCGTTTTCCTCTGAACTGACTTCATATCCGTAAATATATGCAAAAAGTCTCACGAAAATACCCCTCCCCGTTGCCGGGTAGGCTCAAAGCCAAACTTGACAGCCCCAAAAAACGGGGCTATCAAGTTCGTTTTTCGCTTCGTGAGCAAAAGCAGCTCACTCCGGTAGATCCGTCCTGAAATCAGAAGTCATACCCCTGTTTTCCGGAATTTTTTTCATATTCCTTCAGAAAACCTGAAAGGAGATGAGGAATATGAAAATCGAAGAAGCATTGAAAGATCTGTGTCGTTCTGCTAATATCAGCTTGGACGAAATTGATGCCTCTCAGATAGGAGAGATCATGAGAAAAACTATCAGAGAGAAAGAAAAGAAAGTTGTCGCTGTTCTGGGAGAACCCGTAGCGACTCAGAAAAGCGGAAGGGAGGGTACATTCTACAGATACCGCAGGAACGCTGCCAAGGGCATAACCAAAGACATCGTGCGCAAAGACCGTTCAGCCGTGATACAGGAAGCATATCAGATCCTTTACGGTGAAGCGGAACATTTAAAGGAAATGACCGTTTCAGACGTCTTTAAAGAGTGGTATGAGGGCCGGACAACAAAAAAGAGTTCCAAGACCTGCGCAATGGACATGTCATTCTGGAATGCCCACCTTAGGGACACGGAACTCGCCGGAATGAAACTGGCGTCCGTGCGGGCGGAACACATCGAGGAAACGCTGGATGATATCTGCAATGATCACAGAATAGCCCGTTCCACTTTAAACCCGCTGATCACGATACTGAAGGGCATATGGTCAAAAGGAGTCAGCAAAGGCATTGTTGATATCAATCTTCCGAAGAATATGGATTTCAGAGAGATAAGACTGAATACAAAGCAGCCGAAATCGGAAGTCCAGAAGCAGGAAGAAGTCTACAGGGATGATGAGATAAATGAACTCAGAGATCATCTCTGGCTTAAAGACCGTGATATCTATGATAATGCGATCCTGTTTCTCAGCTACCTCGGGGTCCGTATAGCTGAGATGCGTGCGCTTACCTGGGATGATTATGATCCGCTCAGCGGAGAGATAAGGATCACGCACGAGATCGTAAAGCGGAAGAAAGGCAATAAGACCTATGTGGATGAGGACGTACCGCATACCAAAGGCTACGCCGCACTCGGTCAGAGGAAATTTCAGCTGCCTACGCCCTGCAGAATGATCCTTGAACAGATGAGGATGATCAACGGGGACAAAAAGTACATCTTCCAGTCCGAAGGTATATACCCTATCAATCCGAACCATCTCAATGCCCGCCTGAAAAAACACTGTAAGCATTTAGGCATACGTTATTTCAGCAGCCACAAATTCCGCTTCTATTGGATCAGCCGTGCCTACGAACTTAGGATCGATGAAAGGATCATCCAGATGGTTGCCGGACACGCTTCAGTAGAGATGACAAGGAAGTATAACCGCTCCACTCATAAGCGTGAAATGCTTACGCAGACGCAAATGGACAGCATTGCAGGCTTCGTTCACCACCGTTCACCGTCTTCAAAAGCAAATGAAAAACCCCTCAAACGCATTGTTTAAGGGGTTTTGATGAAGTCGAGGTGACTGGATTCGAACCAGCGACCCCCGCGTCCCTAACACGGTGCTCTAGCCAAACTGAGCCACACCTCGATATAAAAGCTGCCGAGCGGAATCGAACCGCCGACCTCCGCATTACCAATGCGACGCTCTACCGACTGAGCCACGGCAGCACTCACATCCACCGAGAAATGATGATACCAAAAACACGCGTCACTGTCAAGCACTTTTTGATTATAACAAGAATTTGTTGCAAATAAACAAACAGGAGCGCTCTGCAATTGTCGAAGTCTCCGTTTTGTGTTAAAATAAAGCTGTTGGTTTTCTTATTAACAATAGCAAAAACAATATTGAGGAGGGAAACGTATGAAGTACAGTATCGAAGGCGAACCTTTACCCGTAGTCATCTGTAATCTTGATCCGGGAGAGACCATGATCACCGAAAGCGGTGCCATGAGCTGGATGAGCCCCAACATGAAGATGGAGACCACTTCCAACGGCGGCGTAGGCAAAATGATCGGCCGTGCTTTCTCAGGCGAGAAGCTGTTCCAGAACAAATATACCGCAATGGGCGGTGAAGGCCTCATCGCTTTTGCATCCAGTTTTCCCGGAGCCATCAGACCTTTCCAGATAGCTCCCGGTCAGGAGATAGTGGCACAGAAATCTGCATTTCTGGCTTCCACTTCAGGTGTAGAGCTTTCAGTATTCTTCCAGAAGAGGATCGGAAGCGGCTTCTTCGGCGGTGAAGGTTTCATCATGCAGAAGCTTTCAGGTAACGGTATAGTCTTCCTTGAGTTTGACGGATATATCAAGGAATATGAACTCGGGCCGGGACAGAGCATGATCATTGATACAGGTTACCTTGCTGCAATGTCTGCAACCTGCAGCATAGATATCCAGACTGTACCGGGACTCAAGAATATTTTCTTCGGAGGCGAGGGACTGTTCAACACCGTTGTAACCGGTCCCGGACACATCTGGCTGCAGAGCATGCCCGTACCTCAGCTGGCAGGAGTGATCAGGCCTTATATACCGACGGGGAATAGCTGATAACAGGATAAGTAAGGCCCTGTGCGATCATAATGATCGCGCAGGGAAACGAAGCAAAATAAGACAGGAATCGGAAAACATGTTTTCCGATTCCTGTTTATTTTTGCTTCTACACGTTGCAGCAAAGCTGCAACGTGCCTTACTTATCAGTCTCCAATCGGTCTCTGATCTGCCCCCTAAGGCTTCCCCGTATTAGCATATACGTACTTATTCCGCGATTTCTCACCGATCATGCGCACCTCCTGGTCGGTCAGTTTCAGTTCTTCGAATACCTGCATCGCGTCTTCAAGCTGGGCAGAATTAATGCAGAATACCAGCTTAGGTCTTTCCTTGAAGAACAGCTTTGCAAATATTCCCGGCTCCTGCCACCTTAAGAAATATGAGACTCTTGCATACTGCAGAGCCGCTTCTATACGGTGCCTTATCTCCTCTGCCTGTTTCAGTTTCTTCGGAACGATCTCACACAGATCGATTTCATTGTTGACTTTTACTCGGGTCATCATGTTGTCAATGTCAGTCCTGGTTCCCATTTTTATTCTCCCAGCTCCTCTATTACAGCCGCCGTGTAGCCGTGCGGTGCCTCAAGTAACTCTGCTCTGATGCTCTTCTTGCCTTCGGTGAATTCAAACACCGCAAAGCCCCCGGGGAGCACCGGAGTAAAATCCAGCTCGTCCAGGCCACCGCCCAGGCCTTCGCCGGTATACTTAATATAACTCTCTTTCAAACACCATATCGCAAAGAAGTTCTTCTCACTCTCGCTGGGTGTCAGTTTTCTCAGATATTCCGTTTCGGCCGGATGAAAGAAACGTCCTGCCACATCAGCCTTCAGCTGTCTCCACTCCTGTATGTCGACTCCCACATTAAGCGAAGATACTGCACATACGGCCATATCACCTGAATGGGCCACCGAAAACTTCACCTCCGGAATATCCGGAAAATAAGGTTTTCCCTTGGCATCCTTCTCCACTCTGTATATACCTTCAGGAGCCTTGTCCCCAAGGAACTGTCTTGCGGCATGCTGTATCAGCAATCCTGCGGTAAGTATCTGCGCCCGCTTTTTAACATTGTCTGTCGCTGCCGCTTCTTCACGACGCTTGGGATCCACTCCGTCTAAAGCTTCCTTAACGTTCTTTTCGTTTTCCAGAAGACTGCATGAAGCCATATAAATATCAGCCATATCAACCTCCCTGTAAACTCTCTTTATAGAACTCCCTTATATCTGTATATCCGTCCGCTGCAAGCTGCTCCTTCTGGAACTTCTTATTCTTTGCCATCTTAAGCAGCAGCACTTTCGAACCCTTCTGTCTCATCTCCATGGCTTCCTTAAGTATGGCAGCCTGTCTCTCCATATCCATGCCTTTTTCCACCAGGAAAACCGTCTTCTCCGATTCACCGGGTACCTTAAAGCCTTTTTCCATAAGTATGGTTATGATGCGCTCAAAACCGATTGAGAAACCTACGGCAGGAGTATTGTTACCTGTGAATCTGCCTATCATCTCATCGTATCTTCCGCCGCCTCCGCAGGAAGAATTGAATTCTTTAAGCTCCACCTCAAAGATCGTTCCGGTATAGTAGCTCATGCCTCTTACCAGCGTCGGATCGAATACCAGTCCAAAATCTGCTGTCTTGGCGGGATTCACGACTGCGAAGATCTCACTTAAGTTATTCCTGCAGTCATCCGGCAGCTTGTCACCCATCAGCTCTGATAATGCAGCCAGAGCTTCTTCTCCCTCTTTACCTTCAAGTTTTTCAAAAAGCTCCATGTAGCGGTTTACAACATCCTCCGCATATCCCGCACTTTTAAGCTCGGCACTGACGCCGTCCCTTCCTATCTTGTCCATCTTATCAAGTATGATGAACACCGAATCGTAATCCTTCTCTTCAAAGCCTGCATAAAGAGCCATGGCTTTCAGCATGCGCCTGTCATTTATCCTTATGTTAAAATCCTTAAATTCCAGTTTTCCGAGCAGAGTCGTCATGGCGAGTATCAGCTCGCATTCAGCCATATTCGAGGGATCTCCGAGTATGTCGATGTCGCACTGGATGAACTGGCGGAAACGTCCGCGCTGGGGCTGGTCGGCCCTCCATACATTTCCCATCTGCAATGCCTTAAAAGGAGAAGGCAGTTCATTCGAATGATTGGAGTAATATCTTGCCAGAGGAACAGTCAGGTCATAGCGAAGACCGCCGTCTACCAGATCTTCCTCAGAGGAAGCTTCAGCCAGATTCAGCTTCTCGCCTCTCTTTAAGATCTTGAATATCAGTTTCTCGTTTTCGCCGCCCTGCTTGCTTGTCAGATTCTCGATATGCTCCATGCAGGGCGTCTCGATCTGGGTAAAGCCGAAACTTTCATAAGTCTCCCTGATCAGTCCCATCACATAGTTTCTGATCGCCATCTCGGCAGGAAGTATATCCTTCATGCCCTTTACGGGCTTCTTTGTAAGTGCCATTTTTTTAACCTCTGCTGTCATTAAAAATCGAAAATATTATAGCCGTTTGGCCAAAAAGTGTCAAACCGACGTCAATTCAGTTCATAGGTATAAACCGTGTCATAGCAGATCACCAACAGCTTGTCACCATCGAGTATGAAGTAATCCGGCGAAGTCTTCACCTTTATCTTCTTTAAGACCTTGCCTGTGAATCTGCTGAGTATGTATACGTAATCATCTTCCTGGGTGAAACCGTAGCCGCAGATGATCGTATCCTTATATATCATGAAGTTATCACAGTTTGCTACCAGATTGTCACTCTTCCATTTGAGTAGACCTGTCTGTGTATCCAGAGCCAGTATATATGCGGTATCCGGCTGGTCTTCCGAATAGGTCCTGTGGGCCAGGTTCACGTAAAGTATGCCATCATACATCGTTGCGTAACGGACATACATGGTGGTGTAATCATTTCCCGGATTCGGTGTATACAGGAAAGAAGTAAGATCAAAGCGGTAACCCTGGGTAAGAGCCTGATCCCAGTAACAGGTGATAGCCAGCTCGCCGTTATCCGCATCGTTGAGCGGTTCATATGTGTATCCTGATTCATCGGAATAACGTCCGTCCGAATCCCTGTAGAACCCGGGGATGACATAGCCGTTGGCATTAGCCCAGCTGTCGGCAAACATCATATCTTCCTTCTTTACCTCTTTGAGTTCATAAGGCATATCGGAGAGTTCTTCCACCGCATCATCGGCAATATAGCTGCCGTACCAGTCCGGTGCATATGCATAATAATCCGCGATTCCGCTGATCTGATCTGAATACTGGTCTATAAGCTCTTGGATTTCTCCATCGTCATATACCTGATCCGGCGCACTCTCTTCCTTTATACGCTCCATGAGCGGAGCCATGCCGTTATCTTCGGGCTTGTATTCATCCACAATAAGATCCGGATACTTTGAATAGTCCAGAGTTGCAAAGATAGGTCCGAGAGCATAATACTGCAGATCATAAGGATCAAAATATATCTCCATGGCTGTATCGGAGATGGTCCACACCAGATAGTTCTCAGCTACCATTTCTTCTATCTTGGTAAGCATTTCGGCATTATCTTCATCAGTAAATTCATAATCATCGGAAACAGTTTCCAGATTATCCAGAATGATCTGCGGCAGCCCTTTGATATCACCTACCACATCACTAAGCGGCAGCTGCTCACCGGTCTTGGTATCAAAAGTAGCGCTTCTGTACCAGGTCACCGGATGCGCACCGTTAAAAGACGAATATACATCTATACAAAAGCTTACGACTTTATCATCAGCCCTTGCCACCGTGAGATTTTCGGACTGCTCATTTGACGAATACATATAATCGATGAAATCCGGATCTTCCCACACGTCCCGCATGCTGCTGCCGAGAGAACTCAGCGCCGAATCTTCCTTTTCGTTGTTATACGCATCCAGTCCTTCCTTCAGTTCCGGATATGCATCTTCACAGCCGTCCAGTTCCACCTTCTGGAACACCTCAAGCGCAAGAGGAAAAGTATAACCGTCATCTCTGTCCGAACTTGCCTCACTGGAATAGTTATAGGTAGTGATCTTTAGTTTCAGCTCCTTATTTTCTGTCTCCGCAGGTGTCGGAGTTGCAGTCCCGTCGTCTTTATCTGTTTTATCATCCCGCACATGCTCTGTCGTTACCGCAGGCTCTTTTACTTCTTCTTCCTTGCCGCAGGCACCAAGTAATAATGCTGCCATAAGCAGAACCGTCAGTTTCTTTTTCATGATCTGTCCTCCGCTTGCTATCTTCTTCTTCTGTCAGTCCGTCCCTGATAATACCTGGTCTTATCCTCATACATCATGAGGTCAGCTTTCTTCTTTATCTCGTTAAGATCAGCTGCCGGATCATTTACAAAAATGTATCCGATAGATGCGCTCCGTCCTTTGTCCGCGATGCCGTTGCGTAATGCTTCCACGGCTGCCATGAAATCAACTTCTTCATCACAGATCTTATATGCCGCAAATTCATCGCCACCCATGCGGAAAGAATTCTGCTTGCCGAATGCATCTCTGAGCGCATTCGCAACATCCTTTATCATCGCATCACCGGCCTCATGTCCTTCATTGTCATTGACACGCTTCAGTCCGTTAATATCGCACATGACAAAACCGTAGGGCTTGGCGGTATCAAGCTTCTCCGCTTCGAATTCACCTATGGCGCGTCTGTTGCCGACTCCTGTCATCTGATCGTAGTAACTGAAGTTGATGAGCTTCTCCTCCGTTCCCCTTCTCTCGATCGTTTCAGAGAAGAAGTATTTAAGGTACTGCATGATGTCCGCTATCTCATCAAGCTTCTCTGCAGGCGGATTGTTCACTCCGAAGAAGCCTACTATCTCATCGCCTACTATTATGGGTGCGCTTATTAGACTGTGAATACCGCTCCTGGTCAGAGTATTGTAAAGAACGGGATAGGGTTCCTTATAGCGTCTCATATCATCCACGATCACGCTGCCTGTCTTCTCATATTCCACCATGAACGAATCTATGACACCCTCATACGGCAATTCTTCAAGTCCCCTCTTGGACTTGTCATTGATATCACTGTACCAGTCATAACTCACGACATATCTGCCGTCGCCCTGTTTCTCATATACATATGCCTTATCTGCGTTAAGCTCCTTACCTAGGTACTCTGTCATCTGCTTCAGAGTTTCCTCAGCGGACTTACCGGACATGGAGGACTGCATCAGTGAGTTCACGAATTCCTCTCTCGTGCTCTTCTTCTTGACCTGGCTTATCCATTTGATTATCTGTACGAACATGGAGATAATAAAGATCACAAGACCTATACGCACGCAGGTACCGTTATTTGTCGCGGTCTTTCCGGAAAAGATGTATCTTCCCATATCCAGCGCCGCTCCGACAGTGAAGCATAATGCTCCTATGCTGAAATAAGTCAGATTGGCTTTGAGCCCCCTGCTCTTGCAGTACTTTTTATTATCAAGCAGTATTATAGCTACCAGCGCGGTCGTAACTATATATCCGAGGAACAGTATTCCCATGGTCTTGTGCATATCGATGCCGGCAAACTTTCGTAACAGGATCACGCTGCCGAGGCACAGTATCATGATACCGAAGCTCAGATATTTATAAAAATCCTTCTTCTTTCTTGTAACGGAAACAATAAAGCATACGATAGGAAACTCAGCCAACGAGAGCAGCACGTAATCTGTAAGTCGTATCGCAACTATCGATCCCATCAGCATCTGGACTATATCCGATTCCACAAAAGTCCAGGTACCCAGAATAAAGGTCGATACGCCGAGGCTCAGCAGATCGTATCCCAGATGATTTTCCTTAAACAGCGTGAAATGGACTATCATTATGACCACGCCGAAGAACATTATCAGCGCAGAAAGCGTGATGCCAAGAGCATTTTCATGTATCATCAGGTGATCGAAATCCCTGCTGTTGCAAAGCTTTGCCGTCACAAAGGAGCCCCCGTTCTCGCCCTCGAAAGGTCTGTAGATTATCAGCATCAGTTCGCTGCCGACATTTGAATGAGGAATAGGCACGGTATGGAATACCGTTCCCGTTCCGAGTCCCGTCAGGTTTTCTTCGGGCATATAATTATAGATCAGTTCTTTGTCAAGATAGAGCCTGAAGCGTAGATTCCTGCTGCACAGGTTTAAGGACTCTCCTACCCGGATCCCCTTGGGCACTGCGTTGTAAAGGGTCTGATCCATGCGTCCATCGGTAAGAGGTATATCATCAAGGGATACCCTTATCCCTTTTTCATTGGTCCAACTGTCCATCATGTCTATGCTGTGCACGTTAAGATAGCTTTTCTTTGACTTGGGCATATCGGTACCAAAGGTTACAAACAATATGAAACCCAAAAGCATGACAGCATATATGATCTTCAGTTTATTGTTTAATGCCGCTTTCATTAAAGTCCGCTTCCGCCTCCGTTAATGCTGTTTCCGCCAAGTCCTGATGTATTGTTTCCTCCGAGTCCCCCTGCGTTGTTTCCGCCTGCTGCCGAAGGTGCCACACCCGATGAATAAGGCAGCTGTACCGGCTGGGAAGGCTGGAAATAAGGAGCTCCGCCTGCTGCCGGAGCCGCCGGCGTTACAGGTGTTACCGGTGTAACTGGTGTAACTGGTGTAACCGGTGCCGCATCAGTATTAATATGAAATACCGGAGTAGCTACAGCCGAAGTTTTTATTGCTTCTCCGGATGACTGCGCGTAGGGCGATCCCAGCGGCGTGGAAGAAGCCGGCTGCGCATAGGGTGAGCCCACAGGCTGTGCGGGTTGTACCGGCTGCGCAGGCTGTACCGGATTCACCGGCGGTACGCTGTTTACCGTGGGCAGCGGCTGAGATGTCCCTGTCAGCGGGGATGAATACGGTGAACCTGTGGGTTGTGATGTTCCCGTCATCGGCGCCGCATAAGGCGAACCCATCGGCTGTCCGTTCTGTGCCGGAGCCCCGGGCTGTGCGAATGCGCCTTTCACCATGCTTCCCACATTTCCGTTCTTCGGCAATTCTTCATCACCGCTTCCCGGTCCGTAGGTTTCCTTACTTACACTATGACTGACAGCCTGCATCATTTCCTGCTCTTCCTTTTTCTGTTTAAAGAACAGCACTACCATTATGCCGGGAACTATCAACAACAACAATCCTATTATCGTAGATATCAGCGGCGCGCTTTTCACGATGATCGGCTGCAGATAATACGGTACTACACAATCTTCGGCAGAAAACTTATTTCCTTCCACCGAATCCCACATTATATCCTCTATATCTTCGCAATACTCTATTGCATATCGCAGGGAATCACCCTTCAGCTTCTTAAGCTCACCTTCGAGTTTGATGCCTGTTGCAGGCGGAGACGGAAGCCTTGCCAGATCCTTTCCGTTGTCGTAGATCTCATACCATTCATCCATCCAGTCAAGCGTGTCCTCATAGGCTTTCTCCATTTTATCGAAATAGTTACTGCCCACCTTCACAAATATCAACATATCGGGATAAGGTGTGGTGATCTTAATACCGTCCATTTTCTCCACGTGAAGATATGGAATGGTATAAAACCTTCCGCTTTCCCTGGAAGAAGTAGTCACTCCCATGGTCTTCCTTGTTTCCGTTTCGCTGATGGCCGCAGGAAATACTGCAGAAACGTCAAGAATAATGTGGTCTCCCGCCTTCAGATCTTCGGGATCCTCCTCAAGAAGATCGATCGGATCCTTCGACAGAACGATCAGATCCTTGACTCCAAGGATCGTAAGTGTCGCTCCCAGAACCAGAAGCATTAAGAATAACTTTGTTTTGAATTTCATACTTTTCCCCTCCCCCTCGGGTAAAATATTTTATATACTTATCTTTAGCCGTACTTTTCCTCAAACTCCGCTACCGACATGGGCTTTGCAAAATAGTAGCCCTGGAACATGCGACAGCCCATCTCACTTAACATCTCCAGCTGTTCCTTTGTCTCCACGCCCTCAGTCAGCGCTATCAGTCCAAGCTCCTCGGACATCTTCACAACATTCTTGAGTATCGTTCTCGCCCTGGATTTTTCATCTGTCTGGCTTAAGAACTTCATGTCGATCTTGAGTATATCAACGGGTATGTCTTTGAGCATGTTCAGAGATGAATATCCGCTTCCGAAATCATCCATCTCCACGGTAAAGCCTGATTCCCTGAAATCATTCAGCAGTTCAAGCCTGGTGGAATCCGAATCGCCCATCATCGCTGTTTCCGTTATCTCTATACGCAGCTTTGACTGGTCTATGCCGTACTCCATTACCAGCTCCATTATATTTGCGTATACGTTGGTAAAGTAAAAGTCCTTCGGTGAAATGTTAACGGAAATGAAAAGATCCTTTCCTTCCTCTTCCCAGTGCGCAAGTATCTCACAGGTTTTACGCCATATATGTTTGTCCACTTCGACTATCATGCCGTTTTCTTCAAATACCGGTATAAAAGCTGCCGGTGAAAGGAAGCCTTTTTCCGGATGTATCCAGCGGGCCAGCGCCTCGGCCCCCAGGATATTACCGTCCTTATCCGCTATAGGCTGCAGATAGGGCTGTATCTCTCCGTTATCCAGCGCCGCCCTTAACTGCGCCGTTATTTCCTGATTCCAGAGCAGTTTTGATCTTATCTTATCATCATAAAAAGCGATATGCGTATGATAATCATCTCTTATGGGAGCAAGCGCTAAGTGTGCCCTGTCAAGCATTACCGATACATCAAGGTTTCTCTCATTGACTTCATACACACCCACATGTATCAGCAGCTGGTGTTCTATGGTCATCTGTCTTACCTTGAAATGCTGCAGTTCTTCTTCAAAGACCTCCGGATCAAAGGATTCACGCGGCATACAAATACCAAAGGTATCGCCCACCAAACGTCCGTATACATATTTGTCACATTTATGAGACCTGATCCAATTGGCTATGGTCTTGATCGCATGATCACCGAATTCACTTCCGAAGACATCATTGACTATCTTGAAATTCCTTACATCCACAAACATCACATTGAAGCTCACTTCGGGATTATCCTTTAAGACTTCCTCTATCCCCCTGTACAGACGGTCCCAGGTGAACAATCCTGTCAGCCTGTCATGCCCCATTTCCTGCATCTCACGTAGAATGCGTCTCTCTTCTTCCGTATTATCCCTTATCTTTAAGTAACTGCCGGATGCATGTCCGTGATCGTCCGTCACGCTCTCGCTGCTGATGATATAATATCTTGCCGTGTCTCCCTCGCCTATCGTATACTTGCCGGACCATGAACCTTTCTCTTTTATTCCATCACCGAACATATTTATCAGGAAATCAGCCGTGTTTTCATAATCGCTTCCTTCCACTTCCGCAAGCTTACGACCTTCACTGTTAGCCCAGATACAGTTACCTTCGGGTCCCATTATGTAAAAAGCATCCTCGCTCTCGGATACAATGCCTGAGAGCATCCTGTCCAGGAAACGCAAGGGTCTGTATTTGAGAGCGAAGAAATAAAACATGATACCCATCACACCGTAGCCTATCATCGAACGGTCAACGGGGGTTCTGGAAAAGATATAGACTGTCTGCCAGATACTCACTACCAGTATGCTTATCAGAAGTACGGTAAACTTCTCCCGGTATATCCTCGGAGTTTTGATAATGACGATCACATATACAATGATCACTGCAACAAATATCGAATAATCCACAACCCTGTGGATTGTCTGGCCGAAATACGGCACCAGACGATAATAGAGGCCGTTGTCATATACTATGGGTTCCACGGAAAAAGCATGGCCGAATACCATGTTCAGAAGCAGCTGCACCGAGTCAGCGATCAAAGCTATATAAACGATAACAGGAGCTTTGTGTTTGGTCCCTATGCCCTTACAGTAGGCGTAGGTGAACCTGCAGAACGCATACATGACCAGGTTCATTCCGAGGAAATAGAAATAATATCCAAGCCTGGCCATATATTCATCATGTGTGCAGATGATAAGCATATTGCCGATAAGCGGCGGAATAAAAGCACCGTCAAGCAGGGCAACGAACCTGCCGATGCCTTTATGCGAATTTTTTGCCGATACCGTACACCCCAACAGAGTTATTACTATGAGGGCATACAGAAAAGAAAAAATCATCCTCATAATAAGGCATTATACCATAAAGTCGTAAAAAAAGCGACTTTTTTATGTTAATCTACGCTCTCCGCTTCGCAATCATCCGGATCATATAAATGCCAGCCCGCCTTGCCATGTTCCTTGGTATAATACAAAGCTCTGTCGGCATGTTTATACAGTGTTTCGAAATCCCCTCCGTGAGCCGGACACATGGCTATTCCTATACTCATGGATATCATGCCCTCCATCGGATCTCCGTCAAAAGCATGCATTACCTGTTTTTCTATCTTCTCTGCCAGACGACAGGCGTTAATGCTGTTTTCAATATTGTCCGCAAAGACCATGAACTCGTCACCGCCTATCCTGCCGGCAACATCCATGCCCTTGAAGTTATTGCGTATGATCTCTCCGATCGCTGCCAGAACCCTGTCTCCGTTACTGTGTCCGAAGGTATCATTCACTGTCTTGAAATTGTCCGCATCAAGTATGATCAGTGCCCCTTGTTTGTCGATCATGTCACACTCTCCGGCCAGTTTTCGTACCAGAGTTTCCGTAGCCAGCTTATTCATGAGCCCTGTCAGTCCGTCATGATCTGCCCTCAGCTGCAGCTCTATCTCTTTCAGCTTTTCTTCATGTATATCAACAATATGGCCTATAACATGGGATACATAGCCTTCCTTGCCCACCACACTGACTATATCAGCCTTATACCAGCGGTATTCTCCTCCGCCTCCGAGAAAACCTGTCGAACGGAATTCTATGGAATCCCTGTGGGCATGATACATTGCGGAAGTTATCATTTTGCTGAAAGGCTTTATGTCTTCCTCATGTATGCCGCTTTCGGGTATCTGGGCAAGAAAACCCTGTATGACCGTATCCCTCGCATGCGAATCTTTCTCTGCAAAGCGGAATACGCAGGCATCGGTGCGGCAGTTAAAATCAAAAGTAATATCCATGTCCATCAGCAGATGCATGTAATTGGACTGGCGCTTAAGTTCTTCTTCAATGGTCTTCTCTTCTGTGCAGTCCAGTATAACGGTACTGATGATGTTTTTACTTCCCTCACGAGAATACAGATTTCCGTGCACGCGAAGCCACATTAAGCCTCCGTCCACATTTACTATCCTGAATTCAAACTCGGCAGCGCCGTCGTCCGCAAGTATATCCTTGAGCCCCTGCTCAAATATCTGCATGTCATCCGGAATGACCGACAGTCTTATATTCGAGAACAACTGGTCCACAGCTTCTTTGCTGCCACCCATCATACGATACAGTCCGTTGTTAAGGTACACCGGTTTAATACTCTTTATCTTGGCGTCCACCTCGAATGCGCATATACCGCCTATGAAATTTTCAACTATGGAGTCGATGAATTCTCTGTGTTCCATCAGATGAGTTCCCTTTCAAAACTTTGATCAGTAATACTCGTTAACATATGCATCTTTAAAATGCCAGAGGTTTGAGGTATCGTAACCGCTAAGCTCCTGCCAGTCACCGTCTGCGACTTCCACATACCATTTCCCCTCTTCATCATCGTATTCCATCCAGCCGTAATCGCCGAAATCGGAAGAGATCCCTTCGTACCAGTACTGCCACTGGGCCGGGAGCAGTTCGGTATTAAACCAGAACCAGCAGTCGCTCACACGGTCATACATATTTTCTCCGTCGGGATAACACTTCCTGCCAATCTCCTCGACATAGATGCTCTTTGGCAGTGTACCTGCCGCCTGGCCTGCATCTGAAGCGGTACCTGTATCGTAAGTTTCCGTCGTTCGTTCCGTATAGGACTCATCCCGCTTGCCATCGCTTGTAAACGCCCAAATAAATGCAGCAGCCTTAAACGTGCACGACCCCAGTATCATTAACAGATACACAGCCGCTATGAATGCAAATATCTTTCCATGCTGTTTCCGCGTACTCTGCTGTTGCTGCGGAGCATCCTGTATATCTATCTGAAACACGCCGCCGCACTTGTCGCAGGTGGGCACCATGCCCTCCTGCCAGGTATATACCATATGGTTGCCGCAGTAGGTGCACAGCAGGTTGGTCTGCACGCCTTTTGCGACCATATTGGCATAATACTGACCGTTCTCATCATAGTATCCTTCACGGTAACTTACGCCCTGATCGTTCGTCCAACCGTGCGGATAATACACATAATCGTGCATAAGCATGTTGAAGCTGAGCGCGTGTCCGTGCACTGCCGGATTCCAGCCGGACGGCTGGTTAACGCGTGTCCTGGCTCTGCTCGCATAGGACGACCGGCTGCTGCCGCTGTAGGAACTGCGGCTGTAGCTGCTCCTGCTCGAGTGGCTCGAAGATGAATGTCTCGAGGAACTCGAACTGTGTGAACTTCTGTGCGAGCTGCTTCTCGAATGACTTGAATGAGATGATGAACTGTGTCTGCCGGGCGGCATCCTTCCCCCTCCTTATTACCTATCTTTTCTACAACACATATATCATTTAATTATACGTTTTTATCCCCAATAAAGCAAGCAGGACATAGGGGACGCTCCTTCTGTCTTATTTCCCGTCCCGCCCGACACACCCCGCAGGCATTAAGCTCCTGCTAATCGCCTGCGGCCTGCATCTTATGCCCCAAACAACCTTCTCAACATTTTCCGGGGCATACTTTTTTCTTCCGCCCTGCTCTCTGGCGGCAATGGATAATAAGAAAAGTGGTGATATCATCGCCTGAATCTTCCTTCCTGCTCTTTGGCGGCAATGGAAATTAAGAAAAGCGGCGATATCATCGCCCGAATCTTCCTTCCTGCTCTTTAACGGCAATGGAAAATAAGAAAAGTGGCGATATCATCGCTTGATTCTTCCTTCCTGCTCTTTGACGGCAATGGAAAATAAGAAAAACGGCGATATCATCGCCTGAATCTTCCTTCCTGCTCTTTGGCGGCAATGGAAAATAAGAAAAGCGGCGATATCATTGCCTGATTCTTCCTTCAAGGGGTTAAAGACAGCACTTGAAGAGAAAACATGTTTAAATACTGTCTTCTGTGGATATGAGGACAAGGGGCGCGTCCACTTGTCTCAATCAGGAAACACGCAGACACATCCCGCAGGCAATTAAGTCCTGCGACTTAGTGGAGCACTTAGCGAAAACGAGCAGCATATCCCGGGCGCAGCAACTTCCCGAAAGGGAACGTTGCGAGCACACGGGATAGTTTTTGCTGCGATGTTTGAGCTTACGTGCGTAACGATTTAGCAGGATCTTAATGCCTGCGGAATGTGTCGTGTGAGACGGTAAATGCAGACAACAGGAACGTCCCTTCTGTCTCAGATTTCCCATTTGAATTTTCGGAAGACTCCGGGCTGCAGCACGATGTCTGCTGCCAGGTATTTTTTGATCTCCCAGTTTTCGCGCAGCTGGCAGCTTTCCGGCAGTATTGTTTCCCCGCTGACAAGGTCTTTAAGCGCCGCCGCATTTTTGTTTGTATATAGCTTAACATGCGCAGGTCTTATATCCCCTTTGACATATCTGTAAAGTATCATGCTGCCATCATCATAAGTAAACATCGAAAAGTCCTTTCCCGAAGCAAAGCTCTCCGGGCTTAATATGCGCTTAAACGCATCCGTTACCGGGCGCGGTATCCTGTATATATCCGCCTGGTTATCAGGCACGGCAAGTATATAGATCCTGCCTTTCGCATAAGTACTCCGCAGTATCAGCGGAGTATGATAATCCCCGTCTCCGCCGTTTACCAGCGACCAGGATGCGTTATTCCCGTGTACGATTTCGGGGAATAATACCGGCTTTACATCATCAAGATAGCCGGCATGATCGTTTGTCAGCTGGTACCTCGTAACACTGAGCTTCCTGCCCGTAACTGCTGCTTCGGTAAGCCCCTCTTTTCTGAGTTCCTCTCCTGCCCTGCTTAAAAAGCCCGTCGTGATCACAGCGTCGCCGCCCTTTGCAACAAAGGCTTTCAGCTTTCCCACAACATCTTCGTCCGCTGCCGAGCTTTCCGTCAGCAGCATCAGCTTTTTATCTTCCGGGAATACCGGTGTAGCATCAATGGGGATACCGAGCATACCCATGCGCATCTCCAGATGATTCTCGCCGCAGGATGCATGGGGTATGTATACAGGGATGCCTGTCGGCTTCCCTGTTTCTTTAAGCATGGCATCTATC
>JAEEGL011166854.1_pt1 | contig 31278 bp, 33 predicted proteins | sample 9134231 | NCBI WGS metagenome assembly JAEEGL01 (sample SAMN16246548, study PRJNA631951) | gut metagenome | biome: gut microbiome; feature: rumen; material: fiber-attached | host: Bos | place: Iran: Karaj | collected 2018-10
ACGTTGTTGCTGGTGGTATGAAGGTCGCTCTCATCACCACGGTTGGCGGTTTGATCGTCGCCATGATTCTCCAGGTGTTCTACAACTACATCCTTGCGAAGATCGAGTCCATCAACATCGATATGGAAGAGTCCTCCATCGATCTCGTTGACATCCTGGCCAAGAACAAATAGGGTTTTCTTTACCGACTGAAAAGACAAGTTCATAATGAAGAACTATAGTAAATTATTCAAAATCGTGATGTGGGTGCTGGTCATCGTCAGCGTCGCGCTCTTGATTTGGGGCTTCCTCACGGGCTTCGAAGCCAAGGACGGACAAGCTGTCAATGTCCTCCTCTGGTGGGCCTATATCATACTTGCGATCGCCATCGCGGCAGTCGTGGTATTCGGCTTGATAATCAGCGCCAAAAACGATCCGAAGAGCCTCGTCCGGCTGGGGATTGGCCTTGCGGCCATCGCAGCGATCTGCTTCGTTGCGTATCTCCTTGCCCCCGGTAAGATGCCGCTCCAGTGGAATTCCGCGAAGCTCCCCACCGAGGGACAGCTTAAACTCACCGATACCATTCTCAATCTTACTTACTTCACCGGCGCTCTCGCGATCGTCTCCATCATCGTGGGTGAGATCGTGATGGCCATCCGGAACAAAAAGTAATTAGGCTATGGCTAAGAAAACTCCAGCTATTAATTCCAGCTCTACGGCCGACATCGCGTTCCTGCTTCTGTGCTACTTCCTGATGACCACTACCATGGGGTCTCAGACAGGCTTGTCGCGTCGTCTTCCCCCTATGCCTGACAAGGACCAGAAGGTGGACGACCAGAAAGTGAACCGCAGAAACATCATCATTGTCAAGATCAATTCGGCTGATAGGCTCCTTGCCGGTAGTGACCCCATTGACGTTAGCCAGCTTAAAGACAAGATCAGAGAGTTCCTCACCAACCCTGCCAACGACCCGAACCTTCCCGAGAAGGAAGAGATCGATATCGAAGGCTTTGGTAAATACCCGGTCTCCAAGGGCGTTATTTCGCTCCAGAATGACCGTGGTACCAGCTACCACGCCTATATCGCCGTCCAGAACGAACTGGTAAAGGCGATTAATGAGTTGCGTGACGAATTTGCATTCAAGAATTACGGCAAACCTTACATTCAGCTCACTGAGGAGCAGCAGGATATCGCCAAGAAGGCGATCCCGCAGAACATCTCCGAGGCTGAGCCGAAGGACGTAGCCAAGAGAAGATAAAAGGAGGATTATTTATGGCAAGATTTGGTGGAAACAAAAACAAAGAGGTACCTGCAATTACCTCCAGTTCGCTTTCCGATATCGTCTTCATGCTTCTGTTCTTCTTCATGGTTACGACGCAGTTGCGTGAGACCGAGAATAAAGTCATCGTGAAGCTTCCCGAAGCTTCCGAGGTTGTCAAGCTTGAGAGAAAAGACCTCGCTTCCTACATCAACATCGGTACCCCTACCCGGACCTATCAGGCCCAGTTCGGTACAGATGCCCGTATCCAGCTGAATGACTCTTTCAAGACCATCGACGACATCCGTGACTTTATCGCGGCCGAGCGTGAAAGCATGAGTGAAGGTGACCGTAACTTCATGCAGACGGTCATCCGTGCCGACGAAGATGTCAGAATGGGTATCATTACTGATGTGAAGCAGGAGCTCAGAAGATGCTCCGCGCTGAAGATCATGTACGCATCCAGAAAGTCGGAGAAATAAAGCTCCGTCTATCAAGATAAAGAGAGCGGCCGAAGTTTGAGACTTCGGCCGCTCTCTTTATGCTCTCCCTGCCCAAGCAGCAGATCTCACTGAGCAATAAACTGATATACGATGTTCCCGATCTGCTTGGGAGGAGCTGTTTTCGAAGCGGAGAACTTGGAAAGGCGGGCCGCGCGGATCGCAAAGTTGCGAAGGCATCCGTCGGAAGAAGAAACAGCGTCTTCCACTTTGGCATTGATGACATTACCCTGCGGATCAACCGTGATAATGACGGTCACCATCCCGGCTCCCATGCAGCGATAGGCCGGAATGGAAAGCCGGCTGGCCTTCCTCCCTTCCAACTCATAAGAAACGACAGAAGGGCCGCTATAGCTCGATTCGGATGACTTCTTGGGTCCCCCGGTCTCGGTTTTCTTATACTCATAGACCAACTCATCCTTCGGCAGCGGAGCACCGTTGTTCAGTTCCTGCTGAAGACGCTCGGCGTCTTTGTAAAGTTCTTCGGCATTGGTCCCGCGATCATCCTTGAGTGCCCCCCGATCCACAGCGACATTGCGAATCGGAATATTCCCCGCCGCTGCCAGCATCTGCTCAACCCGCTTGGTGATATCCTCCTTGAACACTTCCTCTTTCTTGACTTTCTCCACCTGCTCCTGCTTGGTGAAGTCCAAGACAAAGGAGTTCTCTTTGGCGAGCGAGAAGCCCAGTTGGGTCGCAAGCAGGATGATGAGCACCACGAGATGGAAAATCACCGTGATGTACAGTCCTGCTTTGTCTTCCTTGTTGAGCCGGGACACGGGGCAAAAAGCTTAGGTTCCTTGATTCAGGTATTTCTCGATGGTAGCCGAGATAACATCGATGGCGACTTTATTATGGCCGCCCTGGGGGACAATGATATCGGCAAACCGCTTGCTGGGCTCGATAAACTGGATATACATCGGCTTGACCGTCTTGCTATATCGCTCGATGACCCAACGCACATCCTTGCCGCGCTCCATGATATCCCGCGCCATGACGCGCATGAGGCGGTCATCGTCATCCGCATCTACGAAAATCTTGACATCCAACTGGTCCACCAACTCTTTGCAGGTGAAGATCAGGATGCCCTCGATGATGATCACGTCGGCCGGCTCCACGGTGACGGTCTCCGTCTTGGAACGGGAACAGGAAATATAAGAATACACCGGCTGGTGGATGGTCTCCCCTTTCTTGAGCGCCGCAAGCTGCTCGCAGAGCAACTCCCAGTCGATTGCTTCCGGGTGGTCAAAATTGTGGTTACGCTTTTCTTCGTCGGACGCATCCGACAGATCCTTGTAGTAGGAATCCTGTGGGATCACTACCACGCGCTCATTTTGGAGCCGTTCCTGAATGGCACGGACAACCGTCGTTTTCCCGGACCCGGAGCCTCCTGCGATACCGATTACCAGCATAGTTTCTTCTTATGGTTTAAAGTCAAGTCCGACTAAAACTCCGCATTCTTGGGCGTACGCGGGAACGGGATGACATCACGGATGTTGGCCATTCCTGTCACGAAGAGGAGCAGGCGCTCAAATCCAAGACCGAAGCCGCTGTGCGGGCAGGTCCCGAAACGACGGGTATCAATATACCACTCAAGGTTTCTGCGGCTCATCTTCAGCTCATCAATCCGCTGCTCCAGCTTCTCCAGAGAAGCCTCTCTTTCGGAACCACCGATGATTTCACCGATCTTCGGGAACAATACATCCATGGCACGGACCGTCTTTCCATCCTCGTTCTGCTTCATATAGAACGCCTTGATATCCTTGGGATAACCCGTCAGGATCACAGGCTTACCGAAGTGCTTCTCCACCAGGTAACGCTCATGCTCACTCTGGAGATCAACACCCCAGGATACGGGATACTCAAACTGGACCCCGTCCGAGACAGCTTGCTCAAGGATCTTGATGCCTTCCGTATACTCCAACCGCACGAAGTCCGTCGAGATCACCCCCTTCAGGCGATCAATCAACTCATTATCATAGCGGTCATTGAGGAACTTGACGTCATCATAGCAATGATCCAGCGCATATTGCACCAAATGCTTGATGAAGTCTTCAGCCAAATCCATGTTGTCATTGATATCGTAAAAGGCCATCTCCGGCTCAATCATCCAGAACTCTGCCAGGTGACGAGGCGTATTGGAGTTCTCTGCACGGAAGGTCGGACCGAAGGTATAGATCTCGCCCAGTGCGGTGGCACCCAACTCCCCTTCCAGCTGTCCGCTCACGGTCAGGCTCGTCTCCTTTCCGAAGAAATCTTTCGTGAAATCGACCTGTCCTTTCTTGTTCTTGGGGACGTTGTCGAGATCCAGGGTCGTCACGTGAAACATCTGACCGGCGCCCTCCGCATCGGAAGCCGTGATCAGCGGCGTATGGAGATAGACAAAGCCCTTATCATGGAAATATTCATGGATGGCGAAAGCCATCTGGTTGCGGATGCGAAGGACGGCCCCGAAGGTGTTGGTCCGCAAGCGCATGTGCGCCACGCTGCGAAGGTACTCAAAGGAAGTGTCTTTCTTCTGCAGCGGGAAACGCATCGGATCACACTCGCCGTAGATTTCGATCTCACGGGCTTGGATCTCGACGGCCTGGCCGCTGCCCACAGACTCGACCAGCTTGCCGCATACCCCGATGCAGGCACCCGTCGTAATCCGGGGAAGCAAGTCTTCCGGGAACTGGGTCTTATCAACGACAATCTGGATATTATTGATCGTAGAACCGTCATTCAACGCAATGAAAGCGATGCCCTTGTTACCTCTCTTTGTCCGCACCCAACCTTTGGCGAGGACATCCTGACCCGGCTGACACTGCAGCAGGTCCTTGACTTTGGTCCTAATGACTTTTTCCATAATTTAATAACTGCTATAACTTAGCAAAATTAGCGTTTTTACTGGTATTAATCAATAGCGTGGGGCTTGAGCGCCTCTTCGATCATTGTATCATAGTCCAAGAACAGGTGGTAATAGGCCTGATCCCCTAATTTGGAATAACGGCCGACCAGGGCCCGGACCTGGGTCATCAGATACGGGACTGTACGCTCCCATTCCTCTTCCGAAGCAGGCACGATGCCGTCGCGGGAGGATGCGAACTGACGGAATGCCCGATCCAAGGAAGCCTGATCCAGATAGCGCAGCAACTTGTCAAAGCTGTCTATCGTGGCCAGCTCGGACTTGTGCGTATCGAAATAATGCGACGCAAAACGCATGGCCGTAGCCTTGGAACGGACTTTCATATAGAAATCCGTGACCTTTGTCGTATCGACAGGGACAAACACGTCCGGCACAATACCACCCCCGCCATAAACCTTGCGGCCTTTCAGCGTCTGGTACTCCTCGTCCTTATTGACCTTGATACTGTCGGCTTCAAACATCTCCCCCTCCTCGTAGCGCCGATAGATATCGTATTGATAATCTTTGTCGTAGGGTTTCTGGATACAGCGCCCAGACGGCGTATGGAAACGCGCCACGGTCAAGCGCATACCCGATCCATCCGAGAAGAAATACGGTTTCTGCACGAGCCCCTTGCCGAAAGAGCGGCGGCCGACGATCAGCCCCCTGTCATTATCCTGGATGGCTCCGGCAAAAATCTCACTGGAGGAGGCGGACCCTTCATTGATCAGGACGGTCAGACGCGTCTTCTTCATGTATCCCTTTCCATCCGCCTTATAATCCTCCCGGGGGCTATGCAAGCCTTCAGTGTAGACGATAGTCTGTCCTTTGTCCAGGAAGATCTTGGAGAGCAGCAAAGCCTGATCCAGGTAACCGCCGGTATTGTCGCGCAAATCGAAGATCAAGTGCTTCATCCCTTGCTGCAGCAAAGACTCGGAGGAGGCCATGAATTCCTCCGCCGTATTCTTGGCAAATTTGGCCAAGCGGATGTACCCCGTCGTATCATCGATCATGAAGGCCGCATCGACGCTGTGGACCGGAATCTTGCCCCGGCTGATCTCGAAGGGGATCTCCACGCCTTCCCGGCTGACCGTGATGGTCACCTTGGTCCCGGAAGGGCCTTTCATCCGGCGGACCATGCTATCCTGAGGAAACTTCACCCCAGCAATAACGGTCTCGTCCACTTTGAGAAGCCGGTCTCCCTGCTGCATGCCCACTTTCTCGGCCGGACCGCCCGGAATCACCTCCAGCACGATGGCCGTGTCATTAGGCACGTTGAATTGGATTCCGATTCCTTCGAAATTGCCGGCCAGCTCGGTCTCACTCTCTTTCAACTCGACCGGTGGCATGTAGATCGAATGAGGGTCCAGACTGGCAAGCGCCTCCGAGACGGCGGCTTCCGTCACTTTTTTATAATCTATGGTATCAACATATTCATTGCTGATCGTCTGCAAGATCAGATTGAGCTTCTGCCATTCACCGTTCGACACCCGGATCTTGCGGGCAGAACGCGCCTGATCGATTGTCAACGTCAGCAACACACCGACCAAGATGCCAAGCAGGGCAACCGTCAGCGTATATAGATCTTTTCTCTTCATCTAATCCACCTTTTCAACTTCGATCCCGGCCCGACGGAGAAGGTCGATCCCGTCTGTCAGCCGGTATTCGTCCCGATAGACCACGCGCTTGATGCCCGATTGGATGATCAGTTTAGAGCATTCCATGCATGGAGAAGCCGTCACGTAGAGGGTCGCGCCCTCGCTGCTGTTGCCGGACTTGGCGACTTTGGTGATGGCATTGGCTTCAGCATGCAAGACATAAGGCTTCGTGGCCCCGGACTCATCCTCGCAAATGTTTTCAAACCCGGAAGGGGTGCCGTTGTAGCCGTCCGAGATGATCATCTTGTCTTTGACAATCAAGGCACCGACCTGACGGCGTTTGCAATAGGAATTCTTCGCCCAAACGGCAGCCATTTCCAGATAACGCTGGTCAAATTTCATACTCATCGCTGATACAAATAACGTTTGATACTACGCTTGGGAGTCCGCTCGAAATCTTCCGGCATAAACTCGATACTCTTGATCTGCGCATAATTAGGCAGTTGCGCGTTGATTTCCGGAAGCGCCTCACGCAGGCGGGTTTCCAACTGCGCGCGCTTCATCCCATCCAAATCTCCTTGATGATAGTCCGGATAGATCAGAGCAACCAGATTGCCCCCATCTTCGATCACCAGGGAATCGACCACATAACTGATGTTGTTGATGACCGCCTCCAGTTCTTCAGGATAGATGTTCTGCCCGGAAGGACCCAGGATCATGCATTTCGAGCGACCCCGCAGGAAGAGGAACCCATCTTCATCGATGACACCCATATCTCCCGTCCGAAGCCAGCCGTCTTCCGTAAAGGACTGGCGGGTAGCTTCTTCGTTTTTATAATAGCCCAGGAAAACATTCTCTCCTTTGACCTGGATCTCGCCCGGAATCTGCCGCGGGTCGTCGGAGTCAATACGGATCTGGCAGTTCGGGATCACCTTTCCGCAAGAACCGAGTTTGGTCTTATACCACTTGCAATACGTAATCAGCGGTGCGCATTCCGTCATTCCATATCCGACCGTGAAGGGGAAATTGATCTTGCGCAAGACCCGTTCCACCTCAGGATTGAACGCTGCGCCACCCAGGATCACTTCCTCGAAACGACCGCCGAAAGCTTCGATCAACTTGCTGCGGATCTTCTTATAAATCACTTGATTGGCAATCGGAAGACTCAAGAACGTCTTGTTGCGTTCCAACACCGGCTTCAGGGAGTTCTTATAGATTTTTTCGATGACCAGCGGCACAGTGATGATAATATCCGGACGAACCTCGGCCAAAGCATTGAGGATCACCTTCGGGCTGGGAACCCGGGTCAGGAAATGCACATGAGCGCCTATCGTCATCTCGAAGAGGAACTCGAACATCATGCCATACATGTGCGCTGAAGGCAACATGGCGACAACCTCCGAATCTGCATTCATCTGCGGCTCAGCATATTCTCCCGCCAGGAAAATATTGGCATACAAAGCCCGGTAAGGGATCATGACGCCCTTTGAAAAACCGGAGGTGCCGGAAGTATAGTTGATCAGGGCCAACTCATCGGGTTGATCTTCGTAGTAGTCTAAATCGTCCGGTCCGAACCCCTCCGGGAAAGCCTTGGCAAAAGTATCCGGCAGATTGTTGCGAACCAGCGCCAGATCTTCATTCCTTGAATACAGATACTTCAAGGTGTTCATCTGGACGATGACTTCCAGGCCCGGCATTTCAGACTCAGAAAGGCCTTCCCAGATCACGTCATCCACGAAAAGGACTTTCGCATCGGAATGGTTGACCAGATAGTGGATATTGCCGGGTTTGAACTCATGGAGGATCGGTACCGGGACGGCGCCATAGGTCATGGCGGCCAGGAAACAAACGCCCCAGTTGGCCTGGTTGCGCGAGCAAAGCGCCACCTTGTCCCCTTTCTGCAAGCCACAATCCCGGAAATTGATATGAAGTTGCTGGATCCTTCTGGCGACATCCTTATAGCAGAGCGTGACACCATGGTAATTGGACAGCGCCTCCCGCTCCCAATTTTCCCGGAAACTCTTTTCAAGTAGTTTATTGACTGACTGGAATTGCATATTCTAATGATGATTAATATTCTAAGTTCTTGATTGACTTGGGCTTCAAGGGCTCTCCACCCCAGAAATCAAATACGCGCTCTCCACCGGCTGTCTTGACGACCCAGACCCGTTTCCCATCAGCCTTGGCCAAGACGGGAAGACCCAGGATCGTATCCGGACAACTGATCCCCTGCCAGGAAGAAGGCTGTACACCATGCAGATCATACATCCCGATGGTATTGTCCCGGTGCAGCACCACTGCCGTATAAGCATGGGCGCCGGAGAAATCATAGACGGCAGGACCGATCAGCACTTCCTTGCCCAACTCTACGGGGAACCCACTGACAAAGCGGCCCAGCCGGTCGATCAGATAGAGCTGACTCCCGGCAGCAAAAAGGAACTGGAGTTTGCCATTCGCATAATAATCGACACATTCAGCAGCACCGCAGATCGGCTTGTCGAACGAGACCCCCCACAAACCCTTGCCACTCTCCTTGTCTTTCAAGCAAAGGGAAAGATTGGGAGCTTGGTAGAACAAATTGGTCTTCCCCGTTCCGCTATTCGTGACCTCAAACGGACCCGGCGGCACCTCGACGTCGGCTTTTCGTCCAGGAGCATCCTTCTTGGAAGACTTCTGCTCGGCATAGTCGCGCGGGCGAGATGCCTCCAGTGTCAATCCTTCGCCCGTACACACCAAGGTCATCGGTTCCCGGATCACCCCTTCCAAAGAGGTCTTCATGTTGTCTGCGAGCAAGGGCCGGAACCAAACGGGATAACGGGAAACGGCATCCGAAGCAGAGAAATAAAAGAGAGCCTTAGCTCCTTTGGCGGGAATCAGGCGCGACTCGGAGACGTCCGAGAGCGCCGTTTGCAGGCTCCCCTTCTCCTCTCGCAAGCGCTTCCACTCCGAAAGGGCAGCTTCCGATCCGATCACCAGCCACTCTCCTTCCTTCAGGCAGCAAGACCCGGGGCTCGCAAACGCGCTGCCGAATACGAGAGCCGGGAAGGCAGCATACGGGAAAGCCTCTGATGTCCCCTCCTCCTGGCTGGCCTTGGACAAGCGGAGCAACAGGACAGCAGGATCAGCGGATGCACTGATCCAAGAGACCTTGGCAACTTCCCGGACACCTACCTTGGCCAGCCACTTCACCGGATCCTCTCCCGTATGGACCCGCAAGGTATCACAAGTCTTACGGAACTTCTGGAGGGATTGGGAAGCGTCCAGCCACTTCTCATAAGCTTTGATATAAGCATTGTAGTCCGGAAGGGCGAGCGAGTGCGCCGTCACCGTTCCTGCGGGAGCGAGTTGGGCAAACTTCATCTCCCCCGTCGGAAGATATTCCAACAGATTGGAGTAATAGCCGGGACTCCGGCCAGCCGAAGTCGTGCCGGCGAGGCGCAAATGCTTGTCGTCCGACTCCCGGATCGCGAATCCGGTCCACTCAGCCGCACCTTTCAAGAAGGTCGAGTACGGATACAAAGGCTTCTGGCACAAGGCGCTGATCAGCTTGCCCATATACCCGTTGGAAAAGAAAACCACATCCCGCGCAGTCAAGCGACCGGCGATTTCTTCAAAATAAGGATCCTCCAAGATGGAAGTCTCGCTGTCCAGATGCCGGCAAGAGGACTCCACGAGCGTGGCGGAAGGAGAGACCAGCACATATCCGGACGCATCCCCTTTCTGGAGGCTGGCCGGTAAAACGCAAGCGGCAGCATAATCCAAAACGCTCCGCTCGAAATCCGAAGTATCTGCCGCGGCACCGGTCTCCAGGATCAGCAACGGAACCAGGGTCTCCGAATAATGGACGGAGACAGCCATCGGCACCGGCTTCAACGCGACTGAGTCCTGCAGCGTTGCAACAAAGCGCCCGAAGGAAACATTCCCACCCAGCAGCGAATGAAAACACTTCGTACGGTCATCCAAGGTTGCGACCGCCGTACGGGCACTCCGGAAGCAGAACACCAAGGCCGCGTCGGAAGGGACAGCCCGCAGCAAACTGGCATGGGACACAGACTCCGACTCGCCAGCGAGCGGCCGATCCGAATACAACTTCATCACGCCAACCCCGATCCCGGCGAGGAGCAGGAGGGAAATACAAATGCAGATGATCAGACTTTTCTTACTCACAGCAAAGGCTTGTGTGCGTTTAGGCACATGGATACAAATCTAATAAAAAACCCCGACATTCACCCAAAATACCTGCTATTTCGCAGCCTTCGCCCCAGGGAGAAAAGCGATCGCCAACAAGGCACTGACAGCCAAAGCGAACGGATAATACAAACGAGGTATGATATCCAGGGCTGAGATCCCTGCCAGACCCGAAGCCATCAGTAACTGGGCACCGTAGGGAATCAGGCCTTGTACCACGCAGGAGAACGTATCCAGCAAACTGGCTGTCCTGCGTGCTGAGAGACCGAAACGCTCGGAAATATGATGGGCGATCTCCCCACTGGTAATGATGGCAATGGTATTGTTGGCCGTGCAGAGATTGGCCAGGCTGACCAAGGCCGCAATACTCAACTGCGCGACCCGGGGCCCTTTGATCCGCCGGGTCAGGAGATTGACCAGGTAGTCCAGTCCCCCATTGTGACGGATCAAGGAAAGCATGCCGCCGGCCAGGAGCGTGACGATGATCAGGTCCGCCATGCCGGAAATCCCGGCTCCCATCGATACCAACAGTCCGCTCCAACTGAGGGAGGAGGAGCAGAATCCCAGCACAGCATTGGCCAGGATACCCAGCGACAAGACCAGCGTGACATTCACCCCGCATAAGGCAGTACAAATCACCAGCAGGTAAGGGATCAGTTTGTACCACTCGGAGACCGAACTCTCCGGGAGCAAGGAAACCGTCTGTCCCTGTACCAGATAAATGACTGTCACGACCAGGAAAGCCGGCAACACGATCATCAGGTTCGCCTGGAACTTCTCGCGCATCTCACAACCAGCCGCCCGCGTGGCCGCAATGGTCGTATCAGAGATGAAAGAAAGGTTGTCTCCGAAGAAGGCGCCGCCGACGATCACGGCAGTCAGTTGCGCCGCATCGATGCCGGTCTCTCCGGCAATCCCTGTCGTGATCGGGACCAGAGCCACGATGGTGCCGACACTGGTACCCATCGCAAAAGAAACGAAACAGGCCGTCAAGAAAAACCCCGCAAAGAGCATTTTGCCAGGAATCACATGCAAAGCAAAACGAACGGTAGCATCAATCGCGCCGATCTCTTTGGCCGTTGCAGCGAAGGCACCGGCCAAAATGAAAATCCAGATCATCAGGAGTACATTCGGATGCCCGGCACCTTCCGAAAAAACGGCAAGCCGCTTGCCGATCCCTTTGACTGGCGTGATCGCAACCGCATAGCAGGAGGCCAGCAAGAAAGCCGCAGAAACCGGTATCTTGTAGAAATCCCCGGAAACCAAGGAACTGACCAGGTACACGGCCAGGAAGACAAGGACCGGACTCAAGGCCAGAAGACCTTTCCCGTGCCTGAGGAATACACTGCGCATACAAACCGACAGATGAACAAACAAAGATAACAACTTGCCAGATAATAAAAAAGTCTGTACCTTTGAGTAGTCCTTTCTCACGGCAACCATGACAAAAATCAAAATGTTCAGATCGGCCATCATGGCCGGTATTGCAATCGGGATCGCAGGCTTCGGTTACCTCGCTTTAGGCGGGATTGCAGGAGCCATCTTTTTTTCTTTCGGACTCATTACGGTGATCCGGTACAAGATGAAACTCTACACCGGCATCGTCGGCTTTGTCCAGTCATGGGACGAGATCCCAGACACCTTCCTGGTCCTATTGGGCAATATTGTCGGCTGCCTGCTCGTCGGACTACTCGCACGCCTGTCCCCTATGGATCTGCAAGGCACTGCCCAGAAGTTGCTAGAAGGACGTCTGGCCAACGGAGCGCTCCGCTGCGGCGGCCTCGCCATCGGCTGCGGCTTCATCGTTACCACCTCCGTCTTTTTTGCGCGCCAGGAGAAATGGCTGCCGTTGTTGCTGGGCATTCCGCTCTTCATCCTCTGCGGCTTCCCCCACTGCATTGCGGACGCTTTCTACTACCTGACGGTGCCCTTCTCCTTCCTGGGACAGCACTGGCTCCAAGTCCTGGGCCTGTATGCCTGCCTGGTCGTCGGCAACTTCATCGGCTGTAACTTGTACCGACTGGTGATGTGGGAGAAATGAGTCCCGCCATGCGAAAGATCCTGACGTACCTTCTCTTATTCCTCGCGACCCTGATTCCCAATTACAAGGCTGCGGCGGGCGAACCGATGCTCAGCATCTTCAAGGAGAACTACATCACGACGGGGCTCCCCCTCAATACCCGGCCCAACTGGGATACGAATGACCTGACTTTCCAGATCAGTCTGAAATTCAACGCCTTACAAAATATCGGAGGTAAGGACTGGAATCTGTTTTTCGCTTATACCCAGATGGCAATCTGGGAGGTATATAAGCCCTCCAATCCCTTTAAAAGTAACATTTACACCCCCGGCATTTACGCCTATCACCCGTTCAAGACCGGGCCGCACGGCGTGGTCAATGATATCCTGTTCGGTTTTGAGCACCGCTCCAATGGCTACGACGGCGCCCTGTCGCGCAGCATCGGTTGTGTCTTTGCGACCTACACGCACACCTTCGGAGGTCGCTTCACGGCCCAGGTGACCGGCCGTTTCGGCCTCGGATCGATCTATAATGATTTTTCCTTCGAGATGCTGGACAAGTACCAAGGCTACCTCAACGCGGGCTTGTGCTACCATACACTGGACCGGCGGCTGATGGTTTCGGCTTCAGTGACGCCCCTTTTCAAAGGCGACATCCCGGCCAATGTCAACGCCGAAATTGCCATCCGGCCCACCCGCAACTCAGACTGGTTCTATCTGGTGGCGCGCTACCACTACGGATATGACGAAGATCAGCTCGATTGCGCCGTCCCCGACGTCTTTCTCAAACACATGGTGCGCTTCGGCCTGGCCATCCAACCGGCCCGTCTCAGCCATAAACTCTTCTTCTAAACCGGGAGCTACGAAAAAAGGACAGGCTTGTTACCTGTCCTTTTTTCGTAGCTCCTACAGGAATCGAACCTGTATTTTAGGTTTAGGAAACCCACGTTCTATCCGTTGAACTAAGGAGCCCTCCTTATAAAAAGGGCGCTGGATTACTCAGCGCTCTTCTCAATGATCTGACGTCCACGATAGTAGCCGCACTCAGGGCATACTCTGTGGTACATGACGGTCGCGCCGCAGTTCGGGCAAGGCGCCAGGGTCGGAACAGGGGCGAAATCGTGGGTACGCCGCTTGTCCCTTCTCTGCTTGGAGAGTGTGTGTTTCGGATGTGCCATTTTACTTTTTTATTTAAATACTATTTCTTTTCCAATAAAGTCTTCAGAGATGCAAAAGGATTCTCCGATTCGCTTTCAGCAGCAGGCTCCGCTTTCGCGACGCCCAGATACTTGACGACCTCAGGATCACACCCGCCATCCGGATGGACTCGCACCAACGGCAACGCCGTATAAACGTAGTCGTAGATGATCTGTCCCAAGTCCAGCTCGGATTCACGATCCGGCAGGACGATGATCTCCCGGTCTTCCGCTTCCCCGGTCTCTTCGCTCCGGCCGAAGCGGACGTCCAGACGGATCTCCCGATCGACGGGAAGGTTCAAATCTGCCAGACAGCGGTCACAGGCGACAGTAACTGTCCCAACGACCCGGCAATCCAGCAGAATCGCGGCAGCAGATTTCTCCACTTCCACCGCGACATCCACGTCCGCATCCAGAATCTCGGAATTCTCAAAACCTCCAAAGAACTTTCCGTCAGCATGTCCGTCGAAACGGCTTCTGCCGGCCTTCAATCCGTCTAGTCCGATAACAAAACTATCGTCCATCTTGACCTGAAAACAGATTTGGGGATGCAAAGGTAACAATTCTTTCCTAAAAAGAAAAATAATTATTCGTCGTCAGAATTGTCCCCTGCACGCTTGCGAGCCAGCGGATCCAAGAGGATCTTGCGGATTCGCATCGCATGCGGAGTCACCTCCACCATTTCGTCATCCTGAATGTACTCGAGGGCCTCCTCCAAGGAGAACTTGATCGCCGGAGGCAGGACCACTTTTTCGTCTGAACCGGAAGCCCGGACATTGGTCAGCTTCTTGGTCTTGCAGATGTTAATGTTGAGATCACGCTCCCGCGTATGCTCACCCACCACCTGGCCGCCATAGATCGGCTCACCGGGTTCCACGAAGAAACGGCCGCGATCCAGAAGCTTGTTCATCGAATAGGCGATCGCCTCTCCGGTCTCCAGAGATACCAGGGAGCCGTTGTTGCGACGCTCCAGCTCTCCCTTGAAAGGCTGGTATTCCTTGAAACGATGCGCTACGACTGCTTCACCCTGGGTGGCCGTCAGCAGATTGCTGCGCAAGCCCATCAACCCGCGAGTCGGAATCTCAAACTCCAGCAAGGTCCGGTCGCCACGCGGCTCCATGCGCACCAAGGCGCCTTTGCGCCGCGTAGAAATCTCGATTGCTGCGCCGACAAATTCCTCCGGCACCTCGATGGAAAGGTCTTCGATCGGCTCACAACGCTGCCCATTGATCGTCTTGTCCAAAACCTTCGGCTGACCAACCTGCAACTCAAAGCCCTCTCGGCGCATGGTCTCGATCAGGACAGAAAGATGCAGCACACCCCGGCCATAAACCACAAAGGAATCCGCACCCAGGCCCGGTTTGACACGCAACGCCAGATTCTTCTCCAATTCCTTTTCAAGCCGCTCCTTCAAGTGACGGGAGGTCACGAATTTGCCATCTTGCCCAAAGAAGGGAGAATTGTTGATCGTAAAGAGCATGCTCATCGTCGGCTCATCCACGGCGATCGGAGGAAGCGGTTCCGGATTCTCCAGATCCGCGATCGTATCCCCGATCTCAAACCCGTCAATACCTACGACGGCGCAGATGTCGCCACAACCAACCCGTTCGACATTCTTCTTGCCCAGGCCTTCGAAGACCATCAACTGCTTGATTTTCTGCTTCTGGATGATGTCATAACGCTTGCAGAGGCTGATGGTCTCTCCGGACACCAGTTCGCCCCGCGTGATGCGGCCCACTGCGATCCGGCCGACATAGGGAGAATACTCCAAGGAGGAGATCAGCATCTGAGGTGTCCCTTCCACCTGCTCCGGGGCCGGGATCTCTTCCAGGATGGTATCCAGCAGCGGAGTGATGTCATTGGAGGGAGTCCGCCAGTCCAGAGACATCCAGCCCTGCTTGGCGCTGCCATACACGGTCTTGAAATCCAGCTGCTCTTCGGTGGCGTTCAGATTGAACATCAGGTCGAACACTTCTTCCTGCACTTCATCCGGACGGCAATTCAGCTTATCTACCTTGTTGATGACCACCACGGGTTTCTTGCCCATCTGCAAAGCTTTCTGCAAGACGAAGCGGGTCTGCGGCATGCAGCCTTCGAAAGCATCAACCAGGAGCAGGACGCCATCCGCCATGTTCAACACACGCTCCACTTCTCCGCCGAAGTCGCTGTGCCCGGGAGTGTCGATAATATTGATCTTGACCCCCTTATAGGTGACAGACACGTTCTTGGCAAGGATGGTGATGCCCCGCTCGCGCTCCAGATCGTTATTGTCCAGGATGAGTTGTCCCAGATTCTCCGGCTGACGAACCAGGTTGGCCTGATAGATCATCCGATCCACCAGTGTCGTCTTGCCGTGGTCAACATGAGCGATGATCGCTATATTTCTGATTTCCTGCATCGTTGCAATTCTTCTGTTATCTCTAAAAACTTACAAAATTAATGATTTCTATTTTTTTTGACAAATGGAAAACGGGGGAGCTAAGTGCAGGGGGTAAAACAAAGTGGGCGGCCTAAAACGGTCGCCCACTTGTGCGCGGGATGAGACTCGAACTCACACGCCTTTTACAGCACTAGCTCCTGAAACTAGCGCGTCTACCATTCCGCCACCCGCGCTTGAGGACTGCAAATATACGAATTAATCTTTAAACTGCAATAGTGAAATAAAGAGTTTTCGACCACTGATCAATTTTGAAACGGATCGCCCCCAAAACATAATCAATCTCCATATGTATGTCCTCCAGATCTTCCGCCCACCAATCATAGCCGCTATCCAAGATATACGCTCCCAGGGAGAAGACCCGGTCCAATTCCCCGTAACGGTAAACACAAAGGCTCAAAGACCCGTCCCGCTGTGCCGGAAGCAAGACCTGGCAAGCGCCTCCCCCATCCGGTTCCAAAGGCACTGAAAAAGGCCCGGGCAGCGGCTCCAACTCCGATCCATACCCGCAAAACTCACCCCGCAGAACAAAACGGTTACCCTCTTGAACCAGATCACGGAGGATCACTTCCAAACGGGCATATCGCTTGTGCAACTGCACAGGAACGACTAACTCCGGCTGCGTTGCATCGATCAGCGCATGAAATGCCCGGAAAGGCGGACAATCCCCTCCCTCCGGGATCCACAGGCTCCCAGCCGGATCATACAGTCCCTCATCCCCGGCCAGGACCGTCAGTACAGCCTCCTCCCGAGGCACTTCCACCACATGCTCTGTAGGAAGCGCATCCAACGGGATCCTCCCGCGCAAAGAGAAATCGCCCGTCCTCACCACCCAAGACACCTCCTCCACCCCCTCCCGGACCAGCGTTTCGACATCCAGTGCGGAGAAATCCAAGGTCAGCAGGCAAGGACAACCCGAGCGTTCCTCCCGGACCGAGCATGATCCGACAGACAGCAGGACAAGAGACAACAGGATCGATTGTCCCAGGCGCTCAGAAAACATACGACAACCCCAGCAGGATCTCATTCAGCATCACGAACATCGTATTCCCTTTGTCCAGGGTTCGACCGCACGTCGGGCAGGCATAGAGCGTATACCAGTCTTTCCCGGCCCAAAGCCCTGTTCCCGCCTCAACGTTGAAATGCGGGCCCAGCATGTAGGTATAGCCTAGGGAAAGGGCCCCTCCGACACGATCCCCCTCCCGAGTCTGAGGAGAGACGAAACCGCCAATGTTGTACTCTTGATACTGAGCCTTGGCAGCCAGCCACCATCCGGAATAAATATGCCAGGGCCAGAATCGGGTTCCGACAGCAAAGGTTCGCTGCCGGAACTGGCGGTTCCCGTCCTCAACGCCCTCCGAGAAGGTGAACGGATTGTAGCGGACTCCCGCCGTCAGGCTCCAGCGCCGGGCGACGGCATAAGAAGCCTCACAGTTCAAAGTGCCGAAGTTGGCATATCCGGCCAGGTTCGTGGACACTGCCGCGTTCTGGGCAGCCGCCGGGGCGGGAATGCAGGATGCAGACAATGCAAGCAGGCCTGCCGACAAAAACAGTTTAAAGGAAGTTCTCATAGTTGCTAATATCTATATCTGTCAAATGCTTGGTTGATCACACTGAAATGTTCCGGATACTCGTTGGTCAAAGCTTCCTGGAAAGCATCACGGTCCGCCACTTCCGGGCCCAACACGCTGAAAATCTTGGCGGCGTCCACACCCCGGTCTTCCAAATACATCAGGATCTGCGGGTAGAACCAGAGCGTCAGTCTTTCCGCCGGAGTCCCACGCCCATAACGCTCCCGAAACAAGAGATTGCCGAAAAAGTATCCCCACATTTCTCCCACTTCACAATAGCCGGCATCAGCTTCCTGCCCGGTCCCATACGTAATGCCCAGACTTGTCACATAGGTCTTGAGGACATACCGGATGAAATGCTCCCAAAAATCCTTCCCTGCACGGATGAAGTGGCTGGCGTGGGACAGTTCATGGACCGTCTCAGAATAAATTGAAGCATAGTCATGGCAGTATTTCAGCCCAAGGGTGATATCCGGCAGAAACATCTTAAGCAGGCTGCTATACTCTCCCAGGAATTCCCCTATCTTGCCCGAATCCACCAGGACTCCTTGCTGAAGCATTGGCGTACTGCTTGCTCCCAGATTCCGGAAGATCCAGATCCGCAAATCCGCCGGCGGGGCAGAAATGTCGCCTTCCTCCTGGCATCGGTCAACATACCCGGCGACGATGTTGTTGACGGCGCAGCGGGTGAACAGTTTCCAGTCCGTATCCTTGTCGATCACGCAATCAATCCCTTCCGCAGAATGTTTGCCCAGCGTGGAAACGGATGCCGGCACCAGCAGCAGATTGATCCCGATAGCAAACCCTCTTTGATTTCTGAAGACCAAACGATAACGGACATCGCCAGAGAATGTTTTGGGAATCTCGTAATAGCCTTCGTCATCGGTAAAGCAGGTGGCAAATTTCACGAAACTGTTGACGCAGACCTTCACACCCGCAAGCCCGGAAGGGGTCTCGCTGTTTTCTTCGTCCAAGATCATAATTCGTCCGGACGGGCTGGCTGTAGGTCCTTCTGCGCGTGTCGCAGGGAGCAGCAAGTCTGCATTCCCAGTCAGGCGAAAAGCCTCCCGCTCAACGGCAGTCCAGTCGATATCCGATGAGCGGGTTGCAGCATCGTGCTCAGAGATATAGCACTCGTCCAGGATCTCCAAGCGGATGCCGGCCGGAAAAACAAAGCCAGCCGGAACGACGGCATATTGCCAGGTGATCTTTCCGTCCCCGATCTCCGGGTCTTGATAATAGTCACCCTCCTTCAAGATCTTATGATCCAGCGGATGATCGAGCAAATCGAGTCCCAGCGCTTCCAAGCGGTCGTACTGGGTTTCGTCTGAAGGAAGGAAGCGGACATAGATGTCCGTCGGACGGAGGTCCAGCCGGGAGGCTTTCTCGGGATACAAGGAGCGCACGGCCAATTCAATATTGTCTAGAGAATAAGGGTCCGGGAGTTTCTCTCCCAGTACGATCATCTCGTGCCCGACGTCTGCCAGATCGACACGGCGCGCGTTGTCCGGAACCCAGCCGCCATGGGCGCAAGAGAGCGGCAGAAACAGGATAGGCATCCATTTCAGAAGCGTTTTCATAGCATGCAAGTTTTCAATCCACGGCAAAAGTACAAGGAACTATCCGTGTAGAAAAAATTAACACGGATAAAATGCAAAATCGGCCTCCCGCAGATGCAGAAGGCCGATTGAATCGACGATTAGGGGTGAATTTTACTGGATAAATCCGGCAAAATACCCGGGGAACAACACGCTCGTGATCAGATAACCGATGATGGTGGACACGATGACGGCGATCAAGCCCGGCATCATGAAACTGTGATTAAGCAGATACTTGCCGATCACGGTCGTTCCGGAACGATCGAAGTTGACCGTTGCGATATCCGAAGGATAGTTCGGAATGAAGAAGTAGCCATACACGCTCGGCAGCACACCCAGCAATACGGGGCCTGCGATCCCCAATTCATAGGCCAGCGGCAGCATCGCCACGACGACTGCGCCCTGGGAATTGATCAGGACGGATACCAGGAAAAACACGAAAGCGATGCTCCAAGGGTAGTTGGTCACCAGATCTGCAAGCATCACCTTCATCTGGTCCATGTAATTGCCGAAATAGGTATCAGCCAGCCAGGCAATGCCATAAATGGCCACGACAGCGACCATGCCGGACTGCCAAACGGCGCCACCCACCGCTTTCTTAGGCTTTGCCTTGCAGAACATGATGTTGCAAGCGGCAGCGGTCAGCATGATGATCTGGATGATGATATTCATCTTCGGGATGCCCAAAGCAGCAGCCAGGGTCACTTCCGCGCCGTCACGGGTGACATGGATCATCTGGCAGAAAGCGAATCCTACGATGATCAACAAGGCAGCCAGGAAAATGAATACGGATGCTTTCGCTTCCTTGGTGATGACCCGGTCCAGGGTGGTAGCGTTGTTGCCATACATGTATTGGTACAATTCCGGGTCCGCCTTTCTTTTCTGGAACTCAGGATCTTTGTCGAGATCTTTGCCCCGGCGGTAGGAAGCCAGGGAAGCGCACAGCAGACCGATGATACAGGCGGGAAGAGTAACCATCAATACCTGCGGAATGGCAACCATGTAGCCATTGGCATTGGATATCGTCACGAAAGCAACCACGGCGGCCGCAATCGGAGAACAAGTGATACCAACCTGAGACGCGATGGATGCTACGCCGCACGGACGCTCGGGACGGATGTTCTTCTTCAGGGCAATGTCACAGATAATGGGCATCAGCGTATAGACCACATGGCCGGTACCGACCAGGACGGTCAGGAAGAAGGTGGTCAGCGGAGCCAGGAACGTGATGTGGTCCGGATGCTTTCGAAGCATCTTTTCGGCAATCTGGATCATCCAATCCATACCGCCCGAAGCCTGCAATGTACCGGCACAGGTTACGGCGGCAATGATAATATAGATAACATCCGTAGGAGGCGTTCCAGGCTTGAGGCCAAAGCCGAAGACCAAGATAGCCAGGCCGATGCCGGAGATCGCACCGAGCGCCAGACTGCCGTACCGAGAGCCCACATAGAGGGCAGCCAGGACGATCAGCAGCTGAATAATCATCGAAAAAGTCATGGGTTATTGTTTTAGTTAGTAAAGGTTATCAGAAGTATGTGACGGTATTCTGCTCAATGGCAGACATCAGGCTGTTGCCCAGGCGGCTGACGCCGAAGCGGAACAGGTCTTTGTTGAGCCACTCCGCCCCAAGGACCGTAGAGACGATCGAATAATAGCACAAGGCATCTTTGGCGGAGGAGATCCCGCCGGCCGCCTTGAATCCAACCTTACGTCCCGTTTTCTTGTAATACGCCCGGATCGCCTCGCACATGACAAACGCGGCCATCGGAGTCGCATTGACCTCAACCTTACCGGTAGATGTCTTGATAAAGTCCGCACCGGCCTCCATGGCCAGGAATGCGGCCGCAGCGATATTGGCTGGGGAAACCAGCAAACCGGTTTCCAGGATGACCTTCAAAACGACCGGGCGACCCAGCCGGGCCCCGGCCGCATCGACCGCCTTACGCATGGTCACGATTTCCTCGCTCGCCGCAGCGAGATCCCCGGCAAGGAAAGCATTCAGTGCCAGCACGATATCAATCTCATCCGCACCCTGCTCGACAGCCAGTTCGCACTCGCGGATCTTTACCTCCAAGAAACTCTGGGAGGCCGGGAAGCAACCCGCAACGGCCGTGACATGCACAGCCGGATCCACCCGCTCGGCCGCTACCGTACCGGCGAAGTTGGGAAAGACGCAGATAGAAGCAGGAAGCGGGTAAGTAGGATACGACTGAGGAAGATCGTTGACTTTCCCCACGAGCTTCTTGACCGAAGCTACGGTATCCGTTGCATGAAGGGTTGTCAGGTCCATCAGGGAGAAACAATTCTTCAGGCGATCCGCAGAAGCGAATTCATCCAGGCTGGAAGCAATCAGCTCGAGGCTTCTCCCGATCTTATCCTGATCTGGGACATACCCATATTTCTCAAACAAATCATTCATATATTTTGATATTAAAACCTTCTTCTATCAAGGGACGGAGCATCGCTGCCATCTCTTCTCGGGAAAACTTGGACAATCCGGCCATCGGCGTGGGCCGGGCGATCGTATAAGCCATGATTTCCCGCGGACGGACTTCCCGAACGATCTCCATCCAGGCGTGCAAAAATTCGGGCGCGGAAGAATCAAAGCCCCGGGCCCGGAGGAACAGGGTCTGGAGGATGAAATCGCCCTCAAAACGTTTCATGCCTTCCACCACGCGGCGAACGTCATAAGCTCCCTGTGGGCGGTTGATCCGCGCAACCAGCTGATTATCCGGAGCATCCAACTTCAAGATAGGAGCATCCACCCGACGCAATGCGGCAAAGACCTCCGGTACATCCAAGCGGGTGGCATTGGAAAGAACGGACACCCGCGCCTGAGGACAAAAGCGGTCTCTCAAGGACAATACAAGCTCGACAATGGGCCCGAACTGCGGATGCAACGTCGGTTCTCCGTCTCCGGAAAAAGTGATGGAATCAATCCCGATCCCTTCCGCTGCACAGTACATCAACTTGGCCTCAAGCGCTTCCCGGACGGTTTCCAACTCCGGCAGGGTCTTGTCGGACCGTCCATCCCGGTTCCAGCCACACTCACAATAGATGCAGTCGAAATTGCAAAGCTTCCCCCGCTCCGGCAGCAGATTGATGCCTAAGGAAGATCCGAGCCGACGGCTGAGGATAGGACCGAAAACGACTTTTTCCCGAAGCATGACGGTCAACGATCAAGTTTATCAGGCCCCCCTGTGAGAGGAAGCAAAGGATTGATCGAACGGAGACGAACCAGCGTATCGATTTCCGCCAGGCCCAGGGTGTCAGACACCGAGCTCGTATCCGGTTTCTCTTCCGGGAACACCGGCATCCAGGCGCCCCACTCGTCCTGCTCCATATCGATAGGGAAACGGGCGGAACGGGCAAAGAAAGCCGAATCGTAAAAAACAGACGGCACGGAAGCCGAGTGCATCAGACGGGCGATCTCCGACTGGATGGTCAGGATATCCGCAGACAAACGGTCCAAGTACTTTGCGTGGTCACTCAACTGCGAAGAAGCCCGCTGTAAGATCCGCGCAAAGCGACGGGAGTCCTGGAGATAGTAATTCGCGCTATTCCGGAAATCTAGCGTGGTATATCCGTATTTCCGGAAGATCGGCTCATAAAAACGAACCGTATCTGCCGCCATGAAAGCAGCCCCTTGCTCCTTGATCCACTGATCGGCAATGAACAGATCCGCATAAATATCCACCATCGTGTCGCGCGGGATGATCTTGTCCTTCCGGTTGCAAGCGGAAAGACAAACCAAGCCGAGCAGCAAGGCCAGGATAGATAGGCGGATTGGTCTCATATTACCGAAGGACAGCGCCGAACTGGTTCAGGTAGGTGGACAACAATTTGTCCATCACGCCCTCGACAACCTGATCCGTGAGGGTCTTCTCCAAATCCTGGATGACGAAGCTAAGCGCATATTGTTTCTTCCCGGCAGGGATCTTGTCGCCACGATAGACGTCGAAGAGCGTAACCTGCCGGATCAATTTCTTGCCGGCTTTGAAAGCGGCGGCCTGCAAGTCGGCATAGCTGACCGATTCGTCCAGCAGGAGGGCCAGGTCGCGACGGACCTCCGGGAACTTGGGCAACTCCTTGAATGCCACCTTGTCCCGCTTGACCAGGGAGAAGAGCGTCTTCCACTGGATCTCTGCCGCATACACCGGCTGCTTGATGCCGAATCGACGCGCCAACTTGGGATGGATCGTACCCAGCACCGCCAGGGGTGTCTTCTGTCCAGGAAGACTGTAAACGACACCTTCCGAGAACACATCGGTCGGAGCCGGATCCGTCCACATCTGGTAAAGATCAGCACCATAGCGCCGGAGCAAAAGCTCGACATAGCCCTTCAGCCGGAAGAAATCACTCTTCTGAGCCTCCACCCGCCAGGACTTCTCCGGAGTACCCGTCATCAGCAAAGAGAAGCAAGGATGCTCCTCATAGCCTTCCAGGGTCGTGCCGTCCTTTTCGGGCAGGCGCTGATAGACAGAACCGTATTCGAAGATCTTGAGGGAAGGGATCTGGCGATTGATATTGTAGGCAACCACCTCAAGCCCGTTCAGGATCAAGGTCTGCCGCATCACATTCAGATCGGAACTGAGCGGATTGACAATGCGTACGCAGCGCTCTGCCGGCCAGGTCTGTAAGCCCTCATAGTATTCCCCCTTGGTCAGGGAGTTATTCATCGTCTCCACGAAGCCATTCGAGGCCAGGAAATTGGAGATGCTGTTGCGGATCGCCTCCGGATCGGGGGTCGGAGAAGCGTTGACCGACATCTTCATGTGCTTGGGAAGATCGATGTTGTTGTAACCATAGATCCGAAGGATCTCCTCGACCACGTCGCACTCCCGCGTAACATCCACCATATAGGAAGGAGCGGCCACCCGGGCACCTCCGGGGTGTTTCTCGCGGAACTCATACTGAAGGGCCGCCAGGATACGCTCGATCCGGTCATGGCCGATCTTCTCACCGATAAAGGCCTCGATCCGGTCATAATCCAGATCGATTTCGATCTCCTTGAATTTCTCTGGATAAACATCCCACACCGGTCCGACGATCCGGCCTCCCGCCAATTCCCGGATCAGCAAGGCGGCACGTTTGAGCGCATAAGGAGCCACCAGCGGATCGGCGCCGCGTTCAAAGCGGAAAGAAGCATCCGTCTGCAGGCCATGCCGTTTGGAAGTCTTGCGGATGGAACCCGGATCGAAATAGGCACTCTCGAGGAAAACATTGCGGGTCGCCTCCGTGACGCCTGAATCCATGCCGCCAAAGACGCCGGCAATGCACATCGGCCCGTTCGCATTGGCGATGACCATGTCGGAAGCATCCAGCTTGCGTTCCACCTCATCCAGCGTCTTGATCGGCTCTCCAGGAAGGGCCCGACGTACGATCACCACGCCGCCATCCACCTGATCAGCATCGAAGGTATGCAAGGGCTGACCCAGCTCGAACAATACGAAGTTGGAGATATCGACGACATTGTTGATCGGGCGCAGACCGATCGACAGCAACTTTTTCTGAAGCCATTCCGGAGAAGGCTTGATCGTGACTCCCTCGAGGGTGACACCATCATAACGGGGAGCACCGGAGGCATCCCTGACTTCGACGGCCAGGCCTCCCTCTTCCACATCCTTCCGGAAAGCAGAAACGTCCGGATAATTCAACTTGGAAGGAATACCGTTAGCCTGCATCCACGCAAACAGGTCCCGCGCCACGCCGATATGGGAAGCCGCATCAACCCGGTTCGCCGTGATCTCATATTCGATGACAGCTTCCGTCTTGAGGTGCAGATACTCCTTGGCGGGTGTACCGACGACGGCCTCCGGCTCCAAGACCATGATCCCGGCGTGATCCGAACCAATGCCAAGCTCATCTTGGGCACAGATCATTCCCATGGACTCGATGCCGCGGATCTTGGACTTCTTGATCTTGAAATCCCCGGGAAGGACCGTGCCGATCCGGGCAAACAGGACTTTCTGTCCCGCCGCAACATTGGGCGCTCCGCAAACCACCGTAAGCGGCTCGGCAGAACCATCATCCACCGTCGTAATATGCAGATGGTCGGAATCGGGGTGCGGCTCGCAAGTCAGAACCTGCGCGACAACCACACCGGCCAAACCACCGGGTATTTCCTCCTGTTCTTCCACCGAATCCACCTCGATCCCGATCGAAGTCATGGCCTCGGCCACCTGGGCCGGGGTGAGATCCATCTCAAGATAGTCCTTGAGCCAACTGTAAGAAAGCTTCATATCTGATATACTTTTATTTCTTTAAATCCTCCAGAGAGAAAAGGGACTCGACAAAAGCCTTTTTGTCAAACACTTTGAGATCGTCGATCCCCTCCCCGATCCCGATAAACTTGACGGGAACCTGGAACTGATCCACTACTCCGATGACCACGCCTCCCTTGGCACTGCCGTCCAGCTTGGTGATGGCCAGGGCACTGATATCCGTCGCCCGGGAGAACTCCTTGGCCTGCTGGAAAGCGTTCTGTCCGGTAGAGGCATCCAAGACAAGCAACACCTCATGGGGCGCATCCGGGACCACCTTGCGCATCACGTTGCGGATCTTGGTCAATTCATTCATGAGGTCAATCCGGTTGTGCAGACGGCCGGCCGTATCGATCAGGACCACATCCGCCCCCTTGGCCACTGCCGAACTCACCGTATCATACGCCACGGAAGCAGGATCGGAGCCCATCTGCTGCTTGACGATATCAACCCCCGCCCGTTGCGCCCAAATCTCCAACTGATCCACCGCGGCCGCCCGGAATGTATCTGCGGCCCCGATGATCACTTTTTTGCCCTGCGCTTTCAGAGAAGAGGCCAGTTTGCCGATCGTCGTGGTCTTGCCGACGCCATTGACGCCGACCACCATCATGACATAGGGTTTCTTCGAAAAGTCAAAGGGCTCCACCGGACCATCGGCGTGATCGACGTCCAGCAGGGCGCCGATCTCCTCTCGCAAGATCCCGACCAGCTCTTCAAAAGACAGGTACTTGTCGCGTTCGACCCGGTCCTCCAGGTTGTCAATGACCTTGAGGGTCGTCTCGACACCCATATCCGAAGCAACCAGCGCTTCTTCGATGGCATCCAAGGTCTCATCATCTACTTTGGATTTGCCGACCACGGCCCGCGACAGTCGCTGGAAGAAGCTCTGCTTTGTCTTTTGTACTCCCTTATCGAATATTCCCATCTTCAATTCTTCTTATCCTACAAATATAATCAAAATATACAAATAATACAGCAGTCCCTGCTGGACAACATGCCACCCTCGGCAGTAGAGGGAGGGGCCCATGCGCAGCATGGGAGGGGCCGCGAAGCGGCGTTGTCAGGCAGGGACTGCTGTATTATTTGCTATTTCTTTACAGAACCGTCATCTGGAAATTCCGCCAAAGGACGACGATGTCGGTACCATCATGCAACTGCAACATGATGCGCCCGTCAACCGCCCCGATTTTCTCATCGTTAATATCGATCATCGCCTCCCCATTGAGCCAGGTCTGCACATGATCACCCTCAACCCGGAGACGCAAAGTATTCCACTCCCCTTCTTTCAAGATCTCCTCCTTCTCATCCGGGATCTGGACCAGCCAGCCACGGCCATAAGACTCATAGATGCCGCCGGTATCGTGGCCTTTCGGCGCCACCTCGCACTGCCATCCATTCACATGGTTGTAACCCTCGATGAAAGAATGGAAGAAAAGGCCGGAATTGCCATCGGAAACCTGCTTGAACTCCACGGTAAGGTCGAAGTCCTTGTAATACTCCCGCGTGCCGAGATAACCGTATTGGCGATCATCGCCGTTCTCAATCTTCAGATTGCCTTCTTCATCCACGGACCACTTTCCGCTGCCGAAAGGCTCCCAGCCCGTCAAGTCCTTGCCGTTGAAGAGTTCGTGTTCGCCGGCGGCCTTGTGCGGCAGCTCCTTGATCTTGATATTGCGGAAGGAAGCCGGATCGCCATGGTCCTGGAGACAGATCACGCCCTCGTGAGCGAGGCCGTATTCGGGAGCACCTGCCCACTTGCCTGCGTTCTTGAGCGCAAACCACTCGTCTGTCCAAGCCTCAAACTCAAGGATCTTTTCTCCATTGAGCCAGTGCTCGACATGTCCGTTGTCAAAGACGATCTTGGAGTTATTCCACTCGCCCTGGGGATGGACGTTCATCTTGGCCGCTTCCGGCAGATGCATCGCATAATCCACACCCAGTTTCTGCCACTCCTCCAGCTTGTTCGGAGCGTTCACCTCTTCCCAACCCTCATTGTCGATCAGCTGATACTCCGGACCCGTCACATAAGGAACCTTGAAGGCCGGATTCTCCACCACATGGTACAGCATGCCACTGTTGCCTCCGTGCGAAAGCTTCCAATCCCAAGACAACTCGAAATCCGCATACTTCTTGTCCGTCACGATATAGCCGGAGCCGTCACTTCCATCGCCGGGAGCCTGGATGCAACCATCCACCACTTTCCAGCCATTGGTCAATTCGGTCCCGTTGAAATCGCGCCAGCCAGTCATATCTTTTCCATTGAAAAGCAACTGCCAGCCTTCAGCCTTTTCGGCTCTGGTCAGCTTGTTGTCCGGGTTGCAAGCGCAGATAAACGCAACGGAGAGCGCTATGCAAGCACACATCGAAAGAGTCTTTTTCATATTGATTTTGTATTAGTTAGTGTCTATAAAAGAAAAAGAGAAGATGCCTGATCGGGAGGATCAGCCAGCTTCTCTAACTCTCGAGATAGGATGAGAATTACTTCTTGGCGAAATAATCCTTGGCCTTGGCCTCCTCAACAAGCTGCTCGGTGAAAACATAAGCACCGGTCTTGGGAGACTTCTCCATACGGATGCACTTGACCATGCTCTTGGAGCCGGCCTTTGCTGCGAACGTAGCAACTGCTTTCTTTGCCATATCTTATCCTCCTGTTAATTACTTGATCTCACGATGGACGGTAACTTTCTTGAGGTAGGGATTGTACTTTTTACGCTCCAAACGCTCAGGATTGTTCTTCTTGTTCTTGGTCGTGATGTATCTCGACATTCCGGGTACACCGCTTTCTTTCTGCTCAGTGCACTCGAGGATGACCTGCACCCTGTTACCTTTCGCTTTCTTTGCCATAATCGTTGAAATTAAACAAGGTTAATTAATCCTTTCTCCTGGGCTTTGCGGATGGTCGCATCGAGACCGTTCTTCTCGATGATCCTCATACCCTTGGCAGAAACCTTCAATGTGATGAACCTCTGCTCCTCCTCGGACCAGAACTTCTTGGTACGGAGGTTGAGAGAGAAATCACGCTTGGTGCGCAACTTGGAATGGGCCACATTATTGCCCTTCATTCTCTTTCGTCCAGTAACTTGACAAACCTTTGCCATAACGTTATACTTTTTATATTTGATTCAAAACTATTTACGGGGCTGCAAATATCGCTTTAAAATTTCGTAAATGCAAATCCGCTTCTACACAAATTTGAGGAATCTGCGCCACCGGATATTGTCGGGGAATTTCCGGTCCCCGTCCGTTGAGAGCCAGATCACCGCCGGCCTGCCGACGATATGATCTTCAGGAACAAAACCCCAATATCTTGAGTCCAGGGAATTATGCCTGTTGTCTCCCATCATAAAGTAATAATCCTGTTGGAATGTATAGCTCTGAGCCGCTTCCCCGTTGATCAGGATCTGTCCCTGGGCATTCGTCTCAAGCGTATTATGCTCATAAGCAGTGATAATCCGGGAATATAAGGGAAGGTTCTCCGGAGTCAGTTCGACCGTCACGCCTTTCTGGGGGATCCAAAGCGGGCCGTAATAATCCCGCGTCCATTCGAACCCGTCCGCAAACGGGAAGAGTCCGGAATAGGAGTCCGGATAGTCCGGGGGATACAAGTCCAGGTTGGGGATTACGCTGACAACACTGCTGATGGCTTTAACCTTTTCAAGTTGATCCGCCGTCAAGGGCATGTCAGGATAACCCGGCAGGGCCGGATCGAAATACAATTCACCGAGATTGAACCCGAGTTTTTCAATGATCTTGGAGTTGATCCGCTGTCCGGTGGTCGTCACCCTGTAAGTAAGCTGGAGGCCGGGATAAACCGGCTGCTGCTGACCGTTGATCCAGACCAGGCCGTCGATCACTTGGAGCGTGTCACCGGGCGTGGCGACGCAACGCTTCACGTAGTGGTCCTTCTTGTCCGAAGGGCGGACGATGACGGGACCCAGCCTGTCAAGAGTGGTCTCGCGACCCAATGTCCGGCACAAAGTGTAGTAATCTTCGACCGGGGCCTTTCGCAGGACCGTATCTCCATGAGGGAATCCGAACACCACGCAATCGCCTTTTCTCACCTCGCGGAAACCTTTCAGTCTCCGGTATTTGCTCTGGATCAGGGTCGAGTAAGACTCTTTTCCAAAAATGACATTGTGCGTAAAAGGGACCGTGAGCGGAGTCTGGGGAAGACGCGGCCCGTAGGCCAACTTGCTTACAAAGAGATGATCGCCCGTATAGAGGGTGCTCTCCATCGAGGAGGAAGGGATCTTGAACGCCTGGAAAAAGAAAACATTGATGAAGGTTACGACGACGACCGCAAAAATGATCGCATCCAACCAGTCGAGCCACACATTGTGCTTTTCGCCCTCTTTGTACTGCTTCTGCCAGAAAAGCCAATGGACTTTCTTCGTGACGATCAGGTCAAAGAGAATGATCAGGCCCAGCAGCCACCAATAATTCCCGAGCCAGACAACCCATAACGTGTAGAGCAAGGCCCAGAAGATGAACCTGACCCACTTGTTATGTCTGAAATCCTTCCAGCTCACAATCTGCTATACTATTCAGTTACGGACTTGATGACTGCCTCAAAAGCCTGCGGGTTGTTCATGGCAAGGTCGGCGAGGACTTTACGGTTGAGACCGATGTTCTTCTTCGCGAGCTGACCCATGAACTGGGAGTAGGTGATGCCGTGCTGACGGCAGGCAGCGTTGATTCTCTGGATCCAAAGAGCACGGAAGTTGCGCTTCTTGGTCTTGCGGTCACGGTATGCATAGGTGAGACCTTTCTCATAGGTGTTCTTCGCGACCGTCCAAACATTTCTTCTCGACAAGAAATTACCTTTGGTCTGCTTGAGGATCTTCTTGCGACGCGCCCTGGAGGCGACTGAGTTGACTGATCTTGGCATAATTTTGATTTTTTCTGGAGACAGTGACCCGCCGGGCGGGTTCTCATAAACTGTACATCCAAGTTAAACTTTGATAAACTACAGGACCAACATTTCCTTTACGCGCACTTCGTCCGCTCTGTCGAGAATGGCGAAATGGTCGAGGTTTCTCTTCTGTTTCTTGGTCTTTTTGGTGAGAATGTGGCTGTGATAAGCGTGCTTTCTCTTGATTTTTCCCGATCCGGTAAGCGTGAAGCGCTTTTTGGCACCGGAGTTGGTTTTAAGCTTTGCCATTGTTTTGTTTGTTAATAGTTAATATAAGTATCGCTCTCGCGATTATTTCTTTTTCAAAGGAGCAATCATCATCGTCATCCGCTTGCCCTCCAAGACCGGCATGTTCTCAGGACGGCCGAACTCTTCCAGCTCTACGGCGAAACGAAGCAACTGCTTCTCTCCCTGATCCTTGAACATGATCGAACGCCCGCGGAAGAAGATCGATGCCTTCACCTTGGAGCCTTCCTGCAGGAAGCCTTGGGCATGTTTCAACTTGAACTGGAAGTCATGCTCATCGGTATTCGGGCCGAAACGAATCTCCTTGATGACGATCTTGGCCGAGTTGGACTTCATCTCTTTCGCTTTCTTCTTCTGCTGATAGAGATACTTCTGATAGTCCAGGATCTTACATACGGGAGGGTCGGCTTTCGCACTGATTTCGACGAGATCGAGTTCAAGTTCCTCCGCCAGAGCACGGGCCTTGGCGATGGGATAGACACCCTGTTCAGGGATATTCTCCCCGACAAGACGTACCTGAGGAGCCGTGATCTCCTCATTGATGTTCAGTTCGTTCTCACCCTTCTGCGGAGTCGGAGTGAGAGCCGGTTTCTTTCCTTTCGGCTTGAAGCCCGAGGGCTTCG
>JAEEGL011726810.1_pt1 | contig 31277 bp, 23 predicted proteins | sample 9134231 | NCBI WGS metagenome assembly JAEEGL01 (sample SAMN16246548, study PRJNA631951) | gut metagenome | biome: gut microbiome; feature: rumen; material: fiber-attached | host: Bos | place: Iran: Karaj | collected 2018-10
CTTTGTGGTAATGAGAACTACGCCGTTTGCACCACGGCTACCATAGATAGCTGTAGAAGATGCGTCCTTCAAGATGTCGATAGACTCAATGTCGCGTGGGTTGAGAGTCTCGATGCCACCTGACTGAAGAGGTACTCCATCAACAACATACAGAGGAGCGTTAGATGCAGACAGAGAGCGGGCACCACGGATAGAAATACTACCGACGGTACCTGGACGCTCACTTGTGGTAATATCCACACCTGCAGCCTTGCCCTGGAGTGCTTCGAAAGCGTTGCTCACTGGCTTTGTGTTCAGTTCTTTTTCACCGACACGAGTCAAAGCACCGGTGACGTCGCTCTTGCGCTGAACACCATAACCTACCACAACGACTTCGTCAAGAAGCTGCTTGTCTTCTTCAAGCTGCAGCTTGACGTTGCTTGAGGCATTCACGGTCTGTGTGCGGAAACCAACATAAGATACTTCGAGTTTTGAATTTTCCGGTACATCGCTCAATGAGAAGTTACCGTCAATGTCTGTAACGGTACCAGTACCGGAACCTTTAACTACTACGCTCGCGCCTATGATAGGTTCGCCCATAGCATCGACAATCGTGCCCGTCACCTTGCTCTGCGCCATGGCGCCAAGAGAGCAAGCTGTGACAAAGGCGGTGAAGAACAGGCGCTTTGCCGCGCCATTGTTCTTCTGGTTAGTCTTACCTTGTTTTTTCATTAGTTTGCGTTAATTAGTAAATATAATATTGAATTAATAATCTGTTTTTCGTTTTCGTTATCCTTTGTGAATACAATCCTTCTACCTTAATTAAAAAGAACAATACAGCTAACACCATTGTCAACTAACCTACATTATTGCAAAAACTATCCTTAATATATCATCAAAATCAAGTGCAAAGTTAATGACTTTGTATGAAATGGTAGGTGCATTTATTCGTCAAAAAACATACTTTTTTTCGTCAACTGCAAGAAAAAAGACTATAAAACGTTTGTCACATTATATATTTTATTTACTTTTGTAGTGGATAATAAAAAAATAATAACTTGAAATGTCTCGCAAGACAGTAATTCTCCTATCACTATCTTTGTGGCTATTGCAAGTAGCCGCTCAGGATTTTTCCGTCAGTCGGAGGATATGTTCCGCCGATGGACTGTCAAATGATTTCGTTACTGAGATAGCAATTGACGGTGAGGGATACGTATGGACTGCCGGTGAATCAGGTGTGAACAGAATATCTGGTACCAGTTGTCATACATTCCTTGTCACCGAATGGCCACCGCGAGGCAATTTCATGCAGCTGGCAGACAATGTCCGCAGGTTGCCCGGACAAAATGCACGCAATAGTTTCGGACTGAAAACCACTGCACTGAAATGGCATCAGCCAACGGGCTTGATGCTCATAGGTACAGAATATGGTTTGATAATATATGATAAACGCCATGCGTCGGTGAGGTTCTTGGCCCATCAGGATGGTTTGGAAAACTCCGGTATCGAAGACATCATGGAAGCGCAGGGCGGCGTGTGGCTGGTTTTTGCAAACGGAAAGGTACAGCATTTCAACTGTTCCACATACAAGACCACATACATTAAACAGAATTACAAGTTGTATCACACCAACTGCGGAGGATGCGACATTAGCGGTCACTTGTATCTGGGATACATTAAAGATGGCATGAGCGTCATTGACATACGTACAGGCAAGGCGAAGCATTTCAGACATGAGGAAGGGAATGCTGCCAGCCTGCCAGGAAACAACGTGAGGTGCATATATCGTGACCGCAGTAACCGCATCTGGGTTGGCACCGATGGTGGCGTAGCACTGTTCCATCCATCGACGGGGAAATTCTCTCTGGTTAGCCGTGAGGGCAGCAGTAAGGAAAATGTATATGATATACACCAGATGCGTGACGGCTCTCTGTGGGTAGCCACCGACATGGGTGGTATAAGAGTTATAGACCCAGAGCAAACTGTTACTGACGGTCGGCTGCAGTATTCCAATATCCATGTGCAGACATCGTCTATCAATACTCGTGCCGTAGTGCAGGATAATTACGGAAACATCTGGATAGGCAATCACAGTACTGGCATAGACTTCATCAGCGAGCGCCGACAGGAGTTCACATTGTTGAACATGATGAATGCACTTATGCCAGGCAATGTTATCTCTCCTGTGTATTCCATAGTGAAAGACCAGGAAGGAGGCTTGTGGGCAGCAGGTGTTCAGGGACTGACACTCTGGCGCAACAATGTGATTGAGCATATATGGAACATAGATGATAAAGAGAGAAACACTCCAACATATGTGCGCTGCATGTTGTCAACACGCAGCGGTGAGTTGTGGCTGGGCATAGACGACCGTGGCGTGGCGCGTTTTGACCGCAACACCGGCAGGTATGAGTTCCTGAACCTTCCAGGCGCGGCCGACCGCGACATCCATTCCCTTTCAGAAGACAACAATGGGAAAATATGGATAGGAAGTGAGAACGGCACCTATTCATATACTAAGGAGGGTGGAGTGAAACGTGAAGAACTTGTCAACAAGATTACGGAAAACATTATCGTGACATCGTTCCTGTGGCTTAGTGATGATGTGGTGTTCCTCTGTACATACGGACTGGGAGCATACACCATTAATCTCTCAACAGGCAAGAGCGTAAGGCTAAGTGATGGCCTTCCGTCACTAAGAATCAACCAGGCCATTAGGGATGACAAGGATGGACTTTGGCTGGCAACACACAACGGACTAGTACACGTGGATGATGCCATGACGCTGAAGAATCCAACCACCTATAGTTCTGAACAGGGGTTGGCCGACAGTTATATATGTTCGCTGACCAGTGACGATGACGGACGAATATGGATGAGTACATACTCAGGTATATCATGTCTTGACAGCAAGACAAAGCGTATCTACAACTACAACCACCTCGACATCGGACAGGCATGTGGTTTCTATGCCGGCGGCATCACTACCGACAAGGATTGGATATATATGTGCAGCACATCGGGTGTGGTACGTTTCAACCCGCTGTTGCTCGGACGTCACGAACAGGTGTCTGATGTCCAGATTATATCATGTGAAGCATATTCTCCTGAAGGCATAGACACAAAGATAGCACTCCTTACCCCCGATGACGAAGGAATATACCGCACCGACCACAAACAAAATACCTTGCGCCTGTCATACTGTGTCAGGAACCAGGCACAGAGTCCTCATGTGGAATATTCATACATGATGAAGGGAATGGATAACAAGTGGTACTACATCGGCGGCGACAATGACGTGGTGTTCCGCGGGTTGCCGCCAGGCAATTACACCTTTATACTGCGTGCCAAGTTGAAGAGTCAGGATTGGACTGACGCCTCCACCTGTGAAATGGTTATTCGCATAGCACCGCCACTGTGGCAGACATGGTGGGCATACCTTATATATATTATAGCTTTCGCACTGGCAATATACGTCGTTGTCAGACAGTACAAATACCGTTTGAAGATGCGCGGCAAACTTGAACTGGAAAAGCGCGAAAGCATACAGAAGCAGCGTTCCAATGAGGAAAGACTGCATTTCTTCACGAATATCACCCACGAACTGCGTACACCGCTGACACTTATCTTGGGACCGCTCAATGATCTTGCCGACGATGAGCGTCTACCGTCTGACAGTAAACGCCGCGTCGGTGTGATAAAGAAGAGTGCGGAAAGGTTGCGCGAACTCATCAACGATTTGTTGGAATTCCGCAAGACGGAGACAAACAACCGCAAGCTTACTGTAGCGCGTGGCAACATAGGACACTTCGTCAAGGAGATATGCCTGAACTATAAGGAACTGAACAGCAATCCGCATGTCAACTTTGAATATGACATAGCTGCCAACCTTCCAGAGGTGTATTTCGATTCTGAGGTCATCACCACCATTCTCAACAACCTTCTTTCCAATGCAGTGAAATATACCGAGCATGGAAGCATTACCACTATGGTGAGAGAGGAGGAAAAGCAGGTGGTAATCAGCGTGAGCGACACAGGCTACGGCATCAGTGCGGAAGCTCTGCCACATATCTTCGAACGCTATTATCAGGCAACCGGCGCCCACCAGGCTTCGGGTACAGGCATTGGCCTGGCTTTGGTAAAGGCCCTGGCCGACTTGCATGAGGCACAGATTACAGCAGAGAGTACAGAGGGTAAGGGCAGCACATTCACATTATCACTGAGTACCACAAACTCATATCCCAACGCTTTGCACAAGGAGGATAACCTCACTCAGGGCGAGACAACACCGATTGGAGGGAATGCTTCTATACTGGAAAAGTCAGGAGAGAGATATTTGCTTGTTGTGGAGGATAATGCCGACATACGCGAATACATTGCAGAATCCTTCTGTGACGAATATACTATCTTGCAGGCGGAAAATGGTGAGGAAGGACTGCGCATCGCCACAGAACGCATCCCCGATATCATCGTCAGTGACATCATGATGCCGAAGATGGATGGCAACAGCCTTACGAAGGCACTGAAGGAGGATATAAGGACAAGCCACATTCCCGTTATTCTGCTTACGGCGAAGGTGACAGACGATGACAAGGAAGAGGGTTATCGCAGCGGTGCCGACTCTTACCTTACCAAACCGTTTACGGCGAAACTGCTCGGCAGTCGCATAGAGAATCTCCTGACCATGCGTCGCAGGTTGGCTGAGAACATACTCCGCTTTGCCCAGAGTGAAGAAAGGAAAGTGGACAGTGAGGATTCTCATTCAGATAGCAGTACGACGGACAGCAGTGCTACGGAAGGAAATATTTCTTTGTCGGGAACCTCGCTGAGTGCCCTTGATCAGCGTTTTATCGAGCATCTCAACAGTGTGATACACGACAATATAATGAATGAAGACCTTGACATGCCTTTCATCACCAGGGAAATGGCAATGAGCCACAGCACCTTCTACCGCAAGGTGAAGGCTCTCACCGGCTTGACGGCGAAGGAGTATGTGCGCAAGTTCCGACTGAAGTATTGTCTGCAACTGCTTGAGACTGGTGATTACAACGTCACTGAGGCGGCTATGATGGCTGGCTTCAATCAGATGGCCCATTTCCGCCAGACGTTCAAGAATGAGTTTGGTATCCTGCCGTCTGAGGCAATGAAGAAGACTAAGAGATAATCCATTAGAGAGAACTCATTAGCATCACCAGCGTAGGAATTCCACGAACGACGAAAAGATGAACAAAGTGAGAATAACGGCCATGCGCCAGACCATCTATCATGACCTGATGGCAAGATATGAGAATGAGATAGAGCACGCCTGTGATGTCAGTGAAGGACAGCAGTGGGTTTCCATTGACGGGTTGAGGCCGGAGGGGTTGTGCCCTTCTGCATGGATGTCAATGCAGACTTTTGTGGAGTCGCTGGCAAAAGGCGAGGGCAATTTCTATGATGGATGGATGAGAAATCCTATGAGTGCGATGATTAGTTGCAATGATGGTTTCCGGCCGTTCAGTTTCTATATAGAAGTTATAGGGGAATAGAGAGCAAAAGCCTCTCTGCTCTTGCACAATTCAAAATAATTAAACAAAAAACTAATGAATAGACTTGCTACTACAATTATCATGATGAGCTTCGCGTTTGCGGCATTTGCAGAAGGACGTGAAGTGGTTAACCTAAACCGCGACTGGCATTTCAAGGCTGGTGTGCAGCAACCGACAGTATCAGAAACAGAAACCTCTGATTGGCAGCGCATCAATGTGCCGCATGATTTTCAGATTGAACAGCCGTGGGTGGCACCAGATGCTAGCGAGAGAGCAGACAACAGCGATGCTGGTGCAAACATTAAAAGCCGTCTGTCGTCCCGTGGATTCAAAGAGATGGGCGAGGGATGGTATGTGAAAACCATAACTCCTTCCGTTGACAAGAAGGGCCGTCGCGTGGTGCTCGATTTCCAGGGTATCATGTATGTTGCTGACGTGTATCTCAACGGCAAGCGCATAGGCGGCACCGACTATGGCTATGTGGGTTTCGAGATAGACATCACCAAGGAATTGAAGTATGGTGAGAAAAACATCATCGCCGTGCACTGTGACACTGGCAGGCCAAAAGATTCCCGTTGGTACACCGGTGGTGGTTTGTTCCGTGACGTTACACTCGTATATACCGACCCGCAGTTGTATTTCCTGCGCCATCCGCTGTATATCACGACAAAAGACAACAAGGAGGTCAATATCTCTGCCAACGTGCAGTGCCTCACCAAGCAGAATACTGTGAAGATGCAGCTCTGCATCACGGCTCCCGACGGCACTGAGGTTTGCAATCAGCAGTACGACCTGAAGCGCAATCGCAATTACAGACAGGGACAGGTGCTGGCTTTCCCGGCAATACAGTTGCCAAATGCACAGTTGTGGGACTGCGAGCATCCGAACCTCTATACTGCAAAGGTTACATTATATAAGGAGGATGGCACTGTTTGTGATGAAACGCAGAGCCGTTTTGGTGTGCGCACCGTGGAGTTCGTGCCTGGTAAGGGCTTGTTGCTTAATGGCAAGAAGGTGTTGCTGAAAGGTTATGCCAATCACCATACATTAGGTGCACTCGGTGCAGCCGCCTATCCCCGTGCCATAGAGAAACGCATAAAACTGATGAAGGAGTGGGGCATGAACCATATCCGTACGTCACACAACCCATATTCGGAGTCATTCCTCGACTTGTGTGACGAGAACGGCATACTCGTTGTCGATGAACTCTATGACAAGTGGAACGACCAGTATGTGGGCGGCGGCCGCCGTCACTTCTCTGAGTTGTGGATAGACCATTTGTCGGAATTCATACAGCGAGACCGCAATCATCCTTCGGTGGTGATGTGGTCGATGGGTAACGAATTGCAGTCATACAATGATATGCCGTTCAACGATTTCGGAGTGACACAGTTCCGCTTGATGCGCGAACTGACACACCGTTATGACAGCACTCGAAAGGTTACCGTGGCCATGCATCCTCGTTACCGCAACTGGGAGACCGACTCGTTGCCCTGCGACCTCGCCATGCACACCGATGTGCAGGCATACAACTACCGCTATATGTATTTCCCCGGCGATGGCCGTCGTTTTCCGTGGATGACGTTCTATCAGAGCGAGGCATCTGTGGCTGCTATGGGTGAGAACTACTATGCAATGGAGCTCGACAAGGTTGTCGGCCTTGCTTACTGGGGCGCCATCGACTACCTCGGAGAGAGTCAGGGCTGGCCTGCCAAGGGATGGGAGCAGGGTGTCTTTGACATTGCGCTTGAACCAAAGCCGAAAGCATACTATATGCGCTCGTTCTTCAAGGAGGACGAACCGATTGTTCACATTGCTGTCACAGACACCAAGGGCGACGTGATGTGGAACGGTGTGCAGACGGGCAACGACGGACAGAGTGACCACTGGAACCGTACGCGCGGACAGAAATATGACATCACTACTTATACCAATGCCGACGAGGTAGAGCTCTTCGTCAACGGCAAGAGTCAGGGCATACAAAAGAACGACCGCTCTTCTGCCAAGATGCGCAACCAGATACGTTGGAAAGGCATAGAGTATCAGGATGGCTACTGCGAGGCAGTGGCACGCACTGCCGGCAAGGTGGTGGCTCGCCATAAGATAGAGACCACCGGCAAGCCTGTGGCATTGCGCATAGAGGCAGACAATGCTAACTGGAAAGCCGATGGAGTTGACTTGCAGCATCTGCGCATCTATGCCGTTGATGCCAAGGGACGCCGCGTGCAGACCGCCAGTGGTGATGTGAAGGTGACGGTAAACAGCAAGAACGCCACCCTCGCTGCCATGAGTAGCGGCGACAATAAGTCTGACGAACTCAGCAACACTGACCACCGCCGTCTCTACAAAGGCTCGGTGCTCGCCATACTGCGTGCCGGTCTTGATGGTGGTGAGACCACCGTCACTGCAACTTGCGACGGACTGAAAGCAGCAAAGATAAAGTTGCTGACAAAATAATTACGGTGCAACATTCTTTTTCTACAATATATAAAGGCGTGTCTTATTACCGTTATGGTAGTAAGACACGCTACTATTTTGTGTCTGTGGGCAAATAAGTGAAGATTAATTTTGTTATTTCTGAAAAACTCTGTAACTTTGCATTTGATATTACAACATTACAGTAAAGCAAACTAAGAAACAATTCAGCCATGAAGGAGAAAACAAAGAAAAGTTTATTGGGAATAGCAGTGACAGCCGGACTTACACTGCTGTGCGGACTGGCATACGCCATCAACAAGAAACTGGGACAGATTGCTGAGATTGGTGACCTGAAATACGACGAGGAGGAGGAATGAAATATACTACCAGTCAGATTACCACCCTCATCGGCGCACACCGTTATGGCACTACAGATGCCATGGTGTCGTTTCTGCTTACCGACAGCCGCTCTCTGTCTTTTCCGGAGGAGACGCTGTTCTTCGCACTGAAGTCAAACCGTAACGACGGGCACAAATACATCGAGGGACTATATAAGCGCGGAGTGAGAAACTTCGTTGTGGAAAAGCCCTTGCCGGCAATAGGCAGCGATGCCAATTTCCTTGTGGTGCCCGATACCCTGGCAGCCCTGCAAAGGCTGGCGGAGAGACATCGTGACGAGTTTCAGATACCTGTGGTGGGCATCACCGGCAGCAATGGCAAGACGGTCGTCAAGGAATGGCTGTACCAGTTGCTGTCGCCAGATATGCATGTGACACGCTCGCCGCGCTCGTACAACTCGCAGATTGGTGTACCGCTGTCGGTATGGCAATTGCGTGAGGATACCCGCGTGGGTATATTCGAGGCTGGCATCAGCAAGCCCGACGAGATGCAGCGGCTGGCTTCCATAATACAACCTACGATAGGCGTGTTCACCACTTTGGGAGAGGCACACCAGGAGAATTTCCACTCCATGGAGGAGAAATGCCGTGAGAAGTTCATGCTCTTTAAAGACTGCAAGACTTTGGTCTATCCCATGGACAATGACGTGGTGTTCCGAGTGATGAAACAGTGCGGCTACAACGGTGAGCGCATAGGATGGTCGATGAACGACACCTCGGCACCGTTTTATGTCAGCAAGGTGGAGAGCGACAGCGACGGCACCTGCATACATTATATATATAAAGGCATACAGGGACAGTATAGGCTTAACTTCATAAGCAATGCCTCGATAGAAAACTCCATAACGTGTGCTGCCACGGCACTGCACCTCGGACTGACACCGGAGCAGCTGGTAGAACGTATGCCGATGCTTGAGCCTGTGGCCATGCGCCTCGAAGTGAAGGAAGGCCGCAACGGGTGTACGCTGATTAATGATACCTACAACTCTGATCTCGCCTCACTCGACATAGCACTCGACTTCATGCACCGCCGCCCCGACCACAAGGGACGCAGGCGCACGTTGATACTCAGCGATATGGATCAGTCGGGACTCACCGACGAGGAGATACGCTCGCGCGTGGAAGCCATGGTCAAGAGCAGGGGAGTGGACAGGCTGATAACTGTTGGCAGTCAGTTTACGGGGGAAGAGAACTTCGCCACCACCGACGACCTGATAAACAGCGAGGTGTTCAGACAGCTGCGCAACGAGGTAATACTCATCAAGGGCGCACGCAGGTTTGAGTTTGACAAACTCACCGAGTTGCTCGTAAGGAAAGTGCACGAGACCACACTCGAGGTCAACCTCTCTGCCGTAGTGGCAAACCTCAACTGGTATCGTTCGCAGATGAAGTCCGGCACCAAACTCGTGTGCATGATAAAGGCCGACGGCTACGGTGCTGGTGCCATCGAGATTGCCAAGACACTGCAAGACCACCGTGTGGACTATCTTGCCGTGGCTGTGGCTGACGAGGGCGTGGCGCTGCGCCAGGCAGGCATCACCGCCAATATCATGATTATGAATCCGGAGATGACGGCGTTCAAGACGATGTTCGACTATGACCTTGAACCGGAGGTGTATTCCTTCCGGCTGCTTCACGCTCTGCGACAGGCGGCACGCAAGGAAGGCATAACGGGATGGCCCATACATGTGAAACTCGACACTGGCATGCACCGCTTGGGATTCCACCCTACGGAGGATATGGCAGAACTGATAGACTACCTGCAGGGACAGAATGCGCTGACAGTGCGCTCGGTGTTCTCACATTTCGTAGGCAGCGATGCTGACGAGTTCGACGAGTTCTCAGCCATGCAGTACGACCTCTACAAGCAAGGTGCCGATGCGCTGCAGGCGGCATTCCCACACCACATACTGCGCCACATGTGCAACTCGGCAGGCATAGAGCATTTCCCCGACAGACAGATGGACATGTGCCGCCTGGGACTCGGACTGTACGGTGTGAATCCGCGCGACAACAGCATCATCAACAACATCTCGACGCTGAAGACCACCATCTTGCAGCTGCGCCATGTGAAGGCAGGCGACTCCATAGGCTATTCTCGCCGCACCATACTGGAGAAAGACTCACTGATAGCCGCCATACCGATAGGATATGCCGACGGACTGAACCGACATCTCGGCAACCGCCACGGCTACTGCCTCGTCAACGGCAAGAAGGCGGAATACGTTGGCAACATCTGCATGGATGTCTGCATGCTCGACGTCACCGGCATTGACTGCCACGAGGGCGACAGCGTGGAGATATTCGGCGACAACCTGCCCGTCACCGTCCTCTCAGACATCCTCGACACCATCCCTTACGAGGTGATGACCGGCATCAGCAACAGAGTAAAACGAGTGTATTACGAGGAATAGTGTCCTTCAAGGATAATAGTGTTCACGGAAGTGATTGTTTCAAAGAAAACGGCTGTGCATATTTCTATGTATGCACAGCCGTTTTAATTATTATTTTACTGTTTGATGTAAGGTCCATTAAGTTCATTGCAGAACCACACATCATAAACACCTAGTTCTGGTTCTTTGCCTATAGTAACTCCATGAAACTCTATGAACTCATTACATGTTGAAATCATAGGGAGGTAACTTTCTTACCCTCCCCCACGGGGAGGGAAGGGAGGGGCTATAAACATTAAATGCGATATTTCAGCGCAGTCAGTATGTTGGTGGAAAATATCGCAAGGAAATGAAGGTGAAAATAGGATATTTTTGTGTTTTGATATGGAAGTGTATCTGCCATGCAGTATGAAAGGAAAATAGTGTGCAAGGGTTGTAAGGCTGTGGTTTACAGCACGAGGTAACGGCGTTAAGAGTGGCGTAAAGTGCAAAAAATGATGATTTTTCTTGCATAACTGCATTTTTTTTGTTACTTTTGCGGTGTAAACACACACAAGGGATGTTTCTCTCCTTCGGAATAAAAGATGCTATAGACATAGTGCTGGTGGCACTGGTGCTATACTACACCTATCGGTTCATGCGTGAATCGAGAACACTTAACGTGTTCGTTGGAATAATGGCGTTCATCGTGGTGTGGCTGTTGGTATCGCGAGTGCTGGAGATGCGCCTCACGGGTGCCATCTTCGACCAGTTCGTCAGTGTGGGTGCACTGGCCATCATAGTGTTGTTCCAGGAGGAGATAAGGAAATTCCTGTATAGTCTGGGTGAGCACAACAAGCTGCACCGCATGGTGCGGTGGTTCTCAAGCAGACGTGAGTCTGACGGCAAGGGCATGGGGCGCGAGGCCATCATGCCGGTGGTGCTGGCGTGTATCAACATGGCACGCTCGAAGTGCGGTGCACTGATAGTGATAGAGCGCACCACTCCGCTCGACGATATTGTGGCAACCGGCGACCGTGTGGATGCCAACATCAACCAGCGACTGATAGAGAACATATTTTTCAAGAACTCACCGCTGCACGACGGAGCGATGATTATCAGCAAGCAGCGCATCAAGGCGGCTGGTTGCATACTGCCCGTGAGCCACGACCTCAACATCCCGCGTGAACTGGGTCTGCGCCACCGTGCCGCCATGGGCATATCGCAGGCGTCTGATGCCATAGCCATTGTGGTGTCTGAGGAAACAGGACGCATATCGGCAGCCATCAAAGGACAGTTCCGCCTGCGCCTGTCGGCGGAGAACCTTGAAGCAATACTTACGGAAGAACTGTGAAGCAGGGTACCGCAGTTCTTGTCCGAATGAAGAACGCATTATCACTATGAAACACCATTATACACACAGTTATAAGAGAAATAAAAGAAAAGTTTAATATTTAAAAGATTGCCCCTTACAACTCTCCGTAGGCGGCCTTCCATGTGAGGCATACGGGGGGAGGGGTTTGGAATTTTATGTCATTAATTGAACAGATTGTAGCGCGTGCTAAGGCAAACAAGCAGCGCATCGTGCTCCCGGAAGCAGAAGAGGAGCGCACACTCATTGCAGCCGACAAGGTGCTGGAGCAGGAGATTGCAGACCTTATCCTTATCGGCAACCCTGCCAAGGTTGACGCTCTGGCAAAGGAGCACAACCTGAAGAACATCGGCAAGGCAACACTCATCGACCCAGAGAACTATGAGCGTTCTGAGGAACTGGCACAGCTCCTGCAGAAACTCCGCGAGAAGAAGGGCATGACCATCGACAAGGCTCGCGAACTGGTGAAGAATCCTCTCTACCTCGGTTGCCTCATCATCAAGACTGAGGGTGCCGACGGTCAGATCTCTGGTGCTCTCTCTACAACGGGCGACACATTGCGTCCTGCACTGCAGATTATCAAGACTGCTCCTGGCATCTCTTGCGTATCGGGTGCCATGCTGATGATTACCGACAAGCCGGAGTATGGCGAGAACGGCGTACTGCTATTCGCCGACGTTGCCGTTACCCCAATGCCTGATGCCAACCAGCTCGGTCAGATTGCAGTATGCGCTGCACAGACAGCTCGCTCGGTTGCCGGTTTCACAGACCCACGCGTGGCTATGTGCTCATTCTCAACAAAGGGTTCTGCCTCTCACGAGGTTGTTGACAAGGTAGTGGAGGCAACAAAGATTGCCAAGGAGCTTGATCCGAACCTGAAGATTGACGGTGAGCTGCAGGCTGACGCAGCCCTCGTTCCTGCCGTAGGCCAGAAGAAGGCTCCGGGCAGCGAGATTGCAGGTAAGGCAAACGTACTCGTATTCCCTAACCTTGAAGTAGGCAACATCGGTTACAAACTCGTGCAGCGTCTTGCCGGTGCCACAGCCCTCGGCCCAATCCTCCAGGGTATCGCACGTCCGGTCAACGACCTTTCACGCGGCTGTTCAGTAGAGGATATCGTAAACCTCGTCGCTATCACTGCATGCCAGGCAATGGATGCAAAGAAATAAGGCTCTGCCTTATTTCTTTGAAGTGAAGAGTGAAGAACGAAGAGTGAAGAATTTAAGTTACACTTTGACTGATGATAAGCTATAACAGACACAACTCACCACTTATGCAGAAAAGTCAAAACTTCTCTGTAAGAATATCAAAAATGGCAGAGTATATAGAAGAGAAAAGAATGAGAAACTCCAATATAAAGTCTGTGCTTAATCAGATTATGCGTTCTGGTACTTCTGTTATGGCCAACATAGGCGAGTCACAGTTCGCACAGAGTAATGCTGATTTCATCACGAAACTTCACATAGCACTGAAAGAAGCCAATGAAACTGAACGATGGCTTAATTTCCTGTATTGCAACGAATATCTCATGCAAAACGAGTATGAGAGTATGAATAACGATTGTAGCGAGATTATAGCTATGTTGGTTGCATCGGTGAAAACATCAAAAAGAAACCAATCCATAATAATGAAGTGATGGGTAAAGGATGACGGGTGAAAGAATGTTACAGTCAAAGCGTAACTTAAATTCTTCACTCTTCACTCTTCACTCTTCACTTTAAAAATAAAATTTTTATGAAAATTTTAGTTTTAAACTGCGGAAGCAGTTCCATTAAATATCAGTTGTTCAACACTGAGACTGGCGACATCCTCGCCAAGGGCGGCATCGAGAAAATCGGTCTGCCGGGTGCATTCATCAAGTTCAACGTGGCTGATGGCAAGAAGACCATCGAGCAGGACATCCCTGAGCACACCGTGGGCGTGCAGCTCATCTTCGACGTACTCACCAATGCTGAGTACGGTGCGCTGAAGTCACTCGAAGAACTCGACGCAGTAGGTCACCGCGTGGTGCACGGCGGAGAGAAATTCGCTGAGTCTGTAGTCATCAATGCAGAAGTACTGAGGCAGATTGAGGCATGCAACGACCTCGCTCCGCTGCACAACCCAGCAAACCTCAAGGGCATCGCTGCCGTTACGGCTCTGCTGCCTAACCTGCCACAGGTGGCGGTCTTCGACACCGCCTTCCACCAGACCATGCCGGCAAAGGCATATATGTATGCCGTGCCTTACGCTCTCTATGAGAAGTATGGCGTGCGTCGCTATGGTTTCCACGGTACATCACACCGCTATGTTTCAGCCCGTGCACTGGAGTTCCTCGGCATGAAGGCTGAAGGCACTAAGGTCATCACTGCACACATCGGCAACGGCGGTTCACTGGCAGCAGTGAAAGACGGCAAGTGTCAGGATACCTCAATGGGTCTCACTCCACTTGAGGGCGTGATGATGGGTACACGCTCTGGCGACATCGACGGCGGCGCTGTATCGTTCATCATGAAGAAGGAAGGCCTTGACGCTGACGGTATCTCTAACCTTCTGAACAAGCAGTCTGGTCTGGCTGGCATCTCATGCAAGTCAAGCGACATGCGCGAGGTGTTCCAGGGCAAGGTGGACGGCGACGCTAAGTGTCAGCTTGCCATCGACATGTACACCTATCGCATCAAGAAATACATCGGCTCTTACGCTGCTGCACTGGGTGGCTGCGACGTGCTTGTCTTCACCGCCGGCGTATGTGAAAACCAGTCTGACATCCGCGAGATGGTCTGCAAGGACATGGAGTGGATGGGCATTAAACTCGACACAGAGAAGAATGCACAGATTCATGGTGTAGAGGCTGTCATCTCGGCTCCTGACTCAAAGGTCAAGGTGGTTGTAATACCTACCGACGAGGAGAAGATGATTGCCAACGACACTGCGGCACTGGTAAAATAATAATGAAGAATAATAAATGAAGAATGAAGAATATAGAATGAAGAATGTAAGTTACCTTACAGTATCTGTTTGTTGCAATACGTAATTCATATTCTTCATTCTATATTCTTCATTCTTCATTATAAAAAACAAATCTATGCGAGTAATTATCGAACCCGATTACGACCGCCTCTCGAAGTGGGCGGCCAAGTATGTAGCAGGAAGAATCAATGCTGCTAACCCGACAGCCGAAAAACCTTTTAAGCTGGGATGCCCCACTGGCTCATCGCCGCTGGGACTCTACAAGGAACTCATCCGCATGAACAAGGCCGGTGAGGTGTCATTCGAGCACGTTGTGACATTCAACATGGACGAGTATGTCAACCTGCCTGAGGCACACCCAGAGTCTTACCACTCTTTCATGTGGAACAACTTCTTCAACCATATTAATATAAAGAAGGAGAACGTACACATCCTCAACGGCAACGCTCCAGACCTCGTTGCCGAGTGCGAGAATTACGAGAAGGCCATAGAGGATGCCGGCGGCATCGATCTCTTCATGGGCGGTGTAGGTCCTGACGGTCACCTGGCATTCAATGAGCCGGGCAGTTCGCTGACTTCAAAGACACGCATCAAGACCCTGACCACCGACACCATCATCGCCAACAGCCGCTTCTTCGACGGCGACCTGTCACAGGTGCCCAAGCAGGCATTGACCGTAGGCATCGGTACCGTGATGGCAGCACGCGAGGTGCTCATCGTATGCAACGGTCACCACAAGGCCCGCGCACTGCAGCACATCGTGGATGGTGAGGTAAGCCACAAGTGGACAGCCTCAATACTCCAGATGCACCCACACGCCATCGTGATATGCGACGAGGCAGCCTGCGACGAACTCACCGTAGGCACATACAAATACTACCTCGACAAAGAGCGTGGCAACTTGTAATACATAATAATTATCCCACAGTGTTCATAGCTCCTTTAATAAGGTCATCTGTGAGCACTGTGGGATTTCTACTTTCCTCTCCAGTCATGAAATATCTACTATACTATTCATTCCTTATATTCCTGCTCGTCTCCTGCGCTATGGAGAAAAAGACTGTCGTGGGTGTAGACAATAAACCCCTTACCGCTTACGACAGCATATCCGCAGCATGTGGACTGTATTCCTTTTCTATAAACGCTTTTGAGAGCGTGAGCGAAGGCAAGGACACCAACTATGTCTTCTCCCCATTCGGCACTGCCGCCCTTTTCACTATGTTGCAAGAAGGCAGCAGCGGCAAGACGTATGAAGAACTCCAGAAAGTCATGTGCGTAAACAGCGACATAATGGCGGGGATGGTGAAGGAGTTGAACAAATATGATCCATTGTCGGATGATGGAAACTCCTCTGCGATGAAAATGGGCAACATGCTGATGCTTGACAAAAAAAACAAGTTGCGTTTGGAGTATGATGATTTTCTGAAGTCAGAATACAAGATAGAAACTATGAATCAAGACTTCAGTAAAGTCTCATGCAAGAAAATCATTGACGACTGGGCTGCCTCGCATGTAAGAAACTCAAATGGATGGCAAGTAATCCCTGTCACCTTTTCAAACGGTGCGCACGTTGTCAGCACAGTAAGATTCAAAGGTGCATGGTTGAGAAAATTTGACAAGAAATACACAAAGCAGAAATGCTTTCACCAGTACGATGGAAGGGAAACGACTGTTGACATGATGGCGCGTGAAGACCGTTACTATTATATGGAAAACGACACCATGCAGGCTGTGTCTGTGCCATTCGTCACAAGAGGAAATGTTGTGGAGGGTATGCATTTCTGTTCCCTGTATGTGCTGTTACCACGCGAGGGGTACACAATAAAGGATGTGTTGAAACTGTTGCGTGGCCATTATCTCGACTACTTCCATGAGAATATGAGATATCAGATGGTAAATCTACGGTTGCCGCGTTTTGGAATAGAGACGACCTACGATGCCAAGCACCTGATGAACAGCCTCGGTGCACGGCATTTGGAATCATTCAACGGCATAACGCGTAAGCAACAATCTTTGTCGCATGCCACACTGTCGGGAAAGATAACTGTGAATGAGTATGGCACGGTGGATGACAGTTCTAATATAAATGAGTATGTCGGGTACAATTATCCGACAATGGGCAAGCATATAGTTTACAATTTCAATGCCAACCGTCCGTTTATCTATATGTTAGTAAACGAGGATAATGGGACGATTCTCTTCATGGGACAGTATTCCAAAGGACAGTTGGGGCTAAAAGGTACGTGGCATAGCATCATGTACTGTGGTGAGGAAGAGAAAACCGAGCCACGGACTTATGACAGAGGGGATGATAGAATTGTAGTGCATAAGTATCTTCCTTATGATCAAGAAGGAGAAATACTAAAATCTAAGGGAAATAGATATTTTCCAGAGATTGACCACAGCAAGGCTTACGATGTAGTGGAGAAGATACCATCGTTCCCAGGGGGAAATAAAGAACTTATGGAATATCTGAAAAAGAACATGAAGTATCCCCCAAAAGCTGAAGTAGAAGGCATACAGGGCAGGGTTGTTCTGCAATTCATTGTGAAAGCTGATGGCCATATTGAAAATGTACGGATAGCCAAAAGCGTTGATCCGCTTTTGGACAAGGAAGCCATACGCCTGATAAAGGCAATGCCACGGTGGGAACCGGGCATGCAAGGCGGAGAAAAGGTGGACGTGAGATATACCCTGCCAGTGACTTTCCGACTTAAATGATGAGTGGGTACGGCGCGTAGTCAGAATAACCTGAAGGAATCATTATGGGAATCGCTGACTACGCTCAGTTGTCGCCCTCCACATAGTTTTCGAGGAAGATGTGCTCTCCGTCGAATACGGCGTATGTGAAGAGCGATATCCATTCGCCCAATACAAGCAGACGCGACTGCTTGGTGAGCATGAAGTCAATCTCTATATGGCGATGGCCGAAGATGAAATAATCAACATCGGGATGCTCTTTCAGGTATTCCTTTGAATAGCATATCAGTGGTTCGCGCTGCTCGCCGAGGTAAGGCACTTCCTTACCGTCCTTGCGCTTCATGCGCGAATGAAACGCCCAGTTGAGTCCAAACTTCACACCGATGTCAGGGTGAAGCCATGAGAACAGTTTCTGGCACAAACGGTTGTGGAACACGCTGCGGATAAAGCGGAAAGAACGGTTGCTGCTGCCCAGTCCGTCACCGTGGCCAAGATAGAACGTCTTGCCGTGCAGTTCCACTGTCGTGGGCTTTCTGTGCAGTATCACTCCGCACTCCTTCTCCAGATAACCGTATGCCCAGATGTCGTGGTTGCCCGTAAAGTAGTGCACCTCCACGCCACTGTCAGTAAGTTCCGACACCTTGCCGAGGAAACGTGTGTAGCCCTTCGGCACCACATGCTTGTATTCATACCAGAAGTCAAACATGTCGCCGAGCATATATACGGCTTCCGCCTTGTCTTTTATATCATCGAGGAAACGCACCAGCCGGCGTTCCTGTGTGCGGCGGTGCTCTGTAGCGAGCGAGCCGAGATGTGCGTCAGAAATAAAGTATATCATAGATGATTTTTTCGTATATCGGTTAATATTTGCAGTAACTGCAAGGCAAAGTTACAAATAAAATCTGAGAAACCATGATGTTTTGCAGTTTTTTTTCTCAGAGCAAAATATTTTTATTACTTTTACTTTTTTGTGCCTTGAAAGAAAAAAAACTGCAGATGATGCGGGATATTTTCTTTTTTCTGTCGTATATATTATAAAAGGAAGTCATAAATCATAAGAAGAAATCGTGAAAAGATATATACGTGGACAGGGACTTAATGTCTTAAAAAGTGTAGATACATGACAAATGTTCATAAATTGATTGTGACATAACACAGATAACTGTACCTTTGCAGTGCTTTTTGAAAAGAAGAATACGGCAATAGGTATTTGCTAAGCACAATAATCATTAAATCATTACCAACTCAAAACATCATTTCAATAGGATGAAAAGAATTTTTTTGTTACTTGCCTTGACAATCGTTTCCGCAATGGCGTTGCAGGCCCAGGACAACAAGAAAGAGAAAAAAGAGAAAGACAGCATATATGTCTATGGCTATGTGCGCGACAAGTTTACCAAGAGGGCGGTGCCCAAGGCTTTTGCTACGCTGATGCGTGCAGACTCCACCGTGGTGGATACCATGCATGTATATAGCGGCAGGAACTACAGCTACGGCTTCGGCAGCACGGAAATTTCTCATTATGCTTTCAAGATGCTGCCAGAGGTTGGTAATTTCATCATCAAGCTTGAACACCCCGACTACGAAACAACCTTTACCGACTACAACATCAAGAAGGTCAGCAAGCGCATGAATTTTGCGGAAGGTCCCGACGTGCTGATGCGCCGCATCAAACGCGCTGAGCAAACCGACAGCATAGAGGGCGGTGAACTCGGCGAGGTGGTTGTCAGGGCCACGAAGGTGAAGATGGTGTGGAAAGGCGATACGCTGGTGTTTAATGCCGATGCGTTCAACATTCCGGAAGGCTCGATGCTCGATGCGCTGATAAAGCAGTTGCCGGGTGTAGAACTGAAGGACAACGGCGAGATATATGTCAACGGAAAGAAGATAGACAACCTTACGCTCAACGGTGCCGACTTCTTCCGTGGCAAGAACAAGATAATGCTTGAGAACCTGCCATATTTTACTGTGAAAGACGTAAAGGTGTATAACAAGCAGACGGAGCAGAACAAGTTTCTCGGCATTACCGACGAGGACAAGAAAGAATATACCATGGACGTGACGCTGAAGAAGGAATACCGTGGCGGCGGCACTGCCAACATCGAGGCCGGCTACGGCACCGACGACCGTTACAAGGTGAAGGCCTTCGGCATGCTGTTCAGCGACCGTCTGAGGGCAATGGCCTTCGGCGGATTGAACAATGTGAACGAGACTACCGAATATACCAGTGAGGGAGAAGAGAGGGAACGAAACAACTCGTCGGGTGACAGACACTTCCGACAGCTCGGCGGTATGATTGCATACAAGGGCGCTGACGACAAATTCAGTACCTCGCTCAACCTCAATTCCACATGGACTGACGACCGTACAGAGTCGCGCCGTAACGGTGAGACATTCCTCACCACGGGCAACAGCTTCAGCCGCTCGTTGTCAATGGGCCGCTCAAAGCCTGTGACACTCGACATCACCAACCGCCTTGACTGGCGTTTCCGCAAAAATATGTATCTGTATTCCTATCTGCGCATGAACTACCAGCATTCGGAATACGAATCGTCAGGACAGTCGCTGACAGCCACCGACCACCTGCTGACAGACAGTGTGAACTCCACCCTGTCGCGTTCATGGAGCCACAGCAACAGGCTGAACGGCAACGCCAGTGCCACCTTGTCTTGCCTGATGGGCACTTCCGGCGACACTTTCTCATTCGATTTCTCTGCCAGCGGCAGCAAGACATATTCACCACAATCGTTCAGCCAATCTTTCTACCGCTATCATAAGACCTTGAGCACCGACAACCGCAATCAGTACAGCGACAATGCGCCGGAGAACTATTCGTACGCTGCAGGAGTGACATACAACTACCGTATGACGGATAAATTCCGTCTGTCGCCTTACTATAGAATAAACTCGTCGTATGACAGCAGCGACAACATACAGTACCGCCTTGACCAGTTGGGAGAGTCATGGGCCGGCGACGATGGTCACGCTTTCGGTTCACTGCCGTCAACACGCGACTCCTTGCTGCTTGCACTCGACGTGGAGAACAGCCGCAGCCAGACCACGCGCAACCTGCGCCAAGAGGCGGGTGTGAACGTCACTATGTATGGCAACATCAAGAAGGACAAGGGCTGGTATAATTTCAACATATTCATGCCGCTGCAGTTTGACCGCAAGACCATGGACTATCGCAGCCAGGCGCTCACCACGCAGATTACACGGCACTATACCACGTTTGAGCCTCGAGTATTCATGTATCTCGGCACATCTGGCAAAGACCGCAAGACTATAGACGCATCTTATTATATAAGAAACCAGCAGCCATCGATATTCGGCCTTATAGACCGTTCATACAGCAGCGACCCGCTCAACATCACCATGGGCAACCCCAACCTGCGCATGCAGACCACGCACAATTTCTATGTCAATGCTTCTGCACGACTTGACAGCATAAACAGGAACATACAGTTCTACATGTATTACAGCAATACGCGCAACTCTTTCGCCAACGGCTACACCTACGACCCGGAGACCGGCGTGCGTACTTATCGTGCTGAGAACATAGAGTCGGGCAACTGGTATTTCAATACCCGCCTGAATTACGGCCGCGACCTCGGCAAGAAGAAATATTTCCACTTCGACACAGAGTTAAGCTATACTCTTGAGAAGAGCACCGACCTGGCGAATGTGACGGGCAGCACATCATCGGAACTGAGTACGGTGAAGACAAACTCGCTGCATTTCAAGCCATCCATCAGGTATCAGCGCAACAACCTGACGTTCTTCTTCCAGCAGCGCACGCAGTGGCGCAACTACAGCCGCAGCATAATCTCGGAGACACCGTTGCCTGCCAACACATGGGACATTACATGGACGCTGAATGGTAATTACAAACTGCCATACAATTTCACCATCGACACCAACCTCGAACTGCGCCAGCGCCGTGGCTATGCCGACAGTGAGATGAACGACAACCGCCTCTATTGGGATGCCACGCTGACAAAGTCATTCAAGGCAGGACGCTGGCTGCTGAAACTGCGCGGCTACGACCTCCTGGGACAGGTCAGCAACCTTCGCTACTATGTCAATGCGCAGGGCCGCACCGAGACATGGACAAACTCCCTGCGTCGCTATGCACTCTTCACCGTGGCATACAAGTTTACGCAGAAACAGAAGAAGTAATAGTGGTTTTTCTTGCGGTTGCGGATGCGACCGACTTGGGTAAAAAGGATATTTAGGCAAATGTTAAAAATGTAAAGTTTTCTTAACGCACGGTAAAAGCTATCGTATTACATCGTAATATGATAGCTTTTACTGTATAATAGCTACCACATTGTATTGCAAAAGCTATGGTTTTACAACATAAAAAGGCACGTTTTAGTTCGCTGTTGATACTAAAACGTGCCTTTTTTGCTTTTTTATCGTTTTCCAGGAAAAGGTCCACCGTTGAAAAGGCGGTTTACAGCCTCGCTGTAGCATCGTGCCTCTTTTCTGGGGTAAGTGTCCACCGACACCCTTTTCCCCCTCTTAAAATGAGTTTTCTAAACAGTGGTGAAATAGAAAAACTTTTCACATCCTTTCCAAGGGGTGGGAGAGTCAGTCGAATCCCAGTTCCACGCGTGCCTCCTCGGTCATCATGCTTTTGTCCCATTCGGGTTCGAATACCATGTTGACCTCTGCAGATGTGATGCCCTCGATGGCCATTACCTTTGAGCGCACGTCTTCGATGATGAAGTCGGCGGCAGGGCATGACGGTGCGGTGAACGTCATGTCGATGTCCACACTGCCTTCCATGTCGAGGTCAATCTTGTATATCAGCCCGAGGTCATAGATGTTGACAGGAATCTCCGGGTCGTAAACTGTTTTCAGCACTTCGATGATGCGCTGTTCGGTATCGTCGTGTTCTTTCTGTGTCATATTTGGAAAATTGAAGAATTGAAGGGTTGAAAAATTGAAGAATTGAAGTTTCTCAGATTTTTCCGTTATCTCTGAATGAATAATAGTCTCCGTCAGTCACTATGATGTGGTCACAGAAGTGTATTCGCATGGTGCGGCATGCCTCTGCCACCCGCATGGTGAGTTGTTCGTCGTCGCGGCTTGGCCTGGTGTTGCCGCTGGGATGGTTGTGGGCTATGGCTATGATGGTGGCGTTTGCCTGCAGCGCATATTTTATTATCAGTCTTACATCTACCGCTGTTTCGGTTATTCCGCCATGTGATAGGCGTATGGTGTCTAAATGTTTGTATGCCTGATTCATCAGTATCAGGTAAGCTTCTTCAACGTCAAGATCACGCATCAGTGGCCATAGATGTGTGTAAAGGCTCTGCGAATTATTCAATACGTTACGCTCTGGCACTTTCTCCATCTCTCTTCGCCGTCCCAGTTCACACGCTGCCATTATAGTTATGGCTTTGGCCTCACCTATGCCGTTGTAACTTGTCAACTGGTCAAGTGTACGTTTGCTCAGCACCGCTAAATTGTTCTCGCAGTCGTTCAACAATCGTTTCATAACATCGACAGCGGTTTCCTCACGATTGCCCGAACCAATCAATATGGCAAGTAACTCTGCGCTTGTCAAAGCAGACGCCCCATGTCTCATTAGTTTCTCACGGGGACGGTCTTCTTCGCTCCACTGGTTGATATTAAGTTTGTCGAACTCTTTTTTCATTTATTTATAGAATGTCTTTTCAAAAGCCTGAAACTCATCCTTGCCGAGCACGCAGCGTTTCCACCATGCGCTGATGAATCCCAGTCCGTAGCCCATGAGCTGCGTGAAGGCAGCCGGTACGGAGAGTATTCCCACCCACAGGCTTCGGTTTTTTATGGTGGAGTCGATGAAGATGATGAGGCTATATAATATAATAGGTGAAAGCGACAGCAGGCACAATGCCGTGCCGATGGTCTTGCATGTGCTGTTGGTGCAGAGCAGTGCTAAGAGCAGTCCGGCAATGGCCAGCACCAGCCATGTTATCACTCCCACGGTGAACACTGCCGGCAGCGTATGCACCAGTTTCAGCGTTCCAGGATGGCGCTTGGTCAGGTTGATGCGTGCTATGCCGCTGTTATATACCTGACGGAAGAATTTTTTGAAGTCAGTCCTGCGCTTGTGCCATACCCATGCCTTGGGAAACAGACGTGTGGTAAATCTGTTTTCCACCAGTCGGTAGGAAAAGTCCACGTCCTCACCGAAGCGCATACGCGAGAATCCGTGCATGTTGAGATACACCTTGCGCAGTATGCCCATGTTATATGAACGAGGGTAGAACTTATCCAGTTTCTTCTTGCCGCCGCGTATGCCGCCTGTGGTGAAGAAACTCGTCATGGAGTAGCTGATGGCTTTCTGCACCGGCGTGAACGACGGGTGAGAGGCATCGGCACCGCCGAATGCATCGCACGGCTCGCGGAGCAGTTCGTCTTCCACGGCATTGAGGTAACCGTCGGGCAATACCACGTCGCTGTCGAGAATGATGAGGTAGTCACCAGTGGCGCGCTCTGCACCGAAGTTGCGTGTGTCGCCCGGTCCGGAGTTTTCCTTGTAATAGTATTTCAGGTCGAGGCAGTTGCGGTATCTTGCGCACACCTCGTCGCACTTCACCGCCGAACCGTCCTCCACGATTATGACCTCAAAATCGGTATAGGCCTGACGAGTCAGACTCTCAAGCAGTTCGTCTACCTCGTCAGGCCTATTATATACCGGAATTATAAATGAATATTTCATTATTAATTGAAAATTGAAAATTGAGAATTGAAAATTATGATTACCCTAACCTGTATGCGGAGGGCATTTTTCACTTTTCACTTTTCGCTTTTCACTTCAAACCATGCGTGATTATTCCTTGACGCGCTGGAGGTAGCTGCCGTCGCGGGTGTCAACCTGCACGAGCTCACCTTCCTCGATGAAGAGAGGTACGCGGATCTCAACGCCAGTCTCGAGAGTAGCAGGCTTCAGTGTGTTTGTAGCGGTGTCGCCCTTTACGCCAGGCTCAGAGTGTGTTACGCGGAGAACGGTCTTTACAGGCATCTCAGCATAGAGCACAGTGTCTGTGTCAGCGTCGCTGACAACCTCTACGATGTCGCTTTCCTTCATGAACTCTACGCCGGAAACGAGCTCTGCAGGAATAGGAGTCTGGTCGTAAGTCTCCTGATTCATGAAGATGTAGTCCTCGCCCTCTTTGTAGAGATACTGGTAAGGACGACGTGTGATCTGAACCTCCTCCAGCTTCTCGCCGATGTTGAAGCGACGCTCCAATACGCGACCGTCAGTTACGTTCTTCAGCTTGATGTTCATGATGGTGTTACCCTTACCTGGCTTGCGGTGCTGAAAGTCTATGCAAACCCAAATGCCACCGTCCATACGTACGGCAACTCCTTTTTTGATGTCTTGTGAGTTGATCATTGTTGTTTTATGTGTTTTGAAATTATATGCGCATATAACATTGCAAAGTTACTAAAAAATAAGCATAAAATGCACGTCTGACAATAAAATTACGTTTTTTTAATATTTAATCCTCTCCTTTTCTTGCGTAAATGAAATAAAATGAGTACCTTTGCACCCTGAATTGCGCAAACTGCCATGTGAGGCGGTGCCACAGCCACGTAAGAAGGCAATGGAAACGCTTGAGAAAATGCAAGGTGAAGTGGCACGAGCATACATTCAGCATAACAAAAAATTAAGATATCTTATAAAAAATGAAAAGAACATTTCAACCACACAATCGTCGTCGCGTGAACAAGCATGGTTTCCGTGAGCGTATGTCAACCAAGAATGGTCGTCGCGTACTTGCTGCACGCCGTGCACGCGGACGTAAGAAGCTTACTGTTAGTGATGAGCATCACGGAAAGTAAGGCTTGAAGCGAAACCTTGATTCTGCGCTTACATTGCCAGAATCATGTGAAACGACCTGACAATTTCAACCTTAGGGTGTTTGTCAGGTCGTTTTTTTTATTATTCTACTCTGAAAATACGGAAATATTGGCGTATATTTTCCATAATGACAGGTATATATCATAATTTTTCTTAAAAGATTTGCAGATAATAAAACAAAGATGTAACTTTGTTGCGAAAACAATACGAAATAATTATTTTAATTTAAAGAGATGGAACATGTTATTTTTGAAAACGGTCTTGGTAATATCATGTCACCAGAGCGCAGGAACTATCGCGAGTTCATAAGATGCTCTGAAGGTCATTGCGAGATTGTATGCAATGAAAAAACCTATAATCTTACCAAAAACAACTGCGCGTTGCTTTTGACACGCTTCGTGCAGAGAATTACACCTTCAAGTGATTTCCAGTGTGAAGTAATCTATATAGAGAGCGGGTTCATGCGCCAGAGCGAGCCGAACCATCCCTATGTGATTCAAGGCACGTTGTCACTATGTATGAATCCAGTGCTTGACCTCCTGCCTGACGAGCAGGAACTGTGCAGGCTGCTGTTCTATAATTTCAGGCTGCGCATAGAAGACAGGAGCCATAAGTTCTACGATGAGATACTCCGTACCTCGGCACGTATGCTTCTGCTCGATCTCTTCGATATGCATGCACGCACATACAAGGGCGAGACAATGTCGCAGAGCGCTTCCGACATCATGCTGAGGTTCATCGAGATGCTGCAGAACAGGGAGTATCGCGAGAACCGTGAAGTAGCATACTATGCCAAGGAGCTCGGAGTGGTGCCTAAGTACCTCTCGGAGATAAGCAACAAGACCAGCGGCTTCTCGGCATCATATTGGATAAACCGCTTCACATCGTACGACATCAACCAGTTGCTTCGTGAGAAGAAAATGGCATCGGCAGAGATTGCCAGCCTGTTCCATTTCACCAGTACGTCGTATTTCAACCGCTACGTGAAGCGTTATCTCGGCGCATATCCTAACGAGCTGCGCGGACAATAGACACAATGCTGATAATGGTGGGTGCTTACATGCCCATACAGATATAGAGTGGTGTAGTTAAATTTTATTATTATTCTTGGCTATATCATTTGTTTTTTGTAACTTTGCACTTTATATATCTTAGGATGTATAAAGTGCAATTTTTTTATTTGTAGATAATATGATACAGGTGAAAGTAATCAATAAAGGCAAGCAGCCACTGCCCGCATACGCCACACCGCAGAGTGCAGGCATGGACCTCCGTGCCGATATAGAAGAGTCGTTCACGCTCAAGCCACTGCAGCGCAGGCTGGTGCCTACAGGACTGTTTATAGCACTGCCGGCAGGCTACGAGGCACAGGTGCGCCCTCGCTCAGGTCTTGCCCTGAAGCATGGCATTACGGTGCTCAATACGCCAGGAACCATAGATGCAGACTATCGCGGCGAGATAGGCGTGGTACTCGTCAATCTCTCCGATACTGATTTCGAGGTGAACCCAGGCGAGCGCATAGCCCAGATGGTGATAGCGAAGCATGAGCAGGTGAACTTTGAGGTGGTTAGTGAGCTCGACGAGACGGAGCGCGGAGCGGGAGGCTACGGCCATACCGGCACTAAGTAACGCTGCTCACGATACGACATTACATGATACTTTGACCCCCACCTTTCACTATACGATGCACAGGATAATCCTCATAACCTTACTTGCGCTGAGTTCGCTGACCATGACGGCAGCCGACGTTGCAGCCACCAAATACCGCTACCTCTACATCGAGGCAGTACGACAGCAGGATGCCGACAACTATGCAGAGGCATTCGAACTGTTTCGTCGCTGCCACGAACTGCGTCCAGAGGCGGCAGAGACCAACTATGCCCTGGCAGTGTTCTATCTCGCCATGGGCAAGGACACCGTGGGCATAAGGTATTTGGAGGACGCCGTAAGTGCCGAACCGGATAATACGGAGTTTGCAGAGCGACTTGCCCAGACATATCTCTACCGCAACCGCCTCAGTGAGGCTACGGAGGTATATGAGCGCTTGGTCAAGGCACAGCCCTCACGCACGGACTATCTGGAGCGACTGATACGCATCTATGAGCAGCAGCGCGACTATCCCAACCTGCTCGATGCTCTCGGCAGGATGGAACTGCAGGAGGGACAGACCGAGGAGATAACACTTGCCAAGATGCAGGTGCACTCCTTGATGGGCGACGAGGATGGAGCCTACCGCGAACTTAAGAGCCTCACTGATGCACATCCCAACGACATGAACCTTCAGGTGATGATGGGCAACTGGCTTCTGGGCAGCGGCAGAAAGGAGGAGGCGCTCGCTACGTTCCTAAAGGTGCAGCGCGAGGATCCGGGCAATTCCAAGGGACAGATGTCACTGATGGACTACTATCGCGGGGAAGGAAACACTGCCGAGGCAGACAAACTGCTCTATGACATGCTGGTAAACCCGAAGACAGAGCCGGCTACACGCGTCACGCTGCTGCGCGACTGGGTGAAGGACAGTGAGCAGAATGGTGGCGACTCCGCCAGGATAGTGGAACTCTTCAACCGTGTCCTGGCACTGCCTCAGGCTACTTCCGAGGTGGCAGAGATGAAGACCGCATACCTTGAACTCAAGAATGCGCCGCGCGACTCCATCCGTGCAGGGTGGGAGAGGGTGCTCGAGATATCACCGGAGTACGTGGCGGCACGCCTTCAGCTCATACAGATAATGTGGGCAGATACCATCGACGAGAACGTCGTGCGCGAGTGTAAGACCGCTACGGAGTACGTACCCGATGAACCTGTGCTGTACTATTACCTCGGTGTGGCACAGTATATGACCAAGGACTACAAGGGAGCCATCGCCTCACTGCGTAGAGGTGTGGGCACCATAACGAAGGAAACTCCATCCCATGTCGCTGCCAATCTGTATGAAATGCTCGGCGACGTGCTGCAGAAGGTGCAGCGTAAGGATGAAGCATACGAAGCCTACGACAGCTGTCTGGTGTACGACCCCGACAAGGTGGTGTGCCTTAACAACTATGCCTACTTCCTGTCATGCGAGAACCGTGACCTTAAGAAGGCAGAGAAGATGAGCTACCGCGCCATCACCGCAGAGGCAAACAACTCTACATATCTTGATACCTATGCCTGGATACTCTATAAGCAGAAACGCTATGAGGAGGCACGCATATACATCGACAGGGCACTGCAGTGCGACACTGTCGTAGAGGAGGCTAACGGCGAGATACTCGACCATGCCGGCGACATATATTTCCAGCTCGGCCATAAGGAGGAAGCACTGGATATGTGGCAGAAGGCGCTGCCGCTCGGTGTGGAGAACGAAGGCATATTGAGGAAGAAGATACAGAAAAAGAGACTCGTGGAGAAATAGGAACAGGATGATATAGAAGAATGAAAATGAGAAAAGCTATTATAACACTATCCGCTGCGGCTGCCATGTTCGCAGCATGCGGTTCGTCAAAACAGGTGGCAAACACCAATACCACCACCACAAAGCAGGCAACAGTGAAGAGTGACAATACGGCAAATCAGGCTCTCAGCTATGTGCGTAAGGTGAACGACAATGCCGTATATGCCAATAACATCGTGTCGAAAATCGACTTTACCCTCAACGCCATGGGCAAGGACATCAGCGTGAGCGGCAAGCTATACATGCGTAAGAACGAAGTGGTGCGCATACAGCTTACGCCATTCGGACTCATGGAGGTGGGCAGGCTTGAATTCACACCTGACTACGTGCTGCTCATCAACCGACTGGAGAAGGAGTATGTCAAGGCTACATACAGCGAGCTCGATTTCCTCAAGGCCAACGGACTCGATTTCTATGCACTGCAGTCACTCTTCTGGAATGAACTCTTCCAGCCTGCCAAGAGGTCGCTCGCCGATGCTGACCTCGCAGACTTCAAGACCGACATGAACGAACAGCCGGAGCGCCACATCACGCTGACTGCCAACAAACTCTTCTTCGACTGGAAGACCAACGTCAGCAAGGCACAGATCGACGAGACCGTCATAACATACGCAAAGGGTACGTCACAGCAGTCAACGGTAACTATGGAGTATGGCGACTTCATGCCTATGGGCGCAAAGCGTTTCCCTTCTAAAGAGAAGGTGACGTTCACCACGAAGGCATACAGCACAGGCAAGATGACACTGGAGTTCCTGCTCAACAAGATCACTAACGACACCAACTGGGAGGCACGCTCTGCCATACCGGAGAAGTACAAGCAGATTTCCGCACAGCAGTTCTTTGCCAAGCTCGGTAATATGTAAGGCGGGAATTTTTAGAACCCACCATAATAGTGTCCTTAAATACCAACGATGAGAAGATTTCTGATAAACATAATGCTACTGTCGGTGATAGCCGTAGGCGCCATGGCACAGCAGAGGAAGGCTGCGACAGGCAAGAAGGCGACCACCACGGCTACTGCCAAGAAGAGTACGGCGAAAAGCTCTGCCAAGAAGACTGCTGCGCAGAAGAAGCCCGCTACGCAGAAGAAGGCGGCTGCCAAGCCTGCCACCGTGTCGAGCCTGCGCAGTGAGCAGGCACGCATAAAGCAGAATATTAAGAAGCAGGAGCAAGCCCTGCGCGCCAACAAGGCTCAGGTGCAGAAGAAACTCAAGGATCTCGACCGCCTTAACGGCGACATGAGCCGACGTCAGAAGTCTATCGACTCCATAAACCATGAGATAAGGAGGATTAACAACGATATCGGACTGCTCAGCACTCAGCTCGATAACCTCAACCAGCAGCTGGAGGAACGCAAGGCAAGCTATATAAAATCCATGCGATATATGGCGAAGCAGCGTGGCATACAGAGCCAGCTGATGTTTGTGTTCTCCGCCAAGAACTTCTCAGAGATGTATCGCCGACTGCGTTTCATGCGCGAATATGCGGCGTTCCAGCGCACCCAGGGTAAGGCTCTGCAGGAGAAACAGGCGCAGGTGAACAGCAAGCGAGAGCAGTTACACAACGTGAAAGGCGAGAAGTCCACTGTCCTTAACAAGGGACAGCGTGAGCAGAAAGCCCTGGCTGCACAGAAGGATGAACAGCAGAAGATAGTCACTTCACTGCAGAAGCAGCAAAAGACCATACAGGCGGTGCTTGAAGATCAGAAGAAGAAAGACGCTGCCCTCAATGCACAGATCGACAAGCTCGTGGCACAGGAGGTAGAACGTGCGCGTCAGCGTGCCGCCAGTGAGGCAAAGAAGAAGGCTGAGCAGTCTGAGAATGCCAAGCGTAAGGCTGCCGAGCTCGCCAAACGTAAGGCGGAGGCTGAGCAGAAGGCAAAGGAGAATGCACGTCGTGTGGCTGAGGCTAAGGCTGCTGAAGAGAAGGCTAAGGCAGAGGCTCGCGCAGCGTCAAAGGCTGCAAAGGACAAGGCTGCGCGTGAGCGTGCCGAGCAGGCTGCCAAGGAAGCTGAGGCTGCCCGTATGGCTGCAGAGCGTAAGGCGGCTGCCGACAAGGAGCGTTCTGAGAAGGCCGTGGCTGAGGCAAAGAAGGAGTCGGAGAGTGCCACCACTCTCTCTGCTACTGACCGTCAGGCAAGCAGCGCCTTCGAATCACACAAGGGCAGGTTGCCGATGCCTATTGCAGGCGGTAAGATAGTGAGCCACTACGGTCAGCATGGCGTAGAGGGACTTCCTGGCGTGGTGCTCGATAATAAGGGTATCAAC
>JAEEGL017437524.1_pt1 | contig 31277 bp, 25 predicted proteins | sample 9134231 | NCBI WGS metagenome assembly JAEEGL01 (sample SAMN16246548, study PRJNA631951) | gut metagenome | biome: gut microbiome; feature: rumen; material: fiber-attached | host: Bos | place: Iran: Karaj | collected 2018-10
AGAATCCCGATGGGCAGATTCGGAAATCCGGAAGACCTGGCGGGCGCCGCTGCGTTCCTCGCATGCCCTGCTTCGGACTACGTAACCGGCCAGATCCTCTACGTAGACGGCGGATTCCTCTGCTGCTAAACATGTTTTAAATTATCGGCGGTCCGCTTACGCGGGCAACCGCGGGAGCACGTTTGAGACACGCCGCATCCCCGCGGGCGGAATGCCGAGCATTTAATAAAAACACCAATCAATCAAATTAATTCATTATGAAAGGGAGATGATTCACCATGATGAACGGAGCTCAGTACAAGGAAAGCCTGAGAAAGATCCATCCAACTATTTACTACATGGGAGAAAAGATCGAATGCGTTGTTGACCATCCGATGACTAAGCCTCATGTAAACTCGGCAGCTATGACTTACGAGATGGCATGCGATCCTAAGTTCGAAAACCTGATGACAGGTATTTCGCACCTCACTGGCAAGAGAGTAAACAGATTTACTCACATCCAGTGGAGCACAGACGACCTTGTAAACAAAGTAAAGATGATGAGAATGATCGCTCAGCAGACCGGTACCTGCTTCCAGAGATGCGTAGGTCTCGACGCTATGAACGCGACATACATCACTACTTACAACATGGACAAGAAGTATGGCACAGACTTCCACCAGAGATTCAAGGCTTGGATGACCCAGGTTCAGGAAAACGACTGGATGGTAGCAGGCGCTATGACTGACGTTAAGGGCGACAGAAGCCTGAAGCCTTCGCACCAGGCTGACCCTGACCTCTTCACTCACATCGTTGAAAGAAGAGAAGACGGCGTTGTTATCAGAGGAGCTAAGGCTCACATGACAGGTATGGCAAACTCCCACTGGATGCTGATTCTGCCTACCACTAACCTTCTCCCTGGCGATGAAGACTACGCAGTAGCTTGCGCAGTTCCTGTAGACGATGAGCACATCACTCACGTATTCGGACGTCAGACAAATGACCAGAGAAGACTTCAGGGCGACCTGGATACCGGTAACGCTGAGTACGCTATCGTAGGCGGCGAGACTCTGACAGTTCTGGACAACGTATTCGTTCCTTGGGAAAGAGTATTCATGGACGGCCAGATCGACTTTGCTCAGGACTATGTAGCAAGATTCGCTGCATACCACAGACAGAACTACGGCGGCTGCAAGGTTGGTAACTCCGACGTTCTGATCGGCGCAACTTCGATGATCGCTAAGATGAACGGCACGAACAAGGCCGGCCACATCAAGGAAAAGCTGATCGAAATGATGCACCTGGCAGAAACTATGTACTGCTGCTCGCTCGCATGTTCGTATGAAGGCGTTAAGGAAGAGTGCGGCTCCTACTATGTAAACACTCTGCTCGCTAACGAAGTTAAGCTGAACTGCACAAGGAACATGTACGAGATCTCCAGACTGGCTCACGAAGTAGCAGGCGGATTCATCGCTACACTGCCTCACGAGTGGGATACTAACTCCGAGATCACCGGACCTTATGTAAAGAAGTTCTTCGCCGGCAACGCCAAGTACGACGCTCTCGACAGAATCAAGATCGCTCGTCTGCTCGAAAACATGTCCGGTGGTACCGCACTGGCAGAGTCGATGCACGGCGCCGGATCTCCTCAGGCTATGAGAATCATGATCTACAGAGAAGAGAACCTGCCTGCTAAGGAAGCTATGGCTTGCAGACTCGCTAACGTAGATCTCTCGAAGTACGAGGACTAATTCGGGAGCACCGAAGAACGCGGTCCCAAAGGCCGCAATCCCAACAGTTTTAAATGGGCCGGGCGGCAAACCCGCCCGACCCGGAAATCACCATTTAATTAGGAGGATTTACACAAATGGCTCAGATCAATGAAGTAGTATTAGTTGAAGGCGTAAGAACAGCTACAGGTAAGTTCGGCGGATCGCTGAGCAGAATCTCGGCTCCGGTACACGGCGGCGCTTGCGTTAAGGCTCTCGTAGAGAGAACAAACCTCGATCCGAAGGAACTGGACGAAGTTATCATCGGAACACACTTCCAGGCTGGTATCAAGGCTAACTCCGCAAGACAGTGCACACTGTACGCAGGCCTTCCTGACACTACTCCTGCATTCACACCTAACAAGAACTGCGCAACAGCTATGAAGGCTATGCACTGCGCTGCACAGTCCATCCAGGTTGGTGACAACGACGTTGTTATCGCCGGCGGCTGCGAAACGATGAGTGACATCCCTTACCTGCTCCCAGGCGCAAGATTCGGTTACAGAATGGGACCTGCAAAGGTTCAGGACTCCATGCTTTATGATGGACTCGTTGACCCGTTCATGAACTATCACATGGGCGTTACTGCTGAAAACGTTGCTGACAAGTGCGGAATCACCAGAGAGATGATGGACAGATTCTCCGTATCGTCGCACAACAAGGCTGAAAAGGCTTGGGCAGAAGGCAAGTATGACCAGGATATCGTTCCTATCGAAGTTAAGACTAAGAAGGGCACCGTTATCTTCGATCACGACGAAACTTACATCAAGGACGCTCAGTATGAGAACTTCGCAAAGCTGAAGCCAATCTTCAAGAAGGAAGAAGAAGGCGGAAGAGTAACTGCTGGTAACGCTTCCCCTATCAACGACGGTTCCTGCGTATTCCTTATGATGAACGCTGAAAAGGCTAAGGCTCTCGGCTACAAGCCAATCGCAAGATACGTTGCTGCTACTTCCACAGCTCTTTCCCCTGCGATCATGGGTTATGCTCCTGTATCGGCTTGCGAAAAGCTGCTGAAGAAGACCGGCAAGACTAAGGCTGACATCGGTCTTTGGGAACTGAACGAAGCATTCGCTGCACAGGCTGTAGCTTGCGTACAGGATCTCGGTCTTGACGAGAGCCTCGTTAACGTAAACGGCGGCGCAGTTGCTCTTGGTCACGCTGTAGGCTGCACAGGCGCTAGAATCAGCCTGACTCTTATCAGAGAGATGCACAGAAGAGACGTACAGTTCGGTATCGCTTCCCTCTGCATCGGCGGCGGCCAGGCTATGGCTATGATGTTCGAACTGATGAAATAATTCATCCGGTCGAATCCAGAACGCTAAGCACCTTGCTTCCGGAGTCCGGCCCACGCGGCCGGCTCCGGGAGCCAAACAATTTGCAAATACAGTAAATGAAAGGATGATTTACCATGGCAAAATTTTTCGTAATCGGTTCGGGTACAATGGGTTCCGGTCTTGCTGAATGCTGCCTCGCTGCAGGATTTGAAACAGTTCTGAGAAGCAGACACGCTGACCAGGCTGCAATCGACAAGAACATGGCTGTTTTCCAGAAGCACTTCGCTAAGAACGTTGAAAAGGGAAGAATGACTCAGGAGCAGATGGACAAGGCTCTTGCTAACTTCTCGATGACTTCGGATCTGGCTGACGCTAAGGACGCTGACGTTGTAATCGAAGCAGTATCGGAAAACCTCGAACTGAAGAAGAGCATCTTCACTGAACTGGATGCTGTCTGCAAGCCTGGTTGCGTTCTCGCTACCAACACTTCGTCCCTCCCTGTAACAGCTATCGCTGCTTGCACAAAGAGACCTGAAGACGTTATCGGAATGCACTTCTTCAATCCTGTTCCTGTAATGAAGCTCCTCGAAATCGTTGTTGGTTACATGACAAGCGACGAGACTTTCAACAAGGCTAAGGCTTACGGAGATCAGCTCGGCAAGGTTTGCATCAAGTCCCTCGACAGAGCAGGCTTCATCGTAAACAGACTGATCGACCCTATGATCAACGAAGCTGTATTCCTCCTCGAGGAAGGCACAGGCACAGCTGAAGACATCGATAACGGCTGCAAGTACGGACTCAACCACCCGATGGGACCTCTCGCGCTGGCTGACCTTATCGGTCTGGACGTAATGGTAGCTATCATGGATACTCTCCAGGTAGAGACCGGCGATCCTAAGTACAGATGCGCTCCGCTTATGAGACAGATGGTAAGAGCTGGACAGCTCGGCCGCAAGACAGGCAAGGGCTTCTACGACTATACAAAATAGTTAGACCATACTGTTTATAACGGAGGACGTTAAAATGATGAATTATGAAAACATTCTGTTTGAAGTAAAGGATAACATCGCTTACGTTACTATCAACAGACCAAAGGCACTGAACGCTCTTAACACAGACGTACTTACCGAGCTGGACGACGTATTCAGATACATCGACAAGGCAGACGAAGTTAAGGCTGTTATCGTTACCGGCGCGGGCGAAAAGTCGTTCGTAGCGGGCGCTGACATCGCTCAGATGTCCAAGCTGAACACCATCCAGGGCAGAGACATGACGATCAAGGGCCAGAAGGTTATGAACCTGATCGAAAATCAGGACAAGATCGTTATCGCCGCTGTAAACGGATTCGCTCTCGGCGGCGGATGCGAGCTGGCAATGGCTTGCGATATCAGAGTTGCTTCGGAAAAGGCTAAGTTCGGTCAGCCTGAAGTAAACCTCGGAATCATCCCTGGTTTCGGCGGAACTCAGAGACTCCCTAGACTCGTAGGCAAGGGAATGGCTAAGTACCTGATCTACAGCGCAGAGATGATCTCGGCTGAAGAAGCTTACAGAATCGGTCTCGTAGAAAAGGTTGTTCCTGCGGAAGAACTGATCGCAACCTGCGAGAGCATCGCAAAGAAGATCATGTCGAAGGCTCCTATCGCTGTTAAGATGGCTAAGCAGGCTATCAACAACGGCGTTAACGCTGACCTCGCAACAGGCGTTTGCTTCGAAGCTGAAGCTTACGTAAGCTGCTTCACTTCCAGCGACAGAGTTGAAGGAATGACTGCGTTCGTTGAGAAGAGACCTGCTGAGTTCAAGAACGAATAACTCCCAGACGGGAAATAGCGCTCGAGTATATTAACCCGGCGCGGTCGAAAGACGATTAGCCCGAAAGGGCCTGCGGCGCCGACTGTTCTTCCGGACAGTCGGCGTCGGCATAATAAGGGGATAATAGAATTTTCAGCAAATGAATGGCTGTAAATTCTGAATAATCGGAAAACACTAGAAACCTCGGGAGGTTTACTTAAATGGATTTTAATTTCACAGATGAACAGAACATGCTTCGCGCAGCGATACGTGAATTTGTCGAGGCTGAAATCAAGCCGTACAGGCAGCAGTGGGATGAGGATTCGTACTGCCCGGTTGAGCTTATGCCTAAGCTCGGCGCAATGGGTATTCTCGGTATTTTCGTTCCGAAGCAGTACGGCGGCGTTGGCCTCGGCCATGTTGAAAGAGTTATCGCGATGGAAGAGATCGCAAGATACTGCCCAAGCATCTCGATGATGGTCTTCACTCATCAGCTTGCGGTAGGAGCGATCCTCGACTTCGCAAACGAAGAGCAGAAGATGAAGTATCTGCCTAAGATGTGCACAGGCGAGATCGTTGCGGGTCTGGCTGTAACTGAGCCTGGCGGCGGTTCGGACGTTGCGGGACAGAAGTCCAAGGCAAGACTCGAAAACGGCGAATGGATCATCAACGGAAGAAAGTGCTTCATCACCAACTCTCACATTACTACTCACACAATCATCACCGCGGGCACCGGCGTTGACGCCAAGGGCAGAAACCAGTTCTCCGCACTGATGATCGAAACCGGAACTCCTGGCTTCCAGCCTGGAAGAAAAGAGCACAAGCTCGGTCTCAGAGCTTCCGCTACAGGCGAACTGATCATGAACAACGTTCACGTTCCTGAAGATCACCTGATCGGCAAGGAAGGCAAGGGCCAGGCTATCGCTATGAAGGAGATCGGAGAAATCGGAAGAGCTTCGATGGCTGCTATCTGCGTAGGTATCCTCAGAGGATGCGTAGAGGACAGCGTTAAGTTCGCAAACGAGAGAATCGTTTACGGCAAGCCGATCGCTAAGCTGCAGGCTATCCAGTTCCATATCGCTGAAAACAGGATCGACTACGAGGCTGCAAAGCTCCTGACTTACAGAGCTGCGTTCCTCAAGGATCAGGGAATCCCTGTAACTCCTGAATTCGGTATGGCTAAGCACTTCGGTACCGAAGCTGCGAGCAGAGCGGCTAAGAGAACTATCGAACTCATGGGCGGCTACGGCGTAGTAGAAGAGTACGATGCCGGCAGATACCTCAGAGACGCTCTCACGTCCATTTCTTCGGGCGGCACGAGCGAGATCCAGAGGATCATCGTAGCGGGCGACACTCTTAAGAAGTTCGCTTAATCAGCTCAATTCGGTATATCCAAGTCTAAGAAATAAGAGGGTAGATATTGTGAATATTTTAGTTTGCGTAAAGCCGGTACCGGATCCTGAAAAGTATGATCTTCTTAAGATCGATCCCGTATCGAAGAGACTCGTAAGAGAAGGTATCCCTGCAGTCGTTAACCCGGCAGACAAGAACGCTCTTGAATTCGCTCTTCAGCTGAAGGCTAAGCTCGGCGCAGAAGTTACCGTTATCAGTATGGCTCCTATGTTCAACCAGGGCGAGATCAAGCAGTGCCTGGCTATGGGCGCTGACGAAGCTTACATCGTAAGCGACAGAGCGTTCGGCGGAGCTGATACTTACGCTACCACCTACACCCTGTTCAAGGCTGTAGAAAAGATCGGCAAGAAGTTCGACCTGGTTCTCGCAGGTGCGGGCTCTGCTGACGGCGGCACAGCTCACGTTCTGACCCAGCTGGCTGAATGGATGGGCATCGACCACGTTGCGGGCATCACCGCTATCGACGTTGACGGCGGCAAGGCATGCGTAAGCAAGATGATCGAAAACGGTCACATCGACTATGAAGTAGCTCTTCCGGCTGCTTTCAGCGTTGTGAACGGTTCCAACACTCCTAGATACGTTACTGCATACGGTATCGTAGACGCGAGAGACAAGAAGATCGAAGTTATCACCAGAGAGAACATCGGTGATGTCGACGACAGCAAGCTCGGCCTCGGCGGCTCCCCGACAGTTGCGGGCGGACTCGTAACTCCGGACACGAAGCGCAAGGCAATCGCTATCGAAGGTACGGTCGATGAGATCGCGGGCGAGATCCTCGCAGTGATCAAGCACGCAGGACTTTAATCGGGAGGTATCGGAATGCATAATATTAACAAAGTAATGGTATATGCCGAAGTTATCGACGGTCAGGTTGGAGCGTCGTACTTCGAGCTGCTTTCAAAAGCAAAGAGCATTCTTTCCGGCGATGTAAAGTACGCTGCAGTTATCACCGGTTCGAAGCTCGACAAGTGCGTTGATGAACTCAAGGCTTCCGGAGCTGACGTTGTTTACGCTGCTGACGACGCTCGTCTCGCTGTATTCAACGTTAAGTACGTTGCGGCTGCCGTAAAGAAGGCTATTGAAGAATTCAAGCCTGATATGGTACTCGTAGGCGCTACGCCTTTCGGCGAAGAAGTTGCTCCTACACTCGGCCACAACCTCGACACAGGCGTTGCCGCTCACTGCGTTGACATCGTCAACAAGGGCGAAGAAGGCATCGCTTACATGGTTCCTGCGTTCGGCGGCAAGGTAATCGGCGAGATCTTTATCCCGAATACTCTTCCTGAGATCGCAAGCATCAAGCCTGGCGTATTCGAAGCTGTTCCTCAGGAAGCTAAGAACGCTGAGGTCGTAGCTATCGGCGCTGACGTTCTCGACGCTGTAAAGACCGGCGTTGTTGTTAAGAACGTTGAGGTTATCCCTCCTGCAAAGATGCCTATCGAAAAGGCTCCTGTTATCGTTTGCGGCGGCTTCGGTATCGGAAGCAAGGAAGCATACGACAAGCTGGAAGAGCTGGCTATCAAGCTGGGCGGCGCTGCGGCATGCACGAGACCTGTTCTCGACGCGGGCTGGGCTCCTGCTGACGAAGGCGTTATGATCGGTTCGTCCGGGAAGGCCGTTAAGCCGAAGTTATACATCGGCACAGGCATCTCCGGCGCGGCTCATCACCTTTGCGGAATCAAGAACGCGGGCGTGATCATCAACATCAACACTGATGAAAACGCTGAAAGCTTTGCTGCTTCGAACTACAAGGTAGTTGCGGACGGCATGAGCGTAATCGAAAAGCTGATCGAAATGCTGTAAGACAAAACGGCGCGGGCAGGGGGATACCCCTGCCCGCGTTGATTTTGCGGGCGGAGGGAAAATGGACGCGATTATCAACAGTTTGCTTCTGGATAAGGAATTCATATCGGACATGCTGGAAAGCTCGTTCGACGGCCTTTTCATCACGGACAACAACGGAGTGGTGCTGTACGTGAACAAGGCGTACGAGCAGCTGGCCGAGATCGACAGGGCGGACTACGTCGGAAAAAGCATGACCGAGCTTATCGAGAGCGGCCGCATGAAGACCTATATATCAAAGGAAGTGGCACGCACCAAAAAGACGATAACCGCGCGTGAGACCCTCGTGTCCGGAAAAGAAGTAATAATAACCGGAAGCCCTGTGCTCAACAGGACCGGAGACTGTATCGCGGTAGTGACTAACGTCCGCGACGTGACCCAGATAATAAAGCTGGAAAAGGAGGCTCAGGTCTCCAAGGAACTGATCGACCTCTACAGGAGGGAACTGGGCGAAGAATTCGAGCAGAAGGACATCGTGTGCGCGAGCGACGGCATGCTCAAGGCGCTTAATCTCGCGAGGCGCGTAGCCAAAAAGGATTCCACGGTGCTCATAACCGGCGAGACCGGTGTCGGCAAGGAAGTCATCGCCAAGTACATCCATTTCGAATCCAACAGACGAGACAACAACTATATCAGGATCAACTGCGGCGCCATACCTAAAAATCTTATCGAATCCGAGCTTTTCGGATATACGAAGGGCGCTTTTACCGGCGCCGACCCGAACGGCAGAATGGGCGCGTTTGAGCTCGCGGCGGGAGGCACTCTGCTTCTCGACGAGATCGGCGAACTGCCGCTCGAAACACAGGCAACGCTCCTCAGAGCGCTCCAGGACGGCGAGATACACCGCGTGGGCGACACAAGGTACCGCAAGGTCGACGTGCGCATAATCGCCGCCACCAACAGGAATCTCGAGCAGATGATATCGGAAGGGCGTTTCAGGCAGGATCTCTACTACCGTCTGAACGTCATCACGATCGAGGTGCCGGCTCTCAGGGACAGAAAAGAAGACATACCGGAACTGGCCGAATTCTTCCTGCGCAGGCTGAACGCGACGTACGCGGAAGAAAAGGTTATGACGCGGAGCTTCAAGGAACAGCTCCAGAAGCGCGAGTGGCCGGGCAACGTGCGCGAGCTCGCGAACTTCATAGAGCGCCAGTTCATAATCCAGGACGGCGACGTGCTGAACGACATCGTGCAGATCGGAAACGGCATGCAGATCGAATACACGGAGAGAATGGCCGAGGCGGGACCGCTGCCGAAGCTGGACGACGCCGTGGAGAGCGTGGAGAAGACTCTCGTGCTCAGGGCTATGGAACTCGGCGGCACGACCGTGGCCGCGGCGAAGCTCCTGGGAGTGAGTCAGCCGACGTTCTCGAGGAAATACAGCAAGTATAAGGAAAAATAAAGGCAAACACTTGGCATAACAATTGCTATAAAATATTACCAACCGGACATCGGTTTTATTGAAATTGAATCACCACGTCAGACAGACGATGTGATACAATAGTATGTACGGACAGTTACCATTTGTTATCCGGCTCGGACGGTAAAGCATCGCACGTGCACATCTGCGCGAATAAGCCTTTGCGGACAGAGTCACCGAAAGGAGAGTAAACACCAATGCAGAAGTTCAACACTGAGAAATCGAAAGAACTGTATTTCGAGACATGTAAGTACCTCGTAGACGGCGCTGCAAGCTCGTTCCACAAGGCCGCAAACGAGGAATATCCGGTTTGCCTGACTCACGGCAAGGGCTCCAAGGTATACGACGTAGACGGAAACGAATACATCGACTACGTAGCGGGATTTGGACCTATGATCCTCGGCTACTGCCCTGAGGCTGTCGGCGAGGCTGTAAAGGCACAGATCGACAAGGGTTCGCAGCTTTCCGCTCCTACACCTGAGCTCTGCAAGCTCGCAAAGAAGCTCACCGAGATCATCCCGAGCGCTGAGATGGTATCGTTCCAGAGTTCCGGTACGGAAGCCAACATGCACGCGTGGAGAGTTGCGAGAGCTTACACCGGAAAGCACAAGATCGTTAAGTTCGAAGGTCAGTATCACGGCTGGGCTGATGAGCAGAAGATCTCCATCGGCGCTAAGAACATCGACGAAGTCGGCGACGAGAAGCATCCTAGCAGAATCTTCGGAACCAAGGGTCAGAGAATCGAAACCACAGATGATATCATCATCATGCCTTGGAACGACCTCGGAATCCTCGAGGATCTGTTCAAGGAACAGGCTGACCAGATCGCGGCTGTAGTTACCGAGCCGTATATGTGCGACGAAGGCCCTATCATGCCGAAGCCTGGTTACCTCCAGGGTCTGAAGGACCTCTGCACGAAGTACAACATCGTATGCATCTTCGACGAAGTTATCACAGGTTTCAGACTTTCGCTCGGCGGCGCTCAGCAGTACTTCGGAGTAACTCCTGACCTTTCCGTATTCGGTAAGGCGATCGCGGGCGGTTATTCGCTCTCGATGATCTGCGGCAAGAAGGAAATCATGAGCTGCGGCGTACATCCGTCCGGAACGTTCAACGCTACACCGATCGCTGTTGCGGCTTCGCTCGCGACTATCGCTGAGCTCGAAAAGCCTGGCACATACGAAAAACTCGGAAAGCTGAGCCAGATGCTCGCAGAGGGTATCGTGGCGATGGCAAACAAGCACGGCATCAAGGCTTACGCTATCGGCAACGCGGGAATCTGCCAGATGCAGGTTGGAATCGACAGACCGGTTGAAAACTTCAGAGATTACCTCATGAACGCTGACCGCGCTATGTACAACAAGATCTTCCTGCTCACCAGAGACTACGGTGTAAGAATCACGTCGGCTCGCGGCAGAATCTACGTTTCGACCGCTCACACCGAAGAAGACATCAAGAAGACCATCGAAGTATTCGACCAGGTATTCGCAGAAGTATAAAGACTTTTTCGCGGGCTGAGCCGCCGGAAGGCGCAATTCGCAAATGAATAGATAATTCGATATCGAATAAAACTATTCATGCGAGAATAGAACGCGTCCGGAAAGCCGCCCGGGAGTCGCTTTATGAGCGGCCCCTGGACCGCCTCGCGGGGCGGCCCGGACAATTGAAAAAACAATAAAAGATACAAAAACGAACTCCGGTGCCGGAAGGCGCCGGAGTTCGTTTTTATGTTCGCGCCCGAAGGCTACTTGAAATGTCTGTAGGCGAAGTCGGCTATCAGCGCGTTCACTTCGTCCGGGTAATCGGCGAATATCGAGTGAGCCGCGCCCTTGAACATGTGGTACTCGGAGCCCGGGATCGCTTCGTGGATCGAGCGGGTGGCTTTCTCATCCGTTATGAAGTCGAACTCGCCGGACATTACGAGAACGGGCACCTTAACGCTTTTAAGCTGCTCGGTGAAGTCGAAGTCCACGAGGTCGCCGTGCCACATCTGGTTGCGGGTGACCTCGTCGTTTTTAATGACGCGCTTGTTGCTGTCGATCGCCTCTCTGGCGTCGAACTTGCCCGGACCGTGGTAGAGAGGTCCCATAATATCCATAAACTCGTTAAAGGTTATTTCGCCTTTTCCGAGCTTTCCGCTTGTCCAGGTATCGTACTGCTCCTCAGTTCCCCATTCCTTTACGTGCTTCGCGACACGGTCCGCGGCTATCCCCGCGGCATTAGGCGAGGTGCAGCTGATTATCGCGCCGTAGAGGTGCTCGGGATGGTTTATAACGTAGTACTGGGCTTTCATACCGCCGTACGACTGACCTAAGATGAAGACCTTGTCGAGCCCCAGATACTCGCGCAGAGCCTCGATATCCTCGACGTTCTGCTTCATGGTATTTGTGAGCGGATCGATCCTTTCGCTGCGGCCGCAGTTTCTGTCGTCGATGTAGATCAGCTGCATCTTTTCGGCGAGACCGGAAAGTCCCGGCAAAAAGTGCGAGTGATCGCTGCCCGGACCGCCGTGAAGCACGAAGCACACCGGCTTCTCGCGCATTACCGGCCCGTCGGGAACGAACTGCAGGCCTTCGACGTCGAAAAATATCTTATACCCGTTTACTTTTGCGTACATATGTCACCTCCTGAGCTGAAACAGAAATGGTTTTTAATGAACACACTATACAATTATATTATATAAGAACGGGGGAGCGAGTTGAAGTCTTTAATTGCCCGAAAAGAGCCGTATAAACGTCTTTAAAAGCCCCGCCGGAGCAGGATCCGGGCGGCGCAAAAAGAATGATTTAATTTTGAATTACTATGTGCTATACTCTACAGTAAGCGTATAAACGCCGAAGGCATTCACAGGACGGACTGGAGAGTTTTATGGTATTAAACGATTTTGTAACCAAGTACATGTTCCCGCCTTTTTCAGGCGCCTCGGACTACGAGGGCGGCTGGACTCCGGAGACCGAAACGAACGACATACTGCTGCAGAACAGCACGATGATCATGAATTCGGTGCTGGACTCGACGAGGAGCGGCATCATAGCGACCGACGCCGAAAAGACGATAGTGATCATCAACAAGCCGGCGGCGGAGTTTTTTGACGTGCGCGAGGAGGACGTGATCGGCAGGAGCCTCGAGGAGGCGCTGCCCGATTCGACGCTGAATCGCGTCGACATGGACGACGTCGTGACCGTTTCGAGCAAGCTGCATGTACACGGAAAAGTAGTGCTGGCGTACAGGGCGCCTCTGCGCGTCCAGGACAGGCTGGTAGGCCTGATCGGCGTCTTTCAGGACATAACGGCGTATGAGGCGACGCACAAGGAGCTCGACCTCGTGCGCAAGAACGAGGAGTTCCTTGAGAAGGTAATCGCCAACTCGTACGACGGCATATTCATTACGGACAGCAGCGGCGAGGCGGTCGCCGTAAACGAAGCCTACGGGCGCATAACCGGCGTTCCGGCGAAGCAGCTCGTCGGGCGCAACGTGCGCGACCTCGTAAACGAGGGCGTTATCTCGGTCAGCCTCACCGACGAGGTAGTCCGCAAGCGCCTGCCTGTAACCCAGACACAGACGATAGTAAACGGCAAGCAGGTGGTAATAACGGGCAGCCCGGTGTTTGACAGCAACGGCGCCGTGGTAAACGTTATAACGAACGTGCGCGACGTTACCGAACTGATCGCCCTCGAAAAAAAGCTGCGCATCACAAACGATATCGTAAACAGGTATCAGCAGGAGATCTTTCGCGAGGCGAAGACGGAGGACATCATCAGCAGGAGCAAATCGTTCGGCGAAGCCATGGAGCTCGCACGGAAGGTCGCTCAGATGGACTCGTCCGTCGTAATAACCGGAGAGACCGGCGTCGGCAAGGAGATCATCGCGCAGTACATACACAAGTGCAGCGCTCGCCAGGGCGCTCCGTTCATCAAGGTCAACTGCGGCGCGATCCCGGAGAACCTGCTCGAATCAGAGCTGTTCGGGTACGTGCCGGGCGCGTTCACAGGCGCGAGCCCGAAGGGCAAGCGCGGACTTTTCGAACTCGCGGACGGCGGCACGCTGTTCCTCGACGAGATCGGAGAACTGCCGCTCGAGCTTCAGTCGACTCTGCTCCGCGTGCTGCAGGACGGCGAAGTGGTGCGCGTAGGCGGCTCGAAGAGCCATAAAGTAAACGTAAGGATCATTTCAGCGACGAACAGAAGCCTCGAGGACATGATCGCGAGCGGCCGCTTCAGAAGCGACCTGTTCTACAGACTGAACGTAGTGGCGATCCACGTTCCGCCTCTCAGGGAGAGGCGCGAGGACATACCCGGACTCGCGGAAAAGCAGATCCGCCACCTCAACGACAAATACAACCAGTCGAAGATAATAACGGCTAATTTCATAAACGGACTGATGACGCTCGAATGGCCCGGCAACGTGCGCGAGCTCAACAACTTTATCGAAAAGCAGTTCGTAATATCCGGCAGCGACATAATCGATTCGTTCGGCGATTCCGCGGCCCACGAAGCTCAGGCGCACGATTTCTTCCAGCCTCAGGCAGCGTCCGTTCAGGCGGCCGGAAGAGACGCTTTCGGCCATCAGGCGCCGCATGCGGGCCCGGAGGGGCAGGCGGAGGACCAGCCGCCGTCGGTGACCGTGGACGGCATAATGCCGATGGCGGACGCGCGGCGCGAGCTCGAAAAGATACTGATCTCGCGGGCGATGGCAAAGGGCGGTTCGACACACAAGGCGGCTGCGCTGCTGAAGATGAGCCAGCCGACATTCTTCAGACGATACAAGGAGCTGTTCCCGGACGGAGGTGATTGGGATGAAGAAGCGTAAAGTAGGGGTACTCTTCTGCGGCGGATGCAATTATTACTACGACCGATGGCAGGTATATCTCGATCTTCAGGAAAAATTCAAGGACGAGTGCGAGTTCGGCATCTACAGACTGGAGACCGACGAGCATTTCGACGCCGTGGTGCTGATAAACGGCTGCCAGTCGGAATGCCTTCTCAAAACGGACTTCAACGGCCCGCTGATGCTGCTCACGAACAAGAACTACGAGCAGGCCCCCGAGCTCCTGAGGGCGCTGCTGGACGGCGCGAACCTCGACATCCGCAGCGACTGGAAGAACGAGAAGAGCACCGTCGTAAAGGACGAAAACAAGCACTACGTAAAGGGCGAATAGCGCTTTGAAGGGCAGACAGCGCCCCGAAGTGCAGGCGGCGCCGCAAATGACGAATAACCGCGAAGGCCGCGCGGGCGGCCGGACGGCAGCAGTATAAATCAGTATAAATGTGAAAGAGGTACCGGAATGGACTATAAGGAAAAGTACGGCAGAGTATTTACGCCGGGTAAGATCGGAAACGTTGAGCTTCCTCACAGAATAATAATGACGGTAATGCACACGGGCATGAGCCTCGAGGCGGAGGGCGACTTCCTCGCCGAGAGGGCGAAGCACGGCGCGGCGCTCGTTACGGCGTCGATCGGCGTGCACGAGTGCGCGGCAAACGACGACATGCACGTAATAAATGAAGCGAACGCTCCCGGAATAAAGTCGATCGCGGACAAGGTCCACGCGGCCGGCGGGAAGTTCGCGGTGCAGATGTTCCACGCGGGCAGAAACCTGTACGCCGACAGGATCATCGACAAGAGCGCGAAACCGCTTGCGCCGTCCGAGGTCCCTTCGCCGATCTACAGGAGCATGCCTAAGGCTATGACCGCGCAGGACATCGAAGACGCGTACGCGTACTACAAAAAGGCGGCTCTGATCCTGAAGAGCGCGGGCACAGACGTTATCGAGATAAGCGCGAGCGCCGGCTACCTGCTCTCGGAGTTCTTCTCGACCCGCACCAACCTGCGCGAGGATGAATACGGCGGCAGCCTCGAAAACCGCATGCGCTTCCCGCTCGGCGTGCTGAAGTCGGTCCGCGAGGCGGTCGGCCCAGACCAGGCGGTCACTGTGCGCATCTCCGCGTCCGACATGCTCGGCGGCTACTCGGTTTCCGACATGCAGAAATTCGCCGCGGCGGCGCAGGAATACGTCGACGCGATAAACGTTACGGGCGGCTGGCACGAGGCCAGGATCCCGCAGATCTCGATGCACCTTCCGCCGGGAGGCTACGCGTTCCTGGCAGGCGAGATAAAGCAGGCGGTAAGCGTGCCTGTTATCGCGTGCAACAGAGTAAACGACCCGGCTGTGGCCGAGGAGATCCTCGCGGAGGGACTCGCGGATTTCGTGGGCTGCGCGAGAGAGTTCCTGATCGAGCCGGAATTCATAGAGAGAGTCAAGGCGGGCGTGCCTTACAAGAAGTGCATCGGCTGCAACAAGGGCTGCATCGAGAACGTGCTGAAATGCGTTCCGGCGACATGCGTGTTCAATCCGGTCGCAGGCTTCGAGAAGCAGTTTGAGGCCGATCTGAAGGCGATAGCGGAGAACGATCTCGGCGCGAACGGCTGCGAGGAGAGCTGCGGAGCGGACGCGGATCTTTCGCACTCGAACCCGGGCGGCGGCTTCTACGCCGGCCAGAAGGTGCTGATCGCCGGCGCCGGTCCTTCGGGCCTCAACGCGGCGAAGTATCTGGCGCTCGCGGGCGTCGACGTGACGCTCTGCGCAAAGGACGCGCGCTTCGGCGGACACATGAAATACGCTGGTATGGCGCCGCACAAGAGCGCGATCCTGCACAACATCGAAACCATGGCGTACGACGCGGAGAAGGCGGGCGCGAAGCTCATGCTGAACACGGAAGTTACGCCTGAACTGATAGAAGAGATGAAGCCGGCGAGAGTGCTGCTCTGTTCCGGAACGTCGGAGATAGTTCCGCCGATCCCGGGCATCGACATGCCGCACGTAACGACTCTCAAAAAGGTATTCGACAGCTCCGACGAGGAACTCGAGGAGATCCTTTCGAAGAACGCGTGCATAATCGGCGGCGGCGCGAGCGGCATAGAGCTGGCGCACTGGATGCTGGAGAAGCAGGAACTGCTGAAGGCCGGCACCGAATTCCTCGACATCTACGATCTGCCTGAGACGGCGGGCCACTTTAAAACTGCCGGCAGGCTCTCCATTATCGAGATGCTTCCGAAGATCGGCGCGGACCTCGGATCGAGCCGCTGGATAACCATGAAAGAGCTCGGCAGATATCCGCTCAACATGATCGCGAGCGCGAGAGCGACAGGCATCCGCGAAGGCTTCGTGGACGTGGAAGTGACCGAAAAGCCGCCTAAGGACGCGCCTCTGAACGCCGACGGAACGGCTCCGGAGCCGAAGGTCACAAAGATGTCGATACCGGCCGATATCGTTATACTCGCGTCGGGCTTCAGGCCGGCGAACCGCGAGCTTATGGCATGGCTCGACGAAAAGGGCATAAAATACGACCGCCTCGGCGACTGCTCCGAGGGCAGACGCCCGTCGATACTCGAGGCGACGAAGGACGCTTTCCGGATCATCGACTGACGCGCGCATGTGAACTGACGCGAACGCCGACGAACCGAAGCGAGCGCAGGCGAGCTGACGCGCGCGCAGATGAACTGACGCGCGCGAACCCCGACATACATTCCTGCGGCACCCGCGGCGCCGCTCACATGATTGACAATAGTCAACTATGTAATATAATAATATACACAGGCGGCACGGCGCAGAGCCGTAAACGGCCGGGCGAAAGGAGAAGACTGGTATTATGGACAGTGCAAGAATCAAAGAACTGGCTGAAGCGCAGAAAGATTATATTATCGGCATGCGCAGACATTTTCATATGCACCCGGAGAAGAGCCTCGAGGAATTCGAAACGGCTAAACGCATCCGCGCGGAACTGGACGCGATGGGTATTCCGTGGATCGAGGCGACGCCTACGGGAACTATCGGCATCATCAACGGAAACGGCAAGTGCGGAAAGACCATCGGTCTCCGCGCCGATATAGACGCGCTCGAGGTCACGGAGACAAACGGAACCGAATTCGACTCGCAGGTACCGGGACTCGCCCACGCGTGCGGCCATGACTCCCACGCGAGCATGCTCCTGGGCGCCGCAAAGGTGTTTAAGGAGATCGGATTCGAAAACATCCCGGGCAGGATCTACCTCATATTCCAGCCGGCCGAGGAACTCGCGTGCGGCGCGGAAATGATGGTGAAGACGGGCAAGCTGAACGATATGGACGCCGTATTCGGACAGCACATCTGGGCGCCTGAAAACAGCGGCAGCATATTCTCGAGAAGAGGACCTCTGATGGCCGGCGCCACCATGTTCAAAATAACGGTAAACGGCAAGGGCGGTCACGGCTCGGCCATGGACCGCTGCAAGGACCCGATCCTCGGCGCGGCGGCGATTGAGATGGCGCTGCAGACGGTTGTCAGCCAGGACGTTTCGGGCAACGACCAGGCGAGCCTGTGCATCGGCAAGATGTGGGGCGGCACGCGCTTCAACGTAGTGCCGGACCAGGCGTTCCTCGAGGGCAACATCAGATATCTGCAGCTCGAGGCGGGCGACGTAATGAAGAAGCGCATCGCCGAAATCGTCGAATTCACCGCGAAGTCGTACGGACTCACAGCCGATCTGGAGATAATGCTCGACGTTCCGCCGACGTACAACGACGACGAGATGTTCGAACTCATAAAGGCGGCGGCTGTAAAGCTTCTGGGCAAAGACGGATTCTGCGAGCCGCTTCCTAACATGGGAAGCGAAGACTTCCCGCATTACGCTGAGATATGTCCTGCGGGATTCGCTTTCGTGGGCTCGAAAAACGAAGCGAAGGGCATCGTCTGCGCTCATCACACGAGCACCTTCAGAATTGACGAGGACGCGCTTCCGGGCGGCGCGGCGATGTACGTTCAGGTGGCGATGGATTACTTCGACAGTAAGATGGCGGAAGCGAAATAAAGCGATTGCTTTGCGTCGCGAAACTGTTTGGATTATACGTCGGCATATTGTTAGGCAGGGCTTTCTGTGATAGAATTAAACCAGTCAGATGCCGCGCGGAAACAGCCGTGGGGCACAGCCGCTCAGAATGGACCGGTACCGTGATCGGGACCTGCCGAGGATCGGCCCGCTTAGGAGGAAAGAAAGATGAAAAGAAGAATTTTGCCTGTAATAATGGCGCTTCTTATAGCGCTGCTGATGTTCCCGGGAACCGCTATGGCGGCGACGGCTCCGACCGCCGCTGACCTCGCTACTCCGCCGCAGATCTCGAAGCTCGAGATCCACGATGACGGGGCGGGATATGTATGGCTGGAGGTAACGGTAAAGACGCCGCAGAACGTGCTGAACGCGATAGACTGGTTTGAGAACAACGCGCTCGGATTCAATCAGGCCGGATATATCGGCGGAATCGAGCTGCAGTATTCGATCGACGGCGGCGAATGGCAGGAGGGCGAAATCAACTTCTCGCCTAACTACGAGCAGGGCGACGATCCGTGGAACGGCATCTTCGAAACGCAGTATCTCGTGGAGCTCCACGTTGATTCAGCTGTAAAGGCAAAGGCCCGTTACACCGGCGCGGACGCGGACGGCAATCCGGTATACAGCGACTGGTCCAACGAGCTGACGCTGAACCAGAAGGCGGACTATAACGCTTCCACGTGGGCGCAGACAGAGCTCGCGGAGGCAGACAAGCTCGGACTGATCCCTGACAGCCTTAAGAACGCCGATCTGAGAAAGCCGATCACCCGCGCGGAATTCGCCGCGGTAAGCGTAAAGGTTTATGAGGCGCTTTCGGGCTCGGCCGCTTCGGCTGCGGCTTCGAATCCGTTCACCGATACAAAGGACGCGGAAGTACTGAAGGCCTACAACGTGGGCATCACTACGGGCATGAGCGCCACAACGTTCGAGCCGAATACTCTTCTGAACAGAGAGCAGGCTTCGACGATGCTTACGAGAGTATATAAGAAGACGGCTATCGACGGCTGGGATATCAGCAAGGACGCTGAATTCGCCGACGCGTTCAACGCGATGTTCACTATGCCCGCACCGTTCGCGGACGATTCCAAGATCTCCGGATGGGCTAAGCCGAGCGTATACTTCATGGCCGCAAACGGAATAATCAACGGCGTGGGCGACAATAAGTTCGCTCCGAAGGCTACGACGGACGCAGAGAGAGCGATAGGCTACGCGCAGGCTACGCGCGAACAGGCTCTCGCGATCGCGGTAAGAATGGTAAAGAATCTGTAACGGTGATATAATATAAAAGAATTATATGTGCTGATCAGCCGGGGCTTTTAAAGCCCCGGCTTTATTGTCTTGTTATTCTATAGGTGTGATGGTATAATAAAATAACACACAATTCTGAAAACGCTTTGCGTGATGGCACGGTTTGCACGATTGCACTAAAGGAGGGATCTTTGCGTGAAGAAACTACTATCATTTTTGTTGGTATTAGCATTAGTATTATCATTAAGTAGTGTTGCTTTCGGTGCGACTTCGGGGATTTCGGTATCTGTAGACGGAACCTCAGTCGCGTGGACAGACGCTCAGCCGTTTATTGACAGCAATAGCAGAACGATGGTTCCTCTGCGTGCGGTAGGTGATGCACTTGGATTGACTGTAGAATGGGATAAGACCGCGAGGGAGGCTCTTTTTTCGAACGGGACAAAGACTATCTATTTCCCGATTGACAGCAAAGTTGCCAGGGGATCGGACGGCTCCCAAATCACTATGGATACGGCAGCGGTAATTGTAAACAGTCGTACGTATTCACCTGTAAGATATCTTGCCGAGTTTTTTGGATATACTGTTGGCTGGGACGGAAAGACTAAAACGGTTATCATTTCGTCCAAAGCGAATACCGGAAAGAATCCGACGACCGGGGAAAAGAATGCAGTATCAAAAGCAAAGAGCTATTTGAACCTGATGCCGTTCTCGCGTGCGGGATTAATCAAGCAACTTGAATATGAAAAATTCACATCAGCTGAAGCCGTTTATGGGGCTGATAACTGCGGCGCTGATTGGAAAGCGCAAGCAGTCAGGAAAGCAGGAGACTATTTGGATTTAATGGCGTTTTCTCGTAGCGGGCTGGTAAAGCAGTTAGAATTTGATGGCTTTACTAATGCAGAAGCAGTTTACGGAGTGGACGCTATAGGAGCTGATTGGAATGCTCAGGCAGCGCTCAAGGCAAAAGAGTATTTAAACTTGATGTCTTTCTCCAAAGCAGGCTTGATTTCACAATTAGAATATGAGGGATTTACCCATGATCAAGCTGTATATGGCGTTGAACAAAACGGTTATTAAACAAAAGATTGATAATAACGGTGACATGCTGCCGGGGCTCGCAGGAGCCCCGGCATTATTGTGATTATGATAGAAACGAGTTAAGTCGAGGAGAATGACCGAATACTAATAATTGCCATCTATATAAAAAATTGCCACAAATTGCCGCGACAATGGTACAATGATTATGTTGTCACTACCCAATCTGGCAACAGAAAGGGGGTGAACTGATGACGAGACCATTATCGGCATTCCTGATCTCCGTCATAGCAAGCGTAGTTGCCTACTACATTTGCAAGTGGCTGGACGGAGACTAATGTGACAACCAGCACACAAAAAAGCACGGGGTCTACCCACCCCGTGCTTTTGTTTTGTGAACTGACATACCATTATCAGCATTTGCCTGAATCTATTATATCATTACCGGATAATTAGTCAATAACCGTGTGATTCAAACGGCGTTTCGTCCCGCCAGCGGGCGCATAAAAGCGGTTTTAACAAACATGCCGACAAAATCGTTAATATATCGACAATCGGTACCGGGCAAAACGGCGCTGAGGAGCTGCCAAACGAGCCCGGAACGTATGCAAAACAGGGCGGCTGTATACAAAAAACGGCTTCGCCGGGCGCGAAATCCGCATTTGATCAAAAAAAAATAAAAAAGTTTAAGAACAGGTATTGACATAATCTTAACAAGTCATATAATCGAAATTGTGAAATTTAAGTCAAGCGCCCGGCTGGCGGGCCTGAGCGGCGCTTGAGCGCGCGGACTGATTCAACGCGCGGGGAATTATCAGGAGGAAAAGGTTATGGAATTCAAACTTTCACGGGAACATCAGCTCGCTCGCAAGATGTACCGCGAATTCGCCGAGAACGAAGTTAAGCCTCTGGCCGAAGAGATCGACGAAGAAGAGCGCTTCCCATTTGAAACCGTCGAAAAGCTCGGCAAGCTGGGCATGATGGGCGTGTACTTCCCTAAGGAGTACGGCGGCGCGGGCGGAGACGTCCTCTCGTACGCGATGTGCGTCGAGGAGATCAGCAAAGTCTGCGGAACCACGGGCATCGTAATATCGGCTCACACTTCGCTGTGCTGCGCGCCGATCTTCGAGAACGGCACTGAGGAGCAGAAGCGCAAGTACCTGCCGGATCTGCTTTCGGGCAGAAAGGTGGGAGCGTTCGGACTTACCGAACCTAACGCGGGCACAGACGCTTCCGGACAGCAGACCACGGCTGTGCTGGAAGGCGACCACTACGTACTCAACGGCTCGAAGTGCTTTATAACGAACGGCAGCGTGGCGGGAACCATGGTCGTATTCGCCATGACCGACAAGTCGCTCGGCAACAAGGGCATCTCGGCGTTCATAGTTGAAAATACATTCCCGGGCTTCTCGACCGGCAAGCACGAGAAGAAGATGGGTATCCGCGGCAGCTCGACCTGCGACCTCGTTTTCGAGGACTGCATCGTGCCAAAGGAGAACCTGCTCGGCAAGGAAGGCGAAGGCTTCAAGATCGCGATGAAGACGCTGGACGGCGGCCGTATCGGCGTAGCGTCCCAGGCTCTGGGCATCGGCGAAGGCGCTGTTGAAGAGGCCATCAAATACACAAAAGAAAGAGTTCAGTTCAAGAAGAGGCTCAGCCAGTTCCAGAACACTCAGTTCCAGCTCGCCGACATGCACACGAGAATGCAGGCGGCTCAGTTCCTCGTATATTCCGCAGCTATGAAGAAGCAGAACCACGAGGATTACTCGATGGACGCGGCTATGGCGAAGCTGTTCGCGGCAGAAGCCGCTTCGGACGTTACGCGCCGCGCGGTACAGCTCTTCGGCGGCTACGGCTACACTCGTGAGTACCCGGTAGAGCGCATGATGAGAGACGCGAAGATCACCGAGATCTACGAAGGAACTTCGGAGGTTCAGAGAATGGTCATCGCGAAGTATCTCGGTGTCAACTAGGAAGGAGGAAGAAGGAATATGAAGATCATAGTTTGCGTAAAGCAGGTTCCGGACACCTCCGGAAAGGTTGCTGTAAATCCTGACGGCACCCTGAACAGGGCGTCGATGCAGACGATAATCAACCCGGACGACATGAACGCCATGGAAGCGGCTCTGAAGCTCAAGGACGAGACGGGCTGCAAGGTAGTGGCTGTTACGATGGGACCGCCTCCGGCGGAAGTAATGCTCCGCGAGCTCATGGCTATGGGCGCGGACGAATCGTATCTCGTTTCGGCCAGAGAGTTCGGCGGCTCCGACACGTACGCGACGTCGCAGATAATCGCGGCGGCGATAGACACGATCGGGATCGACCCTGACGACGTGGTATTCTGCGGACGCCAGGCTATAGACGGCGACACGGCCCAGGTGGGACCGCAGATCGCCGAAAAGCTCCACATGCCTCAGGTTACGTACGCCGCCGAGATCCACAAGACCGGCGACACGCTCACCATAAAGCGCATGCTGGAAGACGGATATATGACGATAAAGGTAAAGACTCCTTGCCTGATCACGTGCATCAAGGAACTCAACACTCCTAGATACATGAGCCTCTCGGGAATATTCGAGACTTACTCGAAGCCGATGAAGGTGCTCGGCTACGAAGACCTGAAGGATCATCCGCTCATCGACTCGTCGACGATCGGACTGCAGGGCTCCCCGACGAACATCCTGACGTCGTTCACGCCGCCTCAGAAGGGCGCGGGACAGATGCTCGAGGGCAACGGTATGGCGACGTGCGAGAATCTCGCGAACATCCTCGCGGAAAAGCACATCATTTAGGAAAGGAGATCCGAAAATGTTTGATAAGAATTTCAACAGCGCGGATCTGGCCGCGTTCAAAAACGTATGGGTGTTCTGCGAGCAGCGCCAGGGCAAGATGATGCCGACGTCGTACGAACTGATTTCCGAGGGCAGAAAGCTCGCGGATGAGCTGGGCGCAGAGCTCTGCGGACTCATCCTCGGCGACGGTATCGAAGGCCTCGCGAAGGACGTCGCGGGCTACGGCGCGGACCAGGTGATCATCTGCGATCACCCGCTCCTTAAGGAATACACCACCGACGCTTACGCCAAGGTTATCTGCGACGTTATCGCGGATCTTAAGCCTGAGGCGTTCCTGATCGGCGCTACCAATATCGGAAGAGACCTCGGTCCCCGCTGCGCGGCAAGGCTGCACACCGGTCTCTGCGCGGACTGCACGCATCTGGACGTAGACATGCCGATCTACAAGGACTTCCTGCGCTCGGCTTCCACTCTCCCGGAGGAGAGAATCGAAAAGATGGGTACCGCGAGAGTCATGGGCGAGAACCACGACGTATCGCGCGACCTTAAGATGACGCGTCCGGCATTCGGCGGAAACCTTATGGCGTCGATCATCTGCCCGCGTTTCCGTCCGGCTATGGCAACGGTGCGCCCGGGCGTTATGAAGAGGGCGGCGTACGACGAGGCGAAGGCGGCGGCCGTAAAGATCGTAAAGCCTGAGTTCACGCTCACGGAAGCCGACATCAATACGGAAGTAGTCGAGGTCGTAAAGGCGGCCAAGAAGCTCGTAGACCTCGTCGGCGCGGATTTCATCGTATCCGTGGGCCGCGGCATCAGCAAGGACGTAGAGGGCGGCATAAAGCTGGCTCAGGAGCTTGCTGACGTGCTCGGCGGCGTAGTCGGCGGTTCGCGCGTAGCGATCGACTCCGGCTGGCTGACGGCAGACCACCAGGTAGGACAGACCGGCAAGACGGTTCATCCGCAGGTTTACGTAGCGCTCGGAATCTCCGGCTCTATACAGCACAAGGCCGGCATGCAGGATTCCGGCTGCATAATCGCAGTAAACAAGAACGACACCGCTCCGATATTCGAGATCGCGGACTACGGCATCTGCGGCGACCTGTTCAAGGTAACTCCGATGCTGATCGAAGCGATAAAGGCAGTTAAGGCTGCAAAACAGTAAGTCAGGCATGTCCGGCGAAACAGACCGGACGGCGTATCCGGGCAGACACCAGTGCAGAAATTGTCAGCCGGGCGGGTAAGTGGTATACCCGCCCGCGGTCCAGGCCCGCGCGGCCCCGCGTCAGGAGACGCGGGGCCGCTTTGCGTCCTTCGCAAAAACATAATGCGAGACTCGCCCGGATGTGGTACATTTATAAGTGGCGGCCGGCGCGTTTTTGCGTGCGCCGCTCAGGCGGCAACAGTCGTTCACGGAAGGAACGGAGGCGCTAAATGGACGAGAGATTAAGAAAGATTTTCGAAAACAGCTCGAGCATCGTTTTCTTCGGCGGTGCCGGCGTTTCCACGGAGAGCAACATCCCGGACTTCAGATCCGAGACCGGGCTCTACCACGCGAAGCAGGAGTACGGAAGGTCTCCCGAGGAGATGCTTTCGCACACGTTCTTTATGAACCACACCGAGACGTTCTTCGACTACTACAAGAAGAACCTGATCTACAGGGACGCCAAGCCGAACAAGGCTCATCTCGCGCTCGCGAAGCTCGAACGGGAGGGCAGGCTTAAGGCCGTTGTGACGCAGAACATCGACGGACTGCATCAGGCGGCGGGCAGCAAGGTCGTATACGAGCTTCACGGAACGGTACACAAGAATACCTGCATGCGCTGCGGCGCGCACTACTCGCTCGACTACATAATGGATCCGGCGAACTGCCTCAATAAGGACGGCACCCAGGGCATCGTGCCGAGATGTGAGAAGTGCGGCGGCATAGTCAAGCCGGACGTAGTGCTGTACGAGGAGTCGCTCGATTCCGACTGCATCGAGGGCGCAGTGGACGCGATACGCAAGGCCGACACGCTCGTGATCGGCGGCACTTCGCTCGCGGTATACCCGGCGGCGGGATTCATAAACTATTTCCGCGGCGACAACATGATACTGATCAACAAATCGCAGACGCCTTACGACTCGCACGCCGACCTCGTTATAAACGACGCGATCGGCAAGGTGCTGGGAGACTGAGGCGCGGAGCGAAACCGAACGCGCGGAGAGAAATTGAACGCGCGGAGCGAAACCGAACGCGCGGGCGGAGAAGCACGGCCTGAACGACGCGCGGACAAATACTTACAAATACCGGCAAAGGAATCCGACTGAATGAACATACTTGTAACAAACGACGACGGCATCGCGTCGCTGGGGCTGAGAGCGCTTGTCGACGCGCTTTCGGGCGTGGCCGACGTGTACGTGTGCGCTCCCGACGGGCAGCGCAGCGCGGTGGGACACGGCATAACTATGCGCGACCGCATCCCGGTGCGCGAGATAAAATACGAGAACGCGAAGAAGTCATTCGCGACCGGCGGGCTCCCGGCGGACTGCGTAAAGCTGGGACTGTGGCTCCTGAAGAAGGAGGGCATCGAGATCGACACGGTCTTCGCGGGCATAAACCACGGCGGAAATCTCGGAGTGGACGTATACTATTCCGGAACGGTCGCTGCGGCCCGTGAGGGGCTTCTGCGCGGCAAGAAGGCTGTCGCGGTATCGGTGAACAGCCATCAGGCGACTCACTTCGGACTCGCGTGCAAGCTCGCGGTGAACGCGGCGGTGAAGTGCGGCGATCTGGTGCCGGAGGGCGTGCTCATCAACATAAACACGCCGAACCTGCCGGAAAAGGACATCCGGGGCATCAAGTACGCCAGACTCGGACCGCGCGGATACAACGAAGGCTACAACGAGGAGACGGACCAGTACGGGACTACGCTCTACACTTATTACGGAGAGCCGCTCGTCTACGACGATCTGCCGGATTCGATAGATACGATAGCGATGCAGGAGGACTACGCGACTATAACGCCGATCCAGCTCGACTGCACCGATTACACGACGATACGCGGAATACCGCGCTGGGGACTCGACGAGGGCGTCGAGACCGACAGCGGTTTTTAAGGAGGAACTTATATGAAGATCAACAAGGATGACGCCGTTTTCATCGGCATCGATTTCCAGACGAAGCTTGTGCCGCCGATCTACGAGAACGAGAAGCTGGTGGACGTGGCGATCCGCCTCATAAAGGGCGCGAGAGTGTTCGGCGCGCCGATAATCATGTCGCAGCAGTACACCAAGGGCCTCGGCCCTACGGTGGAGCCGATCGAAAAGGCGCTCACTGAGGAACTGTTCGACGGACTCGTTCCGGCGGCTGAGTTCACGCCGTACGATAAGACGACGTTCAGCGCGATGCGCGAGCCTGAATTCGCGAAGGCGGTTGAGGCGACCGGCAGAAAGACCGCGGTCGTGTTCGGCATGGAGACTCATATCTGCGTGCTGCAGACGGTGCTCGACCTGCTCGACGCGGGATATAAAGTATACGTTGTGGCGGACGGCGTAAGCTCCAGAAGCGCGTCGGACCGCAAGTACGGGATCATGCGCATGAAGCAGGAGGGCGCGCTCATCGCGACGTACGAGGACGTGCTTTTCGAGATGCTCGAGGGCAAGAATTTCGACGGCTTCAAGCAGATATCCAACATAGTAAAATAAAGCGGCCGGTACTGCTGCGGACGGCTTGCGGAGGGTATGCCAGACACCACCGAAAGCCCTTGAAATATCAAGCCGTATCGTTATGTATTTAACGCTTGTTTTTTTGAAAAACATTGATATTATTAGATTATTGATGTACTTATGAGATTGTTTGATCGGAACATGCGGTAAGGAGCCGGGTCCTTGTGGTGGGGGCGAAACTCATTCGAAATTCGTTTCCGGCTGCGGTTTCGTAGGTGCGGTAATTCGAAGGAGGATTAACAACATGAGAGAAGTAGTTATTGCAAGCGCAGTAAGAACACCGATCGGAAGCTACGGCGGAACTCTTAAGAACACTCCTGCTGTTGAGCTCGGAGTTGTAGCTGTTAAGGAAGCTATCAAGAGAGCCGGAATCGACCCTGCTATCATCGACGAAGTAGTATTCGGAAACGTACTTCAGGGCGGACTTGGCCAGAACGTAGCAAGACAGGTTGAGCTGAACGCCGGAATCCCTAAGGAAATCCCTGCATTCACGCTGAACAAGGTCTGCGGTTCGGGTCTGAGAACTGTCAGCCTGGCTGCACAGATGATCAAGGCCGGCGACGCTGACGTTATCCTGGCAGGCGGAACAGAAAGCATGTCCGGAGCAGGTTATGTGATCCCTACCGCAAGATGGGGAGCAAGAATGAACGACCAGAAGATCATCGACATCATGGTCAACGACGGTCTTACTGACGCATTCAATCATTATCACATGGGTATCACCGCTGAGAACGTAGCTGCTCAGTGGGGAATCACGAGAGAAGAACTCGACGAATTCGCTCTCAGCTCGCAGCAGAAGGCTGAAGCAGCTGTAAAGGGCGGAAAGTTCAAGGACGAGATCGTTCCTGTAGTTATCCCTCAGAAGAAGGGCGATCCTATCGTATTCGACACAGACGAATATCCTAAGTTCGGTGCAAGCCTCGAAAAGATGGCTAAGCTGCCTCCTGCATTCAAGAAGGACGGCGGTGTCGTAACAGCTGCTAACGCTTCCGGTCTTAACGACGCTGCATGCGCAGTAATCGTTATGTCGAAGGAAAAGGCTGACGAACTCGGAATCAAGCCGCTGGCTAAGATCGTTTCCTACGCTTCGAACGGCGTAGATCCTTCGATCATGGGCGTTGGTCCTATCGGCGCTTGCCAGAAGGCTCTGAAGAAGGCCGGCTGGACTGTTGACGATCTCGACCTCATCGAGGCTAACGAAGCGTTCGCTGCTCAGTCCGTAGCTGTAGCGAGAGACCTCGGATTCGATATGGCTAAGGTCAACGTAAACGGCGGAGCTATCGCACTCGGTCACCCGATCGGAGCTTCCGGCGCTCGTATCCTGATCACCCTGATCTACGAGATGCAGAAGAGAGACGCCAAGAAGGGTCTCGCAACTCTTTGCATCGGCGGCGGCCAGGGAACTACTCTTCTCGTTGAGAGAACTGATTACTGCAAATAAGATCTCGCGATCTGACAGAGCAGAAACAGCCGTATCTTAATATACGCGACAAGGCGGGCATCCTCGGATGCCCGCTTTTTTGCGTCCCGGAGAGAAAACGCGGGGAGGGGCGCGCCGCAGCCGGCGCGCTCTGTTTTTGCGGTTTGTCAAGATGCGTTTAATGTGCTAAAATATATGGCACATAATTACGGCGCGCGCATCGCGGGATAAGGCCGCCGCGCCGGCGACTGCATCGGAGGACCAGTATGGCGGATATCGAAAAGATCGAAAAGACCGAAGAAAAGAACGAGGCTGCTGCTTCGAATTTTATCCATAACATAATCGACAAGGACAACGAGGACAACAGATACGGCGGCAAGGTCTACACGCGCTTCCCGCCGGAGCCTAACGGCTATCTGCACATCGGCCACGCGAAGTCGATCTGCCTGAACTTCACCACCGCCCAGAAATACGGCGGAAAATGCAACCTCAGGTACGACGACACGAATCCGGTGAAGGAGGACGTCGAGTACGTCGATTCCATCGAAGAGGACGTAAAGTGGCTCGGCTTCAGCTGGGCGAAGCGCCTCTGGGCGTCGGACTACTTCGACGAGATGTACGACTGCGCCGTGGACCTGATAAAGAAAGGCAAGGCGTTCGTCTGCGACCTGAACGCGGATCAGATCAGGGAGTACCGCGGCACGCTCACAAAGCCGGGTACCGAGAGCCCTTACAGAAGCAGGACGATCGAGGAGAACCTGCGCCTGTTCACCGAGATGAAGGAAGGCAAATACGCCGACGGTGAGAAGGTGCTCCGCGCGAAGATCGACATGGCGTCGCCTAACATCAACATGCGCGACCCGGTCATCTACAGGATCGCCCACACCTCGCACCACAACACCGGCGACAAGTGGTGCATCTATCCGATGTACGATTTCGCGCATCCGATCGAGGACGCGATAGAAGGCATAACTCATTCGATCTGCACACTCGAATTCGAGGACCACAGACCTCTCTACGACTGGGTGCTCGAAACGCTCGGCCGCTGGCCGCAGCCGCCGCAGCAGATCGAGTTCGCGAGACTCAACCTGACGCACACGCTCATGAGCAAGCGCTATCTCAAGGCGCTCGTGGACGACGGCGTCGTAGACGGCTGGGACGATCCGCGCATGCCGACGATCGCCGGTCTCAGAAGAAGAGGCTACACGCCTGAGGCGATACGCGACTTCTGCGAGAGGATCGGCGTTTCGAAGGCCAACAGCATGGTCGACATTTCGCTGCTCGAGCACTGCGTGCGCGAGGACCTGAAGCTTAAGGTCGAGAGCCGCAACGTGGTCGAGAATCCGATAAAGATCGTCATCACGAATTACCCGGAGGACAAGACCGAGGAGATGGCGCTCGAAAACAATAAGGAAGTACCTGAGATGGGCGAGCGCATGGTGCCTTTCTCGCGCGAGCTCTACGTGGACGGCGAGGACTTCCAGGAGATTCCTGAAAAAAAGTATTTCCGCCTGTTCCCGGGCAACGAGGTGCGCTTCAAGGGCGCGTACTTCATCACCTGCAATGAGGTCGTAAAGAACGACGACGGCTCGGTCAAAGAGCTGCTCTGCACGTACGATCCGGCGACGAGGAGCGGCAGCGGCTTCGAGGGCCGCAAGGTCAAGGGCACCATCCACTGGGTAGACGCGAAGACCGCCGTAAAGATAAAGATCCGCCAGTACGATTATCTGATGCTGGAGGACGAAAACGGCGAGCAGTACCGCAACGAGGATTCCGTAAGGGAGATCGAGGCGTACGGCGAGCCGCTTCTGGCCGAGGCGAAGCCGGGCGAGAGATTCCAGTTCTTCAGGCACGGCTACTACATCGCCGACACGAAGCTTTCGAACGACAGCGAGAAGGTCTTCAACAGGATCGTGGATCTCAAGAGCTCCTGGAAGAAGTAGCCCGGGGCGAGAACGGAGTATTTAAGGGAAAGAGATGATTTTGGGGATAGCGGCCGTACTCGCGAAGTGCGGCCTTTTCATCGCGATAGGAATAGTGCTCGGGCACTCAGCCGTGTGGGCGTTCAACAGGATGCCCGCCGTATGGCTGTGCGACTACGGACAGGCGCCGGGCGAAAAAGAGATATCGAAGGACCGCCAGAGGATAGCGAGCCACCCGTACAGGGCGGTGTTCTCGGCGGTCTTTGCCGTGCTCGGGATAAGGTTCTGCTTCATGGATCCGTTCACGGCGGTGCCGCTGCTCGCGGTGCTCTGGATACTGCTCGAGATCGCGCTGGCTGACCGGAAGTATACGATAATACCCGACCAGCTGCTGATATTCCTCATGGTCATGACAATCGGATTCATCCCGACATACGCCTCCTGGAAAGAGCCGGTATACGGGCTGCTGGCCGGAGGCGGCGTAATGCTGTGCGCGGCGCTCCTCGGAAGGCTCGCCGCGGGCAGGAAGGCGGTCGGGTTCGGCGACGTGAAGCTTTTCGCCGCCCTCGGCATGATCTGCGGCTTCCACGGCATACTGGTGATACTCGCCGTTTCGTCGGTGCTGAACGCGGTCGTATATGTGGTCCGCGTTTCGAGGGACAAGGCGCAGAAGGGAAAGCCGCAGCCTCTCGCGCCGAGCATCTTCGTGACGGCCGCGCTATTTTTCACAATATTCGGAATATAGTTCGCGCGCATTGCGCGGGCTGAGGTTTTTTCGGGCAAAAATTTTTCAAAAATAT
>JAEEGL016182770.1_pt1 | contig 31275 bp, 11 predicted proteins | sample 9134231 | NCBI WGS metagenome assembly JAEEGL01 (sample SAMN16246548, study PRJNA631951) | gut metagenome | biome: gut microbiome; feature: rumen; material: fiber-attached | host: Bos | place: Iran: Karaj | collected 2018-10
GCTTACATTGCAATGTGTTCTAAGCATCTTGGAGCTGATTTTGTTTATGCATGGCCAAAGGCAGAAATTGCTGTAATGGGTGCAGAAGGTGCTATTGAGATTTTGTTTGCTAAGGAACTCAAAGATCCTAACAAGGCTGCAGAAGTTCAGGCTGCCTCAGAAAAATATAAGAACGAAATTATGACTCCTTATATTGCAGCTGAGCGCGGATACATTACAGAAATTATCCAGCCGGAAGATACACGTAAGCGTATCGTAGCTAGTTTCGACTTCCTTGAAACAAAGATTTTCACAAATAAACCTTTGAAGAAACACGGAAATATTCCACTTTAATAACTAAATTGTCATTCCCGCGCTTGACGCGGGAATCTGTACATCACATTCCAATACAGATTGTCGGGTCAAGCCCGACAATGACAACTATCTACCATTTAATAAACGCAGCTTGAACTGTAAATGCATCGGGTCTACCGTTTTCTGTCGTTTCCCTTCTATTTGAACCATACTTATACAAATCGTTTTCTTTATAACAGCATGTACACGCGGGGTGGATCCAGATGTTTTCAGATGGGACGCAGATGGTTCGGAGCGCGGCGAGATTGGCTTTTTCCAGCGAGAGGCGGTAAAGCGGGCCGCCGCCGTTGTTCCACGAAACTTGTATGCCCTCTTCCAGTGGGGTTACACACTCAGGTGTAAAGTTTTCTGAAAACCAGGCGGCTCGTTCACTATTCACGATGTAGCAGCAATCGCGGATGTGTGGGCCGAGAACAACTAAAAAGTCTTTTGCGCGGGCGCCGTATTCTTTTTCGGCAAGTTTTATAGCGTCTGCAATTATTCCGGTTCCTTTCCAGCCTGAATGAACTATACCGAACACCTTTGTTTCCGGATCATATAAATAAAGCGGCATGCAGTCGGCAACAGTTACTGTTGGAATCAGTTCCGGATTTTTTGTGATTATGCCGTCGCCGATTTTATCTTGTGTGTCTCCGGCTTCTTTTACGCTATATACAATGTGAGTGTGGTCTAGTTGAACTGGAACTATCTGGCAATTTTCAAAAATCTCTTTTCTTTTAGGATTTATTTCGTTCCAGCGGAAGCGCATTGAACCAGCAGCATGCAATGTCAGGCCGCAGACCGGTGCATCTTCTACAACCTGGCCGTCGCGGCGAAAATTAAAGAACTCAAATAAATCACTGTTCTGTTGCAGCATCAATAGGCTCCAGTTCAGAAAGGTAGAAATCAGCTTTTTTTAATACTTCCCAGCAGTTACGCAAAGCATCCTTCCAGGCTCGGTTGCGATGTCCTTTAATCGCAGAAAAATTCTGGAGTCCGTCATGAGAGCTGTCGTGTTCTTCGGCAAGAATACCGCCAAGACACTTATCAATCATCTTTACGCCTTTTCCAAATTTTCTGACGCAGTCATGAATCTCTGACTCTGTAGTTGTCATCATTGAATCAATCTGATTCTGTACCTGGAAAGAACGGATTCTGCTTGTAGCAAATTCTTCAAACTGTGCGCCAAACTCACCTTCCGGAGCAAGCCGCTCAATAAGCTCCTGCATCTGACTCATTGCCTGAGAAAAAAGATTTAAACCTTCTGAATATTCAATTCTGTTTTCATTGCGAATGAATACACCTTCCATCATTACATCATTCAGATAAGGCATAAGTTCTTCGTAACGGTTTTCGCAGAACCACGACAAAAATCCGCCGGTAAGTTCACAGGCAAAAGGAACTCTCATCCACAATGCCTGCCATGGCCGGTATGCAAGAGTCGGGAATTCAAAAAGCCCAAAGTCATTGCTCAAATAAGTTTCAAGATTTTTCTTTTTGCGTTCACGAAGCCAGTCGCCCCAGCGAACATCAATAATTTTTCGCCAGTGACTTCTGAAATTAGGGAACCAGTTTTCTACTCCATCGATATTTCCAGGAAGCCAGTCATAATCTGCATTTATGATTTTTCCAACTTTAATAATTGGCACGTTGGAAATAAACATCTGAATTGAACCAAGACACTGATTTGCCTTTGCAATAAATTCTTTTATTGTTCGTTCTATATCTTTGTCCTGAGCATTTTTTGTAATATCTTTTCGCTGTGTAAACATTAACATTGCTTCAAGCACTTCATTTTGAACCGACATTATATTAGAAAAAACTGCTGCAAAATTTGCATAATCATTTATTGCATTTCGATACGGACAGGTATAAGTTTTCCCGCTTATATTAGTGAACTGCGAAGTAAAATGAATATATGGAAGTCTTGTAAACTGTCGGAGCCAGTTCAAAGAACTTACTGCTCCATAAAGGCTGCTCTTCATTCCCCCATCAATATTTTTAAGGATATCATCCAGATTTTTCAAAAGCCCATTCTTTACATCAACAGTCGGCTCTGTATCAAAAGAAAGTGAAAAAGGATCTGCTTCCTGAGTTATTAAATCTGAAAGCTGAGGTGTTACAAACGAACTCAAAAATACATAAAAATCACCGGGATTATCATCTATTATATTGAAGTAAGGTTTAAAGAAATCGGCGGCATTTTTTAATGAACGAAGATGTTCATAGAACACAGAATCAACAAGTCCATTTTTATGATTTACAATTCCAGGATGATCGCGGTTAACACGGCGGGCCATTGCGGCTATAACATCTTCATTGTAAATCTTTTCTGAATCTTTTTTTTCTATAAGACTTCTAAGCCATAAGAAAAATCTATATAAAACAGATTCTCCCTTATAGCGTATATGGAGAGTAACATTCTTATCTGGAAACTGATTTTCTGTTTCTATAAGCTGAACGACAGAAACTTCTGACTGATTTATTTTTTCGAGCATATCACTGCGTTCTGCTGGATCCATGCCGGCAACAAGTTTATCGAACGCATTTCTGTTCAATTCATCCATCATACTTCAATTATGAACGGAAAGCTGGTATTCTTCAAGATAAATAGCAGTAAAATTAATTTTATTTTTTTGTAGACAAAAATTTAAAAATGTTAGATAATATTTATGTCTAATGTATGTTGGACGAATTATATAAAAAACTAATTTAGATTTTTCCACGGAAAAATCAAGTCGGAGATCGCTATGAGAAAACTCAAAGTCTTAGTATGTGCAGTATTCGCAATGTTCGCAGTATCAGCATTGTTCGCTGCAAGTTACAAGGTAGAATCTTTCACTGGTAAGGTTACTTATGAAGCTGCACCAGGAAAGTGGGTTGCTGTAGAAGACGGACAGGAATTATCAGCTTCAACTGTCATTCAGACAAGTGTAAATTCAGGCCTTGTTCTTTCTTTGGATGGAGCAAAAATCAACATCAAAGCTATGCAGAAAGGAACTATCGAAAGTCTTGCAAGTGTTGCATCTTCTGGCAGTTCAGGAATCAAGAAGGGTTCTTCCCTCAAGAGCTCTGCAGTAGCTGCTGACTCAGGCAAAACAAGTAAGTCTGTAGTTACTGCTTCTTCCCGCGCTAGTGAAGCTAAGGAAGATTACGAGTGGGATGAGTAACCCTATCTGTTAAATACTCAAAATCCTGTGTTTCGGTTTTCCGGCACAGGATTTTTTTTATCTGGTATCACCTGATAATTTCAATAATCACAATAATAAAACTATTTTTGAGAGAGAAAAAAAAATGAAAAAGTATTCCTTTCTATTAGTACCGTTTATTTCTATTCTTTTTTGTTCCCTTCTGGTATTTACAAGTCTTGATAATAAAATTGCAGACCTTTTCCAGAGAACACTTCCTAAACTGGAAGAATCTGATAATGTTATAATGGTAAACATTGATGATTCATCTGTAAATGCAATTGGTACCTGGCCATTTTCACGCGAGGTTTATGCAGATTCCCTTGTAATTCTTAAAGACCTTGGCGCCGAAGCGGCTGTATTCGATTTAAGCTTCCTTGATAAATCGCAGACAAAGGTAAATAAAGAATATGTAGAATCTGAACTTCCTCACTATGTAGATGAAGATTTTGGAGAGCTTTCTGAACAGCTTGCCTGGCTTATGATGGAAGCCGAAGGCGAAAATGTAAGTAATGATATTTCAGAGATTCTTGATTCCGTTCAGAACCGTATTAAAACTGCAATTCAGTATTCTATCCGAGATGCAGACCAGGCGCTTGCAAACGACCTTAAGTTCTTTGATAATTCATACCTTACATTAACCTTTGATAACGGCTTCCCTCCTCTTGGAGAAGTTGCAGAAAATTATCTTTCCAACGAACTTTCGCTTAAAAACATTTCAGTTTCAAAAAATGCAAACATTCCAAGCTATAAGGGAGTTGAACCTGCAATCAGTGATTTTCTTTTCATGGCAAAAAAAGCAGGTTTCGTAAATGCAGATGCCGATTCAGACGGATACCTTCGCCGCCTCTATCTGATTTTTGAATATAAAGGAAATTATTATCCTCAGCTGTTGTTTGCTCCAATTTTGAATTATCTTGGAAATCCTAAAATTGAAGTTCACCGCAGAAAAATCATTCTTAAGAACTGCCAGTTCCCTGATGGAGTACGCGATCTTAAGATTCCTCTTGCACAGGATGGTTCAGTAATCATCAAGTATCCAAACAAGAGCTATTATGATTACAAAAATATTACTCTTTGGTCAGCTTACCGAATTTTCCTTCTTGAGCATGATCTTGTAAACAGCTTAAAAGAGCTTAATGAAAATGGATTCTTCAGCTTCTGGGAAGGAGATCTTCCTTATGAATATTATGAAGCAGCATCAGGCTTTATTCATGATTCTCTTATTGCAGAAGATTCAGATGCCGGAGTTACTTACGAAGATTATTATGCTTATAAAGAAAACTTCTATACTTCAACAAAAGAGTTCCTTTTTGGCTCAACAGAAGCAGACCTTCTTTCTTCAGTAGAAGATGATGAAGAAACTGCAGAATATATTTCTTATAACATGGATACAGTCCGCAAGATTTATGAAGAACTCACAACATCCCGTGACCGTGTCCGCGAAAAGGTAAATGGTTCTTTCTGTATCTTTGGAACAAATGCAACAAGTACAACCGACTTTGGTTTGATTCAGTATGAAGAAAAGTACCCTAACCCAGGTGTACACTACACTATTGCAAATCAGATTCTTTCTGCTGATTTTGTAACTGATTCTCCAAAGTATATTTCTATCATTATTGCAATTCTTTTGTGCTTTGGTTACGGATTCGTTTCTAACAAAATTAAGAGCACCGGTAGACAGCTTGTAATTGGTGGTTTGATTGAAGGTGCCGGAATAATCTTATCTCTTGTATTCTTTATGGTTACAAAGATTTATGTTGGTACAGCAGTTCCAACACTCTCTCTTGCCGTTACCTTTATTGCAATTACAGTTTTGAATCTTATCCGAACTTCTAAAGATAAAAAGTTCATTACAGGTGCCTTCAGCCAGTGTCTTTCAAAAGAAGTAGTTGCCGAAATCGTTGCAAACCCTTCTTCATTTAAGCTTGGTGGTGAACGTATTGAAATGACAGCCATGTTCACTGATATTCAGAAATTCTCAGGCTTTAGTGAACTTCTTAACGCTGCTCAGCTTGTAGCACTCTTAAACTTCTACCTTACAAAAATGTCTAACCTTATTATGGAAGAACGCGGTACTGTAGATAAGTATGAAGGAGATGCTATTATTGCGCTGGTTGGTGCTCCAGTTAAGATGGAAGACCATGCAGAACGTGCCTGTGCCGCAGCCATTAAGATGAAGCAGTCTGAAATTGAAATGAATAAATACATTGAACAGATTGCTGCCGGTAATAAGCCGGAAGATATGGAACAGGATCTTTATGATGCATTTAAGATTATGGTTGCAAACAAGCGTTCAATCTTTACACGTATTGGTTTGAACTCCGGAGAAATGATTGCCGGTTATATGGGTTCTGAAAATAAAAAGAACTACACTATGATGGGTAATAATGTAAACCTTGCTGCACGCCTTGAAGGTGTAAACAAGCAGTATCATACTGGCGGTGTTCTTATTAGTGAAGCAACCCGTACAAAGCTTTCGGACAAGTTCCTTGTGCGCAGCCTTGACCGTGTTCAGGTAGTAAACGTAAAAACACCTATTCGTCTTTATGAGCTGATAGGCTTTAAGACAGAAGCAGATGATGCAAAAATCAAATACATTGAAGACTGGGAAAATGCATTGCAGAAGTTTGAAGCCGGAGATTACAACGGAGCACTTGCTGATTTTAAAGCATTACACAGTCAGAACAGCAATGATAACGTAGCTGCCTACTACATTGAACTTACAGAAAAATTCTTTGCTAAGGGCAAGGTTCCAACAGAAACTGATGATTTTGGTGTTGCTTATAACACAGAAAATCCTTCTGATATGAATCCTGAATGGGTTGGAACAAAATACGAAATCAAGGGAACTTTCAGACTCCTTCAGAAATAAAAAAAACTTATTAAAACAATAAAAAAATCGCCGGCCTATGAAGAACTCTTCACTGGCCGGCGATTTTTTTTGCTTAGGAGATTTACTCTCCTACTCTATTACTTCTTTTTTCTGCTGAGTGTGAACCATGCACCACCACAGCTGCAGAGAATCAGCAGAAGCACAATCACAGTTGATTTAGAAGGCGACTTCTCTTCTGTAAGTTCTGTAGTATCTGCATCTATAGGGCTTGTACTTTCCATTACCTCAGCAGGAGCTTCACTTACCGCTACAACTTCTGTAACATCGCTTACAGCTTTTCCTACCTTAGCAATTTCGTTTGTTACAAGTTCTGTAGTTTCATTTACACTTATCTGTGGTACCTCAACATCTACAGGCTGCTCACTGATTGCAGCAACATTCATCTGAACTTCAGGTACAGTCTGTTTTGCTGCAGAAGAAGCCTTTTTCTTTGAAGATTTCTTAGTCTTCTTAGCGGCTTTCTTAGTTTCTTTTACAACCTTCTTTGCAGTATCTGTTGTTACAGTGTCTTCAACATTATCTTCAAATGAATTCTGAGCATTGCTGAAGAAGTTTACAACTCTTGAACGTACAGAATTTGAACTTGAATTATTATTGCCATAGCTTGAAGTACCATTAAATCCAAATCCAGAAGCTAACAATGAATAGCTATTGTTTGAGCGATATACAAAGGCTGGAGCAACTCCTTCAGAGCCGTTAAGATCACTTAAATCGACACCGGTACTTTTACTTGCTTCTGTAGTCCACCAGTTCTGGTTTGTATCAGCACTTTTACCCGACTCACCAGGATATGTAAGGTTGTGTACACAAATATTTCCAAACTCATCCTTATACCATACAAAAATTATTGTATGACGTGTATTTACACTACTAAGATCTATTGGAATATCATTGATACAGCCACTGCCAATAGTGTTATCTACAGTTGTTTCTGTCCATTCTGTATCTGTAGGTTCAACAATTTTGTTATATGTAATTGCATAGTAAAGTGTAGTACTAGGCAGAGAAGCAGCAATTACAGGCAATCTGAATTTAGTACCCGCATTAATCTGTCTTATGCTATAACCACTTGGAACAGTATTTGGAGTATCTCCATCTGTTGGTTCACCGCTACTATTATAACCATAGATTTTACCAGTAATATTAGTTGGTTCTTTTAGCTCTTCAGTACCACCAGCTGTAATAAGATAATTCTGGTCATTTGTACCTTTATCAAATGCCTTTATCCACTGAGCTTTATGAACCCATGTATCTCCTAATTTTTCATTAGGATTATCTACATTTGGATATGTAGGAACATAGTGCAAACCTGAATAATAAGGAGCCTTTTCTTTTTCTACCTTAGGACCACTGTACGGTATAAGAACAAATGTCTTAATTGTATCAGAGTTTCCAACTTTATCTGTAGCTTTAATTGCATAGCTGGTTTCTTCTGTAAGGCTTGCGAAAGTAAATGCATTACTTACTGGTGTTACATCGGCATCATTATAGGTAATCTTATCAAGGCCAGAACCACCAGCATTGTCTGTAATTGCAGAAACATTAAGAACAATCTTATTAATTACATTCGAATTATATTTTATTGTTATTGTTGAACCATCTTCTGAAGTAGAGACAATACTGTTTCCTGATCCTGCAACATCTCCATCTGAACTGTTCTTAAAGCTGTAACTGATTGAAGATTCTGTTGGAAGATAAGGCTTTGTCATATCCTTTACAAGAGTTACAGATTTTTCTGTTGTATTTCCTACAGTATCGGTTGCTTTGAAACTGTAAGTTGTTGGAGCATTAGTAGTTTCGGCCGGTGCAGGAGCTGCGAACATGTAAGAAACTGTAGAATCAGTTACAGTAAAGTTTTGTGTTTCAGCTGTTAATTCTATCCAGTTACCTGAACCCTGATCCCACTCATATTTTACGATATCATTATGAGATTTTGTAAACTTTACAATTGCATTTTCACGCTTAAGATAGTAAACAACAGGGTCTCCTAATGCTACTCCATCATAAGTATCGCCACTTGTTTTAGTCTGTACAGCATGTTCTGAAGCCAAATCAAGGTTTGGAGCAGTTCCATCGCCGGTAACAGAAATTGTTTTTAATGTGGTTTCCTGATTAATATTATCTACGGCTTTTATTGTGTAAGTATAGGTTGTACCGTCAACATCTGAACTTAAATCAATTATATAATGATTTGAAGACAATTCATCAGGTGTCTTTTCTTCTGTTGTTTCATTTGTTCCATCAGATTTAATAATTACAAATTTCTGAATACCAGATTTTGCAACTCCGTCAACACTATCTGTAACATTTGAAAGGTCAATGTATATTCTGTTCAGGTAATTTGAGTTAGATTCAATCCTGCTGTACTTTATAACTTCACCATTATCAAGAGCAGCAGGTAGAGTTACCTTGTTTGAATCAGAAGGGTCTGCTGTTCCTTCAACCTTATGAGTTGTATAAGAAACAGTTCCTGTAGGTCCCTGTGTATCTTTCTGAATACAAATAGTTATTGGTTCAGCAATGTTACCAACTTCATCTATAGCTCTGAATGAATAATAATATTTACTAGCTGGAGCAGTAACTGTACAAACATTGCCACTAAGAGTTCCCTCTGGAATAGCAGCCCAGTCAGACATTGTTGTAGCACTAGAACCATAACTCCATTCATATCTTGTAGTATTTGTATCTGTTACATTCAAAGTGATAATTGCATAGTCACCTTTAAGATATTTTACATTAGCGAAAGTAACTGCATCTGTTGTTTCATCTGATTTTACAGATGGAATAGTTACTACCGGTTTTGCACCATCGGCAGTTACAGTAATAACTTTAAGTGGCTCATCCTTTACAAGGCCAATATTATCAATTGCCTTAATTGTATAGGTATAAGTAACATCAGCAGTATTACCACTTAAATCAATTTGATAAGTATTTGAAGATAATTGATTAGGTGTCTTTACTTCTGTTTCTAGAATAGTTCCATTTGATGATTTTATAATCTGGAATTCCTTAATACCAGATCTTTCAATACCATTAGTCTTATCAAGCACACCTTCTGCAGTACGTTTATCTGTAACATTTGAAAAATCTACTGATATCCAATTTACAAAGTTTGTAGAATTTTCAACAGAGCTGTATTTTATTACATCATTATTATTGAGGCTTGCAGGATAAAGAGTTACCGGTCCACTTGAAGAAGTAGTAGTTTTTCCAAGAGTATAAGAAACCTCTCCATCTGGCGCCCACTTATCTTTCTGAATGGTAATTGGAACCGAAGTTTCATTTCCTACCTTATCTTTTGCATGGAAATAATATGTAGTTGGAGTATCTGGAGCAGCAAAGCTATAAGTTACAGTTGGGAATGATTTTGTTATAGTCATAACATCATTTTCACCAATATAGTTGGTCATATCATCTGTTCTCCATGTATAAGTTGCAGCATTATCATCAATTGTAAAGGTAACAACTGCCTTATCATTCTTCAGATAATAAGTTCCAGTATTAGCAGGATACTGTACGCCAGCACTATCTTCTGTACCATCTTCTTTAGTTGCCTTTACGTTAACATCTGATAGACCAGGAGCAACATTATCTTTTTGGGTTCTAAATTTCTTAAGTTCAGTTTCCTGCCCAATATTATCTACTACTTTTACGGTATAAGTATAAACAATACCATAGGTATTATCGCTAATATTGATACTAGAAGAGGTAACATCTGGCTCTAAGGTTTCAGAATCACTATGTCCTGTTCCATTTACAACCCAATCTTTGCTGATTACGTATTGTTTTATACCAGATCTTTCAATGCCGTTAGTCTTATCAACAAGGCCTTCTGCTGTACGTTTATCAGTAATATTTGAGAAATCAAGATAGATATCTGTAATCTTATAATCACCTGCCACTGAAGTATATTGAATAACTCTATCATCCTGATTAATTTGATCAGGAGCCATCTGACCATTATTATCATAAACTACATCGAGTCCGCTATCCAGGAAAGCTTGTTTACGGTTAGAAGTACCGTTCTTCAATTCATAATCAAAGGTTCCGGCAGGAGCCCATTCATCGCGCTGGATAGTTATTGCTGGAGTTGCGTCAGTAATATTAAGGGCAGTATCTACAACACGGAACCTATATTGTGTTTTCTCTTCTGGAGCATTAAAGGTTAATACTCCAGAATCAGTAATATTTGCATTAAAATTGTCAGAAGAAATATCATGCCATGTTGTCCAATTACCAGCTCCAGTTTTCCATTTCCACTGCTTATGGGCAACACCTGTACCTGAGTCTGACATTGTTAAAGTAATTTTTGCAGTTGACCCCTGAATATACTTTGTTGCATCGCTGCTTGCATCATCACTATCCTTTGCATCTTCATCAGTTGCAGCAGTCTTAAAACTTGAAGTACTAAGATTAGGAGTACTATTATCATATACCCATAAGTTGTTACCTGCAGGTCCCTCTAATGGATACAGGATAGAATCATCTTCTTCACCAATGAAGCGAAGCTGCAATGCTGTTCCAGAAGAAGATGAAGTAGCAGTCTTTAGTAAATTTGTATCCAGAGGAATTTCATATATTGTTTCCGCATCATTATCATCAGGAACAATACAGTTTCCAAGATTGTAAGACTGAGCCTGTACATCATCATCTGTTAACTCGCCTCTTGAGCCAGGTCCATAAATAACCTTACAAGTTGTTGGATTATTCTGTGTTTTAAATCTGATTTTTGGATGAGTTGTTGTTTCTCCATTTTCATCGTTTTTAATACCATTTTTTAAGTAGTTGATTGCACTTGTTCCTGTACCGGCTTTTGTAATAGCTGGCAGGTCATCTGGCTTATTTGCAGAAAGATTAACATCGTCATAGCCAACATATTCTAGAGTATTGTCTTTTAAGGCAGGTATAATATTCTGGGCAAACACAACCTTTACAGGTTTACCAATAAGGCCTGCTCTATTTACAGGATAGAAATAAGTCTGTGGATGCAGAGTATTCCATGGTGTAAAGAGGTCTGTTAAAACATTCTTTGTAAATGTATATTTGTAGCATGAGTCACTTGAATCCCATGAAACTGCAGAAGACATTTCTTCTGCAGTATAGAAATCTTTTTGATTTGTAAGTGGCGAAGTTGTTACAATCCAACCAAGCAAACGTACTGTGTCACTAACATTAAGTTTTACAGTAATACTAGAGTTTATAGCTTTTGATTTTACTGTTAATGTTTGGCCATTCGTTGTACTATCATTTACAGGAGGATTATCGGAAAGACCATAATCTGAAGCAACACCGAAGAACGAAGTATTAATTGCAGAAACTGCAGCCGCTGCTCCATCGTCAGTTGTTTTTAATCCTGGAGCATCTGACTGATATACCCAGGTACTACAAGAATCATATTCAAGAGGAAGTGTTGTTGAATTGCCAGCATAGTCTTTAATACCAGCGATTTCAATTGAGGTTCCTGATTGTTTGGTAGACATAACACTGCCAGTTAAAGTTGTTACATTAACAGTAGTTGATCTTTGAGCAAAAGTGAAATATCCCATACCTGTATTGTATACACCGGATTCTCTGTCGATTACTGTGTATTTTACAGATGAATTATTACTGTAATAATATTTGTATACACCATTGTCAGAAACCTTATTAATCTTTACAAGACCATTAACATCGATTGAAGGAGAAGGAGCTGTGTTATCGAAAAGCCACTTCTGGTCATTTGTATTATAAGAGTTTCCGGTATACTTTAATGGACCAATAACTGTGTTTCCAACCTTATCCTCAATAATATAGAACATTCTGTAATCCTCTGCATTTGCTGCAGGCTGACTTGTTGTATTTGCATATGGCAACAGATGTTCCATATTAAATGTTAGTGCACCTGAAGAACCATTTGTTTTCTTGTATACCCAGCTTGAAGCATCTTCAGTAGTAAGGCTTGAATTATAGAATGCATTCTTGTCTGGACTACCTGTTCCTCTCCAGATGATTACACGACTCTTAAGAGTAAAGGCTGATTCAGAACCATCTTCAACGCCGCCAGCGGCAGTAACATCATTATAGAAACAACTGTCTGAACAACCTGCAAGAGTTATTTTAGCATTAGGTTTATAGAAGTTTATTTCACTTGAATTAAGAGTTGAGATTCCATTCAAAGGAAGAACTATGGAACCTGCAGCTGAAGCACTATAATTCTGATAATAAGCCGGCTGTCCCGACAAACCAATTCCAGTATCTACATCCCATGCAACAGGAGTAGCATCTGCAGCCGGCTTAATTAATCTGTATGAAATATTACCACAGCCGTCCTTTAACCAGAGAGCCAGAGGAGGACACTTGTGGTTAGGAATCTTAATTATAATATTACCGCTTGCGTCTACAGAGCTATGAATATCTCCGTTTTCATATTCAGAAGAACCTGCAACATAAGCATTCCAGTTACCCTTTCCTATTGTACTTGGAGCAACAGATTCGAAACCATCACCAGAAGTATACCAGTGAGAAACTGCAAAGTATTCTATTGGAGTAGAAGTTGTTCTAAGATTTCTTGCTTCATAAGCAGACTTATTTGTTGGGTCTGCACCATTAATAAGCTTGTCTGAATCAGTTGAAGCTACACCAGAACCAAGCTTAACTTTGAGAATGTATTCAGTATCTGCAGCAGAAGCAAGGCCCTTAATTACATAATTGAACTGCTGCTTTGTAGATACATCTGTGCTGCCATTTGCAAGGAGATCATCATTTGTGTATCCGTTTGCAGATTGAGTTGTATTTCTATGAATACTTGCATTTGCAGGAATTGCGAGAGTCATGTAACTGTCGAGTTCATTAAGCTCAGAAGTTGATGCGAATGCAATATCCTGTACAACATGGAGAGTTTTAGCAGTAGACTTGTTACCAGCCTTATCTGCGGCACGTACCGTAAACTGACAGCTGTCTCCATTTGAAGTAGAGCTTGGAGTTATGCCGAGGAAGCTGTATGGACCAGAAGTTTCTATAGAAGAAATTGTTGGATATTCAGATACCTGGCCTGTAGCATTTGAAAGATAAATATGATTATCTTTCAGGTTAATTTCGTTAAGGTCTGCATTAATTGCGAGTTTGCTGTTAGCTGAGTAGAAGTAAATATCATTTGGAGCGTTGGCAGCATCCAGAACTTTTCCGTATACTTTCTGACCTTCAACTGGATGTGGATAAACCTTAGAAGCATCTACAACAGCATTTTCGTTTCCAACTGTTGTATAAAGACCAATATCAATCCAAGCAGGAGCAGTCTTATCAAGAGTAATTGTACCAGCTGCACTTGCGCCACCTGCACATTCACCGAAGCTCTTAGCAGAAACAGTTACAGACTGAAGACCTTCTGTATTTGTAAGGTGGAGGTTTGTAATCTTAATTGTCTTTGCACCAGTAGAAGCGGCAGAACCAACAACAGCATGAGCTGTACCGGCAGCATTCTTGAATACGACAGTCTTCTTATCTGAAGAAACATCGAAGCTGAGAGTAATTGGATTAGCAGAATCTGTAATATCCTGGATAGATGTTGTGTAAGTTGCATTTGCAGCATTCTGGAATTCAGCGTCACCAGAGAGTGTAAGAGTATAAATACCAGAAATTGTTGGAGTTACGTTGAATGTTGCATCTACGTAAGTACTGTTAGTATAACCGGCTTCAGCAGCGAAACAGTCAGTTCCGGCAATAGTATCAACAGTGTTGTTATCTGCCATAGCTGGAGCGGCAGCAGAAGGAGCTGAAGGATCATAACAGAATGCAGGAATTGTAGAAACTGCAGGACCATCAGCAGATTCCCTACTCTGGATATTTGTTCCTGTTACAGAATTATTTGTAGCAGTATCGTGAATCTTAAGACTGACAGCAGACAATGCTGGAGACTGAGCAAGCTCGACATTTGTAATCTTTACAGCCAGCTGAGAAGCAGAAGAAAGCTTGCTGCCCGCATCTACAGAACTGTTAATTGTGAGAGTATTAGCAGTTGTATTAACAGTTGCTGAAATTGCAGAAGAATCTGTGTATGCCAGAGTATCTGGATTTACAGTATAAATCATAGAAGCATCTGTAAGGTGGATAGAAGAACCAGCAAAATCAAAGATTTTAGCACCAGAAGAAACTTCTGTGAACTTAATGTAAACATCAGTTCTTGGAACAGTATTAGTATTATTAAGACGGTTGTAATCAACCCAGTATTCAGTTCCGGAACCGTTGAAGCGTTCTGTTCCCTTAATATATGGAATGTAAATACTATCAATAACAGGAGCAACAGAGTCAATGTTTACGGCACAGCGCTGTTCGTTAGTTGTTTCGAGACCGTTATCGGCAGCATCGAATACCTTAGCACTGATTCGGTAGTTACCCTGCAAATCATCATCTTCAGTTGCATCAGAAATCTTAATACCTCTGATAGTAATAGTAGAATCAAAGTCTACAAGAGGAGTTGTGAATGTAAGTCTGTTACCTTCTACAGTGAATGCACGTGCTTCACCGCCAGCAGTAACAACAAGGTTCTGAGAATTAGCAAATGGATATGCGTACGGTGTGCCATAAGAATTATCTGCATTCTTCTTAGATACATAAACTTCAACAGCCATAACACCGGAAGTTTCTTCTGAAACAGGAATAACAAGAGTCTGAGTATTAAGAACATTAGAAGAAGCGATTCCGGCAGTAGAACCTTCGGTTGCTTCCAATGTAAGACTATTAACTACAGGAATTACGCTATCGAAATGGATAGGTGGGATTGTATAAGCAGAAGACTTATTGCCCATATCATCCATAAGAGCATAACTGAAGATTACGTTACCCTGATTTGATGGGAGTGGGAAGTTAGTATAATCATCTGTTACTGGGCGCCATCCCGAATCGTTTGTAGAAATATTAGCAGCCCATGTAGTATCAGAAGTAGGTTTTACAATCCACTTAAGACCGCTATGGAGAGATGCAAGTCTTGGGTTACCTGCATCGGTAATAAGATTAGCAGAGTTAGCGGCATTACCCTTAATCTTAATATAGTTTCTATAAGTATCTTCATTATAGAAGCCGTGAACAGAAGCGTGAGAAGTATCAATAACAACCTTGCTTGAGTTAGCTTCGGCACTAGGAGCCTGAGTATCCTTAACAATGAACAGAGAAGCATAACCGTTACCGTATTCTTCTGAGAGCTCACCACCATCAGCAAAACCACTGTTCTGAACCATATCAACGGCAGCAATATCAATTCGGATCAAACCATCCGGGAGGCTACTTACATCATATTCATACAGACAACCCTTATCGTTAGCAAGACGCTGGTCGGCATCTGAAATGCCCGCATTAATAGAATCTACAAGGTTCTTATAAGCACCAGAAATACTTGTTGTAAGGTTAGTCTGAGGTACGTAGTTCATAGAACGCAATGGAATGCTTTCTGTAGATGGAGTACCGTCTGCGTTATACATATGGAATGCGCGGATACCAATCATTGCAACATCGGTTTCAATACCAGTCTGACTCTGAGCAGTTCCGGAACCGGCAATATCTTCTGCAAGAACGCGGATAATTACCTTACCGGTTATACGGTTTGCAATAAGATTATCGTAGAAGCTTGCATCAATATTATTTAATGGAGCAGAAGCGGCACCTTCGAGAGTCATCTTAGTACCGGCACCAACAGAGTTGATTGTTCCTGCATCCTTATACATACCAAGCATTCTGTGGAAGTCTGAAGCGCCTCTACCGGCAGTAAGCTGAGTAATACGAGGAGCAAGAGTATCTTTAGAACTTCCTACAGTAAAGCTGATTTTTTCATCATCGGTCATTGTAAAGCCGTAAAGGTCTTTTACATCTTTTGAAATAGTAATGTTTACAGAAGACTGAGAAGAATAACCTTCTGAAATTGCTTCCTGAGTAAACTTGAGGGTAACCATTTTCTGGTTTGTACTGAAAATAGGATCTTCAAAACGGTCTGTAATGTCTTCACTGCTGATTTCAATATCACCATCCTGAGTGAAAGACTGAATACCCTGAGTTACGCTGATTTTATCGAAAACTCCGTCTTCATTTTTAAATGATTCCGGATTCATTGGCTTAGTAAAGTTAATTCGCACAGACATATTACGAACTACACCACTACTACCCTTTGCAGGAATTGTAAGTGAAACAGAAGGACGCTGTGCTACGATTGGAACAAGGAAGATGTCGTTACGTTCTTCGTTAATTGTTACGACAGTTGTTGCGCTTGTAGGATTTTCAAAAACTACAATTGGACTTTGAATTTCATGAGGAAGAAGACGGGTATTATAGTCATCATCATCAATAAAATATACATCTTTATTTCTGCTCTGGTTATCGCCGGTTGCAAGGAAAGAGGTTGGGAAAGCTGCCCAGCGTACAAAACCATACTCAGGTTCTGTGGTTGCAGAAACCTCCTGTGGAATTTCTACCTTAAAAGTAGTTGTACCATCAGGATCTGTTTTACCCTGACGTGTCATTGCATAACGAACGTATACACTAATCTGAGGTGCGTTTGCAATTTTTACATCATTTTCAATATCAGAATAAAAGTCGTCATTCGACATCCATGAATCACAGGCTGTAAATAAAAAAACAAAGGCTGATAATAATACTAAAGCTAACTTTTTCATTTATTTTCCTCTTCTCTTTTTTTCTTTTTTCCAAATATTATTATGCCAGCTGCCAGAGTAGCGGCTAAAGTTACAGATGAAATAATTATGATAGTTTTTGCTGATAATTTTGATTCTGCGGCTTTTTCAAGTTCTTTTGTGAACTCTTCAACAGATTCAAAAGATTCAGCCTTTTCTGCTGAGGCTTCAAGATCCTGATTAAATGTTTCTACAGATTCAAACTTTGATTCGGTAGCAGGTGTATTTGCAGTTGTATTTGCAGTTGCGGTTGTATTTGCAGTTGCGGTTGTGGTTGCAGCTGCGACGTCAGCAGACTTTTCGACAGATTCAGATTTTTCAACTGAAGCAGGCTGTTCTGCTTTTGCAACATATTTTCCAGCAGAAACCTTTGCGATAGTTGGATCAGATGCCATGAATTCAGCGGCAAGAGCCTGCAATGAGTCTAATGGAGATTCTTCTTCAGCCTCTTCGGCATCTTCAGTTTCTGCGAAAGAAGCGATTTCACCATAATCAGAAGAATTTACAGATGTATCATTAAGAGTGTAAGAAGCCTTTTCTGTTTTATAAGTTTCTTCCGGTTCATCAAAAAGATTATCAAATACAGGTTCAGAATCATCTTCATCTGAAAGTGCAACCGGAGCAATTGTTTCTCCAGAAGAATCATCGGTCTTAATAGGAACATCGGTCTGAAGAGTTGCAAGAGCAAACTCAAGCGGCAAAAGATTTTCTATAAGCTCATCTTCATCATCATCGCCTGCTCCACCCTCATTGCCCTGAACTTCATCCTCAGAATCAGATTCTTTTTCGCGGACAGCAGAAGGAGCAACTGCAACAGCATTATTTGCAAGCGTAATAATTTCGAGCAAAGCATTAGAAGAAAGAGCTTTACGTTTAATTACAGTTTCAGTTTCCTGAGTTTCATCAGACTGGTCGAGCATTACAAAATTTACGTTGTAATCAGAGAATCTGTTTTTAAGCTCGTGGCGGCTCCAGCGGTCAAGACCATTTTCGAACGCAAGATAAATCGCATCACTTTCCGGCATATTAAAATATGCAGTAGCGCCAGGAACACTAATAGGCTGGTAGATTTTCCATGAATCACTCATGCGGTAAAGAGCAGCAGTTCCCTGAGAAGCAGAAGTATTCCATTCGCGGGCACCATATCTTACGGCTTTAAAGAAACCTTCATCAGAAAGAGTAATTTCAAGAGGAACCCAAACCTTGTCCTTATCAAAAATAAACTCAGTAGTATTACGGAAAGACATTAAAGCCTGTTCCGGAGTAAGACCGGAATCAAAAGCCATAAAAATATGACCAGGAACAGTAATAAATGCAGTTTCAATTCCCACAGCCTCAAACAGAGAACATACGAGAATAGAAAGGTCATCACAGTCACCACCACGGTACATAAGAGTCTGGTAAGGGAACTGAAGAAAGTCGATGGAAGAAGTACCAACGTTATCCTCAAATGAAGAAGAAGGGTCTACAACATAGTTCAAACCGAACTCATTTAAGGTTTCAAAAATACCAATTGCGTACTGAATGTTTACAGGAACGTCTGCATGAAGATTATCGCGGACAATACTTGCGGTATATTTAGCAAACTGCATAGCCGCCGGATCCTTCGAAGAAACAAATACTGCGGCGCGGCGGTCGTCATCCCAAGACATGTTGTTACGGCCATAAACCGGAACGTCCAGAGCAAAACTCTGCGACATCTTTTTTCCAAGACGAGAATAATTTACGATGATATAGCTTGAAGTATCAGTTTTTTCTGTAAGCTCAAGCATAGTTTCATTAAAGAAAGCCAGCAGATCAACAGAAACAGTTTCGCCGCGCTTAATTTTTGGAATAGTAGTACACTCTTTTGCGTGAGCCATGTACTGAGGCTGGAAGAAGCTTACAGTAACATCAGTAATTGCAGAATCTTCTTTATTAGTGATATTTACCTTACCAAAGGAATTATTTTCATACCATGAATAAAGAACCGGGAAAACCGGAGCAAGCTGATCAACTTCCATATCAAGCTTAGTCTTATTGTTGAAGAACTCAGTGATATTGAAAGTAACACCAGGAGCGATACCCGCATTAACCAGCATCAAAGGAGACGGCTTACTTGCATAGTGAGTAGCAGTAGCACTTGTATCCAGATATATAGAAGGATTAATTTTATAAGAGAAAACAATAGAGCCGCCGGCAGTAATACCGGAAGTATTTCTGGTAGCCTTTGCACTGTAAAGACCAACATCAAGGTTGAAGTCTAAAGAGATACGGTCTGTAATCTCAAGGTGATAACCACCACCAACCTTACCTTCCAGAATGGAAACAGGTGCAACACCCGGCAAAGACATAGAAAGGTAATCACCTTCTGCAAAGATATTTATAAATCTTATAGGACGGTAAGTTGCCCTTAAACCGGCACCAATACCATACTCCATGCTGTGGGCTTCACCAAACGGCTTAGTAAAATGAGGAAATACACTAACAAGAAAGTCGCCGCCGGCAGCAACCGGTGCATAAGAAAGACACAAACCTGCACAAATTGCAAGAGTCTTTTTTGAGAAGGCATGATTTTTTCTTATCTTTCTGGCAGATTTACCTGACACTATAACTCCCCCGCTTTAGTTTTCAAGTTCAGTTTCTATTTTAATAATATTCTTGCGGGCAGTTTCGTTTTCAGGATCAATTGCAAGAACCTTTTCGTACCATTCTTTAGCTTTTGCATATTTTTTCTGAAGAGACAGAATGTTTCCAAGATTATTCATAGCCGGAATAGAACCCATTTTTGCAGAAACTTCATAAATTGAAACTGCATTATCATACATACCGGCACGTACATAAAGTAAACCAAGTCTATTATAAAGATTTACAGAACCACCCTCAGACTTAATCTGGGCCTGAACAGCTGCAATCTGAGGACCAAATTCCTGAGCAATATATTTTGCTACAGCGTTTTCACCAGCTTTAACAAGGTCTTTTTCTGAAGGAATCTTTGAATTTGTTTCGCCAGAAGAGAAGCCTGAAGGAGGATATGTTAGCCATGCATCAGAAAGTACAATAAAATCAACATTATCATCTGATTCAAGGGCTTCATTAACCTTTTCTACACCTTTTTTCCAGCCTTCAGAAAAGTCTTTACTGATTACAGACATAGAAACAGGCATCCAGACCTTATCTTCTACAACAAGAAGGTTGTCTGTGTTATTAAAGAGGTTAAGCAAAGCAGGTTTATATTCACCAAGCTCAATTGCTACAATAAAGTCATCTTTTAAAGGAAGATAAGCCGCGCCAATACCAACAGATTCCAGCATAGACATAAAGAGAATACCGATATCATCCTTGTCGCCGGAACGGTAAGAAAGAGTCTGGTACGGATACTGTACATAATCCAATTCAGAAGGGCTCAAATGGAAGCTGTCATAAGGAGTATCTGATTTTTCTTCGTAAACAACACCAAGACTTCTGATACCTTCATGAATATACATTGCAAACTGCATGTTTTTATTAAGACCGGTACGGAAGTGGTTACGCGCAACACCTACAAAGTATTTTGAAAGCTCAAGGACTTCCTGAGAGTTTGTAGAAACATAACTTGAAAGAATTGAAGAATCTACCCAGCGCATAGAGTTTCTGTTATAAACAGGAACAGTTACAGGGCAAACTGCAACACGTTTATCGCCCAAAAGCTCATATTCAACTACAATTTCACCGGAAATCTTTCCAGATTCAGAGAATCGAAGGATTTTATCATTAAAATCAGCATAGAAAGAAATCTGTTCTGAACGGTTCTTTTTAAGAACTCTGATAGAACCACATTCCATTTCAGAAGCAGTATAAGTTTCGGCTCTGAACTTTACATGAACATTTCTGATTTCAGCTGATTCATTATTTAAGATAGTAATAGTTCCAATCGGATTGTTTTTATAGATTGTATAAATCAGAGGGAATACGTTTTCATCACATTCTACAGAAGCATCTACCATACCAGCAGACTTTTCTGTACTGAACTTATAAGAAACTACAACACCGGCAGTTAATCCTGCGGCACCAGGGTTTCCGAACCAGGAATTATCCTGCAAATTGAACCAGGAAACATCGATACCGGCAGAAAGCCTTGTATTAATACGGAAATTTACGTCTGCATAGGCACGATACCATGGAGCATAATGCGAATGACCGTCTGTAAAGCTTCCACAGGCACCACCAGCAATACCGGCAGCAAGTTCAATACGAGAGAAAGGATAGAAAACTACACCAGCCTGAATTCCAACAGGAACAACATAAACGTTAGGATCTACCCCACTATTAAGCTGTTTGGAATTATACTTAGGAAGGATCATAAAACCAATTTCTGGTCCAACATTGAGAAGATCAAAAAAGGTCATTCCAGCGTCAATAAATCCGCCATAACCAATAACTTCATAGCGTTTTTCGCCACCAGAAAGGAATGGAAAAACTGCAGAAGGTGTAACTTTTAAAGTGAAGTCATAAGCAAACATGGACACGGTCATAGACAATGCCATGATAAAGATAAAAACTTTTTTCATATTTAAAACTCTGCTCTAGCAAATGATTATATCATAATCCTACAAATATAACAAGACTTAGAATAATATTTATACTATATAATACATCTTTTTAGAAGGGCTAAAAGCATAAAAATTCACAAATTATAACAGGTTGATATATATTAAACTTGTTTTTTGATACTATGTATGGTAAAATTGTTTAGTTAAAAAATAGGTAAAATCCATGGATAGAGAGAATTTACAAAATTACGCAAAATGTCAAAAAAGAATGATTCGTACACGGTAAAATTTCCAATTGGTGTAAAACTGGCCGTTATCATCGGCTTTATAGTACTCGTGTCTTTGGGTACAGTTACTTATCTGAACAGCCACTTTGTTGGTGAAGATGTAAAAATTACAGCAGAAAACAATAACCTTTCAACAAATACTCGTGCTGCTTCCACAATGGAAGACAAAATCAGCACAATACGATCAAATGTTTTCCAGCTTCTTGACCTTTTGAATGTTGTAAGCGGAGGCCGAACAGCAGCCCTTGCACGCCAGGCAGAAGCCTTCTTCTTTGAACGAAATCAGGACATTGCTTCTATATATATTCTTTCTGCAAACAGTATTTCACGCCCGGAAAGCACAGACTCAAAAATCACAAACACACGCTTTTTCCTTTCAAACGAGCTTGATTCTTCCGTTATGGAAACTTTTCTGCAGGCTTCCCAGCAGGCAGTAAGCCGTTCCTGCAGCGGAGAGACAATTGCACTTAATGCATCTCCATTTTTTGGTATTCCGGTAATGTCCATGCTTTTCCCATATAAAGAAAACGGACTTGATCAGACCTGTATCATCACATTCTCTATTGAAAGCATTTCAGACATTCTTGGTACAGACTCAATCAACACTACATTTATTATTAATGATTCAGATGAATTGATTTCGCATCCGGAAACAGACCGCATTCTTAGAGGTGAAAGTCTTAAAAACTACCCTCTCGTAGTTGCAATGCGCCAGAATAACCAGAACAACGACGACAGCCGCCAGATTCCGTTCTTTGAAACAGAAACTATAGACGGCAGAGAAAAGAAAACCGAGTTCTACGGAGCTTACGAAAAGCTTTCTTTTGGAGATATTGTAGTTCTTACAACTGTTCCAATCAGTTCGGTAATTGAAGGAGTTCTCACAACCCGCCGTAATAACCTTTACCTCATGGGTGTTGTATTCTTCCTTTCTATTATATTTATTCTGATATTCTCACGCTTTGCAATTTCGCGACATCTCCGCCGCCTTACAGAGTCTGCAGAAGAAATCAAGCTTGGTAATTTTGAATCTGAAATTTTTGCTACCCTCTCTACAAAGCGTAAAGACGAAATTGGTGTTTTGAATCAGAGTACAAAAGATGAAATTGAGTCCCTGCTCACCTTCTCTAAATTTACAAACAAGGGCGTTGCTAAAGCTATTGCACGTAAGGAAATAGACTTTAACCCTCACCTTAAAGACGTAACAATCTTCTTTAGTGATATTCGTGGTTTTACAGCAATTTCTGATGGATTTAAGAACCGCTTTGACAATGACTCACCACGCGAAATCATCGGCTTCTTGAACGACTACATGAGCCGAATGGTAAACTGTATTACCCTTAGCCACGGAAACGTAGATAAGTTCGAAGGTGATGCTATTATGGCTGTTTGGGGAATTCTCCGCGACGACAGCCTTGATTATGAATCAATGAAGGATTCAGATTCCCGTAAAAAAGAACTTCAGGATATTCATGATAAACACGTACTCGAAGATGCAACAAACGCAATCCGCGGAACAATCGCAATGCGTTACGCACTTATGAAGTACAACAAAGACGCAGAAGCATTTACAGAAGCTCACAAAAATGAGCCTCGCGCACAGTACAAGCCGCACATCAGAATTGGTAGTGGTCTTAATACCGGTCGTGCAACCTGTGGTATTATGGGTTCTGAAGACAAAATGGAATATACCGCCATTGGAGATGCCGTAAACTTTGCATCTCGTACAGAAAGCTCTAACAAGCCTTGTGGTACAGATATTCTTATTACAGAAGACACATACGGACTTCTTAAAACAAAGTATATCCGATGTCAGGAAAATAACTTTACAATTTCAGATGAAAATAAAGCAAATGAAATTATTGTAGAGCAGATTCCGGTTGAATTTGAAGTAAAAGGTAAAGGTACACAGCACTTCTACGGTGTTGTAAACATGCCTCAATTTGATATAGAAGAATTCTTTAAGCAGGGAGATCCGGACTTTAAGGCAGACCCTGATTGTATTCGCGCAGTTGGTCCAAAAGGTCCAAAAACTCTCAATGAAGTTCGAACAATGCTTGGAATTCCAATCCCTGAATTTGAAAAGGTAAACTTGAATGAAGAAGAAAACAAGATCCAGGTTAAGCAATAGTCTGCTTCTTCCGTTCTGTATTACTATTTTCGTGTGTCTTATAGGAGCGACAACAAATTCATGGTTATTCTATAAGAGCTTTTTCAGGGCACTTACAAAACAGAACGAACAGCCGATTGCAACCATTACATTTAAATATAAAACCGCTCAGCGAAAGTTCCTGGATCGCGTTGTATGGGACCGCTTAAGACAGAACTCTCCTGTTTATAACGGAGATACAATTCATACTGCAGGCCTTTCAGAAGCAACCATCTGGTTTAACGACGGAAACGTTATGGACCTTATGGAAAACACAATGGCTCAGGTATTCCTTACAGAAGATATGAGCGCCGCAGTTGAACTCGAAGACGGTTACGCAACAGTCGATTCTTCTGATTCAGAAAACGGACTCACACTTTCTTCGGGCGGAGTTCAGGTTGCAGTAAAATCTGGAACAAGCCTTAGCGCAGGTTCTGTAGCACAGGATTCAGACGGACGTAGCGCGGGCGCTGCAGGAGCCGCAGGAACTTCCGGCGGAACAAAGGGACTTTCTGTTCAGGTATTAAAAGGTTCTGCTTCCGTTCAAAACACAGACGGCACTTCTCTTGCCATCAGACAGGGCGAAGAGCTCAACATGAACACAGACGGTACAAACGCAACAGTTTCTACCAAGCCTACCCTCACCGTTTATGCACCATTAAGAAACGAAAAGATTTTGTATCATACACAGGGCGCAACAAACGTACACTTTAGCTGGAGCAACACAGAAGAAAACGCAGTGCTTCAGATTTCAGCAGATAAAGATTTTAAAGATGTCCTCTACAGATTAAGTTCAGACGGACTTAACGAAACAGATATAAAACTGGAAAGCGGAACCTTCTTCTGGAAAATAGACAGTTCTGCAGAAGGAGTTTCTGAACAGCAGGCAATAAACGACGGTCAGCTAAAAACCGGAAAAATTCAGGTAATTCAGTCGCTTCCGCCTTCACAGGTTGCACCTGCAGAAAACTACACATACGGTTACCGCACAAGAAATCCTGCAGTACGTATAATCTGGACAGAAAGTCCATATGCTTCAACTTACAAACTCGAAGTTTCTAGAAATCCTCAAATGACAAATCCTGTTATTGAACAGAGAACTTCTACAACTTCTTCTATTATATCAACCCTTTCAGAAGGAACTTATTACTGGCGTGTTACACCATATTACACTTTGAACAAAAAAGGCTTTGCAGAACCTTCTGAAATAAGAAGCTTTAGAATTGAACGCAAAGGAAACCTTACAGCACCAGAGCTGCTTATTCCTTCATTAAATGGAATTGTAAACACAGAAACTTCTGCTAAACCAACAAGCTTCTCATGGAAAATTGAAAACGAAGCGCAAAGCTATACAGTACGCATTGCAGATAATCAGGAACTTAGAAATCCTGCAGTTTCTTTTGAAACAACAGATAACTTCTATACTCTTAATCCGAATGTTACAAAACTTAAAGATGGAAAATGGTTCTGGGCAATTACAATGCGCGACACAGAAGGAAACCTTTCTCCTGTATCAGAAATCAGAACCTTCTATACAATGAAGGGTATTCCAGAACAGCATACTGTTGAACCTGCAGAAGGTTATAACTGTGCCCTCACCCTTCTTCCTGATACTAAGTTCACATGGAAACGAAACATTCCGGCAAATTTTGTCAGCGAACTTCAGATTGCGTCTGACCAGAATTTCCGCCAGATTGTATATAAAACTCCGGTTACTTCTACAAGTGCCCGCGGTGTAAACCTTCCTCTTGGAACTTATTACTGGCGTCTTAAGTCTACAAGTACAACAGACGAAACCGAGCTCATTACTCCGGCTAAGACTCTCAACGTAATAGGCAACCTCGACGAAGCAAAACTCTCTGCACCGGGTGGCCGCGCCATTGCCCGCGAAACTATTCCGTTTAAGTTTGCGTGGTCTGATGTTGATGGTGCAGACTACTACAAGCTTTCAATTTTCCGCCAATCGGATGATAAGCTTGTTTACGAGAATGTGGTTTATGAGCCGGAAGATGCTGTAGACATGTTTAATCCAAAGGACTTTGTAGACAAGACAAACTACAAGTGGCGTATTCAGGCATTTGCAAACGAAGTTCCTGGAGTTTCTTCACGCCGCACAGGACGTCTTGCAGAAAGTACCTTTAATCTTATTAAGCTGCGCCCGGTTGAAATTGTGAGTCCTTCAAAAGACAAGCAGTTCAACGGAATTGATGCAATCTTAAATCCTTCTTCTGCAAAATGGAGCACAGTAGATGAAGTTGCAAAGGCACAGTTTGTACTTATTAAAACTGATGAAAAAAATAAGGTAGTTCTCAAAGTTCCAACAGACGAGCAGATGGAAGCCGGCACTTTAGTTGCGCCAAAAACTATCAAGCTCGATACAGAAGAGGGACTTCGTCCAGGCCGCTACGAAATTCTTGTTTATGCAGAAACCTTAGACGGTGTTGATATTTCTAATACAGATAATAAATATCGCGGCCGCTTTACAGTTTTACCGGTAGAGCCTCTCGAGACTACAACAAATCTTAATGCAACTCCTCCTCTTCTTGGAGCAGAGTATCTGCGTAATCCACAGAATCCTCGCACAATTACTTTGAGCTGGAGCAAGGTTGCTCAGGCAACAGATTACGTTGTAGAAATCAAAGACAAAAAGAACAAGGTTGTTCTTTCTCAGTTAATTGAAAATGCAAACTCTTATGAAATCGACTTTATGAAGCTTTACGAGCAGAACAAATCAACCTTTGCAAAGGGAACCTTTAAGTGGACTGTTCATGCTTTAAGACGTATTGACTCTAATAAAGACGGAACTTTAGATAAGATTCTTCAGGAAGGACCATCGGCTGAATCAACCTTCTCAACCGATATTCCAACTCCTAAAAAGACTAAGGCAAAAGGAGCGCGAAACCCATATGGTAATTAGAAAACGTCTCCTTTGTGTTTTATTCATAGCCGCACTTGTAAGCAGTTTTGCCACAGCAAAATCAAAGAAAAAAAAGAACAACGGCTTTAATGCGTCTGTCAATGTAACAGAAGATTCCGGTGATTCAGAAAATTCAGAAAACAAATCTGATATAGAAACCGACGGTGACACTCCTGAAGCAGGCTGGCAGTACCTTGAATGGGAAGAAGACTATCCTGAATACGTTCAGAAATATGAAGTTGTAATTGAAGAGAAAAAAGACGAAAACACGGAATGGCAGGAAATAACCCGTCTTTTTACGGAAGATAATTCTACAAGAGTTCATATTCAGCCGCTGCTTGTTCCAGGTCTCTACCGCTACAAGGTTATTACTTACGACCTTATCGGCATTCCGGAAATTGAATCTGACTGGTTTGAATTTAATATTTACCGCGCCTATATTCCTCAGATCCGAAGTATTGAAGCTTCTGTAACTCACTCTTCAACAATCTATCTTGATGAAATTAACGATGGTATTTTTACAATCAATGGTCGAAATCTTTTTGAACTTCAGAAGTTGTCTACAGACCTTTCGTTTACAAATTATACCGTTATCAATGCCAGAAGAAATACAATTGCTCCAATGACTCCAAACATTCTGGAATTCAGCGATAACAACAGAAGACTCAAGGTTCGTTTTAATCTCGATGAACTTGATACAGGTAATTACTACTTTACTGCAATAGATGCCAGCGGTCTTGTAAGTGAACAGAACAAAGACAGCATGTTCACCATCAAGTTCCGAAAAGCGGTAGACTTTGACGTTTCTGCGGGTTATACTTGTCCTATAATAGTTTTTGGAGACAGAATGAAGGAATACCTTAACACCATGGTTCTTCCTCTTTCGGCTAACGCAAAAATATCTCTTATGCTATTCAAACGTCGCTTTGGATATCTTGGCTTGGGAATTGATGCTTCTTACACTAGACTCCTTACAACTACAGATGGTTATAGAATTGACGGTAACTACATTTGTGGAAACGCCCTTTTTATTTACCAGCTGCCAATCCGCATAAAAAGCAAAAAAGATAACACAAAGCTTCGTCATATTGCTACGCTCGAATTACATGGTGGCGGTGGACTTGCTATGTTCAATAATACTAAGTTCCACTTCCCTCGTAATATATCTTCTGTCCCACTTAACAGCCTTGATTTCTGTGTATTGGCAGGTGCCAGCGCACATGTATATTTTACAAACCGCCTTTATGCAGAGGTGGGAGCTGATTTTGTTATGCCGTTCATGGATGCTGTAACATTCGCTTACGTAAAACCGATAGCAGCCGTCGGATGGCAATTCTAGGAGACAAGTTTATGAAGATTATGAATAAAGCAATACGTCTCTTAGAGACAAGCCTGTTATCAATTTTCCTCTTAATGAACTTTTCATGTATGCTTTTTGAAAACGACGTAGCAGACTTTATGGAAAAATATACAGAACGCGCTGCCGTAGAAGAGCATTATTTTTCAGTTCAGCCATACACAGATAAAGACCAAAACAACTGTATAAACTCAAAGCAGGATTTAGAAATCCAGCTTATTATGCGAAATCCTAAACAGTTTACACTGATTCCTTCAGTTACATTCGATAACCTTTCTCCTTCAATAGATGTATCGCGGATATCAATTGAACAGGATTCAACCTACAGCCTTTTATTAAAATTCCCACAGGAATTTTTGATTGATGCAGATGAAGGAAAAGATATTACAGCAAATATTAATCTTTACGAGCCTTTAAGTGGCCGTGAGTTTACAGGTTATGCCATTCCTCTTTTCTGTAATACAATTCCTCCTCAGGTACAGAACGCAACAATCTTAAATGATAATAACCAGTATTTTGTTATCTTTTTTGATATGCCGGATGCAGAAGAACTTGGTATAAGACATAAAGACATTGCTTACCTCACAGTTAATGACACAGATTATCCTGTAACGATTCATGCAGATGGAAGCTTTACTTTTGAAAGCAGCCAGTTCTCTAATACACCAAAATCAACTTATTCAATTATTGATTCCAAGGAAGTTGCAGATTCCAGCCGCTCAGTTTATTTCGAAACTGGAGAAATCTTCCAGAATGGAGCAAAGGAATATACTCTCGGCCTTAAAGATAGAGGAGGCTTCACTCAGCTTGTACTCACAAATACAGAAATTCAGCGCCTCACAAGACCAGAAATTAAAGACATTGATAATACAATTTACAGAAGCGGCGCTAACGAAATTGTTGCAGGAAGTGATCTTGATCCATACAAGCTCACCATCACACCTCCTGTAACAGACCATAAAGGAAACGCACTTATTGGCCAGCCTACCCTGCACTATGCGCTTTATAAGGGAACAAGTACAGTAAGTGCATTAATTCAGGAAGGTTCATCTACAGATCCTGTTTCACTTGAGCTTTCAGAAGGCACCTACTATCTGGAAACTTACGCAACACTTATAAACTATGAGCAGTCTGCTTTGAGCAGAATTACACTTCGAGTTGTAGACAGCGCAATCTTTGTAAGCGAAAATGGAGACGATGCTACAGCAGACGGAACACGAGAGCTTCCTTTCAAGACTCTGCAGGCCGCAATTGCAGATGTTGAAAACAGAAACATGCCAGACGCAAAACTTTATATTTATGTTTCTGGAACTCTCACAGGAACAACAACTGTAAATCCAACAAAAGCAAGAGACCTTACAATTGCTGCTCGTCCTGGTTCTACAGCAATCATTGATGCTCAGAACACTGGTTCTGCATTAACAATTGATACAACAGTTCCAATCATTCTTAAGAATATAACCCTCAAAAATGGTAATGCCACAAACGGTGGTGCACTTCTTATGAAGAGCGGTACAGAACTCACTCTGGATTCTGGAACAACCCTTATTAATAATAACGCAACAAATAATGGTGGTGCCGTATATGTTCCAGCCGGTGCTAAACTTTCTGTTTGTGATGGTGTAACAATCAAAGAAAATACAGCTGCAGGAAACGGTGGTGGTATTTACACTGCAGTAAATATCAATCTTTCTGGAGCAATAGAAATTTCAGATAACAAGGATTCTTCTGACGCAGCTTCTAATATTTATCTGCCTTCTGGAGTCCTGCTCAAGATTACAGATAGTTTGAGCAGCAACGGAAAGAACAGTAATATTGGTATAACAACACAAAACGATCCAACAATTTTTACTCCAATTCAGATTACACAAGGCTACGGTTATAGCAGCGGAAATAATAATGCAGTAATTCCTGGTACATACTTTACCGGCGACAGATATGCAATTTCTCTGGATTCTGCAACAGGTGAAGCAGTAGTTGCAGTAAACGGCGGTAGCATTACAGATGTTCTTGGCTCACAGGAAATTACATTTGCTATTGAACGCAACTGGTTCGATGCAGGTTCCGCAAGTGAGGCAGCAAGAACTCTTAAGATTAATCCAACAATTAAAGTTCAGGGAACAGACGTAACACAGGATGTTCTTGCTTCTACAACAAATCCTGTTATCTGGAAGGCTGAATTGTATATTAATGGTCACCTTGTTCCAGGCTGTTCATTCACAAGCCTTGAGTTTGTTGTTCCTCAGACTGTAGGTTACAAAGAGATTTATACGCTCCACGTACAGGCAAGCTGGAATGGAATGACATATGATGATGAAATTACAGTATACGGCTACGACCCGTCCTAAATGAGGTATATTATGAGAAACAAATTGAAAACGATTTGTATAACATTAGGAATACTCACCGCAGCTCTTTGCCTTACTTCCTGCTGGAATTCTCTTTCAAATGATGCCGGCCAGTCAGAACAAGCTGAAATCACATCTGTTCTTTTTAAAGGAAAAATTAATCCGGATTCTTCGCTGCCAAAAGATTTATTAATTTCAAAATCAGACAATTCACGTGCCGCAGGTCCTGCCTCATTGGACATGACAGTTTTTGAATACTATGTAAAAGCAACTTCAAGCGAAGGTGCAGTTCTTACAGCAGAGGTAACAGAAGATCCTGCAACTCACCTGATTACTTTTGAAATGCCTTTAAACTTTGGCGTATGGACAATTGAAACTGTAATCAGAAATATTTCAACACAGGAAGTAATTCTTTTTGACTCATTTACAACAGAACTTCTCAGATCTTCACCAACCTTCTCTCATGCATTTTATCTTAAACCGGTAACCGGCGGTCAGGGAAGCGTTGCCCTTGAAATCTCAGTTCCTGCAGCTATAGAAAAAATGCATATAGAAGTTCAATCAAAACCAGATGGTGCAACTTTTGCAAATGAAGATATTATACCTGCATCAAATAAAATAAACATTAACCGCA
>JAEEGL011251729.1_pt1 | contig 31272 bp, 40 predicted proteins | sample 9134231 | NCBI WGS metagenome assembly JAEEGL01 (sample SAMN16246548, study PRJNA631951) | gut metagenome | biome: gut microbiome; feature: rumen; material: fiber-attached | host: Bos | place: Iran: Karaj | collected 2018-10
ACATCCGAAGATAATTCTGTACAAATTACTGAATCCACAGATGTTCAGACTAACACAAAGACATTTGATTTGTCTGTTAATATAGATGACCCACTTGAATATGGTCAGTTCAGAGCAACTAATGTTACTAGTCAAGCTCAGCTGGCTAAGATTAAAGGTAACCTCAATCTTAACAATTACACGATTGGCTTAAAGAAAGGTAATTCTTATCACTTTACTGTTCGTGGTAGTTATGTTGCTACATCCGCAGCTAATACTTACAATACTATTTCATACATTGAGTATAGTTCATTTAATGGTATCAACATAAATGTAGATAACACAATTACTGATAGTCAATACTTTGAAATTTCATATGACATTTATAATTTGAGTCGTGATACTAATTACAATGTAGCATTTGCTGCTATATCTGGTGGTAAGGTATCTGAACTCTGGGTTGAAGTTCATAACTTGAATGGTGTATCTGTAAATGGTCAGGGTGGTGGAACTACATACACTGCTGGTGATGCTATTGACATTACTAACAATAACATATCTGTCAAGTATGGTAAAGGCTTAACAGTCAATGCTTCAAATCAACTTGAAGTTAAAGCTGGTAATGGACTTTCCTTTGATGAAGATACATTGGAAATAGAAATTGACAGTGAAGTTAACAGTGTTGTACAGACAGTTGAGAAATTGAAGCAAGACCTTGATACTCAGTTGACCGTCAACTTTGATATGCCAAATGTTGATAATGTATATGACTTTGCTGACCCAACTGTAATAGGCAATCTTTCAAATGGTGCAGTAATGCTTTGTCAAGCTTTCACTGTTCCTATCAACCACGACATCCGTGTTGATGATGGTGAGACTGAGAATCCAACATTGGTTGGTATCTACGCAAAGCAGGCATTTGCTGGTAAGAAGATTATGCTTGCCTTGTATGTCTATGACTTTGATACTGGCTATACTGATTATGTTGGTGATACTGGTCCAGTTGAAGTCACACAAGGTAGAAATGAATTTGCTCTAGTTCATATTAACCCTAACATTACAGAACTTAAATCTTCTTGTGTATATTATGCTTCATTGTATCTACCTTCTAATGCCCACAGCAATGGTCTGTTCCTTGCTGGTTGTCCATCATATAGTAGTGCTTCTTACATCAACGCAACACCAAGATTTACTGTAGGTGTTGAGAACATCACATACAATAACCAAGAAATTGATATGACAGATGCTACTACTGGTAGACTTGACTACAATGATGGTAACGGTAACTATTACATTGGTCCTTGGTCAGACAACTATAATGAACGTCCTGCTATTCCAAGATTCTTTATGCAGATTCGTAATGGCGATGCTGAAGCACCTGTCGTTGTCGAACCTTTCACTGACATTGGAACATACACCTTGAAGAATACATCTTCTGTAACTGATGTATTTGGTTCAACTATCACAGTTAACACAACTACTTATGGTGCTATGTTCATGGAAGTTACACCTGCTCAAGATGTTGATGTCACTGGTTGGGTATGTTATGACAACTATGCCACAGACGCAAGACAGTGGTATGGAATGGTATTTGACTCTGCCTTTGAGAACCAGTTATCTACTGCATCTGCAGGTACATTGACTGAACTAGGCGAGACTTCTACTGGTTCTGGAATTTACGGTCATGAATTTACTCGTACAAGTCCACTTCATTTGACTGCTGGAACTACTTATAGATTCTTGGTCAGTATTCCACATAGCAATAATGACGTGTTAGTTCAATACAATACACCTTCTGTACCTAAGAATTTACACTTATTTGAAAGTGGTTACAATGTATCTCAATGGGTTACATATAGCCGTGCTAATAATGTTCAAGGTATAGACTTCTTAATCAAAGATGCTAATCACGAATGGAGAATTTAAATATGGCACAACAGAATAAAGTCGCAGTTAATTTAGCTCAAGATTTCACTGACACACAGAAATTACAAGGACGCCAGAACATTGGTGCTTCACAAATTAGTTATGACAATACAGTTACAGATATGACTGTAACGAAAGAAATTGTCAGACCTTATATGAACACTAAGTATTCGGCTACTATTGGTAGTGATAATTTCCTATTGTTACCTAGTACATGCAGTGATGGTATGGTTGTAAAGTCCAATGGTTCTTTACAGACACAATCTGTACCACAAGGATTGCCTAGTGGTGGTACTGCTGGCCAAGCACTAATTCTTGACGCAAATGGTGACCCAATTTGGTCTAATTCACATTATGTGTCTTATGATGCTAATCAAGGTCTAACATCTACACAACAGAAGAATGCCAGATTGAATATAGCAGCAGTATCTCAAAGCCAAATTAGTGACTTACATGGATTGCTCTACATACGTTCATTGACTAACTCTTACTGGGTAGAGAATCCTATTACTTGGCCTGCTAATTCAGGTAGACACACATGGAGAGGGATTGCCAAGTGGAGATTACAGCCTAATGATACATTATTGTGTATGTTAAGTGGACAATTAACAGAATCTATGAATGGTTCTACTGAATGGGCTGTATCATTGAATACATCAGATGCTTATCCTGCATCGGAAGCTTTCAGTCACTACTTTAGTACAAATGGCCGTAGTAGTGCTGCATCTACCTGGACTAACATTCCTGGTACAATGTTGTCATATTCTAATGGTTCAAGTGAACAAGAAGTTACTTTAGGTGTATATAACTCTTCTTCTGCTTTAACTGATGGTTCAGCTGCTGCTCTCTATGGTAAGATATACGGTACAAGTGGTGATGGTAGAATGTTGTCTGGTCCTTGTGTATGGTACTGTATATTCAATGAAAGAAATAGAGGTTACCAGGAGACTTAATTATGGAACAAATTATTACTTCTATAATAGCATCATTGTCTCCTTCCGCATTACCATTAGTGGTTGTAATTGTTGCTGGTCTATATTTCTTATATAAATTCAAATCTATAGAACAAGATAGAATTACTACTAAGCAACAAAGAGATACTGATAGTCAAGATGTACACGATAAGATTCTTAAATTGGAGTTCAAGATGACGGAACTATCTGGTATAGTAAATCTTCATAGAGATAAGCTAGACCAAATAGAAAGACAACTTTGTACTGTTAATGAACAACTAATAAGACTTAATATGAGTGTAGAACATTTATCTGCTTCAATGAAAGAACAGAATGAAATTATGAAGAAGCAATTAAATAAGGAGAAATAATGTATTTCGGTGATATAAAGAAGGAAGACTTACCAATACTACCAATAGATAGTACTGATAATAATGAAGATGCCAAATGGAAGTCATTGTATAATATGAGTGTTATGGGAGTAGATGAACCAACACTATTAAGAATTATAAATGAATATGATAGAATGGAAAGACGTACTCGCCCTGAACCCAATAAATGGAGGAAATACTTACATAGACAAGGATGGGATGATTACGATTTAAATAGCAACTATGAAATTGCTCCAGACGATTCTTTATTTATGGTTAATAGTGTACCAGGACATCATTCTTCTAATGTTGACCTTTATAAATGGATGAACAAAGCACCAGACTATAGAACTGAATATATAAATTACTATCCTATATATCAAGATAGAAATAATTTATATCATCCTATTGAATTCCCAGGCGATGAAGAAGATTACTTTAATTTCTTGGATTCAATTTCAAGAGGTGATAAAGCATTTGATAGAAAGAATACTAAATACAAATCTAAAGATAAAGAAAGAGCTGCACTATATCAGTATTGGAAATCACGCAAATATGATAAGGAGAAAGAATAATGTTCAGAGGAAATAGAACACCAGATGATTTGACACCTATTGACAGTACAGATAATAATGAACAAATTGCGGTTAAGTCTGCTTGGAACCTTAATCGTTATGGTACTTCTTGGCCTGAAATTCTTAAAGCAGTAGAACAAGCAAAGAAAGACGAATTTGTTGATGACTCATTGGAATACTTATTTAATCAAGATAATAATTACTATGGTGAAGATAATTTCAATGATTATAATAGACGAGACTTAATGTATAGGGGCTTTCTAGTTCCAAGTGACGAAGGTGATTATTACCTTAATGGTACTGAATCTTGGCCTTATTCGGAACGTTCATACTTTAACTATTTGGAATCTATTGCAGACCATCCACTTGATAATAGAACAGATAAAGAACATCCAATAAATGAACGTGCGAAAGCATATCAGTATTGGAAGAAATTGAAGTACGGTGATGATGAACGATAGTTGTGATAATTGTAGTAAAGAATGCCCTCATCAAGAAGAATGTCTTAATGAACAAGCTCTTGGTGAGGGCGTTCCATTTGAAAGATTAAGAAGAATAACTGGTTATCTTGTTGGTACTGTAGATAGATGGAACAATGGTAAGAAAGCTGAATTAAAGGATAGAGTAAAGCATGAGCAATTATCTTCTTCTAATGAGAAATGATAACTTTGGGCAATTATACTTGGGTAAAGAATTTATTTGTTATACTATAGACCCACACAAATTAACAAGCGGAATTTATACACTAGAAATGGACTACAGTCCGAAATTTAAGACAAATCTGCCTCACATATACAATGAAGAAATTGAGGCATCTAGGGGCTTTAGAATACACGCTGGTAATACACTAAAGGATAGTAATGGCTGTATTCTTGTGGGTGATATGATTGACTACAAATTCAAATTATATGATAGTAAGAAAGCATTAAATAGATTATTACAAATTATAAGAGAGAATGAAATATGTCAGATAATAATTGTATAAAGATTGTTAACTGGAGTGATTCTATTTCTGTAAATAAAGTAAATGGACTATTCGTATTGAACAATCCAGTCTTTATTGAGTTCACTTATAATTATTGTAACTTTAGAATTAGTGTTGATAAAGGGGCTATTACTGATGGATTGTCTGTTCCTAAATTATTTCAATGGTATCTTCCAGCTTGGAATGATAAGAACCCGCTATATAATATAGCAGGTATTTGCCACGATGGAATGTATGGAAGTGAGAAAGTATCTAAGGAATTAGCAGACGAAATCTTCTATCAAGGTCTATTGAGAGCTGGTATATCCAAATCTAAAGCCACAGTAGCGAAGTGGGCTGTGGAACATTTAGCTGGTCTACATTATGGTAGAGAGAATGATGACTTTGGAATTAGTCCTTATGTTAAGTTAGAAAGTCTGTAAGTGAATTTGAACTAATCTGCGGCTTATACTCAATACAGGTCCAAAGTTCCGAAGTTCGTATTTGTTCTAGACTGTTATTCATTATACCAATATACCAACTTAATCTATCAACTTTCTTTAACTTCTTTGTGGTTCTATTTGACGAAGTTCGTAAGTTGATAAGTTCTTCTTCTGTTAAATCAAAGTTAACAATCACCAAATCAAATTTACTATGTAATAAATCATAGTATTTCTTGAAAGTAGCGAAGGAATTGTTAGTCTGGACTAACACACAGTCATGGTCTAAAGAAAGTACCAAAGTAGATAAGTAGGTAATCAAATCTGCGTTATTTCTTTCTTTATCGTATTTGTGAATGTCACTTTCTATAATGAACTGTGGAGCGAAGTTGCGAAGTGCCCAAGTAGACTTTCCGCTAAAGGAACAACCATTTGTAATATAGCATTTGTATTTCATAATATATGTATAATCAACAGTACTTGGGGCAAGGAGAGCAGAACTTGTTCAAGTAATATGGGAATACCATAAAGGAAAGTAGAGCCAGAGCCGTCAAATGCTGGCGAAAGGAGAGCATAGAATAAAGCCCCCAGGTGTTATCCCAGGGGCTTGATTGATGGAGATATGTTAAATCTTATTTACATTCTTTGATGTTCTTAATTATAACTGGCGTAAGTTCTTCAATCCAATCATTGTGTAAGCCCATACTAAGTTCTTTACCAATGCGATTAAATTGTGTAGTAATAAAGCAGTTAACTTTATCTTTATCGTTATTGAACCATCCCATAAGTGTATCATAAATCATCTTATCTGCGGCTTCTTTATTTGTGTGCGAAGCCATAAGATAGTATGAAATATAAAGTTCGGCAGTCTTCTTATCATTCTTCATAGTTATTCTCCTGTGTTATAGTGTGAAGCATATAGGGACAATAATCGCACCAACAAGTCCGCCAATAACTGCTAACTTTATGTCACGGCGTTGTACATTCTTCCAATACTTATTAGTATCAAGATTTACATCTTTAGGTATTTCTGTAAATGCTGGGGCAACAAAGCATACACCACCAACAAATCCCATAATTATAAGTAGTAATAGTATCATAATTTCTCCTTGTTGAATTAGAACATCTTAATTGCGTTCTTCGCACACTTGATACGGCCCTTGGCGAAAGCAAGCGAACGAGCTTCTTTATCGTTAATGTCAATCGTCTTATTGACTCGCTGCCATTCTTTACCCCACGAACGAGAATAAGCAGCAAGTTGGTTCTTTGTCATCTTCTCTTTCATTTCTTTGGCCTTCTTCTGTAATTTGACGATTTCAGGATTTCTCTTATTCTTCTGTTCAACCTTCTTTGCGACCTTCTTGATGTCCTTCTTAACTTCTTCTGCGACACTCTTGAGAGGCTTAATAACAGTCTTCTTTGATTCAAGAGAATCAAGGCGAGAAAGAATCTTGTTAACTGCTTCGGTGAGCTGGTAGATGTTGTTAGTGATGTCAGCATTGGTGAGAGTGTTGTTCTTCTTCATAGTATTTACCTTCTTGTTAGTGGTTAATGATTTCTTTGTATTGTTAATATAGTTAATTTCTTTATCCTTGTCAATGGATTTGGTGTCAGATTTGTGTAATTTATTATTTACATTGTCTTTGTTAATTTCAATGTAACCTTTAATGTATTGTTCAAAGCTACCCATAATTATCTCCTTGCTAATTCACATTTGAACTTAATGCCGTCAACCTTAATCTTAAATTCGCCAGTAGAAAGATTAGGCAAATAAGAGTTAATTTCTTTGGCAATCTTTACTACACTAGAGAAAGTGAACTTCTTATTGCCACGAATTGCGAGTCCAGCATCGGCTTCGCCATTGAGCGATTCACTGTTGATTACATATTGACCGTTGTTGATTTGAAGGCCAACGATAGCTACGTCAAATTCTTGTTCCATAGTTATATCTCCTGTTAGAGTGATTGTTATTGTTATGGTTATAATATAGTTAATTGTGAGCGGGTTGTCAACCCATATTTGAGCAAATTTGTGTAAATCTTTATTTACAAGTATTTCTTATACAATTTGTCTTTCTTGGCAAGTTCACGCAGTTCTTTCCTTGTATAAGGACGCCATTCTTCAATGTTCCACAGGAAGAAGTCGGAACATACAATGTTATGTTCTACAATCTTTCTGTATTTCTCACCAACAATAGCACAGATGCGATTCCGGCAAATTTCCACATTCTTCTTCTGTAGTTCAATGCCATATACATTCTTAACTGCCATTTCGGGAGATACACCGTGATACAATTTGTTAAGAAGCATAGATACAACAATGTTACCAGTTCCACAGGTCGGGTCAAGGCAAGTCTTTGTTGGGTCTGCCCATACTTCATCGGATGCTTTCGCCATCATTTGGCTAATAATTTCCGGCGGAGTCCACACAGCTCCGAAGTTCTTCCGTTCTTCAGGAGTCATCTGGTCATATTTATCCATAAATCCGTCTGTGAATACTGGGTATTTCATTGTTGTTACCTCTTTGTTATAGTTATACACCGAAGTTGTCTGCGTTCATAGCACCAGCAATGCTTTCAAATAATTTGGCATTGTATTCTTCCTGAGAGATTGCTCCGGTTAGCAATTCTACCTTAAGTTCAATCTGGCGAAGAATATAAGCCTTATGAGCACCGTTGGCAGTCATAAGCAGTTCACGCAGGCGAACGATGTAAGGGTCATTGAGAGCTTGATTTCTAGTCATAGTATTTCTCCTGTTAGAGTTATTTGGTTATTTGTTGATAGTTCAAATATAGTTAATGATTGTCAGATTGTCAATGGTAAGTTATGTAATAATTTCTTTACAATTAGATGAACTGCTTAATCCATTCAATACGAGGGTCATCAGCATAGAGTTCACAGTCTTTATGCCAAATATAAGTCTCAGCATAAGTTACCATATTGTTGACGAAATCCCAGATACAATCATCACATTCTTTACGAAATTCAATACTGTCAATGTAATTATAGAGAGTGACCATCGGTTGGCTCATATCATCACATTTAGCCTTTCCGAACTTCTTAATTTCTTCACCGAATGTGTTAATGTAACTGCGTACCAAATCGGCAGGATTCTTGGCATTGGAGCAGAGAGCGATGAAAGTGGGGATGATGGTATTCTTATTCATAGTGTTATCTCCTGTTGAGTTGTTGTTCGTTGATTACATAAGTAAATATAGCTAAATTGAACTGTATTGTCAACCAATTTAGCCCAAATTTATGTAAATTGTTATTTACACTTCTATACTTCGGAACTTTGCTACTTCATAACTTTACTTAGAAAGAGGGCCCAACCACAGGCCCTCTTGTATATAGGAGATAATATGCTGATTTACAATATAACAAGCCCAGTTAAATATATGGAACAAATAGTCTCAAGTATCTTAATTTCATTATCATTTAAGTATTTATAATCGTTCGTCTGATTTAATGGTATGTTGTTCGTAAAGTAATATGTAGCTTGTGCGAGTTCTGCTTTATCTATTTCATTCTGTATATTCTTTATATAGTAACTTCGTAACTTCGCTGAATAGAAAGTATTTCTTGAAGGTCGCTTAACATTATCAAAGTCCGCATTAGCTTGTTCTATTCTGTATTCTACTATTACTTTCTTCTTGTATGCTTCCAAATCTTTAATTGCTTCATATATTCGCATTAGAAGTCCTCTTGTATTTGGTCTAATTTATATTTAGCTATAGCTTCTTTAATTTGTAAATCGGTTATCTCATACTTTATATCTTCTCCACAAGGTGGGTAAGTACAATCTCTATCCCAATCCCAATTTATTGAAGCTCGTATAAGTAATGGTAATGATTCTTCAGGTATCATTGTTCCATCTACTCTAATGTCACTAATTATAAATCCTTTAAATGTTAGAGCATAATGCCATACATCTTTATCGTATTCATCTTGACATCCACAAATAGCATATCTTTCTTTAGGGAGTAATTCTTTAGCTAAGTCATCATAAGTCATAAATTCTTCTACTGTATTCATTAGACAATCCCTTTCATATAACGCATTAGCTGGATAGTATCTTCAATGTTATGCTTTATTCCATAATTCAAATAATCTTGATTAGGAAGATAATCACTTGTATGTACTTGTTCTTCAGTCTTTGTCCATCTAGTTGGATTTATATTTACCATCTTCTCTAATGGTATTGTGTCTATATTATATTTCTTGAAGTTAACTTGTAATAATTCTTTATCATAATCGTGGTCGCCAAAGCCTTTGAAATGAACATTTGGCAACAATTCCAATATGTTGTGTATATTCCACAAGAAATCATAATAATTTATGAACTCAATTACATTGTGAAATTCACCACAAGCCCAAATTCTATTAGGAACTTTGGTTGTTGGTAAATGATATGCTTTAGTTGTCCATCCATTTGGTAATGTTCTAGTACCAGGTATCTTACATACAGAAGTATAAGTCTTAAAGTTAGGATTTGTAATTGTTATACACCAAATTCGTGTGTCTGGGTCAAAGTGATTTCCGTCTGGGAATACTTGTCTATTCAAATCTTTAGATAGTCCATCCCCTTCACAATCTATTGTATAAATGTTATTGCTATTACTATTGTTAATTTCTGTCATATTATTGTCCTTTAATCTATTGAATAGTACCATTACCATTCATTAGTATGTATAACAAATGTAGCAAGAATTTCTTTAGGCTATAAATAATTTGTTAAATTTAGATCTGCGGAATTAGAAATGGCGAAATTGAGCAGATTTGAGCAATTTATGCGTATATGCTCATAAATGAATAAATGCAGTTCTCAAATTTACACTTTATTTCACTAGGGGTCAATAATTTACTAATTTGTATTATAAATATAGAGTGAATGGTTAGAATGGAGTAATTAACCAATCTAATTATTCTAATGAACAAAGAGAGTAATTAACTCAATGTTCTAAATCTTATTTACATATTGTTATCCTTCAATCGCACCGGGATTTCAATGTGAATGTCAACCATAGGTGCGAAATTAGGTTGCTTTACATTGAGTCCTGGTGCTTTCTTTGTATAGTAACAAAGGATAAATTATGAAAGTAAGATTCAATTCTAATAGTGATAGTGTAGAATTTGTCACAAGATTTAATTATAAGTTAACAGATACAATTAGAAATGTTGGTAAGAAGTGCTTACCAATAAATTTGCAGGATGTCTTTAGGAAAGGTTATAAGATTGTATCTAATTCATTTGTTCATAGTTCAATTTGGGACAGTTGTTGTATAGATTATAATAATAATAATATAGAAGACTCTAATATATTTAATAATAATAATCTATACACTAACTGTCCCGATTTGACTATTGACAAATTAAAGGAGCGAGCCAAAGGCGAGCTTGTTGATTTACACTACTTCCCAATTAAATATAAAGGTTCAAATTTAACCACAGAAGAAAGTTATGTAAGATATAACTTAAAGAATGCTTTATTTGTAATGGTTCAAATGGAACAGTCATTACAATGGCTAGTAGGATATAATAGAAATATACAGTTCATTATAGAGAAATGTGATATAGAATTAACTTTAAATACTGTAGCTAACAAATTAACAGATAATGAACAAATTAAATCAAAGATAGTTGATGAAATGCTTGAATACTATACAAATGTTATGGATGTTAAGTATATAGCTTCTCATTATAAAGATTATATGTGGAATGTTAATTTGTTCATTGGTAAAGAACGATTCATTAAAGATATGATTGGTTATGAATCATATAATAGAAATGAATACATTGGTGTGTATCTCTATGGTGATAATAAATTGTGTAAATGGAGTTCTATTACTCACAAATTAGATGATTCTATTCATTTATTTGTAGCTCCTGAACAGAGAATGATGTTAAAGCGTATTCAATCTTCTATGAAGGGCAAGCATAACCAATTTAAGAACTATCTAAAGGAGTTACTTGGCAAATGGTTCAATATAGATGAACATTGGGATAATTTAAAGAGAATGATAAATAGAATAGATGATAGTCAATTAGATAGTAGGATAACGCCAGATATGTGTAAGATAGCTTGTGAAGAATTCTTTAATGAATTGGGTGAACTATGTTATAATATAACCGTAGTTGACGAGGATAATAATACAAATACGCAGGAATCCACAGTATTTGACGTACAAGCCCCTAATACCCCAAATACTATAACCACTATTAGCGAACCAAAGAACGTCTCTAACAAGCCAGTCCTTGCGAAATTAGACGAACTCAAAGAATACGAAGAAGGCTCTAAAGAATGGTGGGATGCTTTAAGCAAATAAATATATAAAGGAGAATTGGTATGAAAGAACCTTTATGGATAAAGAGAATAAGAACTTCTAAAGAGAATGTTGAAGGATTTATAGACTATTTAAATTATAGAAATGCTAAAGATGGTAATACTAACGATAGAGATAAGAAATTAGAAGAAGCTAGAAAGAAATTAGCTGAACTAGAACACAAATATAAAGAAGCTATTATTAAATATAAAGAATGGCAAATAAATACAGAAAGTAATGATTGAATAACCTACCAATCATTCACCTCAAATCAAGACCCTCGTACTGTCGGATTGCCGCTTGCGAGGGATTTCTTATATACAAATTAGAAATAGAGGGGGTGGGGACCCTCTAATTATTTAAATGTAATAATATAAAGAGGTAAATTATGGAAAGTAAGAAAGTAATTAAGAAGCAATCTACACTTAAAGAAGACTTAGCTGAAATCAAGATTGTTATTGAAATTATGAAGAAGCAAATAGCTCAACTTGAAGATAAGCTTGGTCTAGCTACAAAGAAGACTCCCTTATATACAGAAGAAGATTTAAGGGAAATGGCACAAATGAAGAAGAAGGTATAATATGTTATTAACAGACTGGTTAAAGCAGAACTTCACACATATTACATTAAATACTACAATTAACAACAAAGGAACAATTCTCAATGTTCCTGAAATAAATGTTGATTTGACTGTGGGACTTATCTCAACAGATAGTAAAGAATCATTCGCTAAATTATGCTTTCACTATGCTCCGGTAGGGACAATAATAGATGAAATAGATAGTGAATGGTATGAAAGTAAAGTATTAGCTGTGAGAAATATGCTAACAAAGAAATTGTTAAATGACTCAAGATGTAAGCAATACTTGGATATATTGGAACGTAGAGATAAAGAAAGATGGTCTAAAGACTCAAAGCAGACACAAGTTAAAGCAACAACAAATGAAGGAATCTCATTAGAGTTCACAGTGGTAAGTTAATGAATTACGCATTATGGGAAGAAGGAAAGCCACAAATTTCGGAATGGCAACAAGATTTCGTCTTTAATAGATTTGATGACGATTTAGCTATAGCACAGACGGCTATTTCAGCTGGTAAGACTGCTGCGTTAGCTATGTGGATTGTATTACAATGCTGTAAGAAGCCAGGTATTCGTGGTATCATTGTAGCACAGACTTATAAAGCATTAACTAAAGTCCTAATTTCGGAAATTGAAGGATTCTGTAATTACTCACATATTCCATATAGATTTAATCAAGGAAGTATGGAAATACACTTTGATAATGGAAGTAAATTATTTGCTTATTCAGCAGAGAATCCAAATGCAGTATTGGGTCTTTCCGAAATTTCATTACTAGCTATTGACGAAGCCGCTTATTGTAAAGAAGAAATTTATAACTATTCCCGTGACCGTATGCGTGGTGGTAAATATAAGCCAATGGTTAGACTTATATCTTCACCTTGTACATTAGGTAGAGTAGAGAACTGGTTCAGCTCTATTGTTAAGAAATACCCAGATAAAGTAGTTAGAGCAACATATCTTGATAACCCATTCACAGAACCTTCATTCAAGAGAGAACTTGAAGAAAGATATGTTATTGGAAGTAATTTATTTAGACAACAGTGCTTAGGCGAAATCTTTGATGCTGATGTAGCTTCACAAATTATAATGCGTAACCAATTTCCTTCTTCAAAGTATAATAGTGATAATACTTTCTTTATGGGTATTGACTGTGCTGGTCTTGGTAACGATAAAGATATGTTCACTATCATAGACAAATATGGAATGATTGAATATAAAGAATTACAAGTCGGTGATATATTTCAGAAGTCTACTATTGCTACTGAACTATTTGACAAATATAAAGTAAAGATGTGTAACATAGATGGTACTGGTGGATATGGGCAAGGATTGTATGACTTATTACAATCTAAATCATATACAAGTTCAATGATTAACTTCGCACAAGCTGCTTATAATAAAGAACTTTATCCTAACTGTAGAACTGAAATGTATCTTGAACTTGCTAAAGCTGTTAAGAATGGGTTCTGGGTTAATGATGAAGTTAAAGAAGAACTATTAGCACAATCGGTATTCATTAACAACAAAGGAAATCAACAACTTGTTCCTAAAGAAGAAGTAAAGAAGATACTAGGACATTCTCCTGACCTGTGTGATAGTGTAGCTTTAGCTTTATATGCTATGAATCATAATTCGGTAGATGTACAGAAGCAATATGATGATGCTTTGAAGCGTTATCTTCATTTGATGGGGCACTAATGGAAGTAAAGCCAATAGATTGTAGTCATTGTAATGCTCTATGCTGTAGAGTATTTGGCAAGATTATGCCTGAATATGATAGAGGTGATTGTGTATGTAAATACTTAACAGATGATAATAAATGTTCAATCTATGAGAATAGACCATTTATTTGTAATACTGTTAGAATTTATAACAAATACTATAAAGATAAATTAACTGTTGAACAATGGAATGAAATGAATAATAAAGCTTGTGAGGCATTAAATGAAGCAGAAATCGTTAGGGAAGAACCAGTTCATAAAGAAGAAAGTAAGACAAAGTAAAGAATGGAAGCAACTAAGGATAGATATACAAGCAGAATATGATAACACAGACCCTATAACATTAAGACCATTACGAAAGGGCTTTAATGTTCATCACTTAGATGAAAGTGTAGATAATTATGATAAATTAGAAGACCATTCTAAATTTAGACCACTGAATAAAGCTACACATGAGTTAATTCATACTTTGTTCACATATTATAAGAAAGACCCACAAGTAATGGATAGAATCAAAGAAGTATTAGACTTAATGATAGAATATAATGATTAAAGGTCTAATTATTTAGTAAAGGAGATAATTGAATGCTTGTCAAAGAAATTATTACAGAAGCCGCTGTTAGAGTGAACTTAGCTCCACAACGCAACCCATATCCTACTGTAGTTGAGAATGGATTTAGATTGTTAAAGGGTATTGTCAACAAATATAATGCTGACAATTTATTGAACTGGACACAGAACAGTGTTATTATACCTAAGTCCAATCTTATACACATTTATGATAATACTGATTATTTAAAGGGTAAGAATAATCTTTACTTTAATAATGCCGATGAATTAAATGCTTATGAATTAACTGAAGAAGATTATAATAACGATGTATGGGCTATATTGAAAGACCATCCAAATGTATTATATAATGTAATGCCTGTAGGAACACCTGAAGGTACAGTATATACTTGGTATGGATTTCCTACACATGAACCTTATCCACAGCGCTATCAAGAAATGAAGCGTTATGAAGCTATGACTCATGTTCAAGTTAGAGACGTAGCAAAGATAAATTCTATTTATGTTATTTCAAATAATGGGCAACCATATAAAGAACATTATAGTCTTAATTTCGTTAATCATACAGACTTTGATAAGTTCACAAATACAAGTAGAGTATTCACTTATACACAGAAGTCCGAAGGTGAATGGTTAATTGAATTGAAGCCTTTATTCTTTACTGGTGATTATAGATTGAAATTAAATTATAATGAAGCTATTGTATTTGACGAAGACATCAATACTGAATGGTTCATACCAGATAATTATGTGGAATTGTTAATTGTTGCTCTTGCTCATAAATTGGCTTTGGAATTTCCTAGAATAGATGAAGCACAAATGACAAGATTACAGAATGAAGTATCTGTGCTTGTTGATAATGTCCGCACTCCAAAGTCTGTAGAAAGAAATTTGTTGAGAAAGAATTACTGGGAACAATATGGTAGAATGTCACAAAGTCAATTACTTAGCGGAGAATGGTTATAATGGCAAATAGAGTTCAAATCATACAGAACATATTGGAAGTATTTGAATACAACCAACACTTTGTTGCTATGATGAATATAATCAACGCAGCAAAGTTGAATCCTCCTAAAGAAGGTCATAAGCATCATATTATACCAAGGTGCTGGTTCAAGATGAATAATCTTCCAGTTGATAATAGTAAAGATAACTTAGTATTATTAACGGAAGAAGACCATCTTAAAGTTCATAGACTAACCATATTATGTGCTGCAACTCCACAACTTAAAGGAAGAATGGCTTTAGCCGTTCATCGTCTACTTAAAGGGAAGAAAGATACTATGGTATCATATAATATGTCTGGTGTAAATAACCCAAGGTATGGTGTTCCTAGAAGTAAAGAAGTTCGTGATAAGATAAGTGCTACAAAGAAAGCACGAATGAATGATATAGTAAGAAGCAGAATTTCTAAAGGAATGACTGGTAACACTAACGGACATGGTAAGAAGGGAAAGCATTATGTCAAGCAAAGTTAATATAATTACGAACATCGCTGGTTCTATATCTAAATCTAATTTGGCAAAGGTTGGACTTGGAGAATCAGTAAATATGTTCGTAGAAAGACAACAGAATAGTGATGAGAAATCTACTTCTATTCTAATGCGAACTATTCAAGGCGAAGTATTAGCACAGAACATACAAGGTAAATGTAGAGGGATGTATAGAGTATCAAGAGGTTATGATAACAAGCCTGTTCTCTATGCTGTATATGATACTACATTATATCTTATTGACAGTAATAATAATGCTATTTCTATTGGTACTATTAACTCATACACTACTGAATGCCACATGACCGAGACTGGTGGATATGGATCTGCTCACCCACATTTGATTATTGTGGATGGTTCTTCTGTATATGCAGTTAATACAGGTCTTTCTATTGGTGACCAGCAATTAGATTTAAAGAGAATAGACTTGCCTTATCGTGTAAATTCTACTACAGAATATATCAAGCCAACACATTGTGCTTATCTTTATGGTTATCTTATTGTAAATGATGCTGGTACAGATGCTTTCTATACAAGTTACCAATTCCCCTTTGAAATAGCAAATGCTGAACCTGATTCATTCTATGAAGATAGAGAACAATTTATTACTTGGTGGATGTCATTAGATAAAGCCACACAAGATGCTTATAAAGCTGGACAAATTCAAGACCAATACTATACACAGTGGAAAGACTTTATTGATGGCACTGCTAATGATGACCCTGAAGTAAATGATGTATTTGAAGTTCATACAATTCAATATGCTAACTATGGTAGAGTAGCTTATTCCGATTGGTGTCCTGATAATACTATTGCTTTGTGTAGTAATGGTTCTAAGTTATATACATTTGGTGAAAGGTCTTGGCAGTATTTCTCTTGTACAAATGATGAGACTTCTCCATCTGGTCCTTGGTCTTCTCCCGATAACGCAGCTGGTAACATTGGTGTTAAAGCTCCAAATAGTCTAGCTATGTTGGGAAATAGTGTATTATTCCTAGGTAGTTCTGATATAGGTGATAATGGTGTATTCTTGATTAAAGATACAACTATTACTAGAGTATCTACACAAGATATAGAAAGAGAGATTACACAACTTTCTAACTTAGAGACTGCTTATGCTTCTATTTGGCAGGAGCATCAACATACATTCTATTCATTAACCTTTGAAGATAGTAAGAAGACTTTCGTATATGATTTAACTGAAGATGCTTGGCATTATAGAGCAAGTTATGATAGTAATAATCATTTAACTTATTGGAGATATAATCACGCAACTTATGCTTATTCAAAGATATATGTTGGAACTACAAATGCTCTTTGTTATATGGATGAGAACAAATATACTGAACACGATAATAAAGTAATCTATAAGATGCGTAGGGGTGGTGTATTGACAAGTAATGATTGTCCTTTCTTTATAGATGAATTAAGACTAATTGCCAACCAAGGTCAACATTCATTTAATAATCAGTATACGAACTTAGAAATGAATCCTAGAGTATCATTTAGATGGTCTTGGGATGGTTCTACATTCTCCGACTATCAAGATGCTTATTTGGGTAAGATTGGTAACTATACTTATGATACAAGTCTATTTGGCTTGGGTATGGGTTCATTCTTTACTTTGGAAATTTCTACAACAGAACCTATTCCATTCGCAATAGAAGCCGCAGTAATAAATTATAGTCCTTGTGCTTTCACTAGACCTATTGGATAAATTATGGTAAGAGATTTAAATAATCATTTAAAGATAGTAAGATGGGATGAATATAACCAGAATACTGAAGCCCTTAAAGGACAATGGGCTCAGTATTCCGATGGTAAAGGTGTATTCACTATAGTTAAGAATATACTGTTCATTACACTATTGCCAAATACAAAGTATGAAGATTTGGTACTCCCACAATGTCACGATGGATTCTTAATTTGTTCTAATGGAACTAGAATAGAAATTAAAGATAGTAAGTTAACTTGTTCATTGAATAATACAATGACAGCACAAGGACAACTTATCTTAAAGAAGTGGAATTAAATCTAATTATTTAATTGTAAATCCTAATATATGGAGGTATATTTATGGCCTGGCCCGTAGTAGCAGCAATGGCAGCTGGAGCAATAGCAAATATGTATGCTGCTGATAAGCAATCAGAAGCAACAAAGCAAGCTACAGAGAAAGAAAGACAAGCAAGACTTGCCGCTCAAGCTCAATTAAGAGAACAAGGTAAATTAACACAAGCACAGTATGATAAAGCTATTAAAGATATAAATGATTACTATGATACTCGTGTTGGCCTTGGCTCTGAAGAAGATGTATCTAAATTTAAATCTTCAATAGAAGATTATAATCCTGAAGATTATGTCTATGACTTCGGTGATTTCAACTATGACAAGACTAAAGAAGATTTCTTAAATCCTTATTACAATCAAATTATTGGTGATGCAGCACAGAAAGCACAAGGAAGTGCCGCAGGTGCTGGTATGGGTAGAAGTACATTCGCAGCACAGAATATAGCTAGAGCTGTAGCACAGAAAGAAGACGAACTTTATAAGACAGCATTACAGGAATATAATACAGACCGTAGTCAAGCTTATAAAGAATATGCTGATGCTATTACTCGTAATCAAGAACGTCTAAATGCTCTTCGTGAAGGTAACCAATATAAGATGGGACTTGAAGGTGATTTGGCTAAAGACTATATAAATGTACAAGACCAAAGACAAAGTGATTTAATGAAAGCTAATCAAGATAAATTAGCTGCTCAAAGAGAATACGATTTATCCATTGTAGGTATGTATTAAGGAGACTTATATGGGAATATACGAAAGAGATAATATAGATTATGGTTCAATGATTGACAGAGCCATTAAGAATAGAATGGGTCAAGTACAAAGAGAATCAGACAGAATCATTAAGCGTGGTGATATAAGAGCACAAGAAGCTAAAGATTTGGCTTCAACCTTTGCTCGCGGTATGGACTATGCCCAGTATGCTAGTGAACAGAGCGAACTAGAGAATAAATTGAAAGACTTAGAAGAACGTCGTGATTACATTCGTTCACAGTATGATTATAACGCAGACTATAAGCCATATACTTCTACTGACGCATATAAAGCTAGTGAACAAATGAAAGGTTATACTCCTGATGTTAATTTGTCTAATACAAATGTTGGTGACAAGTATAAGATTGGTTCAACATATATTACAGATAGTGCTAAAGACCAATGGTTACAAGCACATCCAGGTATGACTGAAGAAGATTATAACCAATTTATAGCTTACCAGAATGCTCTTTATGGAGGCAGATAATGTACCCAAATATAGAAGAAGATAATGTTGAACTAGCCTACTTGAATAAAGAAATTGACAAAGTAAAGAAGCAATTAGAAGATAGACAGTCCAATTATGAATCTGTTCCACAACCAAATACACAAGTTGGTTGGTCTTCTTACATTGTCAACAATGACCGTGGTATGCTAGATAAGTATCAAGATGCTGAAAGAGCTTGGTATAATAAATTGAAAGACCAGGAACATGCTAAGGAATTAGCTTATGCTCAAATGCAGCATGCTAAAGAATTAGCTGAAGAACAACATAAAGAACAAGCTGCTTATAGAATGGATGATAATATGAAGAATCGTTCATTAGCATTGAACAAGTTACAATATGCTGAAGTAGCTTTGGCAAATGATACTTCAAATGACCCTGTTCGTAGAGCATCATTAGAAAGAGATGTAAGAAATGCTAAAGAAGAACTTAAATACTGGAACAAAGCAGTTGGTATTGAAGACAAAGAAGTCAATAAAGAAGCTACGAATGAAATTAAAGAAGATGTCAAAGAAGAAGTTAAGGACGATACAACAACTTCTGTTAAGATTAAAGACTATTCTTCTATTTCAAAGATTAAGAATCAAGCAGAGAAAGATTCTATACTCAAAGAAATGGAAGCAAATCCAGCTATAAAGAATGACGAATCCTTTAGAGAACAATACAACAGAATTAAAGCAATTACTCCTGAAGATAAGAAAGCTTCTGATAAAGCTGCTAGAAAGGCTAAATGGGCAGAAGGAAGAAAGTTGAAAGGATTTGATTATAGAGCTTGGAAAGAATCACCTGAAGGTAAAGCCTTAATTAAAGAATTTGGAGAATAGTTATGGGTGCTTTGAAAGATAAAGTTCTTGATGAATTGTATAAGAACAATTATAGGGATTTATATAATCAAATAGACCAAATAGATAATGACGTTGATGTTGCTAACTATATCAACAGCTCAAAGAAGTACTTTACTCAGACAATGTCTAATAAAGATTTGGAAGGTATGCCAACCTTTAGCCAAGCTTTATTTGGTGAATTAAAGACCGGTAAAGTAGATTATGACAATGAATTCGGTAAAGACTGGTATAATAGATATGAAGAAATCCCTTATCAAGAAATTAAATATGTAGCTGATAAGCAGGGTGTTAGTCCAAATGAACTCATTAACAAGATGGGCGAAGAAGCTACGAAGTTAAGAAGACAAGATATAGCACTTGGTAAAGATGGTGACAAATTAGATAGAGCAGCTGGCTTTATAACTAATATGGTATTTCCAAGGGGTACTGAAGCAGTTGCTAGAGGTGAAGAACCTTCAACAAGTGATTACATTGGTGATGTAGGACAGAACCTTCTATATGCGACTCCTTGGGGTGGTGTAGCAAGAGGATTGGGTGCTACTTCTAAAGTTGGTGGTGCTTTAATTCGTGGAGCCGCATCAAATGCTACTGCTCCACTTGCTTCCGAAGTATATGACGCAGCAGTATATGATAAAGAGAATCCTAGAGGGAATTTCTCAGTTGGTGATGTTGCTGGTGGTACTGCAACAAATTTAATTACTCCTGCAATCCTTAGAGGTACAGTTAGTAGAGCTGGTAGAATAATTCCATCGGCAAGTAAATTTAATGAATTTGGTGCTGGACAGACTGCTAAAGAAATCGCAGAAGAAGAACTTGGTAAGTATCGTTATGTACCAATTCGTATGGCTGATGACCCTACTGTTAGTGTAGCAAAGCGTTCAATAGCTAAAGAAATGAAGCAACTATCCGAATCCGACCCAGCACTATATCGTGTATTAACAGGTAACCCAACTAAAGGTGGTATTCCTAAAGGTTCAAGATGGGCTTCTATTAAAGATATAGTAGGTGCTCCAGGTAAATCTATTGAAGAGAAAGCTAATAACTATTTGAAATCAAGAGGATTTAATGGAACTTCATATATTTCTCCTGATGGCCGTATCTTTACTGCTGATACACCAGATGAACTAATTGCTATTCTACAACAACATAATGTTCAAGTTCCAACAGACTTGATGGTACATTCTGTTAAGCCTTCACATCCTTATGGTCCTATATCAAAGACCATAATGAACTATTATGATGAGTCTGCTGTCGCTAGAGCCGCTGAAGGAGCAAAGACAGCTACACAAATTGCTAAAGAAGAAGCAATTAAGAATTACATAACTAATAATCTTGGTGATAAATTAGCTGAAGAAGGAAAGATTTATACAAGAATCCCTCTAGTAGGTCAAGCAGTACAGAATTATGTTGATGAACAAGAGAAAGAAGAACAAGATAAATTGCTTCAAGAAGCTATACTAGAAGAACTTAAAGAGAAATACGGAACTCCTGGTGAACCAAAGACATTTAGATTATTGAAAGGAGATAAATAATGAATCGTTCTTGGGATAATTGGAACAAATATACAGACAATGATAATAAGCCTTTACATGGCTGTATTATGTTCATGGTTAATTTGGGTAATACTGTAGCTCCAATTTATGATAAAGACGGAACTCCTTTGAACAACCCACAATTAACTGATACTTATGGTAGAACACAACATCAAGTCTTTATTGAAGAAGATGTTATTGCTTATTATTACAAATATATTGGAAATGGTCTATGGTATACTGAACAGAACATTGACCCTTCCGATACTTCTAAATGGGATTTACAATATACTTCTAAATCTGAATTATTCATTAACATTGAGAATGAATCTAAATCAACTTATGCAGTTAATAACATAGAAGATTTGAGAAATATAGATGTAGCAAATGTTCCTTCTGTTAATGGCTATAAGATTATAACTCTTATGGGTTATAATGTAAGTGGTGATAAAGAGCCAATTAACTATATTTGGGATAGTGAATCTACTGAACCAGATGATGGTGGTGCTATAATTGCTACAGACCTTATTAAAGGTAGATGGATAATGGTTACTCCTACTGAACACTTAGATGTTCGTCATTATGGTGTATTCCCTTCTAACTCACAGAATATGCTAGACCAGACATTAGCTATACAGTATGCTCTTACTTATGCTAACAATCATGGCCTTAGATTATTCTTTGATACTTTAACAAATACACAGTATTATCATTATTACAAATTAACTAATATAACCTTAAATCCTATTAACCAAATTGACTTGGCTAAAGGTGTAATCTTTATAGATGACGATGTAACAATCCATAGTCAGCAGACTAACGCATTTAGAAATGACCCATATTTCTTGAATGGTGATACTACATTATATTCTAACTATGCTAAAGCTAGTTGGAACATTAAAGCATTGTCTAAGTCAAAGATATATGAAGAAGCAACTTATATAATTGACGATAACACACATTCAGCCACAGTAAATTCTTTACAAGGTTGGAATGTTGATGCAGAACAGAATATATCTGGTTACACATTCGTACAATGTAATGTATATGGTACTGGACTAATTACTAATACTTCATTCACTACTTGTAGAATGAATATGAAAGGAACTTTAGGTGATAATAATAGTTATATTAACTGTCACTTAAATGAATTTATGTTCAATGGTAGTCCAACACCTAATACAGTCACAAATTGTACAGTAGACATTGATGACTTTACACATAAAGTAAATCTATGGAATTCTTTAAATTTCAAGATGGGAACATTTAAAGATATAGACTTTAAGAATGTTACTATTCCTACTGATTTCTTTATATACAATCAAGAACTTGGTGATAGAACCTATAGTAACTTTATTGGTACAGGTTCATCACATACATTTGGTGAATCTTCTGTACAGCATATCTATAGATTTAATAATGTTCAAGGTAACATTAGAATTCCTGGTAATGCTAATAACACTTATGTATTTGATAATTGTTATGTTAATTTAACATTTAGTATTACAATTCCAGCTTGTACTATTATCATTAGAGATTCCGAAGTTGTATTAAATACTAATTTGCCTAATGCTACAATTATGGCGAATTCTTCTACTATTTCATTAAATTCTAGTTATAATTCAGTATCTATTAAAGATAGTACATTATCTGGTATAACTTCTTCTACACGATTAAATTGTGCTAACTTTACTGCTTATTCATCTATTGTTAATGAAGAAGTATCTTCTCCAAATATATTGTATAAAGATTCTCAGATTAACAAAGACATTTATTCTACAAATAATGGTACAAGTATTATAACTTATATTGACAACTGTATTTGGAATAACATACAGCAACATATTTCGTCTGATACTGCAGATACTATTATTAGTGGTGCTTGGACTAACAACAATGCTACTAAAGCAAATCCTATAGAATTTGACTTTACTAACATTAGAAATAATGATGGGGCACATAACTATTCTTATGATGGTAATACTGGTACATTCTTGCCAAAGTCTGTTAATAAGACTTGGAATGAATATGGATGTTATGTTATTAACAATGCTTCTTGGTCTGCAGGAATATATCGCCCATTAGTCAATAAGCCAGTTGTATTAAGAAGTACAGCTCGTAAGGATGCTGGTGCTGGTTCTACATCTTGGTCTTGGCCTTCTTATGGTGTATGGATTCCTTCTACTTGGAACTGGGGTAATAAAGATTTCAAATTCTTTGCTATTGGTTATAAGACTATGACATTTAAGGTATCTGTAAATGTTCCATTTACTGGCATAACTTCTGACATGGGCTGGGACATCAACTCTGTATTACCTGGTGTAACACAGTATTATCATTATGAATATAATACTATTGGTCTTATAAATGGATTTGACCCAGCTTATCCTGACTTATCTACTAAGTTACTTGATGGTAATAAGTATATTCCATTTGGATTTACTGCACCAGCAGATTGTCCTGTAGGAGACCCACCTGTTATTCCACCTACCGGTGCCGATAGTTGGTATTTCACTATTACAGTAGAGATTGTCTAATTATTTCTATGGAGAATAAGAAATGAATGATGATTATAAAGAAATAATTGTTAATTGTAATAACTTCTTGACAAAGAGTTCTGCTAGATACTCTACTTCAATACTTAGAGCTATTGACGATATGCGTAGGTATTCTGGTGATTTCTGGACAGATGATTATAAAGCAACTTATCAAAGAAAGAATCGTATTAACTTGTCATTAAATAACTGGAATCCAATGGTGAATGCTATTAGTTCTCCTATTAGTAATTCACCTTGGCATATTGAATTAACAAATGACAACATGTCAGATTTACAAGAAATGATTGACCAGATTGAGAATGATACTGATTCTAAATCGGCTATTATTGACGCTTTCCGTAAAGCGGTCTTAACTGGTTATGGTTATATTGTAGTTACTACTATTGAAGATGAATTTACAGGTGAAGCAAAGATTGTATTGGAAAGTGCTAGTCACCTTGATAGTATTGCTATTGACCCATCTTGTAATAATGTTGATTGTAGTGATGCTGAAGAAGGTGCAGTCATTAACTATCTTCCCATCAAGAAAGCAAAGAGACTTTATGGCGAAGATATAGTTCCAATGACTTATCCAAAGACACCTTGTATAATTTCTTTCCCTAAATCTAATCAGTGGCACATTCCACAGGATTCTGTTGCTGTTGTATCTTACTATACAAAGAATGACAATGGCACAGTTAATTTCTATAAGATTGTTGGTAACAAAGTAGTACAGGAAATAAATTTACCAATTAAGTATATTCCTATTATTCGCTTGTCTGGTAATGAAATCTTTGAGAATAATAACATTAACTATAATGGAATTATTCAACAGACTTTATCACTTGAACTTGGTACAAATATAGCTTATTCTTCACTAATTGAAAGAGTTGGTAGAAGTGCTAAAGCTAACTATTTGATTCACGAAGATGCTTTAATTCCTGATTCATTAGCAGCTTGTAACCAAGATGGTACAGTAGCTGTAGTATGGAAAGGTGAACATCAACCTGTTCCACTTATTGAATCATTCCAGACCGGTGACTTACAGAATACTATTTCTACTTGCCGTACTTTAATGGAAGATACTTTGGGTGTACCATTGACAGGGATTGTAGACCAGAGAGAAAGAACTGCTACTGAAATCCTTCGTCAAGAAGTCTCTAAAGAATCTAATACAGCTAACTATTATAACAATGCTTATAAAGCCATTCGTACTATTGGTAGAATCATAATTGAAATGATAAATGGCGGTGAAGATGTAAGATTTACATTGGAGAATGGTCCTTCTGTAATCACTCGTCAAATGAAGCAAAGACAAGAACTTTCTGCTCTTGGCACAATTATGCCTGATAATATGAAGCCAATTATTGCTAAGTACTTTGCTGATACATTGAAGAATGATTTGGGTGATGAATTAAGCCGCAACATTGTTGCTAATTTGCCACCAGATGTTAAGTTCATTAGTGATAATCAAGACCCAGCTGCTATTCACGAATTGAATCAAATGAGAGCAACTATGGAAGATACAATGAGTGAACTTGAAAGAATGAAAGCAGAGAATGAAGAATTAAGACAACAGTTAAATACAACTCAATTATCCTTGATGAATAATCGTGAACAGAGAGAACTTGACTTTGCTAAGTTCCAAGTAACTGAACAAGATAAGATGAACATTGAAATGGCTAAGTTACAACAGAATGGAGTAAAGATTGACAATGATGCTATGATTAAGCAACAAGAACTTGCTATTAAAGAAGCAGAATCTACTATGAATCGTCAAGAACAAGTTAATGATGCTTACATACAAGGTATTCAAGATACTGTAAATGGAGAAGTATAATGTTATTTAATGTTCTTACATCACAAGGTGGAACGGGTAATGCTCTTAAATCTGGTGATAGACTTGCTACTGAAAGACAGACACAATCGGAGCACGATAAATTACTAGATATAAGTTCATTACCTGAATACCAGGCGGTTATGTCTATGCCACCTGGCCCTCAAAGGGATATGGCTATTAAAGCTCTTACTGCTGAAGCTCAACTTATGGAGAAAGAATACCCAAAGTATTGGAACGATGAATACCCTCGTAGACCAATAAGTCAATCTTCAAGTTGGGTTGGTAATGTTCAGTATGACCCTTCGTCTCAAGTTATGAATATACAACTTGGTAATAAGACTTATTCATATCCTAATGTAACACCTGAAGGAGCCGCAAGATTCCTTAATAGTGATTCATTAGGAAGATTCTTAAATAATGTTAAGCCTTATACAGGACAAGGATTCTAATACTTTACTAATTATTATAGAGTATATCGGGACCACATGTTCCAAGGCTGGCGACCGTCCTTTGCAAGGATAGTGGAAGAGTTCGATTCTCTTTGGCTCCAGTACACTAATTATTATAATGTAATATGGTAACGGTGACCATTACAACAAATTAACACCGATTAAGGAATGAACAACCTTTATGTCAATGAGTTCAGAACAAGCATTTGAGTATTTAAATAAGCTCAAATCAAATCAAGCTGATGATACAGCACAAGTAGCTGATACAACATCAAATGAAGATACAACACCAGTAGAATCAAATGAGGTTGAATCTAAATCCGAAGATGATAATGTCGCTTCTCCAGACAATGCTACAATAGCCGGTAATAGCGGCACTAATGACAACCAATCTAATACAGAAGAATCAAATGGAAGTGGTGAGCCAGTTGAGACTGAAGATAAGATTGAGAAAGATGATGAACCTAATAAGAATAATCGCAAGAATCTAACACACAAAGATAAGCGTGATTATGCTTTCATTAGAACATCACAACAGTTGAAAGACGCAAAGAAGCAAATTAAAGAATTAACTACTGCTTTAGAGAAATATAAAGGTCTTGAATCTAAAGACTTTAAAGATAAAGATGGTAATACTAACTATGACGCATATACTAATTGGAAGCTCCAAGAAAGAGATATGCAGAACGAAGTTCAAAGACTACAGAGAGAACAATTAAATGTAGAAATTGAACAAGATAGAATTGCCACTGAACGATGCTTTCAAGGTCAAGAATTAGATGATTATAATATGCTCATTAGGAATAAGGGCAAAGTCTTTGCGGATGTAGTCCATTCTTATGATGAGAGTAATGTAATCTTTAAGTATCTTGATACAGTAGATGATTACCCAATAGTTCTCAGAGAGTTGATGACTAATCATACTAAATGGTTGCCACAAATCTTTAGAACAAATAAGTATTCACATTCTGTAATTACTAACCCTAACATTCTTGAAAGAAATACTGCTAAAGTTGTTGAGGAAATTCTTGACGAATACTATGCTTCAAAGAATAATCAAAGTAAATCTGTTGAACCTAAATCAAAGACTGCTATTCCAGTAATTGGTAAGCAAATTACAAATAACAATGTAAGTGATAATTATGTACCCGATAGAAATTATTGGAACAATCACTTGCGTGAACATCCTAAAGGATAAATCAAATAATCATATTTAAATTGGAGAAATAAATCATGGCAAATACATTTGTTACAAATAAGAAAGTTGACCTCGTTGCTCTTCGTGCTGCTGAAGCCGCTCAGTATCTTACTGTTGGTTCTAAATCTTACTTTAGTGACCAGCTTGAAGGTAAGCGTAATGGCACCTCTTACGAATTCGTAATTCGTGATGCTGGTGAATATGCTACCGGTATGGATATGACTGGTAAGGTATCTAACCTTCAAGAACGCAAAGTTACTAAAGACATTAAGCTTGGTAACATCGTTATTGACACTAACCTCTTGGAGAAGGTTACTGATGTAGAATGGGAGAAGGAAATTGCTATTCCTAATGGTAAGAAGTTGATTAACGGTGTTGTTAAAGATACTGTTGATTCCGACCTTGGTCGCCAGAATGTTGCTTTCGTTGGTAAGGGTTGGTTGCCAATTTCTAAGGCATCTCGCTTCTTGGGTTCTATTTCTAGTGAAGATAGATATGCTTTCATTGACCCAATGATTGACTCTATTATGGCAGCTGGTGGTAAGGGATTCACTCCTGTTGATGCTGAACCACTCTACAAGACTGGATTGCTTGGTTCAGCATTTGGTGCTGAATTCCGTGAATCACAGTTCATGCCAACTATTGAAATTTCCGAAGACTTGGCTAATGAATTAGCAAGTGCTACCGTTGCTTCTTATGTTACTGGTGACCAGGAAGATACATTGACACTTAGTGGTGTAACCGAAGTAATTCCAGCTGGTACTCCATTGTTCGTACAGGGAGTATATGCTTGTGACCTAGTTGGTGACAAGACTTCTAGCTTGAAAGCTTTCATCGCTATTGCTGACGCAACAAGTGGTGTAGTTAAAGTTCGTCACGTAGACTTTGTTGGTAATGGTACTAAAGAAGCTACAAAGGCTCCTGAAGCTAGTGACAAGTTGGTCAACTCTATTGAAGCTGGTCAGTATTTCACTGGTATCATCCGTCTTGATGGTGCTATGGAATTTGATACTTTGAAGAAGTTGGATTGGTCTAATGCTGATTCTACTTCTGACCCAGTAGAAGGTGTTACCGTTCACGAAGGTAGAGCAGTTGATGTAATCACCGGTTCTAACAAGACTCGTTGGACTGTAGCTTCTCTTGCTGGTATTGTTGAACCTCGTGCAGTTGCTTATGTATGCGTTAAAGACGCTACCGCTAACCTCGTCACAATGTAATCAACATACAACATAATTAAATAAGAAGAGGTCCCAATTAAGGGACCTCTTTGTGTTATATAGGAGAAGCTATGCTAATTAAATAAAGGTTCGTATAAATCTTTCTTTAACCACCTATTATTTATAATACTATACTGATGCTTAATAATTTCGTCATAGTGCTTAATTGCGTTCTTAACTACTTCTTTCATTGTTGATTCACTACAATTATTTGGTATTCTTTGTAATGGATGTGATAAGTTATATGGACTATCAGTAAATGTAGATACTAAAGCAACTCTACCAACTGCACAACATTCCAAGTATTTCAAATCACTCTTACATTTGTTAAAGTAGTTATCTTGTAATGGGGCTAATACAAATCTATTCTGTAATGCCCTACTAGCAAAGATTATTGGATAGCTATTGACATCAACCCAAGGTGTATTACTCTTAACATTTAAGAATGTTGGATTTGTTCCCATTATATTAACTTCTTTATCTTTCAAATAGTTAATTAGACCTTTATGGAAATCACCAGTATCATTTACATTCCAATGAGTATTACTACCTGCGTATAAGAAATTTAATTTATCATTTGGTTCATAATAATCAAATCGCCATCTTGAATAGTCTAATGAATTTGGTATAACTATAATCTTATCTGGTTCAATGAATTCAGTTAATGATTCTTTAATAAATTCATTTGTACAAGTTACTTTGTCTGCAAGTAATGCTAAGTATTCTTTCATTCCTTTATAATTATCTTCCCAATGAACATTACATCTATTGTATGAAGGAACTTCTTTCCAAATACAATCGTCATAGTCAATAATAAATTTAACTCCTTTATCTTTCATTTGTAATAGTGCTTTGAATGTATCACTATGGCAAATGCGTTGAGTATAAATGTAATCTTGTTCGTAATAGTTAAATGTTGCTGGAGTACTTATCGTTACTTTATAGTGATTAAATAACATTTGTGCTGGGTATATTACTCTATAATAACCACACCCACCTATATCTGCTGGAATAAAGTTAATTCGTATATTATTCATTATCATTGTCTCCTTCTACATTATCATTGTCTCCTTCTACATTATTTACTTTACCTGTACCAATAAATTCTAAGTATTCATTTAATTCAGACATACAGTGGTCTTCTATTGCTTTCTGCTTCTTATAATCTTTAATCTTATTTGTATAGTAATGACAGTAAGCAATATAACAACATCTATACGCATAACTATATAATGAACTACCTTTATTAACATCAAAGCTTGGTAATGCTTGTAATAGTTCCATAATAGCTTGTTCTTGAAGTTCTTCTTTCTCAGTAACATACTTATTCTTGAACTTTGGGTTCTCAAATACTATATTCATAATAGTATAAAGATAGTCTGTATATCGTAGTTCTTCATCGTTGGTTAATCTTTGCTTATTGCTTACTTTAACCACAATGTTAGTGAAGTCTTTCAAATCTAAATCATAGTATTTGGTATAATCAGGGTCTGTGTAAGAGATAACTGTTAGTCGCTTTCTCTTTGGGTCTTTCCATAATTTCAATTTATAACTCATATAGCCTCTTAAATATAGCAAATTATTCTAATTATTTCATTGTATAATAATAATTATACACACATATATTTATAATCATACAGCTATGCCTTGGAGGAAGGATTTATATGATTAACGCCGATGATGAAGTATCTTTAGCATATTTAATTGACCCTACATTTGAAATAGTCAATACTGAGGGTAGACCACTAACTGGTGGTTATATTGAAGTCTATTTACACGGTACTAGAACAAAGTATTATTGTTATAGTGATTGGAATGGTTCATTACACCCTTTCAAGATTCCATTAGATTCTTTGGGTGCTAACATTGTATTAGCTAGTCCAGCACATTCTTATGATGTGTATATTTACAATAAGTATGGCACCTTGGTAATGAGCCGCTATAATGTAGTTCCAGCTACAGGTGATGGAACAGTAATTAAGGATGTAGTAACTATCACATCAAATGATAATACTGTGGCAGTTACATCTAGTGACCAGACTAATTGGGATTTATCTATTCAAGATACTGTTGATAGAGTTGAACAGAATGAACAAGATATATCTGACATTAAAGGTGATATAGAAGATATACAAGACGATATATCTGGTAAGAAAGATAAGCAGAGTTCAAAGTCTTATGATGGTTCACCAACAAAGACTGTCACGAACATTTCCCAAGACGCAAATGGTGAAATCACAGTAACCTATGGTGATATAGACTTACCACCTGAAGTTCCTAATGTTGAAATTACATCCGAAGATAATTCTGTACAAATTACTGAATCCACAGATGTTCAGACTAACACAAAGACATTTGATTTGTCTGTTAATATAGATGACCCACTTGAATATGGTCAGTTCAGAGCAACTAATGTTACTAGTCAAGCTCAG
>JAEEGL012206739.1_pt1 | contig 31272 bp, 34 predicted proteins | sample 9134231 | NCBI WGS metagenome assembly JAEEGL01 (sample SAMN16246548, study PRJNA631951) | gut metagenome | biome: gut microbiome; feature: rumen; material: fiber-attached | host: Bos | place: Iran: Karaj | collected 2018-10
CACGAACTCAACTACCTTTTCTGGGAGTGCACCACCCGCTGCAATTTCCACTGCCGCCACTGCGGCAGCGACTGCGGCATCGTACAAAGTCAGAAGGATATGCCCCTCGAGGACTTCCTCGCCGCCATCGACACCATCCCAATCCAAGACCGCGCCAAGAAGTTCTCTGTCGTACTCACGGGAGGGGAGCCCCTCCTCCGGCCCGACATCCTCGAGATCGGCCGCGAGCTCCGCAGCCGCGGCCTCCTCTGGGGCATAGTCTCCAACGGCTGGTTCTACGACGACGCTATGCACCTGAAACTCATGGATGCCGGCATGGGCGCCGTCACCGTCAGCCTTGACGGACTCGAGGCCTCTCACGACTGGATGCGCGGCGTCCAGGGAAGCTTCAAGCGCGCCGTACGCGCCATCGAAGCCTTCGCCAAAGACCCCCGCCTCAACTCCGACGTCGTCACCTGCGTGAACCGCCGCAATCTAAACGAACTCCCGGAAATCTACGACCTCCTCAAAAGCAAAGGCCTCAAGCAGTGGCGCCTATTCACGATTATCCCCATCGGACGAGCAGCAAACGACCCCGATATGCACCTGACAGATAAGGAATTCGTCACCCTGATGGAATTCATCAAGTCAAAGAGGGAAGAAGCAAAGCAAGAACAAAAAACAAGGCAGTCACAGCCAATGAACGTCACATTCTCCTGCGAAGGTTACCTTGGCAAATACGAGGAGCAGGTCCGCGACGTCCGCTACTTCTGCCACGCGGGCGTCAACATCGCCTCAGTCCTCATCGACGGCCGCATCTGCGCCTGTCCCAACATCGACCGCGACCGCTTCTCCCAGGGCAACATCTACACTGACAATCTCTGGCAAGTCTGGAACGAACGCTTCCAGTCCTTCCGCGACCGCAGCTGGGCGAAGACGGGCAGTTGCGCCGACTGCAAGCAGTGGCGCAACTGCCTAGGTGGCGGCATGCACAACTGGCACGGCCCCGCCACCGAGGTCCTCCAATGCCACTATGCCAAAACCTTGATAAAAAATGGCGTATAAAGCATTTCAGTGTTGTAAACCCCAGTAATAAACCTTATCTTTGTATTTCATACAACCTTCCATTTCTGCCCGACTATATTATAGTCGGGCAAAGGCGAAGCTATTAATACTACTCTCATGTTTTCACTCATCCAGCTCCCATATGCGGACAATGCGCTCGAACCCATCATCAGCGCTCGCACCATCAGCTTCCACCACGGCAAGCACCTCCAGACCTATGTCGACAACCTGAACAAGCTCATTGCCGGCACCGAGTACGAATCAATGTCCCTCGAGGACATCGTGGTCAAGTCTGCCGCCGCTGGCCAATCCGCCACCGCCATCTTCAACAACGCCGGCCAGATCCTCAACCACAACCTCTACTTCACCCAGTTCAAACCGGTGAACGACACAACAACGAGCAAACCGAAAGAATCCAAGCTCGTATCCCAGATAGAGAAACAGTGGGGCTCCCTCGAAGCCTTCCTTGCCGAATTCGAATCCAAAGGCACCTCCCTCTTCGGCTCCGGCTGGGTCTGGCTCGCCGCCGCCCCCGACGGCTCCCTCGTTATCACTCAGGAGCCCGGCGCCGGCAACCCCGTCACCAAAGGCCTCCGCCCTCTCCTCACCTTCGACGTCTGGGAGCACGCCTACTACCTCGACTACCAGAACCGCCGTGCCGCCCAGCTTCACGACCTCTGGAAGATTTTTGACTGGCATGACGTCGACGCGCGGTACAATGCTGAGTTGTAGAGGATCGCATGGTTTCGGTCAGAGCTTTGTCCGCTTTTGAGGAAGGTGGTCCAGATTAGTTGTGTATTTTAACGGTTTGCACCAATTGAATCTATCGTTGCACTGCTTCAGAATACGTAAGTTGAAAGCAGGGAGTATAATGATTTCTTCGTCAATTATCGCATCCAACACATCCACTTCATTCTAGCTTCTTCATCAATTAGGTTGTTTTATTATCAAATAAAGAAAGTAACTCATTTTTATGCAAGCGATCATTTTAGCTGCCGGAATGGGCAAACGTCTAGGTGAATATACACATTACAATACGAAATGTATGCTTGAGGTCAATGGAATAAAACTCATTGATAGAGCCCTTGAGTCACTTCATACCCTAAGTGTTTCTAGAGTCGTTCTTGTTGTTGGATATCAGGGGCAGAATGTAAAAGACTATGTTGGAGACAATTATAAAGGGACTCCCATCGTTTATGTAGATAATCCTGTTTATGACAAAACCAACAATATTTATTCACTATTTCTTGCTAAGGATTTTATGTTGGAAGATGATACAATCCTTCTCGAGTCTGATCTAATATATGATCCTGCGATTGTAAGAAAGTTACTTGATGATGATTTCCCAAACATTGCTTTAGTAGACAAATATGAGAGTTGGATGGATGGGACTGTTGTTACTATTGATAATGAGAGTCATATTACTCGATTTGTTGATAAGAATCACTTTGAGTTCAATGAAATCAAGAATTATTACAAAACTGTCAATATATATAAGTTCAGTAAAGATTTTTCTGCAAAGTATTATGTCCCTTTCCTTGCCGCATATAGTACTGCGCTTGGAAATAACGAATATTATGAACAAGTCCTTCGGGTGATTCTTCATCTACATGATGCCCCTATTAAGGCTCTTCCATTAAGCGGGGAGACTTGGTATGAAATAGATGATATTCAGGATCTTGATATTGCCTCTGGAATGTTCGCTCCCTCGGAGGATGAGCATTATGCTGCTATTTCTTCTCGGTTTGGTGGGTATTGGAGATATCCACAAATGCTTGATTTTTGCTACCTTGTGAATCCCTTTTTCCCTCCACAACGCATGATTGATGAAATTAAGGCAAGTTTTGAGACCTTGATGCGTGAGTACCCTTCCGGTATGCGCGTTAACTCTTTGCTCGCATCAAAGAATTTCGGTGTAAAACAGGATTATATCATAGTAGGCAATGGAGCAGCAGAACTGATAAAAGCATATATGGAGAACTGGACAGGAAAGCTCGGAAATATCATGCCTACATTCGAAGAATACCCGAATCGTGTCGCAAAAGAGAGGATTGTTCAGTTCGTGCCTCAAGCTGATGGTTTCAAGTATACTGCTAATGATATCAAGTTTTTCTTTGAGAATAAAGATATCGATACCCTACTTCTTATTAATCCCGACAATCCTTCCGGAAACTATATACCTTTTGTTGACCTTTTAGACCTTATTAAATGGACTAAAGAGATCGGAATTAAGTTTATCGTTGATGAATCATTTGTTGATTTTGCTAGTGCTGACGAACCGTATTCATTATTTGATAATAAAGTTTTATCCGCAAATCCTCATCTCGTGGTTGTTAAGAGTATTAGTAAATCGTATGGCATCCCCGGTTTCCGACTAGGTGTACTCGCATCTGGTAATACAGAAGTGATTGCAAAACTAAAAAAAGAGGTCGCTATTTGGAACATTAACTCCTTTGGTGAGTTTTTTATGCAAATTTACGAGAAGTATCATAAGGACTATGAGAGAGCATGTGCATGTTTCCGAGAAGAGAGAAGTGTTTTTTATAGAGAACTCTCAAGCATTCCATATCTACATGTTTTCCCTAGTCAGGCAAATTACTTTCTCTGTAGAGTGACAGATAAGTACTCATCGCATGAGCTTTCTCTAAAGCTTCTAAAATATAATATACTTATTAAGGATTGTGGGACAAAGAAAGCTTTTAACGGCGGGGATTACATTCGCATAGCAGTCCGTAACAGAAAGGATAACAACTATTTGATTGAAACGCTTAAAGGATTTTAGTGATGAAGATTATATCTCAAGCACAGATAAAGGCTTTGAATATTTCTCCCGTGGAGTGTGTAGATTGGGTAAAAGAGTCTTTTGCTATCAAAAAATATTCACAACTTCCCGCGAAGATTAGTGTCCATCCGCAGGGTTATGATTTTTTTACAGCTATGCCTTGTTTACTCCCTTCGTCATATGATCGTGTTGGGCTGAAAATGGTTCATCGTGTTAAAGGTGCCGTCCCCTCATTGGGAAGCGATATACTAGTATATGAAGCGTCGACAGGGCGTCTATTAGCTCTAATGGATTGTGATTGGATAACGGCGATGCGGACAGGAGCGACTGCAGTATATGCTGCTCAGACACTCCGCCGGAAAGGGGATTTGACCTATAGTTTTGTTGGACTTGGGAATACTGCGCGTGCTACGATGCTCTGCCTTTTGGAAACAGAGAAGAGTATAAATCATAAGGTATTACTTAAACGCTACAAAGACCAGGCAGAGCAATTCATTGATCGTTTCTCATCATATAGTAATGTGAGTTTTAATATCGTGGAATCTGTTCCGGAGATGATCGCCTCATCGGATGTAGTGTTCTCGTGTATAACTGATGCTGAAGGCTTGTTCTGCGAAGATGAAACATGTTTCCGCCCTGGAATTACTCTAATTCCTGTACACGTGCGTGGCTTTCAGAATTGCGATCTTTTTTTTGATAAGGTGTATGGAGATGATACCGCGCCGTTAAAAAATTGGAAGTATTTTTATAAGTATCGCCATTATGCGGAACTTCAGGATGTAGTCGAGGGCAGAGACCCTGGTCGTGAGAGCGAAATGGAGAGAATCCTGAGTTATAATTATGGATTAGCTATCCATGACATCTTTTATGCATCTAAAATTTATGATATATTGAAAATAGATTCTATTGATGTGCCCATAATTAAGGAAACGGCTAAATTCTGGGTGTAGTTTAGCGAGAGTAATGGATTGAGAGTGTTTTTTCCCCGTCTCCCTTATTATGACTGAAAGTCTAAGAAATCAAGCTATTTCAGGTGTTCTTTGGAGTGCAATTCAGAAATTTGGGATTTCGATTGTATCGTTCATCTCAAATATTGTTCTGGCTAGGTTATTGACCCCTGATGACTATGGGTGCATAGGATTGTTAGCCGTTTTTATCGCTATCTCCAATGCACTAGTATATGGGGGCTTTCTTTCAGCTCTAATACAAAAGAAAAACGCAGACGAAACCGATTTCTCAACAGTGTTCTATTGGAACCTAGTGGTCTCCTTGTTGTTGTATTTCATATTGTATATATGTGCTCCTGCAATCGCAAGATACTATGAATTAGATGTATTGTGTAAGGTTCTTCGTGTTCAAAGCCTAATAATAATAATAAATGGTCTCTCAGCCGTTCAATCAACATTGCTTAGAAAGGCCTTTAGTTTTAGAAAACTTGCCCAAATTAACATATCCTCATCTATTGTGTCCATTGTTGTTGCTATTATACTCGCTTATTATGGATTTGGTGTTTGGGCTCTAGTTATTCAACAACTTGTTTATAGTTCTGTTAACACCGCTATTTTATGGTTCACATCCTTGTGGAGGCCTCAATTGGTCTTTTCACGAAAGTCTTTTTTAGCACTGTTTAGTTATGGCTCGTTTCTTTTGCTTTCGGATTTAATGAATAACCTATGCGACAATATTCAGGGTCTAATAATAGGTAAAAGGTTTAGTACTGCAACCATGGGATATTATACTCAAGCAAAGAGGTTGGAAGAAGTGCCTACTCAAAGCATTTCTCAACTTGTTGCGCAAGTGACTTTCCCGATTTACTCTAAGATTCAAGATGAAAGAGAGAAACTCTATTTTGCCGTTAAGAGCACGTTGGCTCTTATGAATTACATCAATTTTCCTTTGATGATAGGGCTTATCGTAGTTGCCCGTCCACTTTTCATAGTTCTGTTTTCTGATACTTGGATTTCATCTATCCCATACTTCCAGATTTTATGTATTGCCGGACTTGTGAATTGTTTGCAGAGCGTTAATTATCAAGTCGTTTCTGCTTCTGGACGAAGCAAAGCATTGTTTATATGGAATTTTGTAAAAAGGGGGAGCAGCCTTATCCTAATGTTGGTTGGTGTCCTATTGGGGGTTGAAGGAGTATTATGGGGTATGGTTATTAGTTTTTATATTATTTATATTATTAATGCATCCCTTGCTTTTCAATCAACCAATTATTCCATTTTAGAACAGATCAAGGATTCCCTCCCATTATTTGTATTGGCTGTTATTGCTGGCGCGGTGGCATATTGTTGTAGTTTTTTGTTTAGCAATGATTTCTTTCTACTTTTCTCGCAGATAATTGTATATGTTTTTGTTTATCTAATCCTTTCTATTGTTTTTAAGGTTGATGAACTTTACGTGGTGAAGAGTTTAGCTGTGACATATTTGTCTAAACTCATTAGAAGTAAGAATAGATGATATCTCAAGAAAAACAAAACGAGCTAAGGAATCGTTATAATCCAGACGGATCTCTCTTAAGAAAGCATCAGCTTAAGATGCTAGATATATTGAATTACATTGATGAGTTCTGCAAGAATAACAGTATTAATTATTGGCTGTCTTCCGGTACTTGTTTAGGGGCTATACGCCATCAAGGATTTATTCCATGGGATGATGATGTTGATATAGAAATGATGCATGAAGATTATAAGCGATTTGTAAAACTATTTAAGGAAACAAATAGATTTGTTCTTCAGACCCACTCCTCGGATAAGTATTATTACACGCCATTTGCTAAGGTAAGAGAGAAGAAAAGCGTAATATATGATTCGTTATATAAGTATAAAGGGGTTTTTGTTGATGTGTTTTGCTTGGAGTATTCACCTAGAATAATAGCCCAATCTATGTATTATGCATATAGAGTCCTTCTCAGTACTCCCTATAACATCCTTAAGGGTATTAATAATAGAATTCTTTTCAATTTGTTTTCTATCATATTTCAGATCAATAAGATTATCTTCTTCTCAATAGTACCTTTTGCAAGGCGTTTATCAATGCTTTTTAAATCAAAAGAACTGCGTCATACGTATGGAATTGGCTGGGTCGATAATATTAGGTCAGAGTCAGAGATTTTCCCTCTGGTTAATGCACGATTTGAAGATAAGGATTATCCTGTTCCAGGTGATTATAAAGCATATTTAACAAGAATTTTTGGTGATTATATGAGTATTCCAAGTGATGATAAATTACCTCAAGCTCATGCTCAGTATTTGGAGTAATTAGTGAATTTAGTATGCTTTGTAATATATGAATGAAAAGATAATGGAAATAGCACATAGTGTATCTAAGATACCTGGTGCAAAAAGAATTTTAAGGCCTTTTTATTATCCATACAAAAAACTATGGGTAATAAGACATAACAAAAGATTCAGGAAGTATTCATTGGAAGCGATGAGGTGCTTCGATAAATGTATGAGGGATAATAGTATCCCTTATACGTTGATATTCGGTTCGTTGCTTGGCGCAATCAGAGAGAAAGGTTTTATCAAACACGACCTTGATATTGATGTATCAGTACCTATATCGGAAAGAACACATGTCTTGTATGAGAGTTTGAATAAATACAGTTTTGACCTTAAAAAGAGGTTTATAATAGGTGATGGTTCTCTAGGATGTGAGGAGACATTTGAGTATAAGAATACCGGTGTGACTATAGATATTTTCTTTATCTGCCCACCTATCAATTCGTTACCATATTGTTGCTGTTGGAATTTAAAAGGGGACAGCGTTACAGCAAGTGAATCAATGAGAAGGTTTGGTGGTGTCATTCCTAGAAGAATTGAGTTGCCGTTCACTCAGAAATATATAAGAGTACCCTTCGAAAGTATAGAAGTCAGTATAGATGAGAATGCTAATCAGATTTCAGAATACACTTATGGCCCCAGTTATATGACCCCGGACCCTAACTATGTCGTACCGACTGATCATAGAGTTATTTGGACGGAGATAACTGCTACATATCAGGAGTTTTAACTATTAATAATCATACAATGATTGAACATCAGACACCATTTTTAGTCGCGATAAACATTTTAATGTTTTTGGTGTTATTGTTACTAACGAAGCCCGCTTTGACTAATGGCTCCTTACCAGTATCTAGGAGGCGTTTGGTGTATCTTCTAATATTAGTATTCTGTTTGTTTTCATTTTGGGGAGCAGATTGGTTTCACTATTTGGATCTGTATCGAGTTTTGAAAGACAATCCTTATGATAGTACGCATCTTGAGCCATTTTATTTGTGGATAATTAATAACGTCGCCCCTAATTATTTTGTATTTAGACTTGTGGTCTGGGGTTTTGCTTTGGTCTTGTTTTGGTGGACACTTCGCACCATGAATATGGATAAAGGGGAGGCGCTATTCTTTTTTGTAGCAGGTTTTCTTATCTGGTATTCTTATTCAAGGGCTACTTTGGCTATGAGTATGATGTTCTGTGGAACTGCCTTGATAACTAATGAGAGCGCCACTTATCGTTTCCCTCGTTTTTTGTTGGGCTCAATTGGAATGATACTTGCTTTCTTCCTTCACAAAAGTGCGATTTTGGGTCTAGCCATAATTGCAATGGCCTTTTTGTTAAGTATAGTTAAGACAAAAACATATAAGGTCATTATCTTACTAATTCCTCTGTTTGTTATCGGGATGCGTTACCTTTTTGTTAACATCGGTGACTTTGTAAGTGATGATGATTACATTGAGTTTGTCGCGGATTCTGCTAGTCGTAATTTTTCCGCTGAAACATCTTCCATGGGACTTGGCTCGTTACTCCAGACTATTCTGGAAAGAATCCCCTATTTTTTAACGGCTTTTTGCGGTGTTTTGATTCAGAAGCAGCGTCTTAAGATGCCGAGATCTTTTTCGTGCTTTGCTAATATTATGATATTGCTTGTTGTTATCTCAACGGTATTGCTATTCGTGGATTCTTTTAACACGAAAACACTTTCCATAAGGCTATTTAGGTTTAGTATTATTCCTGCAACAATACTGCTCTCATATTGTTGGCGAAATAGACTAAACTTAAAATTAGTCAAAACAACTCTTTGGTTTTGTATCATTTCCTCATCTTACCAGCTATTGTATGCATTCTATGTACTATAGTTCTATGCACAAATAGTTGTTATAATATAGTTGGTGCTTACGATTGCTATTATGAGAATATTAAGCATAAGACTTAAAGTCAGGTCAGTTTTCGCTCTTTGTTTGTATTATGGTTTTGCACAATTTTTACCAGGGTCGTATTCGATATTACTTGGTAAAGTTAGTCGATGGATCAGATATCAATTGGTTAGAAATATATTCCTTCAATGTGGAAAAAATGTGAATATTGAACGAAGAGCAAACTTCGGATCCGGTCGAGGTATAGTGATTGGTGACAATAGTGGGATGGGGACTCGATGCCAGATTCCTAGTGATACAATTATTGGAAGCAATGTGATGATGGCCCCTAATTGTTATGTTTTGCCTTACAATCATAGATTCGATAGTACCGAAATCCCTATGTGCCAACAAGGAACTGTGGAGAAAAAGCAAACTATAATTGAAGACGATGTGTGGATCGGGATGAATGTAACAATGACTCCTGGACGACATGTACGAAAAGGGACGATTATTGGTGCATGCTGCGTGTTAACCAAAGATTTCCCGGAGTATTCCATAGTTGGAGGTAATCCAAGTAAGCTTATTCGGTCAAGAAAAGAGAATAATTAAATATGAGAATTCTTCATATTCACCCTGCCATGAAAGGAGGCGGCTGCGAAGCTATGATATGTGGATTAGCCAATGAAATGGCTAAGACGGAAAATGTCACTGTTTGCTCAATGTTCGAGCCTCAAGATGATGATATTTTTTGGAACAAACTCTCTTCTAATGTTCATCGTATCACTTTGGGTAAATCCAAAGAGGGGTTTTCTCCAAAGACAATTATTAAAATCTGGAGTTTAATTAATAGGGGGGGATATGACATAATAAATATGCATGGCTTCTTCTATTATTATGTGCTTTCGGTTTATACACAAAGGAATAAAGCCCATTTCTTTTATACAATTCATTCTGATGCTAGTAAAGAAAATGGTTCTTGGGGACGTTATGTCTTTGGGCTGAAGAAATATAGTTTTATAAAAGGTTACGTCAACCCTATCACTATTTCAAAAGCTTCTAATGAGTCTTTTCGTAGTGTATATGGTATAGACGGTCGAGTGATTGTAAATGGTATTCCGAAACCAGTGGTTTCCAATCAGGTGAATCTTGTTGATGAAATGAGGTCGACTTCTTGCACTAAAGTATTTGTTCATCCTGGAAGAATCACCGAAGCTAAAAATCAAGTAGTCCTTTGTAGAGTATTTGATTTGCTAATAAAGGAAGGATTCGACGTCGCTCTCATTATTGCAGGTAGTAAACAAGAAGAATCAATATTTGAAGAGATGTCGCCCTATTTCAGCGAACGAATTAAGTATGTTGGGGAGCGTAACGATATAACAGAACTGCTAGCTCGAAGTGACGGGATGTGTCTGCCTAGTATTTGGGAAGGATTACCAGTGACCCTTTTAGAGGCGTTATCAGTAGGTTGCGTCCCAATTTGTGCACCTGTTGGTGGGATAGTGAATGTTATTCATGATAGAGTGAATGGAATCCTGTCTCGGTCAAGCAACCTTGAAGATTATCTATCAACAATGAAGTACTATTTATCGCTTTCTCAATCTGAGATTAATTCACTTAAAGTGAAAGCAGCTAAGTCTTTCGAACCTTATGATATTGTAAAAACTTCGCAGGAATATCTTGAGTATTATCGTGAATCATTGTAATTGTTCTTTTTCGATGAAAAAGGAAATAGTTTTTATCTTATCTTCACTGAATGACTCTCATTTCCGAAAGAGAGTTGAGGAGTTCATGGATAACGGGTATGAAGTAATAGTATATGGTTATGTGCGGAAAGGTCAGGATCTTTCTAACCTCAAATATAGCCCAGTCATCTTAGGAGAAATAGATAACCGCAGTTTTCTAAAACGTATCCCATTTTTGAATAGAACTATAAAGTCTATCGCTAAGGACTGCGAGGGTAAGCATTGCTTTTACAGTAGTTTAGATATCGCGTTTTTTGGACGGAAGTATATAAAGTCACAATATATATATGAAGTATGTGATTTGACAGAATTAACAATCTCGAATACACTTATTAGAAACTTCTTGATTTATCAAAATAAGAAGAGTATTAAACGTTCATTATTGACGATTATAACATCCGAAGCTTTTTCTGAATTCTTCAAAGGAGTCTCTCCGGAGAAATTCTATTTGATCCCGAATAAGGTTAGTCCCGATTGCAACCCGTTGGGTGGCATTGAAAGGAGTCTAAATAATAGAATAAAGATAGGATTTGTTGGTGTCATTCGATTTGAGACAACATATCATTTCGCAAAGGTCTGTTCTGAGATACATAATGTTGAACTGCATTTATATGGTATATTTAGCAAAGGTGACAGTTATTCAGAAGAAATTGAGAAATTAACAAACGTTAGTGATAACATAATATACCATGGGCGTTTTAGCAATCCCGATGATCTCCCCTCAATCTATAAAGAGATTGATTTAGTTTTATCAGCATATCCGCCAACTCCTGGTGTTATCTATGCTGAGCCTAATAAGTTGTATGAAGCATTGTTTTTCCGCTGCCCAATTATTGTCAATCAAGGTACTTATTTGGGGAGGAAAGTCAATCGACTTAATGTAGGTTACGTAATTGACTCAATGAATGAATCAAACATAAGGGGATTCCTTGAGAGTCTTAATCCAGAGTCTTATAATGAAAAGATAAGAGCGTGTCGAACCATTCCTCTCCTTGATTGTATTAATAAGAATGATGGTTTTTTTAAGAAGATGGAAACTATATGGTAGTGTTTACAGGGGACATTAATCTAACGGACTGGATCTTTAATGTTGGCTTTGGCATCGGTAGCAGAATCAGTACTGGTTTTGACCCATTTATGTATTTCGAAAGAAACGAGAGTGATAAGTGGGTGGGTAATTTTGAAGGCGTTGCATCTAAAGTTAGTGTTAACAGAGGGATTTATTCTAAGGCATTTAGAGTTGATCCTGAAGTGCTCTCTGGGCTTCATCATATGGATTATTATGGTTTTGCCAACAACCATGCTATGGAGCACGGTGGAGATGCTTTTCTTGAAACTGTTAAAGCGTTAACGAGATATGGTTGCGAGGTGTTTGGCCTCATTGCTAAAAAAAGTATTGTTTTTGAGCATCAAGGTAGAGTGGTATCTTTAACCGGTTTGTGCCTACGCATTGAAGCTACAAAAGAAACTCCTCTATATTGGCATAACCCAGAGTATACAGAGATTGAAGATGAGGTTAACGCCCTCCCCAAAGAGGCATTTAAGGTATTCTATATTCACTGGGGGAATGAGTACATCAATCGTCCTTCATCAGCTCAAAAGAAGTTCGCGCACTGGCTAATTGATTTGGGCGTTGATTTAATCGTTGGGATGCACCCTCATGTAATTCAAGGCTATGAAGATTATAATGGAGGCCGTATTTATTATTCCTTAGGGAACTGCATCTTTGACATGCCCAGCGAACAATGTAGAATTGGTGCACTTGTGTGTGTGGATTTTGTTAATAATGAGCCGACCTTTACCGAAAAGTATTTAATAATAGATAATAAATGCTATCCTCATGTAGTGAGTGAGCGTGACGTCCCTCAACAATGGCATTTTGACCACTTGAATAGAAGACTCAAGATTGATGACAATACGGAAGAGTATCATCAAGAGATAAAAAAAGGCTATTATATATATCGACGGGCTAATAGAAAGCGAATACTTATGATGGCTATGAAACATCCTAGTTTATTTTTCGAATTGTTAAAAGACTTCATAAAGAGAAAGATTTAGTAGTGTTTTATGCATATTAGAACAAATCCGAAACTGAATAAGTTATTCAAGCCGATTGTGGTGTTTTGTGAGTGGCTAGGGGTTCATCATCCTATTTTATTGGCCAGGATGAGGTATTTCGCTAGGTTCAGAAAACCACTACATCTTAAAGATCCACAAACACTGAATGAAAAGATTCTTTTCTTATCACTCAAAACGGATACATCTTTTTGGACGGATTGCACTGACAAGTATAAAGTCAGAGAATATGTTAGAAAGTGTGGACTAGCGGACATATTAGTTAAGCTTTATGGTGTATGGGATAAGGCTACAGATATTGACTTTAATATCCTTCCAGACGAGTTCGTACTTAAGGCCACCCATGGCTCTGGTGATATTAAAGTTGTTCCAGATAAGTCGAAACTGGATATTCCTGCAGTAGTTGCAGAATTTGAAAAGGATTTGAAAACCAAATATGGCGCCTTGGAAAGCGGTCATCATTACTTGCGTATTAAGCCAAGAATGATTGCAGAGGAATTATTACACAATGACCCTAAAACGGAAGAGATATCTTTTTCAATTATTGATTATAAAATATGGTGCTTCAACGGAAGGGCCTGCTGGGTATGGGTCTGCGCTAATCGTGATGAACATACGACAGAAGTTATGACATATGACATGGACTGGAACGCACACCCAGAATTCTCTGTTTTTGAAAAGGATTACCGCCACGGTAAAGTGCTTCCCAAACCCAAGAGTTTTAATCGAATGATTGAGGTAGCAGAGATCTTGTCTAAACCATTCCCTTGTGTAAGAGTTGATTTGTACAATATTGATGGTAGGGTTTATTTTGGGGAACTTACTTTTACTAGTTATGGCGGTTTACAGGATTTCTATACCGATGAATTTCAGTTATTGGCAGGAAGCCAAATAGACTTATCTGGGGTAAAAGCTATAAAATGACAAACGACTATAGATTATATAAAGGAGCTTGGATCCGACATAGTGACCCTCATAAGGAACAACGATTGAGTCTTGAGAGCATCAAATCCCTCTTTTCTCAGGGAGGGCTAATGATTCGAAACGCATATGATTTTGATTGTCCAGAAATAACCTCCTTCTGGTATGTGATTAAGGACAGTTTTTCTGGGATGGAAGAACTATCATCTAAAATGCGGAATCAAGTAAAGAAGTGCTTTAAGACTATGAATGTTACAAAGATTTCAGCGGAAGAATTAAAGAGCAAAGGATATCCTGTTTTTGTTGAGGCGTCAAACAGTTATAGAGTTCAATCGACACCACCAACACAGGAGGAGTTCCTTTCTCGAATTGACAATCAAGAAGAAAATGAGTATTGGGGCTGTTATGAAGTCGAGTCTAATAAACTAGTAGCATTTAGTATGAATGAAGTTACAAGTGAGAGTTGCGAGTATAGAACAATGAAAGCTATTCCAGCCTATCAAAAGTTATACGCATATTACGGTTTGATTTATGAGATGAATCGATACTATCTTGAAGAAAGAGGGCTTAAATATGTTAATGACGGTGGGCGATCTTTAACTAACCATAGTAACATTCAACCATTTTTGATTGAGAAGTTTAATTTCAGAAAAGCATATTGCCATATAGAAATTCATTATAGATGGTGGCTTAAGGTTGTAATCAAGACCTTGTATCCATTCAGAGATTTGTCCTTATTACGTAAGATTAAACCACTACTAAACATGGAGGCGATGGCACATAATGCACTGTGACTTGTATGTATTATTATGAGGAGAGTATACTTTCCATATTTAGCCATCCAAGTTTTTTGTTTATATCCATAGTATATTAATTATTATAATGATACACGATAGGGATTCATTTAAACTGTACCTGGAAAAGGATAGAAAGGCATTAGGTGAAAAGAGAGTCCATCCACGTCTCTTAGGGGATGAAGTATGGAAGTTTCAAAGGGTCTTACGAAGACTAGAGTACTTTACCAACACGGGGAAGGTTTTGAGGAGAACAATTACGAGGTTCAGATTTCATTCTATGTCAATTAGATTGGGCTTTTCTATACCAATCAATGTATTTGGCCCTGGATTAGCGATTGTTCATTACGGTACAATTGTCGTCTCAAAAGGTGCAAGGATTGGGGAGAATTGCCGGATACACGAAGGTGTAACTATAGGGGCGACTAATGGATCGGATAAAGCGGCAATAATAGGAAATAACGTTTTTATTGGAACTGGAGCTAAAATAATAGGCGAGGTTAGAATATCTTCAAATGTGGCAGTGGCAGCAAATGCGGTCGTTACAAAAGATATTATATCTGAACATGGCTGTACTGTTGGAGGGGTACCTGCTAGAATTATTTCGATGAATGATTCTAGTAGTAACATCCATCTATTATCATGAGATTGTTTTTATTGATTCTCCATAGAATTTGAGAGAACATGTGTACTGAATTGGTGTCAATTATAATGCCGTCTTATAACTGTGGAGAGTATGTTGAAGATACAATTCGTAGTGTTCAAGCTCAAACTCATCAAAACTGGGAAATCATATTTATAGATGACTGCTCGACTGATGACACTATTATGCGGCTAAGCGCTTTGCAAGAAAATGATAAGCGGATAAGGCTTTATCAAAACAAATGTAACAAAGGTGCTGCATTGTCGCGGAACTATGCACTACGTGAAGCTAAGGGTAAATGGATCGCATTCCTTGATAGTGATGACATTTGGGAACCACAAAAATTGGAGAAGCAGATTAGTTTCATGAATAAGAATGGATACCTATTCTCGTATACATGCTATCAAGAAATAGATACGAATTCAAAACCGACAGGTGTTATCATTTCTGGGCCTAAACATATCTCCGATCATATGATGCATCTCTTTTGCTGGCCAGGCTGTTTATCGGTAATGTACGACCGTGAGAAGATAGGATTGATTCAAATTGAGGATATAAAAAAAAACAATGACTATGCTATGTGGCTAAAGATTTGTAAGAAAGCCGAGTGTTTCTTATTACCGGAGGTCTTGGCAAAATATCGTAGAGGCCGAGCAGGATCTATAAGTACACATAGTATTAAGACCATGATTGGGTGGCACTATAAATTGTGGCACGAAGCAGAAGGTCTTAACGTAATCTCATCGATTTGGTATACAGGGATAAATCTTGTGTTTGGTTTGTATAAGAGAATAAGGTATGTGGATAGCTTACGCTAAGACTTATGGTGAAACAAGAAGAAGCGTTCCTTGAATTGGTAAGGGCAGGGCTATGGGAGACCATCGCTCAGATTCAGTCTTATACTGACATAGACTATTCTTTTTTAATGCGTCTTGCTCAAGATCAACGGGTTGTAGGACTCGTAGCCGCTGGATTTGAACATGTTTCTGACACTGTTATTCCGAGAACAGATGCTTTAAAGTTTTTGGGGCACACTCTACAAATAGAGCAACGGAACATTGCATTAAACTATTTCATTGGAGTTATTGTCGACCAGATGAGAAAAGCTGGTATAGAACCGCTTTTGGTTAAAGGTCAGGGAATAGCTCAGTGTTATGAACGTCCACTTTGGAGATCTTCAGGTGATGTGGATTTCTTTCTTGATGAAAACGGGTTTATGAGAGCTAAAGAACTACTCATGCCACTTTCATCTTACAGTAAATCTGGAGGACAATATTCTAAAGAGTTCGCTTTAACTATTCATGATTGGATGATAGAACTGCATGGCTCTTTAAGGACAGGTCTATCTGCCCGTGTAGACAAACAAGTGGATGCTGTTCAAAGGGACACATTTGAGCGCAAACATATTCGGATATGGAAGAATGCAGAGACAGACGTACTTTTGCCTAATCCAGATAATGATGTATTCTTTGTCTTCACTCATTTTATAAAACACTTCTATAAGGGCGGCATGAATCTAAGGCAAGTTTGCGATTGGTGCAGGCTGTTATGGACATATAAGGATTCGCTGAATCATTCTGTATTGGAATCTCGCATTCGTAAAACTGGACTGATGATGGAATGGAGAGTTTTTTCAGTTATGACAATTGACTGGTTGGGAATGCCAGAAGCAGCCATGCCGTTATTGGTTTATGATGATAACTTAAAACGCAAAGCAGAAAAGGCATTGATTTATATTTTAAGGAAGGGGAAGTGGTTTAAATGGCGTGATCCCTGGAGAGTAGCTACAATCTTCCCGGTAAGTCTTTTGGTTTTTTCTCCGAGCATTTTTGTTAATTTAAATAGATTGAAGATCAGGGAAAAAGTATATAAGTAATTAATAAAAGTATGTCTGAAAGAAAAACTATTTATCTCTGTTTGGCGCACATGAGCGATGAGGGATGGGAGCAAAAGTTTGTTAAGGAGGCTTTTGATACAAATTGGATTGTTCCGATGGGGCCAAATGTTAATGCCTTTGAACAAGCCCTGGCTGGTTTTGTTAACAGCAGGTCAGATGGCGCTGAACCGCTGGACCGAAAGGTTGTATGCCTGTCGGCCGGTACAGCTGCTGTTCATTTAGCATTGATTGCCTGTGGCGTGCAGGCAGGAGATGAGGTGCTTGTACAGAGTTTCACTTTTTGTGCTTCATCAAACCCAATTACTTATCTTGGTGCAAGGCCTGTGTTCATAGGCTCAGAGGGAGAAACCTGGAATATGGATCCTGTGCTATTGGAGAAAGCTATTATCGATCGTAAAGTGAAGACAGGCAAGTATCCTAGAGCGATTGTTTTAGTCGCTCTCTATGGTATGCCTTATCGAATTGAGGAGATATTAGCAATCGCAGATAAGTACAGTATTCCTTTAATAGAGGATGCTGCAGAGGGCATGGGATCGCGGTATAATGGCCAAGTATTGGGCACTTTCGGGAAATATGGCGTGCTCTCGTTCAATGGAAATAAAATGATTACAACCAGTGGCGGAGGTGCGCTTATTTGCCGCTTAGCAGAGGACGCTAATGAGATTATGTGGTACGCAACGCAAGCCCGAGACGCGTATCCTTACTATCAGCATATGGCCATCGGCTATAACTACCGTATGAGTAATGTATGTGCAGGAATAGGTCGAGGACAGATGATGGTGCTTGATGCACATATTGCCCACCATAAGCATGTACAGGCCCTGTATGAGGAGTTGATGAACGATGTACGTGGTGTCCATATCCACAAGCAGCCAGAGGATTCACGTTATGACTCTAACTTTTGGCTCTGCACTGCCACAATCGCCCCTGATGTTCGTATTCAAGGGCAGGAGAACGCCTACAAGGAGGTTATTAAGACAACTGTGGGCGGTGCAGCGGGTGTAATTCATCAAGTGGATTCGGCTACAACCGATTGCCAACCAAACGATAATGTGGAAGCGCTCCGTGTGTTTATGCTTGGCAAGAGAATTGAGACTAGGCCCTTATGGAAACCTATGCATAAACAACCTGTTTATTCTTCAGCACCAGTATACACAAACGGAATTGAAGAAAGTCTCTTCAAGGTTGGCTTTTGCCTTCCCTCTGGTCCGTATGTCACGGACAATGATGTACGGTATATTGTAGATTGTATTAAGGAAGCGATAGTATGATTCTCAAATGGCTATTTGATCGCATAGGCGCCTTTATCGGTTTGCTGATATTGTGGCCAGTGCTGGTCACTATAACTATCCTGATAAAGGTGAAGATGCCAGGAGGGCCTGCTTTGTTCATCCAGGACAGAGTTGGAAAGGATGCAAAGTTATTCAAATGCCATAAGTTTCGCACGATGGAGTTAGTGCATAATGGTTGCAGCATCTCTGTTGCAGGTGATTGCCGAATAACTCCGCTTGGAGCAAAGCTTCGTCACTTTAAATTGGACGAACTTCCTGGCTTGTGGGATGTGCTTATTGGGAATATGAGTTTTGTCGGGCCAAGACCTGATGTGCCTGGGTATGCTGATAAACTGGTTGGAGAAGACCGTGATATTCTAAAGCTGAGGCCTGGGATTACTGGGCCAGCGACATTGAAATACAGGTTGGAAGATGAATACCTTGCAAATGCAAGAAATCTCGTAGCTAATCTTGATCCTAAACCTAGCATCAGTTTTGACTCCATGAGTGACCAAGAGATTGCAACTTGGTATAATGATAATGTGATATATCCTGATAAAGTACGCTTGAATTGTTATTATTATCATAACTATTCTTTCATAAAAGACATACAGATAATTATTTGTACTGTCTTGGGGAGGACGATGGTGTATGCAGGAGAGATAGTTTAGAGATAGTTTATTTCTGTTGTGAACCTTTTTCAGAGCATTAGTGCTATACTATGAAGAAAGTAATACTTGTTTTTGGAACCCGCCCCGAGGCTATAAAAATGTGCCCTTTAGTTAAGGAGTTCCAAAAGTATCCAAAGGATTTTGAAACAATTGTTTGTGTCACTGGTCAGCACCGCGAAATGTTAGACCAGGTTTTGCGCATTTTTGAGATAAAACCCAATTTTGACCTTAATATCATGAAGCAGGGACAAGATCTTTATGATGTTACTGCTCGGGTTCTTACTGGTATGCGAGACGTACTAAAAAATGTGCGACCCGATCTTGTTATTGTGCATGGTGACACCACAACCTCTACCGCTGCGGCGCTGGCAGCATTTTATCTACAAATTCCCGTCGGTCACATCGAGGCAGGCCTACGAACTCATAACATTTATAGCCCCTGGCCAGAGGAGATGAATCGTCAAATAACTGGTAGAATCGCGACATATAACTTTGCACCTACGCCTCTGAGTGAGAAAAACTTACTGGAAGAGAATTGCCATGGACAAGTAATTGTGACAGGGAATACCGTAATAGATGCACTACATATGGTAGTGGAAAAGCTTAACTCAGATCCTTCTTTATCATCTGAACAAGAGAGATCCTTACTTGAGTCTGGCTATGATGTTAAGCGTTTATTATCCACTGATAATGAAGATAGTGGAACAGGAGGTAGAAAATTGGTGCTGATTACGGGGCACCGTCGCGAGAACTTCGGGGATGGTTTTATCAGCATGGTAACAGCCATGAAGGATTTGAGCGAGATGTATACGAATGTGGATTTTGTTTACCCGATGCATTTGAATCCCAACGTTCGAAAACCAATCCATGAAGTGTTCGGTGCGAATTTGATACGCCCCAACTTCTTCTTTATAGAGCCACTACAGTATCTTGAATTTGTTTATTTAATAGAAAAATCAACTCTGGTCTTAACAGACAGTGGCGGTATACAAGAAGAAGCCCCAAGCCTAGGTAAACCAGTACTTGTGATGCGCAACACAACGGAGCGGCCTGAAGCCATAGATGCAGGAACAGTAAAGTTAGTAGGTACGAATCATGACCTAATTGTCTCTGAAGTAAGTCGTTTGTTGGATGATAGTACATATTACAACCAAATGAGCCATGCCGTGAATCCCTATGGTGACGGTAAAGCATGCGAAAGGATTATTAAAGCATTGAGAGGTGAAGAGGTGATTCCATATGGGGAATAAATTCTCTTCTTTACTGTAGCATTCATTCTAAGAGTAATTCTGCGGTTACTGATCTTGTTGTGGATTAGTGGCCGTTATTTTCGTGTTTTTTGACATGTATTGAGTGGTTTATCAAGAAGGGGGGGCAATTTAATTAATGGTCTCATCGACGCTCGCATACAACATCTTTGCGTCGCACTCCTTGCTAGATTCTCAGGGGAACATATTAGGAGATGATGTGTTCGAATTGTTTTGTGTGGTGATGGAATCGTTTTCTTGGTAGGAATATGGGCAATACTCTATGGGTTTCAGTACCTGTGGTTTCTAGATGCTGTAACACTTGCGGTAAGTGTGAGTTTTGTTGAAAACAATCGCACCCTGATTCTGCCTGGTAAGTGGTGCAGCTTGTGGTGATACCGATGAAGGCTGCCTAACGATTGTGCATTGGAATATGTTCCATAAGAATCTCAAATAATCGCATAAGAAGCATATTAATCAATTGATTGAAGATGAGCAGGTGGTGCCACATGTGAGTCCTTTTTTGTTATACCTATCTGTCCAGTATTTACGCTGTTTTATGTAAGTTTTTTCCTTTATTTTATTGTTATTAAAGCATTGTATCTATTTGTTTTCCCCCTTTTTTGTATTAAGTTTGAAACAAGTAGCTTTCATGAAGAAATACAATCATTCTCATGAGAAGCATTTGAAAAACTTACACTTATAGTAATAACTGAATTCTTGTAGTAGTATTATGATTTCTGAAGTAACAATTCCCCGGTACCTTCCAAATGACTCTTTTCATCACGAAATAATCGATTTCGTGAAAGTTAGCTTGAATGACTCCAAGACAGTTTCGTTTATGGGTCTGATGGAAAAGTATGCGTTTTTCTGTGTAGTTTATGATGCCCCCGAATGTCGGTTTATCCTTTCTGTTTGCTATGAAAACGGGAAGACCTGGTCTCGTGCTTTTGATAAGTTCGAGTATTGTGAATGGAGAGATGGGGATACGGATGAGACAGTCAAGTGGAACCTTCGGGATATCACCAATGATATAATCTGCAACATAGAAGGTTTTAGCTCAGCCTCCCTGCTCATCGAAGACTGATAATAGAGGACAGCTTTTTTCGATGATAATAGACAATAGATTGATGAATTTTTTGACTGCGCAGGCGAAGGCTTCGCCGCGGTTGAGGATGAATTATGATTTGCGGAACTCTTCCGAGGACGGATCGCAGCGGATGCTGAATGCACTTGAGCCGGGAACTCCTTTGCCGATTCATCGGCATATGAAGTCATCGGAGACTGTCGTAGTGCTGCGAGGGCATTTACGCGAGATCTTTTATAATGATTTGGCCCAGGTGGTTGAGGTGATTGATTTGTATCCTGGTGGGCCAGTACCCGCACTGCAGATTCCGCTCGGACAGTGGCATACCGTTGAGGTCCTTGATTCAGGTACCGTGATACTCGAGTGCAAGGACGGAGAGTATGAACCACTGGGGGAGGAAGATTTGTTGATTCCTTCTTCTATATAAATCACAAAGATATGCCATTTCTGGACCAGCGTCAGTTCGTCAAACGTTTCGCCATCTGGGTGGCGGTGGTGGCGGCATTGATTATTGCCGTGCTTGGGATTTGTTTCGGGAAGGTGATCGAAGGGTCACTGGCTGCCGAGGTGGGGAAGTGGGTTCTGATGGGCCTTTTGGTGATTGGAATCCTCGAAGGGTTCGTGTATTTCCTTGGTCCGTTGATCTGGCACTTCACTTACGGCAAACGGAAATGATCGGGGCCGAGGTGGTGAGCTATTGAGCTAGTATCTTTCCACGAAATCCCGAACTAGACGGAAAACAGGCTCGTAACTGGCCGTGATGGCGTTTCCCCAAGTGTCGAAGACAGTGTGGTAGTACTGGAATGCGTCACCTTCTTCGTTCTCCAGGAATATGCACGGCACGTGCCTGACGGCGAAAGGGTAGTGGTCGCTGTTCGCGGCCAGCTCGCCTCGGTTCAGGCTCTTGAAATGCCCCTTCTCGGCATTTATCTCCTCAAACAACCCGTATCCCCTCATCCCTTCGTCACTAACTTCACAGTATTGTACGGGGTTGTTGTCTCCTATCATGTCGATATTGAAAAGGTAGCGTATCTGCTCCAGCGGTACGACGGGGTGCTCCGCAAACCAGGTCGATCCGCGCAAGTTGGCATCCTCTCCTGAAAAGGCGATGAAATACATGTCGTATTCCGGCCTGTTCTGAGCATAATACGACGCCAGCGTAACGATGGTGGCAGTGCCTGAAGCATTGTCGTTGGCCCCGGCATAATAGACCTTCCTGCCAAGGTTGCCCAAATGGTCATAATGGGCGGTAAACACGTAGCAGCTGTCGTGGCACGTTCCTTCTACCTTGGCGATGACGTTGAAACATTCGTAGCCCTTGAGGAACTTGTTATCTATGTTCACTTTGATGCTCTTTACACCCTCGATGGCTTCGGGCGTTACCCAGATGATGGGTTTGTCCACCACTTTCTCTCCGTATGCCTTGTAGAACTTGATGGGTGAAGTCCAGGTGTAGAGCAGGCCTGCATTGGGGCGTTTCCCGTCTGTCTGCAACTGGGAGAATACCTCGCGATGCTTGTAGGTGAACCAGAACTCGCACACTACGAAGCAGTTCGCATTCTCAGGCTTCTCAAGATCATTGAAGAGCTTGTCCGCATCGAAGTTCAGTGTATCCACGTGATATACGGGAAACTCTCCACACGCTCCTGGGGAGTACTCCCTCATTGAGAAATCTACTCCTGCGCGGAGCTTCTTCCCGTCCGCGCTCATTTCCATTTTTCCACAGAAGGTATTGATGTCCAGCTTGAAAGGCTGGATCATTACTTCATCTACCCCTGCCTTCCTGAACTCTTTTTCCAGGTATTTGCCGGCCTTGTTGGCCCCGTTCCGGGCATATCCCCGTCCTTGATATCTGGCCGAACTGAGTTCTTTCACTATTTGCTCGTAATGCGGCAGGTCTTGCGCACCCATCTGGATAGATACCAGCGCAAGCAATATGATTAATAACCTTTTCATACTACAAATTTATCACTTTTTTTATCTTTGTATTAGGTAATACCCTTCAAATAAAGATAATCAGACTTGAATTGATTCAATATGAAAAAAGTACTTTTTACATCCTGTTTCTTCTTCGTGGCGCTCCTTTGCGCACACGCGCAGTCTCCTTTCGGAGCAGCCCAGCAGGGAGGAGAGCCTAAGGCTCCCGAACTTGAATATGTCGTACGTCTCCACGTGACGCTTGACCCTGCTTTCTCAGTAGGTGATACCGGAAAGGGGGGCCGTACAGTCATCCCTATTACCGGAGGAACATTCGAGGGCCCCAACATCAAGGGAGAAGTACTTCCCGGAGGCGCCGACTACCAGATGCAATACGATGGACGCACCGAAATCGAAGCCATCTACTGCATCCGGACCGATGACGGGGTCAGCATCCACGTACGCAACTGCGGCATCATCAAGATGGGTCCCGAAGGGATGTATTTCCGCTGCGCTCCGAAGTTCGAGGCTCCGAAGGACAGCAAATATGCTTGGATGAATGAGAGCCTCTTCCTCTGCCAGCCTGGGATGGGTCCTGCCGGCGGGATCAACCTGGATGTATGGAGAGTCAAGTAGTTGGTTAACAAACCTAAAGTACTATGTTAAGCTATTCAGTAATAGGGACAGGCGCCATAGGAGGATTCTATGGCGGACGGCTGGCACATGCAGGGCGCGCGGTGCGCTTCCTGCTGCACAGTGATTACGAGTTTGTCAAGCAGCACGGGCTACGGGTCGACAGTTGTGATGGAGACTTCGTTCTACCTTTTGTAGAGGCATACAACCGTGTCGAAGAAATGCCGCAGTCGGATGTTATTTTGGTCGCCCTGAAGTCGGTTAACAATCACGACCTACTTCCGAAACTGCTTCGCCCTTTGATCCACGATGATACCACTGTAGTTCTCATTCAGAACGGCATTGGACTGGAGGACGACCTTCAAGCCATTTTCCCGGGACTGCATATCGTTGCAGGCCTGGCATTTATCTGCTGCGCGAAAGAGGGCCCCGGACACATCCATCACCAGGATTTCGGCCCGATCAACCTGGGGAACTATTCTTGTCCGGCTGAGCGTTTTAAGTTGTTGCTCTCTGACATGAAGGATGCCGGACTTAAGGCAGCCCAGGTACCGTATCTGGAAGCTCGTTGGAAAAAGGCCGTCTGGAACATGCCCTTCAACGGAATGACTGTGGCACTTAATACTTCTACCGACAAACTGCTGAACACCCCCGCCACCCGCCAGCTCATTTACGACCAGATGATGGAGGTGATAGGTGCGGCACAGGCTCTTGGCGTCAGCACACTGACAAGCGAGTTCGCCGACCAGATGATGACTACGACCGACCATATGGTTCCGTACAGCCCCTCGATGAAACTCGACTTCGACAACGGTCGCCCTATGGAGATAGAGTACCTGTATTCCCGCTCCATCGCCGAAGCCAAAAAAGTCGGCTTCGAGATGCCGAAACTGGCCATGCTCGAAGCCGAACTGCGGTTTATTGAAGAATCCGATTAAGTTATGAAATCCCGTCGATCTTTTTTTTTCATAACTATTATTCTGGCTGTCATAGCCTCGTTTGCAATATCTTGTTCCGCTAAGAGCGAGCCTTTAGAAGAGGTCATTGAGCGTGGCCTGGCGAGGGCGAGGGTGCAGGCGGCTTCGATGGCTGAGGAACTCCTTCCGCAGGAGGGAGTGTTCCCTCGTAGCTATGAGAATGGGAGAATGATTACGGCTGACTACCGATGGTGGACGGCGGGGTTTTTCCCGGGGGTGCTTTGGCAGCTATATTCCGACTCGGGAGAGGAGCGTTTCCTGGAGTATGCCAAGATTTTTACGGAGAGGGTCAGGCCGGTTGCAGAGATGACGGATACCCATGATCTTGGGTTTATGCTTCTGAGCAGTTTTGGGAGGGGATATGTGCTTATTGGGGATGAGGATTATCTGTCTGTGCTGAAGCGCGGGGCCGTCAATCTTTCTGGTCGGTGGAATCCTTCGCTGGGAGTTATCAAGTCGTGGGAGAGTTCTCCAAGGTGGAAATATCCGGTCATCATTGACAATATGATGAATCTGGAGATGCTGTGCTTTGTCTCTAAGGAGACTGGGGATTCTTCATTATTTGATATTGCCGTCAGGCATGCGGATGTGACGCTGGAAAATCATTTCCGGGAAGATGGAAGCACGTGGCACGTAGTCTCTTATGATCCGGAGACGCTTGGAATACAGTGCAAGAACACTGCGCAAGGATATTCTGATGACAGCGCTTGGGCGCGCGGCCAGTCCTGGGCTCTTTACGGGTACACAATGATGTACAGGGAAACCGGATACGACAGATATCTTGAGCAGGCCCGCAAGATAGCGAAGTTCCTTATCGGTCATCCAAATATGCCGGAGGATATGGTTCCGTATTGGGACTACGATGCTCCTTCCATCCCTGATGCCGTTCGGGATGCATCTTCTGCGGCTATAATGGCTTCAGCGCTGATAGAGCTTGCCCAGTTGGACAAGTCCGATGATGCAAAGACTTGGATCGCGACGGCGGAGAAGCAGATCAGGAGCCTTTCTTCGGAGAAATATCTGGCAGAGGAGGGGACTAATGGCGGGTTTATCCTGATGCATAGCACCGGGAATATGTCGAACAAGTCCGAGGTCGATGTTCCGCTGACCTATGCTGACTACTATTACATCGAGGCGCTACTTAGGATGAAAGACTATCTCCGCCACTACGCCGCCCTCTCTCTCCTCCGGAAAAAAACAATTACCTAATAAATCGTCCGGGAGAACCGGTTCGGTTTAATGACCTTGTATATAGGTTGTCAAGCAACGGTATTGAGAAATGATAGCATATTTTCATTACGAAAAAAGACGTAACAAAAAAAGTCGTAACGGAATAATGCCTAAGAATCATCAAGAATCGTTGATCAAGAGCCACAAAACTGACTAAATAACCGTGTCAAGTTTGTAAACCCCAATTAAAAACCTTATATTTGTTTTATTGGGATAGAAGAATTTTGCCCGACTATGCATAGTCGGGCAAAAGCGAAGCTATTAAATCAGTCCAATCCACCAGCATTTGTTTTCACTTATCAACTTCCATATGCTGACAACGATCACGAACCCTGAACAGCCGTGCAGCCCAGTTTTATGTATAGGTATTATTGTCGCAAATAAGACGAGAGTAGTGATAAGATTAAACTAAAGAGAAGGTTATTATTTGATTCTTTCTGTATATAGGTTTGAATATTAATGTGATAATATGACTGAGACAAAAAAAATCAAACAGATTCTTGCGAAAGACGGGAGTAAGGCATACAAAGATGTGAAGAGCCAATCCGGTGCATATGTTATGCGTGGCAATTCCATCGTTCGTGTGACCTCGGATGGTAGCATTTCTGTTGTAAAAAGAACAAAGCAGAGCAAAGTAAGGATTAAGGAGTCGGACAGGGTAGTTGTTATAAAATAATGGCGATAAAAAAGCGTGTCCGCATCTTTGCCGGACCAAATGGCTCAGGCAAATCTACTCTGAAAGAGATCATCGGCTCGTCATTTAAGATTGGCGTGTATGTCAATGCTGATGATATGCTGAAAACTATGCGTGACACCTCCAGGTTGGAGTTTTCTGACTTTGATCTTGTTGTAACAGAAAGTCAATTTGAAACTGCGTATGCGCAGTGGACAATTCCAACTAACCGGAATCTTTGGGTATTTGAAAACAATGGAATTACGGTGAAAGATGCGGGACGAATCGAAGACTATTTTGTTTCTTTCCTTGCTGATTTTATTCGCAATTCTCTCCTAGGAACAGTTGACCGTTTTTCTTTTGAAACCGTTATGTCCCATCCTTCGAAATTGGACTTCATAAAGAAGGCAAAGGGCGCAGGTTATAAGGTTTACCTATACTTTGTTTCTCTTCCCGATCCCGAACTTAATGTGTTGAGGGTACAGTCGAGAGTGTCTTCTGGTGGACATGGGGTGGGCAGAGAAAAGGTTGTGAATAGATACTATCGTACTATGGATAATCTTTACGAGGCCATCAGACTAGCGGATAGCGCATTTCTATTCGATAACAGTACCAGTTCACCACAACTTTTCGCTAGAAAAGAGAATGGAGAACTTAAAGTGGAAGGGACATATGTCCCTAACTGGTACCAGACTTATGTCCTAGATAAGCTTACAATATGATTTGCCTCGATGCTGACGGTATTTCCGAATTCAGCCATAAATCATATCAAAATCTTGAATCCCTTATCCTTGAGCAAACAGATCAGTTGATCAGGAATGCAAAGGATCAAAAAGAGAAGGCGATTTATGAACTCTTCAAGTCAGCTGTTTTGAAGAAATATCAAGACAGTTTCAAAACTGAAGTGATGCAGGGAGAAGTCAAGAGTGAGACAATAGACAAGTATGTTGATTTCGCCTTCAGTGAGGCTTGTTTCCGGTTTAGGTTTCTACCGATTATTGATGATAAATCCAAGGAAGAAGCGATAGAGTATTGGCGCAACTTATTAGGTTCACTCAAAGCAAATATCGCAGATATGTTGTCAAAGCAGGGTATTGCGGGAGTTCTCAATGGCGGTTGACTACTATTCTTCGAAGTATGAGATGAAGGTTGTGCCTTTTGAGGGTTTCCCGTTGTCGCAGAAAAATGAATCGACGTGAACAATCAAGGGCGTTATAGACAAGAAGGTGCTGGATGAATTGACCGCCCAAGCCAAGGCTTCCCCGCGGCTGCAGATGAACCTGGATCTGCGAAACTCGCCGGCAGACGGGAGCCAGCGGATGCTGAATGCGTTGGAGTCAGGTACGGTGATGCCTATCCATCGGCACCGTTCATCGAGCTAAACGGTTATCTGCCTTAGTGGTCATTTTGAGGAATACTGGAAATTCCGCTGCAAAGTGACCCCCTGGTCTTAAAAGAGAAATCCTAAATGGAATGCAGGCTAGTGCGTTTTTTCATCCCTACAGCCTGCATTTCAAATTTTGATGAAAGAAAAAGATAAAGGGGGTCAATTAGGTGCGGATTGAGGGGGTCAATTTAGTGCGGATTCTCCAGTAGCTGTCATGGTAATGTTTCGGCGCGGAAAAAGAACTGAATCACATGCTCCTTTTTATTCTCTAATAGGCCTTATTATTTGGTTTTGACAAAAAAGCTGTTCGTATGATCGTCCAGTATCCAATTGCCTGTGATGAAGAAAACAATCTAATAGACATCTCGTCGATTAGTCCAGAGCATCGGCATGATCATAAATACTATTGCCCAAATTGTGGGTATGAGATGCGCCCAAGGCTTGGAGAGCATAGGGCACACTGCTTCTATCATTTCCACTCAGTGCCATGTGACTCCGAATCATATATTCATCGAGTTGGTAAGGAATTACTTTACCGCAGATTTACTGACCCTCATTCTACATTCATAGTTGAGTTTAATCGAGCTGTAAATTGTAAACTTCGTGATAGCTGTTCTTTTATTCGATACAACGGCGAATCTCCATGTAATAGAATTAGTGAACAGAGAAGACTAGATCTCAAAGGATTGTATGACACTGCTGATATCGAAAAGGAGTATACTGCCGCAGATGGTATGTCTTTTCGGCCAGATGTTTTGCTGACTAATGCGGCGATCCACAGCCAGAGGCCTATATTTCTAGAAATAAACTATAGGCATCCTTGCTCAGAAAAGAAAATCCTTTCAGGAGAGTCAATCATAGAGTTTAAAGTATCTAGTATTGCTGACCTGTCTCGAATTCTGTCTGCAGATGTTTTCAGTGAAAACAATAGCTCGGTTAAGAACTCTTTTCCTGTGAGACTCTATAATTCAGAGATGACTTGTTCCCAAGATGAAATCATCATGATGCTTTTGGGAAAAGAAACGCTCATCCCTTGTACGAAACAGTACCGAGATTTACATCCACGTAGCGATATCATTGATTGCGCCATCTTCTATCCATCAGGTTTCTATCGTTATAAAGAGATTCATAATCTGGATGAAGCCAAGGATGGGGGAGCGTGCTATACGGTCTCTTTTTATCGGTCCTCTACGCTCTTTAGCCCCAGATCAATAGTAGCAAAGAAAGATGCCCGTTTTAGGGACTGTGGTATATGCTCGCATTTCTCCAGGAAATACGGGTACGGTGTGTGTGATTTAGCGTTGTTCAAGTCCAATATAATAGGAGATTTCGAACAAGAAAGTGCAAGATTTTGTGATAGTTTTGAGCTTAAAGACACTGTTAGGGCTGATCTCGATCAGTATGTTGAAGGTAGAGATTACTTTATTTGGACTAATCCAGTGTTCCAAGGCGAGTAATTCAGGATAGCTCCCATAAGCTGATACAAGTAATTTGATGTTATTATGGCAATGACACTTGCACAAAAAACTGAACTGAATGAGATCCTAAAGCTGAGCGCGGAGCATGCAAGGAATTGTACAATAGACCACTATCTCACAAATGCTATTTACGAGATGCAGATAGAAAAGTTCGCAGATTGGATTGACCCAACAATAGACTACACTGATGAAATTCTGTCTGAGAAGTATAAGCCAGAGGATTTCTTATAGTAGGGGAGAAAGCTGTAGCCAGTTTATTTGGGACAATTTTGGGACAATTATATACGAAAAACCCCTCCAGAGTGCTTCTAGAGGGGTTTTCTCGTGACTCCTACAGGATTCAAACCTGTAACCTTCTGATCCGTAGTCAGATGCTCTATTCAGTTGAGCTAAGGAGCCGTCATTAGGGCCTGTGGCCCTGTATGCTACTCTTCGGCCTTCTTGCCGACGAACTTCTTCTCCTTGATCCTGGCCTTCTTGCCGGAGAGGTTCCTGAGGTAGAAGATGCGGGCCCTGCGGACCTTACCGACCTTGTTGACCTCGATGGACTCGATGGAGGGGAGCTCGTAAGGGAAGATTCTCTCGACTCCGATTCCGCTGGAAACCTTGCGGATGGTGAAAGTCCTGGTGAACGGGGTGGCACCACAAATCTGGATGACCACGCCTCTGAACTTCTGAAGTCTTTCCTTGTCACCTTCCTTGATCCTGTAGGTCACGGTAATGGTGTCACCGGCCTTGAACTCAGGATAGGAAGCGGCTTTGTTCTGAGAGAATGCCTGCTCTACAATCTTGATGTAATCCATAACAGTCAAAAATCTATTTCAATCGCAACGTTACTAAACAAACTTAACCCTAAAACAGTAAGAGGTTGCTTTTTGTGGACTGCAAAGGTATATATTTTTTTCTATTCGTCAAACTTTTTTCCAAGTTTTTCGAAAAGATTCTTGTCATCGCGGCTGAGGTTGGGGCGGAAGCTGTCGCTGTTCTTCATATCTTCAATGACCCTGCGCTCGTCCCTGCTGAGCTTCTTGGGGACCCAGACCATGACCTGGACGTAGAGGTCGCCGCGGCCCGAGCCGTATCCGCTGACGGCCGGGAGGCCCTTTCCGCGGAGACGGAGAGTCGTGCCCGACTGTGTGCCGGGGTCGATCTTCATGCGGTAGCTGCCGTCGAGGCAGGGGACGGTGATCTCGCATCCGAGCATGGCGTCGATGACGCTGATGACCTGCGTGAAGTAGAGGTTGTTGCCTTCGCGCTGCAGCTGGGGATGCTTGGTCTCCTTGATGACCACGAGCAAGTCGCCGTTGGTGCCGTTGTGAGGAGCGGAATGGCCCTCGCCGCGGACGGTGAGCTGCATGCCTTCCTCGACGCCGGCAGGAATCTTGACCTTGACGGTCTCGCGGCGGCGGACCAGACCAGTGCCGCTGCAAGTGCGGCAGGGATTGGTGACGACCTTGCCTTCGCCCTGGCACTGCGGACAGGTGGAATATGCGACCGTGCGGCCGAACAGCGAATTGGTGATGTTCTGTACCTGGCCGGAGCCCTTGCAGGTCGGGCAGGTCTTGATGTCGGAACTGTTGCGCGTTCCCTTGCCCTGACAGTCGGGGCAGGGACGGTTGCGCTCGATGGTGACTTCCTTCTCGACTCCGGCATTAATCTCCTCG